>FTHI01000923.1_pt1 | contig 13983 bp, 8 predicted proteins | sample 1640891 | NCBI WGS metagenome assembly FTHI01 (sample SAMEA3914788, study PRJEB12502) | metagenome | biome: forest; material: soil | place: Canada | collected 2011-07-03 | depth 0.1 m
CCGGGTCGACTCCGCCGACATAGACGCCCAGGTCCTTCCACTCCGGAATGAAGCGGGTCACCGGATCGTCCAGCGCCACCGCGCCTTCCTCCATCAGCATCATGAAGGCGATGCTGGTGAGCGGCTTGGTCATCGAATAGATGCGGAACAGGCTGTCCTGGGCCAGGGCCTTGCCGCGTTCCCGGTCCGCCATGCCCTGGACGTTCAGGTGGACGGTCCTTCCCCGGCGGTGGACCAGGGTCAGCGTTCCCGGCAGCCGTCCGGCGTCGATGTAGCGATGGGCCAAGTGCTGCTCCAGCCTGGACAGGCGGGCGGACGACAGGCCGACGGCTTCAGGCTCATCGGTCACCAGATCATAGGCCATGGGACGCTCCCTACTTGGCGTCGGGTCCTGCTGAGGAGATCGGGTTGTGCAGGAACATTCCGAGCGAGTCGACCAGCTCCTGGGAGTTCGCCTCGGCGGCAGGGCGTCCGGGGGAACCGGGTGAGGGGAGGGATCAGGCCGCCTGGCCTTCGAGGTCCTTCAGGCGCTGGACCTCACGCTCGTAGGGCTTGAGCCCCAGCCAGGTGATCAGCAGCGAGATCGGCCCGAAGATCACCGCTGGCAGGAAGATCGCCAGTCTGATGTTCCCCTCGCCCACGAAGTAGGTGGAGAGGACGCCTGTGATCACCGGGGCGAACGCGACGCCCACCACGCTGTAGATGAACAGGAAGAGCGCGGTCATCTTGCCCCGCAGCTCGGTGGGCGTGACGATCTGGAACGCCGCGTTCTGCGCGGGTCCGCCGATGCCAAGGCTGAACAGTCCGAGCGTTCCGAACGCCCAGACGATCCAGGGGTTGGGCATCATCACGGCGAACATGCCGGGCAGGGCGATGAGCCTGGCGATGATCTGGGTCCGCAGCGCGGCGTCGTTCTTGCCCTTCCGGGTGAAGTACTCCGCCATCATGACCCCGATGAAGAGGCCCAGCGGCATCAGGACGAATGAGGGAATGATGTTCAGCCCGGCGATCTTGGCGGGCTCCCAGCCGAAGGTGCGCTTGTAGAAAATGGGCATGAAGGCGATGGCCCCCGTCCCGAGCGATCCGATGAACAGGCTGGCGAACATCGGTCCGAACACCTTCCAGTTCTTGCCGATATAGGCGAGCGCCATGCCATAGTCCTTGAAGACGGACACGAAGGCGCCGCCCAGGGTCCTCGGCGTCTCGCTGAAGCCGGCGACCTGGTCCCGGATGGTATGGCGAACCGGCTCAGGCATGGTCCATAGCATCAGAAGTGAGATCAGCACGCCTGGCAGGCCGACGATGATGAAGATCAGCTGCCAGCCGTGGATCACGCCGAAGGGGACATGGATGGGGGGGATCTGCAGGAATGTCTTCAGCACAAAGAAGCTGATCAGCGTCGTGATGGCGGGTCCGAGCACCGAGCCGATCTGTAGAACCGCGATGGCGCGCGGCATCTTCTCGCGGGGGAACAGGTCTGACACGATCGAATAGGCGGCCGGGCCGTTCACCGCTTCGCCGGCGCCGACAAGGAAGCGCGCGAGGAAGAGCTGGGTGTATGTCTGGGCCAGGCCACAGAGCGCAGTGCCCACGCTCCAGACCGTGATCGCCAGCGCCAGCAGGCGCTTGCGGCTCATGCGATCGATGAACCACGCGATGGGTATGCCGACCACGGTGTAGAACAGGCCGAACGACGCGCCCACCATCAGGCTCCAGGTGAAGTCCGTCAGGTGCAGGTCGGCTTTGATGGCGGGGCCCAGGAAGGGCACAATGGCGACGTCCAGCTGCGAGCAGGCGGTCGACAGGATAAGGACGAACAGGGTGTAGTAGGCGATCCCCGCCTTGGGCCAGGGCACGCCCTGCGTCGTCTTGCCGATTCCGGCCGCTTCCGTGGTCATCCTGGCTTCCTTCCCCCGGGGAGCGCGGTTCGGGTTGCGCTCTCTCCGCGCCCACTCTGCGACGGGCAAACGGCTGTCGGCAAGGGGTTTGACCCCGTCAACCAACAGGATTCCTGACTAATGTGCGTCAGGGTTGTCGCGCAGGATGAAGTGCGTCTTGCCGGACTCATCGACCGGATTGCGGTTGTTCTCTTCGCAGATGAACTCGATCTGATCCCACTCCCGGTGCCGCGTGTAGGTGAGGGTGGTGCGCCACGGCTGGGCCAGGGCTTTGGCGTCGTCGACGGTCATGTCGTCGATGAGCGTGTCCGGGGCCTTGAGGTGAAGGCGTTCCACGATGTGGAGCTTGTCGGAGTGGGGGGTGATCGGGGTCAACATCGTCGTGGGTTTGAAGCCGGCGCTGTCGACCACCAGCGTTCCACCTTCCCAGTGACCGATGGAGTGGCCGTTGAAGGATGGCTCCAGGTCCTGCGGATGGCGGCGGCCGTCAGTGAAGACCCGCCGCACCTGCATGTAGGCTTCCTGGATCACCGTGACCCGGCCTGGCGTGAAGGCGAATTCGATATTGTAGGGCTGGGACATGATCAGCGGCATGCCGGGCGGCAGGCAATTTGATGAGCGAGGGGAGTCCAGGCCTCTGGCCTGAGCATCCTGTTCGGCTTTCACCCTGGCGGCGTAGTCGGCGGTCAGCACGGGCGCAGGGCCTGGGTCACCAAAGTTGAACACCCAGATTCCGTTCCAGTCCGGCAGCCTGGCCAGGGCGGCGTAGTCTCGGAAGGTATGGGGCGCGGAGGCGGGGCCAATCGCCTGAGCCCCCTTGGCGCCGTAAGGGTCCGCCGGCTCGGCCGTCGATTGCGCAGGCATAGTATAGGGCCTGGCGTGCTTGCCTTGGGTGCGCGCCTGTGACGACAGGGGCGCGCCGAGCGCGACGGCCGCCGCGAGCGACAGGAGCAGTGCGGACCTCATGGCGGCGTCCTCGCGGGATTGGGCGTCCCGGCGCGTATGGCACGGGTAATGGGATCGGCGAACCGTCAAATGCCATGGGAGCTGGACACGTGCGCCTGCACTCTTGCGCGATTCCAGAAGTGGACCGATATCAGTTTCCCTGATCTTATGGCTACCCAAGCCGCGCCGCCGGACGCCCCGGCGAGACAAGGCTGGGTTCACGAGTTTGCGGGGCGAAAGTTGGGAGCGACGTTGTGAAGCGCACTGAGACACTGACCATCGCCGCAGGCCTCGTGGCCTTGGCGGCGCCCGCCTGGGCCCACCACTCGGGCGCCATGTTCGACCGGACCAAGGAACAGACTATCGTCGGCACGGTGAAGGAGTTCAACTGGACCAATCCGCACTCCTCGTTCGCGGTCGAGGTGATGAAGCCGGATGGCGCCGAAGAGCTCTGGGATGTCGAGATGAACGGTCCCAACAACCTGATGCGTCAGGGCTGGAAGCGCACGACGCTCAAGCCGGGCGACAAGGTGTCGGTGATCATCAACCCCCTGCGCGACGGCAAGCCCGGCGGCTGGTACGTCGGCGTCACCCTGCCGGACGGCAAGGCGTTGCACACCGACTGACGTCGGCGCCGTCCACGGCTGCGCTCTTCCGATCGATCAGGCGGCGATCGCCAATTCGTCGCTGACGACGGTGAAGGTCGTCAGGTACGCCACGCCAAAGGTGTTGGCGATGGCCACGTCCGTCGCGTCGCGGCCCCTCGCGATCAGCACCCTGCCGACGCGCGGGCGATTGTTCCGCGCGTCGAAGACGTACCAGCGTCCGTCGAGGTAGACCTCCATCCAGGCGCTGAAGTCCATGACACCGACCACCGGCACGCCGATGTCGCCAAGGTAGCCGGTGCAATAGCGAGCCGGGATGTTCATGCAGCGGCAGAAGGCGATGGCCAGGTGGGCGTAGTCGCGGCAAACGCCCACGCCCTCTTCATAGGCCTCCCAGGCGCTCTTGGTCGGCCGGGCGTGCTCATAGCCGAAGCGGATGTGATTGTGGACATAGTCCACGATGGCCTGGACTCGGGCCCAACCCGGCGGAGTCGAGCCGAATAGCGACCAGGCCAGACTGCTAAGCCGGTCGGTCTCGCAGTACCGGCTGCCCAACAGATAGACGAGCGCCTCGTCCGGCAGATGTTCAGCCGGGATCTGAACGGCGTCAGGCGCATAGTCATCGACCCGTCCGTCGTCGTTGATGATGAAGTCGGCGGACAGGACGGTTCGCCCGGCCGGCGCCAGGATCCGGCTGCAGATGTTACCGAAGCCGTCGAGATACTGGCGCACATCGACGATCGGATCCGTGCGCACCCAATCCGGTGTTTCGAGGTCCTGCCGCCGGGACGGATGGACGCTCAGCATCAGCAGCATCGGCACGGGTTCGGGGCAGTCGTAGACGATCTGGTACCCCGTGTGGATTCGCATTTTAAACTCCAGGACTGGCGGCTTGGCCATGCCAATGGCCAGGCTGGGCGGAGGTTCCCACCATGCCCGTTGTTTCGCCCTGTGGCGCGGAGCTGATCCGACGACGGGCAGAACTATGCAGTCCTGCCCCAATAGGATGCGGAGCCTGCTGAGTGACTTCCCACGGCCAGGCGCCAACGCGGCTCAGGCCGCGGACACGCCTCTGCGAGCCCTGGATGGTCCCGCCTCGGGACCGGTCTCGTCTTCGGGAACGACGTCCACCTCCACCTTCAGAGTCTGTTCGCCGGGCGCCAGGATGATGCCGTCGATCGGGGCCACATCGGAATAGTCGCGACCAACCGCGAGCACGATGTGATTGTTCTGCACGATCACGTCGTTGGTGGGATCAAAGCCGATCCAGCCGATGTCCTCGCCGCACCAGAGAGAGACCCAGGCGTGGGTGGCGTCCGCGCCGGCGAGGCGTGGGCGTCCCGGCGGGGGGCGGGTGCGCAGGTAGCCGCTGACGTAGGCGGCGGGCAGCCCCAGGCCGCGCAGGCCGGAAATCATCACGTGGGAGAAATCCTGGCAGACGCCGCGCCGCGCCTCGAACGCCTCGATCGGCGGGGTCGACACTGTGGTCGCCTTGGCGTCGAAGACGAAGTCCGAATACATCCTGCCCATCAGCTCGCCCGCCGCCTCGGCGATCGGTCGGCCAGGGGCGAAGCTGACCCGGGCGTAGTCGGTGATCGCCGGTGAGATCGGTGTTCGTGTGGTGGGATACAGATAGGCTGAAGGGGCGTCAGGCCCGAGGCCCGCCGTCTGGAAGCTGCTTTCCCTGATGGCTTCCCAGGCCGGACTGTCGCCCAGCCGGCCCGGAGGCCTGGCGTGGACGTCGACGCGGGATGTAGCTTCGATCACCAGGGTGCGGTGGGGCGTATCGACGACCACCGTGAGGGTGTCTTCTCCGAACGGTCCGATCCGCCGGACGCTGCTCGCCGGTTTCGGGCTCACGGTGACGAGGCTGTCCAGCACCGTCTGACTGCTGCTGGTGCGTGGGGTCAGGCGCAGGACGCACCGTGCGAAGGTGACCTGCGCCTTGTAGGTGTAAGTCGTCCGATGCCACAGATTGTAGATCACGCCAGCGCACTGAGTTTGACGGTCGGAACGGCGCTCGCCCCCTTCAGGAAGTAGCGGTCGGCCACCGCGCCCGACAGGCGCATCAGAGCCTGCTCGAATTCGAACATCTTGTCCTCGTCGAGTTCACCGGCGTCGGCGATCTCCACCTGATTGGCCAGGGTGAGGATGATCCGGTTGGGCTCTTCCAGCATGCCGTCGTCGAGCAAGGCGGGGAGGCGGGCCAGATGATCCTTCAGAGTGACTACCTGGAACGCGAGGGACCGGGTGTTGAACGGATCGAGCATGACCATGTCGCGCACGGGCTTGAGCGCGAGTCCGACAAGATAGCGGGCGCGATAGCTGATCTGACTGTCGGACAGGTCGAGCAGAAGGTCGAGATCGTCGATGGTCGCCTCTTCGGGTGCGAACGAACGGGCGAACCGGCAGGCGTTGATGCCACGCTCGATCCGGCGGCCCATGTCGAGGAATCGCCAGCCCGCGATGCGGTTCATGTTTTCCTGCGCCAGGCCCGAGAGGGCGGCGAGGACCTGCAGGGAGCTTTCCACGTGCTGGAGGGCTTCGGCTTCCGACAGGAGGTCTTGCGAGCCCTCGAGCAGTCGACTCTCGAGATCGAGCAGCAATGTCCAGAAGTCAGCAGAAAGGCGCTCCCTCAGGCTCGAGGCGGTACGCCTGGACGCGCGGACCAGATAGACCACCGATCCATAAGCATTCTGGTCGTGCAGCGCGTCGCGGGTGGCGGCCAGGGCCCGCTTTTCCAGTCCCTCTTCATCAAGGGCGCCCCAGCCGATCAGAAGCTTCTGAAGTCCGATCAGGGTCTCTCCCGCGCCGTGAAGCGCAGAGTCGGAATCCATCAGGCTGATGCACATGCTTCGAACCAGGCGCAGGGTCGCTTCTGCGCGCTCCAGGTAACGCCCCAGCCAGAACAGGTTGTCCGCCGCCCGGCTGGGCAACTGGCCAAGGATCCGCCGGACCTTCACGTCCTCCTGGCTCGCCAGCAGCGTCACCCTTTCCACCGGCTTGTCGGCGATGACCCAGACATCCGCCGTGCGGGCGTCTGCGCCCATCGAGATGGCGCGGACGTCGGGGCGATCGGAGGTGCGGCAGAACCCGCCCGGCATGATGCGCATGCCATCGGGCGTCCAGGCGGCGTAGACCCTGAGCACGAACGGCGCCGGCTCCAGCTTGCCGCCGCGCAGCATGGGCGTGGTCGACAGACGGACGACCTCCTGGCCAACATAGTCCCCGGGGCGGTCGCTGAACCGGGAGAGCAAAGCCTGTCTCTCCTCCGGCGAAAGGTCCGCTATCAGCCGCGCCTTGGAAAGGCTTCCGTCCGGCCTCTGGATGTTGAACGCAGGCGCGATCACCAGGTCGTCGAGATGTTTCTCGACCTGCGCCCGCTCGGCAGCCTGGCCGCACCACCAGGTCGCGACGTTGGGGATCATGAGTTCTTCGCCCAAAAGCCGCCGGCAGAGCTTGGGCAGGAATCCCAGGAGCGACTTGGACTCCAGCAGCCCCGACCCGGGCATGTTGAGCACGGTCACGCCGCCGGTCCGGATCGCCTCCAGCAGGCCCGGCGTGCCAAGGCGCGAGGCGCTGTTGAGCTCTAGGGGATCGATGAAGTCTGCGTCGACGCGGCGAAGGATGACGTCCGCACGCTTAAGGCCTGCGATGGTGCGGATGTAGACCCGTCCATCGCGGACCACGAGGTCGTCGCCCTCCACAAGCAGGAAGCCGAGATAGCGGGCCAGGTGCGCCTGCTCGAAGTAGGTCTCGCTGAAGGGGCCCGGCGACAGCAGGCAGATGCGCGGGTCGTTGCGATCGGCGCTGGCGGCAAGGCCCTTGCGCAGCTCGTCGAAGAACGGCGCGAGGCGCTGGACGTTCATGGCGTTGTAAAGGTTGGGATAGGCGCGCGACAGGACCAGCCGGTTCTCCAGCGCGTAGCCCGCGCCCGAGGGCGCCTGAGTGCGGTCGTCAAGCACCCACCACCGGCCGTCGGGACCCCGCCCGAGGTCGGCGGCGTAGATCTGCAGGTAGCGTCCCCCGGGCGGCTTGACCCCGCGCATGGCCGGGATGAAGTCCGCGCTTCCGGTGATCGCCGCCGCCGGGATCGAACCGTCGGCAATCAGACCGCCCTCGCCGTAGAGGTCGCGGAGCAGGGCCTCCATGAGGTTGGCCCGCTGCTCGACGCCTGCCGCGATCCGGGCCCATTCCTGTTCGCCCAGGATGAGGGGCATCGGGCTGAGCGGCCAGCTGCGCTCGATGTCTTCGCCATAGACGCGGTAGGAGACCCCGGTGTCGCGGATGTGGCGAGTGGCCAGGCTGAAGCGGCTGCTCAATTCCGCCGGCGGATACTCGGCGAAGGCGCCGAGGAACGTCAGCCAGTCGTTGCGGGGCCGCCCCGTGGAATCCATCAACTCATCGGGGATTCCCGGCACCGGGCGATAGTTTCGAAGCCAGCCCGACAGCCGCGCGGCCGCCGTCTGGTCCAGATCCGGCCGTCCTTCGATGGTTCTGGATGAGTCAGCCGCCAACACGTGTCCTCAAGTCCAACGTCATCGGAAACTCTCCCGCCGACTCGGCCCGGGGCGGCGCCACTACGCCGGGACTATGCCCCTGTTCCTCGAAGCGCGCCTTGCGTCGCGCCTGCGCCTCGTAGGAATTGACCGGGAAGGTATCATAGTTGCGCCCCCCCGGATGGACGACGTGATAGACGCAGCCGCCCAGCGAGCGGTTGTTGCCCCGGTCGATGATGTCGAAGGTGAGGGGCGCATCGACCGGCAAGGTCGGGTGCAACCCGCTGGGCAGCTTCCAGGCCTTGTAACGGACCCCCGCCACGGCCTGCATCGCCGCGCCGGACGACGTCATCGGCAGGGCTCTTCCGTTGCAGGTGATGACGTGGCGATCCGGGTGGAACCCGTTGGCGAACACCTGGAGACGCTCCACCGAGGAGTCCACGAAGCGGACCGTGCCTGCGCCCGTGCTTTCCTCGCCCATCACATGCCAGGGCTCCAGGGCGTGGCGCAGCTCGAGGGACACGCCGCCATACTGGACCGCGCCATGAACGGGGAAGCGGAACGCCCGTTGCGCCTCGTACCACTGCGGATCGAAGGCGTATCCGGCGTGGCCCAGGTCTTCCAGCACCTCCATCAGGTCCGCCCAGAGGAAATGGGGCAGCATGAAGCGATCGTGCAGGGCGGTGCCCCAGCGCACCATCCGGCCATCCTGGGGCTCACGCCAGAACCAGGCGATCAGGCCCCGGATGAGCAGCTGCTGGGCGAGGTTCATCCGGGCGTCCGGCGGCATCTCGAAGCCGCGGAACTCCAACAGGCCCAACCGTCCGGTCGGTCCTTCGGGCGAATAGAGCTTATCGATGCAGATCTCGGAGCGGTGGGTGTTGCCCGCAGCGTCGGTCAGGAGATTGCGCAAGAGGCGGTCGACCAGCCATGGGGCAGGCGGCTCGCCCTCCGGTTTGGGGATCATGCCGAGCGCGATGTCGAGCTCATAGAGCGTGTCGTGCCGGGCCTCGTCGACGCGCGGCGCCTGGCTGGTCGGTCCGACGAACAGGCCTGAGAACATGTACGAGAGCGAGGGGTGGCGCTGCCAGTAGAGCAGCAGGCTCTTGAGCACGTCAGGCCTGCGCAGGAAGGGCGAGTGCTCCGGACTGGCCCCCCCGAGCACCACGTGGGCGCCGCCGCCGGTGCCCGTGTGGCGTCCGTCGATCATGAACTTGTCGGCGCCGAGCCGGCAGGTCCGGGCGTCTTCATAGACCCCCGACGTGATCGTCACCGCTTCGCGCCAGCCGCCCGCTGGTTGCACATTCACCTCGATCACCCCTGGGTCGGGCGTGACCTTCAGCACATCGAGCCTCACATCGCCTGGCGGGGCATAGCCTTCGATCCGGACCGGCAGGCCGTCCGCGGCGACATCGAGGTGGGCGACCAGTTCGAGATAGTCTTCAAGCCGTGCGATGGGCGGCATGAAGACGTGCAGGACGCCATTGCGCGGCTCGACTGAAATGGCCGTCCGCACCGGCGGCGACTTGCCTTTGCGCACGCTCCAATCCACCGCCGCCGGCGCCGCCTGATAGATGGCGTCGTAGCTCGGCAGGGGGCCGCGCTCCTCATAGGGATCGAGGGGGATGATATGAGGGTAATCATCGGGCTTCAGTCGTGGCAGTCCGTCGAAGGGGAGCCGCAGACCGACAGGCGAGTCTCCGGGAACCAGGAACAGCCGCCCACGCCTGAACTTCCAGGCCTCGCTCAACCAGCCCGGTCCCTCGGCCGTGGTGAAAGCCCGCCGGAGCGGCAGGACGTAGCCGACCGGCTTGGAGAGCCCGCCTTCCATGGCCTTACGCAGGCTGGCCCGGGATCGGGGCTCATCGATCGAAGGATCGTCCAGCTTGAGGTTCGGCGGCAGGTCGGCTTCGGCCTTGATGAAGTGGAGCGGATCCTCACGCGCGGGCAGGACGTGAGCGGGGTCGACTCCGAGCCTTTCAGCCAGCCGCCGGATCAGGGCGAGAGCCTGGGCGGCCGTGGCCCTGGACTTGCCCCGCGGCGCGGCTTCGGGCGCCACGCCGCGCCAGATGGGCAGCCCGTCGCGCCGCCAGAAGAGGCCCAGGGCCCAGCGAGGCAGGGGCTCGCCCGGATACCACTTGCCCTGTCCGAAGTGCAGCATGCCGCCAGGTGCAAACCGGTCCTTGAGCCGCTTGATCAACGCCTCGGACATCAAGGGCTTGGTCGGCCCAGACGCATCGGTGTTCCACTCTGCGGCCTCGAAGTCGTCGATAGAGACGAAGGTCGGCTCGCCGCCGAGGGTCAGGCGCACGTCGTTGGAAATCAGGTCCGCGTCGACCCTTTCTCCCAGCGCATCCAGGGCGACCCAGTCGGCGTCCTCGAACGGCCGGGTGATGCGGATCGGCTCGACGATGCGCGTGACGCCCATCTCGAACTCGAAGGTCGTTTCCGCCTTGCTGGACATGCCGCTGATGGCGGCCGCCGAGCGGTAGTGGGGCGACGCGGCGAGCGGGAGGTGTCCCTCGCCGCACAGAAGCCCCGAGGTGGCGTCAAAGCCGATCCATCCTGCGCCGGGGATATAGGCCTCCGCCCAGGCGTGTAGGTCGCAGAAATCGGTGCGAGTCCCGAGGGGTCCCTCGATGGGGTCGATGTCGGCTTTCAACTGGATCAGGTAGCCGGAGACGAAGCGGGCGGCGAACCCGAGCCGGCGCATGAGCTGGACCAGAAGCCAGGCGCTGTCGCGGCATGACCCCGATCCCAGGGCCAGGGTCTCGTCGGGGGTCTGCACCCCGGGTTCGAGCCGCACGCCGTAGGCGATCCGCGCCTTGATCTGCGCATTCAGGCCCACCAGGAAGTCGACGGTCCGTTGCCCGTTCGGCGCCAGCTCGGCCACGGCCGTGCGGAGCAGGGGGCCGTCCTCATCCAGGGTGAGATAGGCTGAAAGGTCCGCCTTAAGGTCGTCCGGATAGGCGAAGGGCAGCGCCTCGGCGAAGGGCTCGACGAAGAAATCAAACGGGTTGAGCACCACCATCTCGGCGGTGAGGTCGACGGTGACGCTGAACTCCCGGGTCCGCTCGGGGAACACCAGCCGCGCCAGCCAGTTGCCATGCGGATCCTGCTGCCAGTTGATGAAGTGGACAGCCGGCGAGACTTTCAGCGAGTAGCTGGAGATCCGGGTGCGGCAGTGCGGGGCGGGCCTCAGCCGGACAACTTGCGGGCCCAGATCCACCAGCCGATCGTAACGGTACCGGGTCACGTGGTGGAGGGCGGCGACTGTCGACAAGGCGAGCTCCTGTTCGAAGGGCGCTGGGGTCAGCCGCCCATCAGGTCCAACCGGGCCTCGTCCACCATCCTGGGCGCGAGCGTGAGAGCGGACACGGCTGGTCCTGCCCCCTTATGGACCATTGGACGCCAAACCTGCGTGATTCCTGCCCGATTTGATCATCGGACCGGCGCCTACTTCGGGCGGTCGTCCAAGCGCGTTGGACTCGCCGAGCGCTTGACCTCGATCTCCCCTACGGCTTAGCCGGAGCCTCGGACGCCTTTTCCCGTTCCTTCAGCGCCTCCTGGCCCTTCTCGGTGGAGGGCAGGTGCTTGTTCAGGTCGGGCGTGACCTCGACCTCCGGGACGTCGCTGTAGTCCGAGCGGATCCACCGGTGCACGTGACGCCACTCGCCCTTCCAGTTGTCCGGATCGGTCATGATCGTCTCGATCTGCAGGGTGTGGCCCTTGTCGAGCAGTTTGATCCTCTCGGTCACTTCGAACTTGTCGCTGACCGGAATGCCCATGTCGATGAAATGCTGCTTGGGCTCGATGTACTTGGTGTGCACGACCAGCGTGTCGCCTTCGAAGTGACCGATGGACTCGCCGTTGTAGGTGTAGATCGCGGAGTCCGGGTCGGAGAACTTGCGTCCGTCCAGGTAGATGATCCTCAGGCTGTTGGTGAAGCCGAAGATCATGTGGATCGCGGTCGGCAGCTGGATGATGTTGATCGGCCAGACGCGCGTCATGATCATCGGAATGCCGGCGGGCCACCCTTCGCCGATGGTGTCGCGGTAGGGCCTGCCCGCGGCGCGGGCGGCGGCGGACTCCTTCATCGCGGTCTGCCCGGGTTCAAGGAACTCGGGATACGGAGGGCCGTACATGAAGTCGCCGAAGCCCTTGCGCAGATTGATGAACCACGTGCCCGTGGCGTTGAACGGCGCCTTGGGCCGCCTCTTGTTCAGGTTCTGAGGCGCCAGGGCGCCATAGAAGCCGTCGTGCTTGTGCGACAGCTCGTCCTCCTGCTGGCGCGTGAGCCCGCCGCGCGGCTGCGCATCGGCGCCGCTGGCCGCGAGGCCCAGTGTCAATGCCGCCAACCCGGCCGCCAATGTGAAGTGGATCTTCGCGCCCATCTTCGGCTCCTCCCGTGTGGGATGAACGAATAGCCAGAGGCGGCGTCCGTCAAGGGTAATATCAGGGTTCCGTGCAATTGGCGCCGGCCGGAAAGTCGGTCCGGTTCAGGTGAAGCTCCAGCACTGGCCTTCTAAGCCATTGGGGCCTAACATCGATTCCGACACGCACGAAGCTGGTGGTGGACAGAGTTCGCTCTTGATCCCCGATAAAACCGGCAGTGACCACAGGGGACGCCAGGAGATAAGGCTTTGGAGCCCACCGATATCGGGCAGCCGGACTACTTCCATAAGGTTGTCGATTGCCAATGGGCCTGTCCGGCCCACACACCCGTGCCCGAGTACATCCGGCTGATCGCAGCGGGGCGTTACACGGACGCCTACATGGTCAACTGGAAGTCCAACGTGTTCCCGGGGATCCTGGGACGCACCTGCGACCGGCCCTGTGAGCCGGCCTGCCGGCGCGGGCGGGTGGAGTCCGAACCCGTCGCCATCTGCCGGCTGAAGCGCGTCGCCGCCGACAATAAGGGCGACATCCAGGCCCTGCTGCCCCGTCCGGCGGCCCAGTCCAACGGCAAGCGGATCGCCTGCATCGGCGCCGGGCCCGCGTCCCTGGCCGTAGCCCGCGATCTGGCCCCGCTCGGCTATCAGGTGGTGCTGTACGACGGCGAGGCGAAGGCGGGAGGCATGATCCGCAGCCAGATCCCACGCTTCCGCCTGCCGGAAGCGGTGATCGACGAGGAGGTCGGCTACATCACCGGCCTTGGGATCGACCTGCGGCTGGGTCAGCGGATCGACAGCCTCAAGGCCCTGCTTGGCGAGGGCTATGACGCCATATTCGTGGGCTCGGGCGCACCGCGCGGCCGCGACCTCGAGATCGCCGGCCGCAAGGAGGCCAAAGCCAACATCCACATCGGCATCGACTGGCTGTCCAGCGTCTCCTTCGGCCACATCACCAAGATCGGCAAACGGGTGATCGTGCTGGGCGGCGGCAACACTGCCATGGACTGTTGCCGCACCTCCCGCCGGCTCGGCGGCGAGGACGTCAAGGTGGTGGTCCGCTCTGGCTTTGAGGAGATGAAGGCGTCCCCCTGGGAGAAGGAGGACGCGATGCACGAAGACATCCCGATCCTCAACTTCCTCACCCCCAAGCACTTCACCCACGACCATGGGCGCCTGACCGGGGTGTTGTTCGAGAAGGTCAAGGCCGTGCGCGACGACAAGGGCCGCCGCCAGCTGGTTCCCACCGGCGAACCCGATCAGCACATCCCCTGTGATGACGTGCTGGTGGCCGTGGGTCAGGAGAACGCCTTCCCCTGGATCGAGCGCGACATCGGCCTGCAATTCGACAAGTGGGACATGCCGGTGGTCGATCCCCAGACCATGGGGTCCAGCCTACCGGGCGTCTTCTTCGGCGGCGACGCGGCTTTCGGTCCCAAGAACATCATCTGGGCCGTGGCCCACGCCCACGACGCGGCCATTTCCATCGACCGGTTCTGCCGTGGCGAGGACGTCGCCGAGCGGCCGGCTCCTCAGGTCGTGATGTCCAGCCAGAAGATGGGCATCCACGAGTGGAGCTACGACAACGACATTTCGAACGATCAACGATTCAGGGTGCCATTGCGCGACAAGGCGGTGGCGCTGC
>FTHI01001220.1_pt1 | contig 13932 bp, 10 predicted proteins | sample 1640891 | NCBI WGS metagenome assembly FTHI01 (sample SAMEA3914788, study PRJEB12502) | metagenome | biome: forest; material: soil | place: Canada | collected 2011-07-03 | depth 0.1 m
ACGCCTACCTCACCGAAGACCAGCGCGCTGTGGCGGGGCGGCTGAACGTGATCCTGGCCGAAGCGGCCGCGGCGCTTGCGAGGGGCGATGACGTGGCCCCGGTCGAGGCTCGGGCCGTCAAGGCGCTGAATGACGCCGGCTTTGACCAGGTCGACTACTTTGAAGCCCGCGCCGCCGACGACCTGCGCCGTCTGGGCCCCGGCCCTGTCGACGCCCCCGCCCGCGTCCTCGTCGCCGCCCGCCTCGGCCGCACCCGCCTGATAGACAACATGGCGGTGTAGTCTCTCTCCTCCCCCGCTTCGCAGGGGGAGAGAATTAGCTTCTACCAGGCCCCAAGCTCCCTCAGCCTCTGCGCCAACGGCTGCGGAATCGCCTCATCCCCAAGTCCCCGCAGGTCGGCGGGGGCGTCCTTGCCGTCGAGATACCGCCAGCCCTGGAAGGGCCGCCTGGGCATGGGCTGGGTGAGCGTCACGTCCGGCTCCAGGGTCACCTCGCAGCGCGACGCCGGACCTGCGCCGACCGTCTGCACTTCCAGGATGCGCTGGCGGCACAGGACAAATCCCTTGAACACCCGATAGAGCGATCCGCCGTCGCTCAGCTCGGCCGCCCGCTTGGGCGTCTGGCGCGTGCGCATGATCCAGGGCTGGCCCCCACCCTCCGAACGCCGCCACTCCAGCAGCTCATCCACCGTGTCGCACCCGACGCAGAGCTTGATCATGTTGAGCGTCACGCGGAGCCATCTCCCGGCGTCTCCAGCCGCACCAGAAGGGCGCCTTCGCCGACCTGGTCGCCGGCCGCGACCCTGACCTCGGCTACCACCCCGTCGAAAGGCGCCGTCAGGGCGTGCTCCATCTTCATGGCCTCCAGCGTCACCAGCGGCGCGCCCTTGGCCACCCACGCTCCCGCCGACGCCGTCACGGCCACCACCTTGCCCGGCATGGGCGCGCGAACGGCTCCGTCTCCGGCCGCGTCATGCGCCGTCCCGACCGCTACCGGGTCCATGAAATCGAAAGTCTGGCCGCCTTCAAACACCACCACATGCCCAGTCGGCGTGATCGTGGCGAGCGATGGGAGCTCTTCTGAGGTCGCTGCCACCGACACCTGCCCGTTCCGCTCGAGGCGCACGCTCCGGACCGCCGGGGCGTTCAGGCGGAAACCCTGGAGCGCGTCCCAGGGCGAATCGCCCTGCCCCGTCGCTTGAAGGCGCGCCGCTGCAGCCGACGCGAGGACGGCCAGCGAAGGCTCGGGCCCGGCCGCCAGTTCCGGCGCCGAGCCGATCAATCCGGTGTCGATGTCGGCGGCCAGGAACTGTGGATGCTCCAGGCAGCGCGCCAGGAATCCGGCGTTCGTCTTCACCGGCCACACCTGGACCGATCGGCAGGCGCCGGCCAGCGCATGAGCGGCGGCGTCCCTGCCCGGCGCGTGGGCGATCAGCTTGGCGATCATCGGGTCATAGAAGCCCGTGACCTCCCCGCCCTCCTCCACCGCCGTGTCAACCCGCACCTGGTCGCGCGGCAGGCTGAAGCGAACCAGCGGCCCGGTCGATGGCAGGAAGCCCGCGTCCGGGTTTTCGGCGTAGAGGCGCGCCTCGATGGCGTGGCCGTTCAGGCGGATCTGGTCCTGCGTGAGCGGCAGCCCCTCCCCCGAGGCGACGCGCAGCTGCCATTCCACAAGGTCCAGGCCGGTCACCGCCTCGGTCACCGGATGCTCCACCTGGAGCCGGGTGTTCATCTCCATGAACCAGATCCGGTCGGCTCTCAGCCCCTGTGAGGCGTCGGCGATGAACTCCACCGTCCCGGCCCCGACGTAACCCACCGCCTGGGCCGCTTTCACCGCTGCGCCGCAGACCGCACCGCGGACCGCCTCGTCCATCCCCGGGGCCGGCGCCTCCTCGATCACCTTCTGGTGCCGCCGCTGCAGGGAGCAGTCCCGTTCGAACAGGTGGACCACACGCCCCTGCGAATCGCCGAAGACCTGCACTTCAATGTGGCGCGGCCGGGTGACCCAAGTCTCCAGTAGCACCCGGTCGTCGCCGAATGCGGCCCTGGCTTCGCGCCGTGCGGCCGCCAGCGCGTCGGCGAAATCACCTGCCTGGTCGACCTTTCGCATGCCCTTGCCGCCACCGCCGGCGACCGCCTTGATCAGCACCGGATAGCCGATGGACCCGGCCTCGCGCGCCAGACGATCGTCCGACTGATCTTCGCCAAGGTATCCTGGCGTCACCGGCACGCCGGCCTCCGCCATCAGCCGCTTGGCGGCGTCCTTCAGGCCCATGGCGCGGATCGCGGCCGGCGGCGGTCCGACCCAGATCAGCCCGGCGGCCATGACCGCTTCGGCGAAGTCGGCGTTCTCTGACAGGAAACCATAGCCCGGATGGATCGCCTGGGCGCCGCTCGCCCTGGCCGCTGCGATGATCGCCTCGCCCCTGAGATAGCTTTCGGCCGCCGGAGGCGGGCCGATCGCGAACGCGGCGTCCGCCTCGCGCACATGCGGCGCCTGGGCGTCGGCTTCCGAATAGACCGCCACCGTCCTCACCCCGAGCCGCCGGGCCGTCCGGATGATCCGGCGGGCGATCTCGCCGCGGTTGGCGATCAGCAGGGAGGTCAACATCGGTCCGGCATAGCGCGGGACTCGGACGCGCTCCAGGCTAATGGGAACCCATGGCGTTGAGCCCTATCAGGACAAGGAGCGACATCAACAGTCCGAAGGCGACCAGTGAGACTACGAACAGGACGAGCATGCGCGCGAGGGTTCCAAGCACGCTCGACCCGTAGACGCCGCGCATGTGGACGAACAGGTGAACCGGGGCGGCGAGCACGAGCAGTCCGGCAAGCTGGGTGGAGACCAGGGCGACCAGGAAATAGGCGCTGGTCAGCAGGCCCTGGAACGACAGGGAATGCATGGTGAAGATCACGTGGTCGAAGATGAAGAACCGACGCTGGAAGGCGAACAGCGCCGCCAGCAGCAGCGCGCCGATCGGCAGCATCAGCACCGCCAGCCGGTGGGCCCACTCCTCCATGACCGACAGGAACTGCTCGGGATTCGCCCGCACCTTGATCAGGCGGTCGGCCAGCCAGCTCGACATGGCCTTGCCGGCGCCCGGCGAGCCGGCGACCTCGATGTTCAGTTCGTCCCTCAGCTGCTTGGCGTCGGCCTTGTCATCGACTGTGATCCCCTTGGCGGTCGCGTACTTTGGATTGATCACCACCAGCCGCGTCGTGTCGCCGTGCTTGCCGAGGCCACCGCAGAAGAACACCAGCAGCAGCACGACCAGGAACATGCGGAGCGGCGGGATCTGGGAGGCGCGCCGGCCGTCCAGGTACTCGCGGGTCAGCTGGCCGGGATTGCGGACCAACCGCGGCAGGGTGCGCCAGATCCGGCCGTCGAAATGGAACAGGCTCTCCAGCAACTCGGTCAGGAGGTGGGAGATCGACCGATGGAAATCCTCGGCCAGCTGGCCGCATTGGTGGCAATAGGGACCCTGAAGGATCGCGCCGCAGTTGGCGCAGACCGTCCCCGGCGCGACAGCGTGCTTCTTGCGCCAACTCAGCCACCCGCCGACGGACGCCGCGGCGGCAGTCTCGAGCTCTCTGTCCACCCCGCCCCCGCCTCTGGTCAGCCGATCCAGTCCGGCTTGCGCCCCTGAAGGAAGGCGGAGACCCCTTCCCGACCCTCGTCGCTGACACGCCGGCGCGCAAGTCGACGCGCGGTTTCCAGCATCAGACTGTGATCGATCTCCCGGCCGGCCACCTCGCGCGCCAGGCTCTTGGCCTCGACCACGGCGCCCGGCGCCGCGGCCATCACCTCCGTGGCGATCCTCTCCTCTGCAGCGGCGAGCCCCTCTGTGCCCTCCACCACCTCGTTCACCAGCCCGATCTTGAGCGCCTCCCGAGCGTCGAATGAGCGACCGGTGACGAACAGTCCCCGGGCTGTGCGAGGGCCGATGGCTTCCACCACGTAGGGCGCGATCATCGCCGGGATCAGGCCCAGCTTCACTTCCGAGAAGCTGAAACGCGCGCCGTCGACGGCGACAGCCAGATCGGAGGCGGCCACCAGCCCTGCCCCGCCGCCCAGGGCCGCGCCCTCCACCAGCGCCACCGTAACTGCCGGGATGTCGGCCAGTGCCTTGAGCATGTTCGCCACGGTCATGGCGTCGGAGCGGTTGTCGTCCTCCGTCATCTCGGCGGCCAAGGCCATCCACTCCAGGTCTGCGCCGGCGCAGAAGGTTCCACCAGCGCCCCGGAGGAACACCACCCGCACGTGGTCGGCGCCCTGCAGCGTCTCGAACGCCTCGGTCAGACCCTCGATCATGGTGGTGTCGAAGGCGTTCTTCTTTTCGGGCCGGTTCAGGGTGACCACGGCGACGCCTTCGGGCGTGGCCTGCAGGCTCACGGTCGAAAGGTCGTCGACGATGACGTTTTCGACCAGCGGATCGGAGATTGGATTGGACATGCTGCGGTTCTCGCGCTCCTGCGGCCCCGCTGCAAGCCGTGAACGCCCTACATCCTGAATACGCCGAACCGGGTCTCGGGAATCGGCGCGTTCAAGGCCGCGGAAATGGCCAGCCCCAGGACGTCGCGCGTCTGGGCCGGATCGATCACCCCGTCGTCCCACAGCCGGGCCGTGGCGTGGTAGGGGTCGCCCTCAGCTTCGTAACGCTCGCGGATCGGGGCCTTGAACGCTTCCTCCTCCTCGACAGGCCAGGTCTCGCCTCGTGCCTCCAGCCCGTCGCGGCGGATGGTGGCCAGCACGCTCGCCGCCTGTTCGCCGCCCATGACGCTGATCCTGGAGTTGGGCCAGCTGAACAGGAAGCGCGGATTGAAGGCGCGTCCGCACATGCCATAGTTGCCCGCCCCGAACGAGCCGCCGATCAGGACGGTGAACTTGGGCACCTCCGCCGAGGCCACGGCGGTGACCATCTTGGCCCCGTCCTTGGCGATGCCGCCCGCCTCGTATTTCCCGCCCACCATGAAGCCCGAGATGTTCTGCAGGAACACCAGGGGGATGCGCCTCGCGCAGGCCAGCTCGATGAAATGGGCCGCCTTCAGCGCGCTCTCCGAGAACAGCACGCCGTTGTTGGCCAGCACCGCCACCGGATAGCCCCAGATCCGGGCGAAGCCGGTGACCAGGGTCGAGCCATAGAGCGCCTTGAACTCGTCGAACTCCGAACCGTCGACCAGGCGGGCGATCACCTCATGCACATCGTAGGGCGCGCGCACGTCCGTCGGGACGAGGCCATAGAGCTCTTGCGGATCGAACAGGGGCGCGCGAGGCTCGGCTATCACCAGGTCCGCGCGTTTGGTGGTGTTCAGCCTGGCGACGATCTGGCGGACGATCTGCAGGGCGTGATCGTCGTCGGACGCCACGTGGTCCACCACGCCGGATCGGCGTCCATGGGTGTCGGCCCCGCCCAGTTCCTCAGCGGTGATCACCTCGCCGGTTGCAGCCTTCACCAGGGGCGGGCCGCCCAGGAAGATGGTCCCCTGCCCGCGCACGATCACCGACTCGTCCGACATGGCCGGCACATAGGCGCCGCCGGCCGTGCACGAGCCCATCACGCAGGCGATCTGGGCGATGCCTTCGGCGCTCATCCGCGCCTGGTTGAAGAAGATCCGGCCGAAGTGGTCGCGGTCGGGGAACACCTCGGCCTGGTGCGGCAGGTTGGCGCCACCGGAGTCCACCAGATAGACGCACGGCAGCCGGTTTTGCTGAGCGATTTCCTGGGCTCTCAGGTGCTTCTTCACCGTCATCGGGAAGTAGGCGCCGCCCTTCACCGTGGCGTCGTTGGCGACGATCATCACCTCGCGGCCCGAGACCTTGCCAACGCCCGTGATGATCCCCGCCCCGGGGGCCTCCCCGTCGTAGAGATCGAAGGCGGCCAGCGCCCCGATCTCCAGGAACGGCGCGCCCGGATCCAGCAGTCGCTCCACCCGCTCCCGCGGTAAGAGCTTGCCCCGGCCGGCGTGACGCGCCCGCGACGCTTCGCTCCCCCCGAGCGCGGCCTGCGCCGTCAGGGTCCGCAGTTCCCCGACGAGAGTCCGATTATGGGCGGCGTTGCGAGCGAACGCCTCAGAGCGGGGATCGATGGCAGAGGCGAGCTGAGGCATGGCGCATGATGCTAGAGCCGCTAGCGTCGAGTCGGAAGGGCCGGGCCCTATCGGCGCTGTGCGTCTGACGTTAGGGTCGCCGGGATCGTTCGTTGGGGAGAAGCACAACGTCGACATCAACGCCTGAATCCGCGCTCGTCGCCAAGACTCGCGGACCGAGCTAGGCTCGCGCACCCATGGACCTTCCCGATCATGTCCAGGATACGGCCCTCGCGCGCCTGTTCCTGGGTCCCAGGCGTTCTTCTGACGTGGCCTGGTTCTCGTTGCCGGGGGGACGGGTGCTGTTCCACGCCGGCGAAGAGGCCGACAAGCTCTACTTCCTGCTGGCTGGGCGGATGGGCGTGGTCAGGCGCGACGAAGGCCAGGAGCGCCATTTTCTGGGCGTGATCCGGCCCGGCGAGCCGGCCGGCGAAATGGCCATGGTGGCGGGCACCGCTCACACAGCCACCGTGGTGGCGCTGCGCGACAGCGAGCTCCTGGCCCTGCCCCGCGACGCCTTCTTCCACGCCGCCCAACGCGATCCTTCGGTGATGGCCGAACTCGCACAGCTGATGATCCATCGTGCCCGTCGGGCCGGCGCCACCGCCGGCGGGGAGCCGGCGGTGTTCGGCTTCACGGGACTGTCTCCGGGCGTCCAGGTGAGGACCCTGGTCGAGGCCCTCGACGTGGAGATCACCCGCCTGGGCTATGCGGTCGCCTCTGCCGGCGCCGAGGTGCAGAACGCCCCCACCGAGTGGTTCTCCACCCTCGAGGAGCGCCACGACATCGTGCTCTATGCGGCCGAGTACGACGAGATCAATTGGAAGACGATCGTCGGACGTCAGGTGGACAGGCTGTTCTGCGTGGGCCTGGGCGACGACGATCCTCCCGATGGCCCGATGACCCATGCCGCCCCGCCCCTGATGGAGCAGCAGCTGGTGGACCTGATCCTGGTCCAGCCTTCGGAGCGGGCCGCGCCGCTGGGCTCGGACGCCTGGATGCAGGCGACGTCGGCGGCGCGGCTGTTCCATATCCGCGCGGGCGTACGCAGGGAGGTGCAGCGCCTGGCGCGGATGCTGGTCGGCCAGTCGGTCGGGCTGGTCCTGTCGGGCGGCGGCGCCCGCGCCTACGCCCACATCGGGGTGATCCGCGCCCTGCACGAGGCCGGCGTGCCCATCGACTTCCTGGGCGGCACCTCCATGGGCGCGATCATCGCCGCCGGGGTCGCCATGGGCTGGGACGATGGGGAGATGGACCGTCGCATCCGCAAGGCCTTTGTCGACTCGGGCCCGCTGGGCGACATCGCCTTCCCCATGATCGCCATGACCCGCGGCGAACGGGTGCGCGAGCGCATGCAGGAGCATTTCGCCGACATCGAGATCCCCGATCTGTGGCTGCCCTTCTTCTGCGTCTCCTCGGACCTCACCGACGGCGTGTACCACCTGCACCGGCGTGGCCTGCTGCGCGAGGCCCTGAGGGCGTCCATCGCCCTGCCCGGCATCCTGCCGCCAGTCTGCCAGGGCGACCATGTGCTGGTCGACGGGGCCGTCACCAAGAACTTCCCGGCCGACATCATGCGCTCAATGCACCTGGGCCCGATCGTGGGCGTGGATGTGGCCGAGGCGGTGGGTCTGGATCCCGACGACCTGCGCCTACCTCAGTCGTTCTGGCGCTGGCTGCTCTCGGGCGACTGGCGCAAGGGCCCGCCGATCGTCTCGGTGCTGATGCGGGCAGCGACCATCTCCACCGCCCACGAGATGGCGGCGGCGCGGGAGTACACCGACCTCTTGATCCTCCCCGACATCGGGCCGGTCGAGATCCGCGACTGGAAGGCCTACGGCCCCGCCGTCGACGCCGGCTATCGGGCCACGCGCGACGCCCTTGCCAAGCTGGACAAGCCGGTTGTGGAGCTGCGCCGGCGCCCCGCCTTCGCCGAGCGGAAGGCCGCCATGAAGGCGCCCGTCTGACGCGGATCGGCGGGGTCTAGCCTTCGGTGGAGGGCGCCTCCGTCCTGGCCGTCGGGCCGGGCGGAAGAGTTGCAGGACCGGTCGTCGATGGGCCGGACTGGGCGTTTGCAGTCCCACCGGCGGCCAACGCAGCGCGCTCCTGCTCGGCGGCCTTCACCGCCCGGGCGGCGGCGGCGCGCATGGCGATCATCGCGTGCATGGGCGTGACGGCCAGCGGCGACTGGCTTGCGGGATCACCCAGCACGCCATGCACCCGGCCGAGATAGAGTGTGGAGCCCGGCATGGCGACCATCCGGCCGCCCACCACCGCCGACGACGGGGCGAAGGTGCTCCCATCCATCGACGCCTGCAGAAGGGTCGGCTGCGGCGCGGCCTGGGGCTTGCCGATCAGGGCGACCTTCGAGCTCCGCGCCTCGCCGCCGGCATAGGCCAGTGTGAACGCAGCCGGCATGCCCTCCGGGCCGGTTGGACGGAAGAAGAGGTGACCGCCGATCCGGCCCACCTTCACCAGCGTCGGGGTCCAGGCGGCCATCACCCAGGAGGTATGATAGTGGGTGGCGGTCCCCACCTGCTTCATCACGTGCCCTTCGAGCGCCCGCTCGGCCACGTCCTTGGCGTTGCGCCAGGCCCAGGCGGCGGGCGGCCGCGCCATGGAGCCGTCGCAGGCGAAGGAGAACTGGCAGCCGGGCCGGTCCGAGCCCTGGAACACCACCCCGCAGACCGACTTGGGGAAGCCCTGGTGCCGCATGCGGTTGAGCACCACCTGGGCGACGGCTTCCTGGCCCGCGCGGGGCTCGAGGGCGGCTTCAAAGTAGATGGCCGAGGTCAGGCAGTTCACCGCCTGGGTCCGCTCAGGCGCGCTGACCTTCAGCACGAAGGGCGCGACCGGCAGGGCTTCGCTGGGCGAATCGGGGATCACGCCGTTGATCCGCTCGGCGTCCTGCATCGAGAGGTGGCCGAGATTCAGCGTCGGCCTGGTTTCGATATCCAGCCGGGCCCAGCCGGGCGGACGGGCCCAGGACCAATGGGGCGCATCAGGATCATGCCCTGTGGCGATGCGCAGGGCGCCAGGCCCGGCGTCGTCCATCAGTTCCGCCAGGGCCGTGTAGGAAAGCCCCCTGGCGGCATGGATCGCATAGGCGGCGCGGTCCTTGGCGATCTCCCTTGAAAGCAAAGCCTTCACCGCCGAGCTGGCGGCCAGCGACAGGGCCACGGCGAGCGCCAGCTTCAGCCCGGTGTGTACCGGCCGACGATGCGCATCCGGGACCCACCTCAGGCTGAACAAGGCGTCCAAGGCGCGTCCAATGTCTGAAGCGGGGGCGCCGTCAGCGCGCCCGTACCCAATCGTCAAACGTGGCTCTCCGGTCTTGATCCGCGCACCCGACTTGTACGCCACGGCGGAGCCGGACCGGGCCTTGCCGCTGGAATATGGCCAGCGTCTGACCCCTCTTTCGCGACGGCGGGCCCGAGGCTACATATGGGATCCCTGTCCATCAGCTGAAAGGAGGTGACCCAGTGTCTCATTGTCCCCAACCCAAATCGGTGACCGTGGCCTGGACCTCCGCATACGAGGTTCGCGCTTAATTCCCCTTCAATGGGTGCAAGAGAGCAGGTCGCGAGCCGCTTTGCGGTCCCGACAATGGAAAGGCCGCCCCGACAACGGGCGGCCTTTCGCTTGTCCGGTCAGAACGAGACGCAGGCCGTCGAGGTGACCAGCAGCACCGATTCCTGGCGGAAGCGCCTCTTATAGGCGTCACGGATGTTGGCGATCTTGGCCGGGTCGTCCGGCCCGCCGTCCAGGATCAGATAGAGCACCTTGGACGGCTCGCGCACGATGCTGCCGTTGGATGCGCGCCACTGGCCCTGCACGTCCATCACGCTCAGGCCATCGGGGAACCGCGGCGTGACGTCCTCGTCGATGAAGTGACGCCAGTCGGCATCGGTGACCGAGGTCTTGTCGTCGATGTGTCGGCCGAACACGAGCTCGGCGGTGGTGGCCCGGGCCTGGCCGGTCGGGCACATCAGATGGCTTTGCGGGATCTGCGCGACGGGCGGCGGCGGGGTCGGGATCGTGGCCTGGGGCGCCGGGACATGGTGGGCGCAAGCGGCGACGAGCATCAGCGCCGTCAGTCCGGCAAGGCGTTGGACGAAGCGCGCGCGCATCGGCTTGGACTGACCTCGGACCTGCGCGGGATTCCGACTCCCCCCCGCCAGACGCCGAAATAGCGCAAGACGGGCCGGGACGCACCTGTGACTGCAAGCGGGCGCGGACATTGTCCGTCACTCTGGGTCGTCATCCCTTCGGAGTCCTGAACGCCCGTGCGGCGCGATGCCGCAGGAACGCCGGCGGCCAAACCGACAGGTTCGCGCCTCCTCAGGTCCCCACCAGCTCCCGCCCAATCAAGAAGCGCCTGATCTCATTGGAACCCGCGCCGATGTCATAGAGCTTGGCGTCGCGCAGCAGGCGCTCGACGGGGTAATCCTTGGTGTAGCCTGCTCCGCCCAGGGCCTGGATCGCTTCCAGGCAGCATTGCACGGCGCTTTCCGAGGCGAAGAGGATCGCGCCGGCGGCGTCGTAGCGGGTCGTCTTTCCGGCGTCGCACGCCTTGGCCACCGCATAGACGTAAGCGCGGGACGAATTCAACGCGACGTACATGTCGGCGATCTTGGCCTGCATCAACTGGAACGAGCCGATCGGCCGGCCGAACTGGCGCCGCTCGCGCACATAGGGCAGCACCGCGTCCAGGCACGCCTGCATGATCCCCAGCGGTCCGGCGGCCAGCACCGCCCGCTCGTAGTCCAGGCCCGACATCAGCACGCGGGAGCCCTCGCCTACCGCGCCGACCACATTCTCCAGCGGGACCTCGCAGTCCTCGAACACCAGCTCGCCGGTGTCGGAGCCGCGCATGCCCAGCTTGTCCAGCTTCTGGGCCGTGCTGAACCCCTTGAAGCCCCGCTCGATCAGGAAGGCCGTGATGCTCTTGGAGCCGCCGTCCGGGTCGGTCTTGGCGTAGACGATCAGGGTGTCGGCTTCCGGCGCGTTGGTGATCCAGAACTTGGTCCCGTTCAGAATCCAGCGGTCGCCGCGGCGCTCGGCGCGCAGCTTCATGGACATGACGTCCGAGCCAGCTCCCGCCTCCGACATGGCCAGGGCGCCGACGTGTTCGCCGGAGATCAACCTGGGCAGATAGCGGCGCTTCTGGTCGTCCGTGCCCCAGCGGCGGAGCTGGTTGATGCAGAGGTTGGAGTGGGCGCCATAGGACAGGCCGACGGACGCCGACCCTCGCGACACCTCCTCCATGGCCACCACGTGCTCGAGGTAGCCGAGGCCGAGGCCGCCCCACTCCTCCTCCACGGTGATCCCGTGCAGGCCGAGCTCACCCATCTGCGGCCAGAGCGATCTGGGGAAGGTGTTGGAAGCATCGACGTCAGCGGCGATAGGGGCGATGCGGTCGGCCGTGAAGCGCGCCGTGGATTCGCGGATGGCGTCGGCGGTCTCGCCGAGGCCGAAGTCGAGTGAGGGGCCGTGGTTCGGGATCATGTCCCTTCGCTTACCACGGCCCCTCCGCCGGCGGGAGGAGCAGGTTTTACGCTACGCGAACTGAACTGAACTGAACTCAACGCCACTGTTACGCAACTGCACTGAATTTTACTCTACGCCACTGTACGCTACTGCTCTTCCCGTCCCCCCAGGCGTTCCAGAAGGAAGTAGACGGCGCTCGCCACGCAGACGATGCCGGTGATGCCGAGGCCCCAGCCAATCAGGGTGCTGGGCGAAAACAGGCCCACGTCTCCCGAGTGCCGGACGTTGAAGCCCCAAATGATGGCGGCGGCGAAAACAACAAGGCCTATGATGCCGAGACCAATCAGCGCAGGGGTCGCCCCGATTCCGCGGATCGGCTCGACCGGAACCTGGTCGAGCTCGGACTCCACATCGAGCTCGGGCTGCGAAACCCGGCGCGATTCGAAGTCCTCGAAGGTCAGGGGTTCAGCCTCGAACAGCGGCGCTTCCAGCGGGCTGGCGTCTTCCAGCTCGGCATCCGGTTCGCCGTCGGGCTCCGGTTCGGGAGGCGGGGGGGTCAGGGCGAAGACGTCGGCGGCCTCGGGCTGGTCGGGCTCGTCAACCGGGAACGGCGCGACCTCGGGCTCGGCTTCGACCGGCGGGGGCGCGGCCGGCGCGTCTTCGACCGGCTCGTTGAGGATCGATTGCAGCCGGGCCGTCAGGGCCTCGGCGGCCACTTCGGTGGCGGTGGGCTCGGCGTCTTCGGCCCGCTCCATCGATTCCCTGATCGAAGGGCCGGCCGACACCCGTTCGGCGATGGCGCGTTCGCCTTCCAGCGAGGCGCGCACTTCGACCGGCGCCTGGACCGGCACGGCGCCGGAGCCGTCCTGGTCGATCTGTGGCCGGACGATATGAGAGGGCGCAGGCACAAAGCCCTGCAGCGGCGTGAGGAACAGCACCTTCTCGGCCGCCCGGCGGCGCACCAGGGCGTCCACCACGATCGGTTCGCCGTCGAGATCGGCCTTGCGCCACATCTCCATGGCGCAGGCGGCCTGCAGCAGCGCGCCCTCGTTGATCCGGCGCAGCACGTTGGAGCCGCGGAAGCTGGAGACGCCGATATTGAAGACAAACGCCGAAAGGGCGTCGAACTGGTTCTGGTTGAGCGGGGTGTAGACCAGGGCGTTCAACGCCCCGGACACTTCCATCAGGTCATAGATCAGAAGGGCCTCGGCGTCGGCCTCCGAGACCTCGACGCCCTGGCGGGCGGTCTTGGCGTGGCCATAGCCGATGGTCCAGCGGCCGTCCCTAAGCTGGGCGGCTGTGCGCCGGTAGCCTTCGAACCGCTTGATCAGCTCGATCCCGGCTCGTGACACCTGAAGGCGCGAAGACATCAATCCTGATCCAGTTTGGCACAGGCCAAGGCCCGTCTGGACCGCTAGGAGCAAGAACGACGCCGATCACAACAGAATGATGGCGGCGATGGCCAGAACGGCGAAGAAGCCCATGAAATCGGTCAGGAACGTGACCAGGATCGGTGAAGACACTGCAGGATCGCGTCCCATCCGCTCCAGGATCAGCGGCGCCAGGATGCCCCCCAGTCCCGCGGTGAAGATGTTGGCCACCAGAGCCAGGCCCACGGTGATGGCAAGCCGGGGGTTGTGATAGACCAGCCAGGTCGCCAGCCCCATCACCAGCGCCAGCGACAGGCCGTTGATGACGGCGACGGTCAGCTCCCGCCAGATGATGCGCTTGGCGTTGGCGGCGTTCAGCTCCTTGCTGGCCAGGGCCCGCACCGCCACCGCCAAGGTCTGGGTGCCGGCGTTTCCCCCCACCGACGAGACGATGGGCATCAGCACCGCCAGGGCCACGACCTTTGCCACCTCGGCCTGGAAGATGCCGATGCTGGTGACCGCCACAGCCTCAGTGGCGAGGTTGGTGATCAGCCAGGGCAGCCGCGAGCGCACGATATCCAGCACGCTGGCGTCGCGGCCCGCGTCGGACACCCCGGCCAGGGCGAGGATGTCTTCTTCCGCCTCTTCCTGGATGACGCCCACGATATCGTCGACGGTGATCTGGCCCACCAGCCGCCCGCCCACGTCGGTCACCGGGGCGGACACCAGGTGGTACTTGTCGAAGATGTAGGCCACCTCCTCCTGGTCCATGTCGACCGGGATCTCGTTGACCGGCTCCATGATGGCGGTGAGCTGGGCGTCGAGCGCGGCCTTCAGCAGCTGGCTGACCGCCACCGCGCCGATGGGCTTGAACGACGGGTCCACCACATAGACGTCGAAGAACAGTTCGGGCAGGTCGTCGGCGGTCTGGCGCACATGGTCGATGGTCTGGGCCACGGTCCAGAACTGCGGGGCCGCCAGCACCT
>FTHI01000423.1_pt1 | contig 13796 bp, 12 predicted proteins | sample 1640891 | NCBI WGS metagenome assembly FTHI01 (sample SAMEA3914788, study PRJEB12502) | metagenome | biome: forest; material: soil | place: Canada | collected 2011-07-03 | depth 0.1 m
GCGCTGCAGAGCGAATACTCGCTGTGGACCCGCGACGTGGAGGCCGCGATCCTGCCCACCGCGCCCGAGCGGGCTGTAGGCCACGAAGCCGACGCCGAGTTCGCGCGCGGTGGGCAGGATCGCGGCCTCCACGTCGCGGGTCCACAGCGAGTATTCGCTCTGCAGCGCCGCGATCGGATGCACCGCGTGGCCGCGGCGCAGCTCATCGGCGCTGGCTTCGGAGACGCCGACCGCGCCGATCTTGCCCTCGTCCTGCAGCCGGCCGAGCTGGCCCACGGACTCCTCGATCGGGATGCGCGGGTCGATCCGGTGCAGATAGTAGAGGTCGATGTGCTCGAGCCCGAGCCGCTTCAGGCTGGCCTCCACCGCCTCGCGGGCGCTCACCGGCGGCGCATCCGGGCCGCCCCCGTTCTGGCCGTGGGTGAACTTGCTGGCGATGATCACCCCGTCCCGCCGATCGGCCACCGCCTTGCCGAACAGGGTCTCATTGTGGCCCGCCCCATAGCCGGTGGCGGTGTCCAGGAAGGTGATGCCGAGTTCGATGGCCCGGTGGATGACGCGGAGGGATTCCGCATCATCGGAGGCCCCGTAGATCCCCGAGAGGCTCATGCCTCCCAGCCCGAGGCGGCTGACGGTGAGAGGGCCGAGTTGGGGCATGGTCTGACTCCTGGAATTGGGCTGGGAAAGCGGGCGCGGGGCGCGTCTCAGAACTTCGCTCGCAAGGTGACGCCGTACATCGCGGGCGGCGCTAGCGATTGATAGGTCCCATAGTAGATCGAGGTGGTCGGGACCGCGAGCAAGGCGCGCGTGTAGACGTTCTGCTCGTTGGTGGCGTTGTTGGCATAGACGGAGACGTCATACTTGCCGTCGTCCAGCCGCACCCCGGCCCGCAGGTTCAGGGTGAATTGCGACGGGATGACGCTGTAGGCTGAGAGGTTCGTCGCCGAATAGAACGAGCTGGCGTATGAATACTGGGCGTAGCTGTAGAAGGTCGTGTGCTCGCCGATCTGGTGCTCCCAGGTGGGCGTGACGCTGAGCGTCAGCTTGGGCGCATCTGGAGCGGCGTGTCCGGTGGCGTTGAAGGCCGCGGTGGTGACTTCGGGCGGAGGCGCGACCGAGGGCGCCGACTGGAAGATGGCGTCGTTCCAGGCCCCGTCGAAGCTCAGCCGCAGGCCATGTCCCAAGGCCGCCGACACGTCCCACTCGACCCCGCGCGAGCGGACATCGCCGGCATTGGCGACATACCTCAGGGTCGAGCCGTTGGGCTGCACCTGGGTATAGGTGGTCTGGTAGCCGTAGAGCACCTCCCAGTAGGCGTCGAGGCTGAGCACCAGGCGGTGGTCGAACAGCGATGTCTTGATCCCGACTTCATAGTTGTCGGTGGACGACGGGTTCACCACCACCGGGATGCCGGGCTTGATCACCGCGTTCAGGTTCAGCGCCGCGGCCTGATAGCCGTTGCTGAACGACGCATAGACCATCGTGTCCGGTGTGAACTTGTAGGACAGGCTGGTCGAGCCGGAGACGTTGCTGCTCGAGACCGAGGCGTTGACCGGATAGCCCGACGTCGAGCCATTGACGCCATAGTTGGCCAGGGTGGAGGTCGCGCCCGCGGTCACCGCCGCGCCCTGGACGGCCAGCGGCAGATTGCTCAGGTCGACGGGGCTGCTGCCCCATTTCCTGTCGTGGGTGAACCGGGCCCCGCCGGTCAGGCTCAGCTTGTCGGTGATGCGCCATGTGCCCTGGCCGTAGATGGCCCCGTTCACATCCTGCACGTGGGTGTTTTCGACGATCTGCGAGCCGGTGAGCTGCGGGATCAGCGAGGTGGAGAAGGGCGCGCCGGTCACCGCGCCGTGAGCCACGAGCGCGTTGTATAGCGGGATCACGTCCGCGCCGAACTGGTGGACGATGTAGTGATCGGTGAGATCCTGATAGAACAGATACAGGCCGGTCTGCCAGTCGAACCTTCCGCCTTCGGTCGAAGTCAGGCGAAATTCCTGGCTCCACTGCTTATCGCGGCTGACCGCGGCGTTGTAATAGATGTCGAGCGGACTCTGGTCGCTGTCCTGCGGCGGATAGAAGGACCAGTACCGCCAGGCGCTGATCGAGGTCAGATTTGCCCAGCCGAGCTTGGCGTCGGCGGTGACCGACACGCCGGCGTTGGTGGTGTGCATCGCCTGCCGCGAATTGCCGATATCGGTGGTGGGATCGACGGTCGGGACGAAGTTCTGCACCCCGCCATAGCTCTGCAGGCTCGCCAGCGCCGCCAGGGCGTTGGTCACCTTGGCCTGCTGCAGCGCCGTGGTGTTCGGCCCCCATGAGCCGGGACCGAAGACCTGGGTGATCTCGGTGCTTGCGGCCAGGGTGCTGTCGGTCTCGTGCTCCCAGTCGCCGGCGATCAGGACACTGAGGTTGTCGGACGCGTCGATCAGGAATTTCTGGCGGATGCCGTAGCGGCCCGTGCTGTTCAGCCGATCCTGGTCGGCGATGGCGGTGGGGGCGTAGATCCCGGCCTGGGCCGCCGCGTCGGCGAAGCGGCCCGAGTTCTCATTGGGCAACCAGCCGTCCTGGTGCGTGCCGAACAGGACGGTCCGCGAAGCCACCTTGTCGTTCAGCGGGATGTTGATGATCGCCTTGCCCTGGACGAACGAATAGTTGCCGAAGGAGCCTTCGATGGTCTCGGACGGCGTGAAGGTCGGCCGCTGGGTGGTGATGTTCAGCGCCCCGACTTCGGAGTTGCGGCCGAACAGGGTGCCTTGGGGGCCGCGCAGGACCTCGAAGGAGTCGATGTCGATCAGGTCCTGCAGCGCCATGCCCGGGCGCCCCTGATAGACCCCGTCGAAATAGACCCCGACCATGTTGTCCAGGCCGTCGCCGGCGGACGAGGTGACGCCCAGGCCGCGGATGGCGAGCGACGTGTTGCGCGGATTGCCGATCTGATCGAACAGGCCCGGGGTCTGGGCGACGACGTCCGGCAGGGAGATGGTGTTCTTCAGTTCAAGCGTCTGGCCGCTGATCGCCTGCACCGAGACCGGGATCGTCTGCAACGACTCCGACCGGTGGCGCGCGGTGACGATGACTTCCTGCACGGAGTCGCCGCCCGCCGCGGCGGCGGCCTCGACGGGCAGGGCGGCGGCCTGAACGACGGTTGTCGTCTGGCCGAAGGCGGATGTGGCGAAGGCGGAAGCGGCGAGGCCCGAGAAGAGCAAGGCCCGGAGTTGCAAGCTGCGGTGCATGAGAGAGAGACCTGTTTCTTTGGGCCGCGCCCCGACGGTCACGGCCAAGGCGCGTTGAAATACCCACTAAGTCAGTGGGGATAATATGAAATATTCTGCTGGCGCTGTTAGCGTTGCTAAAAAGGGGCATCGAGCCGCCCTGCCAAGGGCTGCGAACAGCGCGCGAGAAAGGCTAATGAACTCGCGCGGTTGTCCTGACCCAAAGGGGCGTAGGCGCCCTAGAAAAGCTAAAAGACCCGCCGACCGGCTTTGCGTTGACAATCCCCATGGGGTGGATAGGGATTAAGACAGGTAACGGAACCTGCCTCATGCGCGTCACCGCTTTCGAGCTTCCCGGTCAAATCTCGACCTCGTCGTCGTTGGGCGACGCCGTCGGTTCGCGCGCCCTCGAGGGCGCGTTGTTCAGCGCCGTCGGCTGAGCTCGGGAACCGCTGCACCATGCTCAGGGCGAAAGCGATCGGCCGGGTCGCCGTGGCGTTGGTGCTGGCCGCGCCGGTGGCCTACTTCCTGGCGGCGGGCAAGCCGGACGCGGGCGGGGGCGCCCGCGCGGGCGGACTGTCGCTGGCCGCGGACCTGCCCGAGGCCGTACCGCCGGGCGTCAGCCTCAGCATCGGCGATCCGACCACCCAGAAGGTGCTTCAGATTACCGGCTGGGAGCGGTCCCTGCCGTTCCGCGTCAACTGGGTGCACATGACCGGGGGGCCGGCGGTCACCGAGGCCTTCCACGCCAAGGCCCTCGATGTCGGCGTCGCCGCCGACATCCCCCCGATCCACGCGGTGTGGGTCGGCATGCCGGTGAAGATCATCGCCGTCGCCCAGCGCCAGGATCCGATCGCCCATCCCGCGTGGGTCATCGCCACCGGTCCCAAGTCCGGCGTGCGGACCCTGGACGACCTGCGTGGCAAGCGCATCGCCTTCAGCCCCGGACAGGTGCAGGGCGAGGTGGTGCTGCGCGCCCTGGCCGAACATCACCTGACCCCGTCCGACGTCACCCTGGTCGAGATGCCGAGCACCGGCGCGGACGTCTATATCAACGCCCTGGCCTCGGCCCAGATCGACGCCGCCCCCATCGCCAACGGCGTCGCCGCCCGCCACTACCTGCAGAACTTCGGCAAGGACGGCGCCAGGCTCCTGGCCCACGGGCCCTTCCGCGACGATCTCTCCGACCTCTACGTCCGCACCGAGACCCTGCAGGATCCGGCCAAGGCGGCGGCCCTGCGCCGCTACGTCGAGCTTTGGGCGCGGGCCCAGGCCTGGATCGAAACCCATCCCGACGCCTGGGCCGCCGGCTACTATCAGAAGGACCAGCGGCTGAGCGCCGACGACGCCCGCTACGTGATCAAGGTCACCGGCGTGCGGGACATCCCCCGGGACTGGGGGTCAGCCGTGGCCCAGGAGCAGGGGGCCATCGATCTGATGGCCCGCCAGACCGGCCGCAAGGCCTTCCCCGCCGCCGACCTGTTCGATCGCCGTTTCCAGCCCGTCGCGGCCAACGCCTACGCCGCCGCCGTGGCCCATCCCTGACCGCCGAACCGTTCGAGAGCGCTTGCCATGACAGTCCAGACCTTCCGCGCCGAGAGATCGGCTGAGACGGCCAGGTCGCTCCACCTGGCCGCACCCGGGGCGCCGGCCCGGCCGGCTTCGCCCGAGCGGCCGCGCCTGGGTCTCGGAAAGCCCGCCGCGTTCGGCTGGCTGCTCGGGCCCTTGCTGCTGCTGCTCTACTGGTCGGTGGGCTCGTGGCGTGGGGTCATCGATCCGCGGATTCTGCCTGCCCCCTGGGTGGCCGTGCGCACGGCCGCCGAGCTGCTGGCCCGCGGCCGCCTCGAGAGCGACCTGGCCATCTCCGCCCTCCGGGCCGGCGAGGGCCTGGTGTTCGGGGTGACCGCCGGCGTGGTGCTGGCCCTGGTCTCCGGGCTGAGCCTGCTGGGCGGCTACATCCTGGACGGGGTGATCCAGATGAAGCGGGCGATCCCAACCCTGGCGCTGATCCCGCTGTTCATCCTCTGGTTCGGGCTGGGCGAAACCATGAAGGTGACGATCATCTCCATCGCCGTGTTCATCCCGATCTACATCCAGACCCACAACGCCCTGAGGTCGATCGACATCCGCTACGTCGAGCTCGCCGAGTCGGTGGGCATGGGACATCTGGCCTTCATCCGGCACGTCGCCTTGCCGGGCGCCCTGCCGGGCTTCCTGGTCGGCCTGAGGTTCGGCGTGCTGGCCGCCTGGGGCGCCCTGGTGGTGGTCGAGCAGTTCAACGCCACCAGCGGCATCGGCTACATGATCGAGCTGGCGCGCACCAACGCCCAGACCGAGGTCATCCTGGTGGGGCTGGTGCTCTACGCGGTGCTGGGCCTCACCTGCGACCTCGCCGTGCGCGCCATCGAGACGCGCGCCCTCGGCTGGCGCCGGACCCTGGCCCGATGAGCCCGCTGGTCCGCATCCGCGGCCTGGTTCGCCGCTTCACCCTCAAGGGGGTGCTGAACGGCGTGGACCTCGACATCGCCCGCGGCGAGTTCGTCGCCCTGCTCGGCCGCTCGGGCTCGGGCAAGAGCACCCTGCTGCGCGCCGTCGCCGGGCTCGACCGCGAGGCGGCCGGCTCGGGCGAGATCGAGGCGCCGGAGCGCATCTCGGTGGTGTTCCAGGACGCCCGGCTGCTGCCGTGGAAGCGGGTGCTGGACAACGTCATGCTCGGCCTGCCGGGCCAGAACGTAGAGGCCCGCGCCCGCCGCGCCCTCGAGGAGGTGGAGCTGGCCGGCCGCGAGGACGCCTGGCCCTCGGAGCTGTCGGGCGGTCAGCAGCAGAGGGTGGCCCTGGCGCGCGCCCTGGTGCGCGAGCCGCAGCTCCTGCTCGCCGACGAACCGTTCGGGGCCCTGGACGCCCTGACCCGCCTGCGCATGCACGTCCTGCTGCGTCGCCTGTCCGAGGCGCATCGCCCCGCCGTGCTGCTGGTCACCCACGACGTCGACGAGGCCATCACCCTGGCGGACCGCATCGTGGTCCTCGACGACGGCCGCATCGACGCCGACCTGAGGGTGGATCTCCCCGCGGACGAGCGCGCCGGCGGAGCGGGGCGGGCGGCGCTGAGGCGCAAGCTGCTGTCCCTGCTGGGGGTCGAGGAACTGGCCGCGGGCTGACCGGGAACGTTCGCGCGTGTTACGGCTTAGGTTGTTGAACCTGGAGCCCTCGATGACCGTCCGTCTACAGTTTCGACCCTACCTCCGGCCACGGACCATCTGGCGCGGGCTGACGCGATGATCCCTCCCGAGGAGAGGGCCGCGCGGCTGGCCCAGGTCCAGAAGCTCAAGATGGCGCGGTCGGCCCACGCCTACGTGCGGGGCAGCACGGTCAGCTTCTATGAATGGCTGGCGTCCGGCCCGGCGAACATCCCCGAGGGCCCGCCGGTGTGGATCTGCGGCGACTGCCACCTCGGCAACCTCGGGCCCCTCGCCGACAGCCGGGGGCGCGTGGCCGTGCAGATCCGCGACCTTGATCAGACCGTCATCGGCAATCCGGCCCACGACCTGATCCGCCTGGCGCTGTCGCTGGCTTCGGCCGTGCGCGGGTCGGACCTTCCTGGCGTGACCACCGCGCGCCTGATCGAGCATCTGATGCTCGGCTATGAGGCCGCCATGGACGGCGAGTTCGACCACGCGGGTGAGAAGGCCATGCGCCCGGCCTCGATCCGCGGCCTGCTGGCAAGGTCGGTGCGCCGCCGATGGCGCCACCTGGCCGCCGAACGCCTGGATACGGTCAAGCCGGTGGTGCCGCTGGGGCGCAAGTTCTGGCCTCTGGCCCCGGCCGAGCGCGAGGCGCTCTCGGAGCTTTTCGCCGGCGAGGAGATCCGCGGCCTGATCACCCGGCTACAGTCGCGGGACGACCACGACCCGGTCACCCTGGTCGACGCCGCCTATTGGATGAAGGGATGCAGCTCGCTGGGTCGCCTGCGCTTCGCCGCCATGCTCCGGGTGGGGGAAGGCGAAGGCTCGAGCCTATGCCTGCTGGACGTCAAGGAAGGCGTCACCGCCGCAGCGCCGCGCAATCCCGACGCGACCATGCCTCGCGACAACGCCGTCCGGGTGGTGACCGGGGCCAAGGCGCTCTCCCCCAACCTCGGCGAGCGGATGATCCCCGCCCGGCTTCTCGACAAGGCCGTGGTCATCCGCGAGCTCTTGCCGCAAGACCTGAAGCTCGAAGTCGGTCGCCTGACCGAGGGCAAGGCCCTGGCGCTGGCGGCCTATCTGGCCGCGGTCGTCGGCAAGGCCCATGGCCGGCAGATGACCAAGGAGATCCGCGCATCATGGCTGGCCGATCTCACCCGCGCCCGCACCAGTACGCTGGACGCTCCGACCTGGCTCTGGTCGAGCGTGGTCTCGCTGCTCTCGATCCACGAAGGCGCCTATCTGGAGCATTGCCGGCGCTTCGCGCTGGCGCACGCCGCATGACCTGACCACGGGGGTGCGGCGGCTGCGGGATTTCGCTGCGAATTCCGATGGCTAGGCCCGGGCGCGGCCCTCGCGGCCCCGCTTATGGTTAATCCCGCCTTAAGGCTTCCACCAGACTATCAGCCCGCGTCCGCATGGGGCGGGGCGGCGGGTTTGGTGATGGCGACCGGCAAGATCACGGCGATCGCGAGCCAGTTCCCGGAGCGCGTGCTGACCAGCGACGCCCTGGCCGACCTGTTTCCGGGCTGGTCGGCGCCTAAGATCATCGACAAGACCGGCGTGCGCGAGCGGCGCATCGCGGCCGTCGACGAGACCGCCCTGGACCTGGGCGAAAAGGCGGCGCTGAAGCTGCTGGCCGAGGCCGGGACGGCCCCCGGCGAGATCGACTTCGTGGTGTTCTGCACCCAGACCCCCGACCATGCCCTGCCTGGCAACGCCACGCTGCTGCACCGGCGGCTGGGGCTCCGGCCCGACTGCGGGGTGCTGGACCAGGGCCTTGGATGTTCCGGCTTCGTCTATGCCCTGGCGGTGGTCGAGGGCCTGATCGCCACCGGCGCGGCCGACTGCGTGCTGCTGGTCACCGGCGACACCTATTCCAAGCTGATCCATCCGCTGGACCGCAGCGTGCGCACCCTGTTCGGCGACGCCGCGGCGGCGACGCTGGTCCGGCGCGTCGAAGGCGAACGCGCCATCGGCCCCTTCGTGTTCGGCGCGGACGGGAGAGGGGCCGAGAACCTGATCGTGCCCGCCGGCGGGGCCCGCACGCCCCGGGTCGCCGGTGAGCTCGAGGCCCTGCCGGAGGCCGACGCCTATGGCAACGTCCGCGGCCCGGCCAACCTCTACATGAACGGGGGCGAAGTGATGGCCTTCGCCCTCAAGGCGGTGCCCGAGGCGGTGGCCCGGATCATGGCCAAGTCGCGCCGGACCATCGACGACTACGACCTGGTGGTCTTGCACCAGGCCAGCGCGCTGCTGCTCGACAAGCTGCAACGCAAGCTCGGCGTCAGCGATGACCGCTTCGTCCGCCGCCTGGAGCTCTGCGGCAACACCGTTTCCTCGACCATCCCGCTCGCGCTCGAGCCCCATCTGCAGGACGGCGGCGGCGCGCCTCGCCGGGCCCTGCTGGTGGGATTCGGGGTCGGCTACGCCTGGGCGGCGGCCGAGGTCCTGATCTGAGGAGAGACTGATGGACGACTTCACCGCCGGCCTGGCCGAGATCTTCGAAGTCGACGAAGGCGAGATCACGCCGGAGTTCGACCTGGAAGCCCATAACTGGGACTCGCTGGCGATCGTCTCAGTCATCGCCCTGGTGGACAGCTGCTCGGGCAAGCTGCTCAACGGCAGGGCCCTGGCCCAGTGCAAGACCGTCGCCGACATCCAGGCCCTCGCCGGCCAGGCCCAGGCCGCGTGACCTTCCAGCCGCTCGCCTCCCTGTCGGCGAAGGGATCGCCCGGCTTCGCCCTGCCCGGGGTGCGGCTGCGCGGCGTCGTGAGCGCGCTTCCGGAGCGGCGGCTGGACAACGCGGACTTCGTCGGACGCTTCGGCGAGGCCGCGGTTCGCGACGTGACCAGGATGATCGGGGTCCAGACGCGCTACTGGGTCCCGCCGGGCCAGACCACGTCCGACCTCTGCCTCATTGCGGGCGAACGCCTGCTCGAGCGGATCGGATGGGCGCCGGAGAGCATCGACGCCCTGATCTTCGTATCCCAGACGCCCGACCAGCGGCTGCCGGCCACCGCCTGCGTGCTGCATAGCCGCCTGGGCCTGGCGCCCCACTGCCAGGCCTTCGACGTGGGCCTGGGCTGCTCGGGCTATGTCTATGGCTACTGGCTGGCCTCCGCCCTGATCACCGCCGGGTGCGGGCGCGTGCTGCTGATGGCCGGTGAGACCTCGAGCCTGCTGGTCGACCCCGACGACCGGGGAACCGCTCTGCTGTTCGGCGACGCCGGGACCGCCACGGCGATCGAGCGGGACGACGCGGCGCCGACCACCACCTTCGTGCTTGGGACGGATGGCGGGGGGGCGGGCAACCTGATCGTTCCCGCGGGCGGCTTCCGCGAGCCTGCCGAGGACGCCCGGCGGACCGGGCCGTTCAACCCCGAGCATCTCTACATGGACGGCGGCGAGGTGTTCGCCTTCACTCTCAGGGCCGTGCCGCGGCTGGTGGCCGACGCCCTCGCCCACGCGGCCTGGTCTGTGGACGAGGTCGACGCCTTCGTCCTGCACCAGGCCAACCGCTTCATGCTGAACCACCTGGCCAAGAAGATCGGGGCCCGGCCCGAGCAGGCGCCGGTCAACATCGACCGCTTCGGCAACACCTCGTCGGCCACCCTGCCGCTGGTGCTGACCACCGATCTCGCCGAGCGGGTCACGACGGCGCCGGCGAAGATCGCCCTGGTCGGCTTCGGCGTGGGCTATTCCTGGGGCGCGGCCCTGCTGCAGACCGACGCCCTGGCCTGCGCGGAGACCCTCTACCTGTGACCTTCGCCGCCGACGCCATGGCCGGCCGTACGGTGCTGGTGACCGGGGCGAGCTCCGGCATCGGCCTGGCCACGGCCGAGCTGATCGCGCGCTGCGGCGGCCGGGTCGTGGGCGTCGCCCGCGACGAATCCAGGCTGGCGGCCGCCATGACCCGGCTCGCCGGCGAGGGACACCTGGCGCGCGTTTGCGACGTGTCGGACGCCGACGCCGCGACGGCCCTGGTCGCAGAGGCCGCCGGCCAGGCTGGCGGGCTCCACGGCCTGTTCCACGCAGCCGGCGCCGGCCTGATCCTGCCCGCCCGGCTGACCAAGCCAGCCAATGTCCAGGCGGTGTTCGGGGCCGCGGTGAACGGGGCGTTCGGCCTGGTGCGGGCCGCGGCGCGAAGCGGCGTGATGGCGCCCGGCGCCTCGCTGCTCCTGATGTCCTCCGTCGCCGCCCACCGCGGGCGCGGCGGCATGGCCGCCTATTCCGCGGCCAAGGCGGCGATCGAGGGGGCGGTGCGGGCGCTGGCGGTAGAGCTGGCTCCGCGCGACATCCGGGTCAACGCCCTGGCGGCGGGCGGCGTGCTCACGCCGATGAACGACCGCATCGTGGCCAATCTGGCCGAGGGCGGCGCCGACGCCTACGCCGCCGCGCATCCGCTAGGCATGGGCCGCCCCGAAGACGTCGCCGACGCCGCCCTGTTCCTGCTGTCGCCAGCGGCCCGCTGGATCACCGGCACGGCGATGATCGTCGACGGGGGCTATTCGGCATGACCGACTATGTGCTGGTCGGCGGCGGCGGCCTGGCCCGTGAGCTGCTGGACTGGTTCGCGCCGGGGCTGCAGGGATCGGGCTCCGGCTTCGTGGGCTACCTCGACGACGGCGAGGACCCGATGGCCGCCTTCGGCCACCGGCTGCCGCAGCTGGGGTCGATCAGGGACTACCGGCCGTCGGACGGCCAGCAGCTGGTGATGGCCATCGGCGCGCCGGCGGGAAAGGCCGCGGTGGCCCAGCGGCTGAAGGCGGCCGGGGCCGTGTTCGCGACCCTGATCCATCCCACCGCCTGGGTCTCGGCCTCGGCCCGGATCGGCTCCGGCGTGGTGATCGGCCCCTTCGCCCACGCCTCCGCCGACGCCGAGGTGGGCGAGCTGGTGCTGCAGGGCGCCTATGCCGGCGTCGGCCATGACGCCGTCGTGGGGGCGGGCTCCTCGCTCAGCGGCTACGTCGACCTGATGGGCGGGGTGAAGTCCGGCCAAGGCTGCATGTTCGGTTCCGGCGCCCATGTGCTGCCCAGGGTGAGCATCGGCGAGCGCTGCACCATCGGCGCGGGCGCGGTGGTGGTCCGCAACGTTCCGGACGGCGCCACGGTCTACGCCCAGCCGGCCAGGAGCCTCTGACCATGGCCCTGTCGCCTGAGGGCCTGATCAGCGATTACTGGCACCTGGTCGCCCATCGCAGCGAGCTGGCCGAGCCCGGCGACTTCGTGCGTCTCGACTGGGCGCCGGGCGAACTGGTGCTGCACAACGATGCCGGCGAGATCATCGCCTTCGACAACATCTGCCCGCACCGCGGGGGGCGCTTCTTCGTCGAGAACCGGGGCAACGCCCGCGCCATCTGTCCCTATCACGGCTGGGCGGTGCGCGGCGGCGAGGTCCGGCCTGCCCGGCGCGAGCAGTTCACCGCCTGCGACCTCGAGAGGGCGGTGCTGCGCCGCTATCGCAGCCAATGGTGCGGGGATTTCCTGTTCGTCGGGATCGAGCCCATCATGAGCCTGGAGCGCCAGCTCGACGCCTTCATGGGCCCCTTGGCCGAGATCTCCGGCGACATCGTGGGCGTTCGTGACGTCTATCCGATCGACTTCCAGGCCGACTGGCGTGTGGGCCTCGAGAACGCCCTGGAAGGCTATCACGTCAACAGCGTGCATCCGCAGACCCTGGCCCCGATGGCCCTCTGCGAAGACCAGGACAGCTTCGCCGGCATGAACTCGGCCTACCACGCCCGGGTGGGCGATGGCCGGACCCGCCGGGGCCTGGAGGGCCTGCGCCGGTTCTTCGACCTGCGCGCGCCGTTCGAAGGCTACAGCGCCTACTACGTGTTCCCCTTCGCCATGGTCTCCTCGACCTATGGATATTCCTATGCGGTGCAGACCTATTTCCCTTCGGGGACGCCGAACCGCAGCCGGTTCTGCACCCGCCTCTACGCCAGCCGCGCCGCGCCCGGGGCGGAGGGGGTCTCCGAGACGCTGCTGAACGCCGCCGTGCGGTTCAACCGCCAGGTCTTCGACGAGGACCACGCGATCTGCGCGCGCGTCAGCCCCCGCTACGATCTCGACGGCGAGACGCGGATCTTCGCGTCGAGCGAAGCGCGCGTGCGGTTCCTGGCCGAAACCCTGCGCCGGATCGAGGCGGCTCAGGCCGCCTCGGCCGCCCCGCACCAGCGCTGGAACATGGCCCGGTAGACCGCCTCCAGCCGGCGCGCCATGCCCGCCTCGTCGCGGTAGGACGCCGCATCGAAGCCTGCCGGCACCCGCTGGCGCAACGCCTGCATGGCCAGGGGATCGGCCGCCAGCGCCACGGCCTTGGTGACATAGGCCTCCGGGCTGTCGACCACCATGTCGGTCAGGCCCGCCGGAGCGACGACGCTGGCGCCCAGCCTGGAATAGAAGTCCGGGCCCTTCAGGGTCAGCACCGGCACGCCCCGGCTGAGCGCCTCCATGGAGGTGGTGCCGCCCGGGCAGGGCGAGGGGTCGAGCGCCAGGTCGATATCGGCGAATTCGGCGTGGTAGGCCGCGCCGGAAGTGCGGCCGCGGAACTCCAGCTGGTCCGGATCGGCGCCCTGGGCCAGGAAGCGGGCCTGGGTGGTGAGTTGCAGCACCGGGTCCAGGAAGTAGCCGTATTTCAGGATCAGCCGCGCGGAGGGCGTCGCCTTCAGGATCGCCGCCCACAGCGACACGGTCAGGTCGGTCAGCTTGGCCGGATTGATGAAGGCGCCAAAGGTCGCGCGGCCGATGGTCAGGCACGGGGCGGGCGAGGTGCGCGGACCGGGGTCCGGCCGGAAGGCCCCGCAGGCGTCCCCCATGCGCCAGACCTCCTCGACAAACAGACCCGCCATCTCGTCGCAGTCGGCAAAGTCGGACTGGATGACGTAGTCGATGGCCGCAAGGCCGGTGGTCTGCTGGTAGTTCAGCCAGCTTGCCTGGATCGGCGCCGGCCTGAGCGCGAACATCGTCAGGCGGTTGCCGGCGTTGTGGCCCCAGCAGTCGATCAGGACGTCGATACGGTCGGCGCGGATCAGGGCAGCGGCGGTCGCGTCGTCGAGGCCGCCCAGCGAGCGCAGGGTCACCGGGGCGGCGAAGGCCCCCGCGTCCTCCTCCTGGTTGGGGTAGGCGAAGACCTCGACGTTGGCGCGGTCGTGGTGATCGAGGATCGGGGCCAGGAACTGGCGGGCCTGGGTCTGCAGGAAGCTGGGCGCGACATAGCCGATGCGCAGCGGCCGGTCGTCGGCGCGGCCGTTAGCGAAGGGCAGGGGCGGGCGCGGCGGGGCATGGACGGCGGCCCAGCGGCGCGCCGCCGCGACATGGCGGGCGACGCCGTCCCTCGCGGCGAACAGGGCGGGAAGGGCGAACTGGGTCACTGACGCGGTGGGATGCAGCC
>FTHI01000404.1_pt1 | contig 13559 bp, 14 predicted proteins | sample 1640891 | NCBI WGS metagenome assembly FTHI01 (sample SAMEA3914788, study PRJEB12502) | metagenome | biome: forest; material: soil | place: Canada | collected 2011-07-03 | depth 0.1 m
GAGCCGTTGCGCGAGCTCTTCAAGGACGAGGTGAGGGCGCTCGGCCGCGAACTCGGCCTGCCGCCGGCCTTCGTCGGCCGCCATCCCTTCCCGGGCCCTGGCCTGGCGATCCGCATCCCCGGCGCGGTGACCCCCGAGCGCGTGGCGATCCTGCAGAAGGCCGACGCCGTCTTCCTCGACGAAATCCGCAAGGCCGGCCTTTACGACGAGATCTGGCAGGCCTTCGCCGTCCTGCTGCCAGTGCGCACCGTGGGCGTGATGGGCGACGCCCGCACCTACGACGAGGTCTGCGCCCTCCGCGCCGTGACCTCCACCGACGGCATGACCGCCGACTACTTCGAGTTCCCCTGGGAAGTCCTCGGCCGCACCGCCACCCGCATCATCAACGAGGTGCGCGGCATCAACCGGGTGGTCTACGACGTGACGTCAAAGCCGCCTGGCACGATCGAGTGGGAGTGATCTTGGTTGCAGAATACCAGTGCAAGGGTGGACTGAGCTGTATTCCACTACATGTGGCTGGGCGGGGCGCGGACCGCTATGTTGCGGGGCAAAGTCATCCCCAGTCAGCCGACTGAAAGTGGCTATCGTCCGGGGAACCAGACAGAGCCTCACGGAATGTGCCGCCGGCTTGGCCCAGGTGATGCAGCATCGAGGCGTGGGCCTTGGCGGGGTCCCCTGACACGATGGCTCTGACAATCGCGTCGTGCTCGGCGTGGGAACGGTTCAGGCGCCCGGTGCTGCGGAACTGGGTGTTGCGATAGGGGCGCAACCGTTCGCGCAGTGAGGCCGTCAGGTCCGACAGGACGTCGTTGTGAGCGCCCTTCGAGATCATCGCGTGAAGGACTTCGTTGGCCGTCTCGAACTCTTCGACCAGGCCGCGCGAGGCAAGCTCGCCCATCGTCTCATGCATACGCTGGAGGTTTCGCCGCTCGATAGGGGCCATGCTCATGGCGGCCAGCCGGCTGCAGGTCGCCTCCAGCTCGGTCATGGCGATGAAGATCTCGTCGCGCTGTTCCGAAGTGAGCGCCGAGACATAGGCGCCCCGCCGCGGGCGCAGTTCGATCAGGCCGGTGCTGGTCAGTTGTCGCAGGGCCTCACGCACGGGCGTGCGCGACACGTCGAACCGTTCCGCCAGCATCTGCTCGTCGAGCTTTGCGCCCGGCGACAGGTCGCCGTTCAGGACCAACATCCGAATCTGTTCGGCCAAGCTGCTCACGCGGGTCCTCCGATCCACCTTTTACAACGCATTCCGTCGCCCATTCACGGCCGCATCGCGTGGCGTCAGCGAGAATGATCGTGTATTGGACAGGCGAGTTCATATTGTGTGCAATATGATAGATTGGCCTAATCGTGCATACAATTTCTTCGATTTTGGCAGCAGCGCATACAAAGAGCGTCCGCATCGGTTCTTCGAATGAGGGGGCTCCCATGTCTATCAAACAAACGCGCGGCAACCGCGCACCGAATCAGCGGCGCCGGACCAGCTTGGCTGTAGGCGCTTCGTGGATAGCCATGAGCGCCCTTCTGGCCGGAGCGCCGGCAGCAGCCCTGGCCGCTGACGCAGCCGCAGCAGATTCGGATGCTTCGAAGGGGCAACCGGTCGAGGAGTTGATGATCACGGCAAAGCGCGGCGATGTCTACAACGTGCTGCCCACCCGCAAGACCAGCAGCACGTTCGGTCTGCCGCTGTCCCTGTCCGAGACGCCGCGCTCGATCACCCTGATCGAGCAGCCGATCATCAGCCTCTACGGCATCCGCAACGTCGACGACTTCGTCGACATCACGCCCGGCACCTTCACCGGCAACTATTTCGGCGTGCCCGGGGAACTGACTGTGCGCGGCGACCTGGCCGACAACTTCTTCCGCGGCTTCCGGCGGATCGAGAACCCAGGCAACTTTCCGACCACGGTCACGGCGGCTGATTACGTCGAGATCATCAAGGGACCGCCACCGATCGCCTATGGCGGCGGCAAGGTCGGCGGGATTTTGAACTTCACTCCCAAGGGGCCGACCCGGCCCGACGGCGACCTGATCGACCATGTCACGGGGTTGGCGTCGGTGACCGGCGGGTCCTACAACAAACGCAAGGCCGACTTGGAAGTGGGGACGCCATTCAGCCTGGCGGGGGCCCCGTCCGCGGTCTACGTCTCGATCAACGGCGAGGACTCCGACAGCTACTATCACGGCGTCTACACGAAGACCCTGCTGGCTCAGGTGTCGGCCAAGAGCGAGTTGTCATCGAAACTCTCCGCCGAGTACGGGTTCATGGGGCAGTGGTCTGACTTGAACCAGAACCTCGGCTGGAACCGGGTCACCCAGGCCCTGATCGACAGCAATGGCAAGAGCTACATGGCCGGGCGGCCGGCGGTGGACCTGGACGTCAACCATGACGACGTGCTGGAGCCCTGGGAAACCGGGTATCAGCTGAGCCAGTTCGCCTTTGCCAACCCGTTCCCCTACTACGCCCTCTCGCCGAGCCAACGCGCCGACTACGCCCTGGACCCGAGCACGGTGCACACCGCCTTGATCAGCCACCAGACGATCCTGGCGGAGTCCTCAGACTATGCACGGACTTCGGCCATCACCGGCTATTTCGACCTGGTCTATCAACTGCCCGGTGACTGGAAGATCAAGAATCAGTCGTTCTACGATCAGATGCTGCACAGCAAGTATTCGAGCTATGGCTTCACGGCCAACTACCACGACCACGTCTTTGAGAACAAGACGACCATTTCCGGACAATACATACCCAGCAGTTCGCTGGCGATCAGCCTGGTGGCAGGTTTTTCCTGGCGCTCGGTCTGGGGTCTGGAAAAGGAGGCCCGCGACATCCTGCAAGCGGTGGACCGCCGCGATCTGACTTACGGCGCGACCGGGAACGACCGTAACGAGAGCGCCCTGGACGGGACCGGCAACGTGCCGTGGAACTGGTATGAGGATGGCGCCCACAACGACCTCGGCGGGTTCGGCGTGCTCGACGTCACCATCGCGGACCGGCTGACGGCGATCGTCGGCGGACGGTGGGACGACTACCATGTCCACATCAACGGAACCGATGTCTACGGCAACCTCGGCCACGCCAAAGACTCCCAGAGCGCGGGCTCCTACAACGCCAGCCTGAGTTTCAAGGTCACTCCGCTCGTCAACGCCTACGCCACCTATGCCTCCTCACAATTCGTGGAGCTGGGGCAGGGCGGCATGGTCGGCTACCCGAACATCGTCAGCCACAACTGGGTGCAGCCGTCCAAGCTCTTCGAGGTCGGGTTGAAGGGTTACCTGCTGGACGGCAAGTTCTACTTCAACGCCCTCTATTACGACCAGCAAAGGTCATCGTACGATGTGCTCGCCAACCAGTTCGACAGGTACGAGTCCAAGGGCGAGGAGATCGAGGCGCACTATGCCGCCAGCAAGCGGCTGAGCTTCATTGCGACGGCGACGTTCCAGTCCACCCGGCTCTTGAACACGCCCTTCTTCAACGGAATTCCGCCGGGCGTGATCGGCCTGGACCCGACGTTGACCTACGGCGGCAAGTTCTACGGTCTGGGCTCCCTGATCGGGATCAACGGTCCGCTCGAGGCGCCCGGCCCCCGGACTGTTCTCGGCCTGACCGGCACCTACACCGATCCGAAGGGCTGGGGCGCGTCCCTGGGCGTCACGCACTCCTCGTCCATGTACGCGGGGTTCACGCACTCGGTGGTGCTGCCGCAGTACACCGTCACACGAGCTGCGGTCTTCTACAACACCGGCATGTGGTCGTTCCAGGCCAACGCCGATAACATCCTGAACACACAGTACTTCCTACCTCAGAACCTGTTCGGCGACGTGCTCGTCCTGCCAAGCCAGGGGCCGACGGTGGAGGCCACCATCAAACGCCGCTTCTAGCCCTTGTATGACCGCCCAAAGCCCAACATGAACGGAATATCTTCGTGCAGATAAATGATCCGGTCGTCGTGGCCGAAGTCGAAGCGATCTCGGACGCCTATGAGCGCGCGCTGGTGAACAACGACGTGGAGGCCCTGACCGGCTTCTTCTGGGACTCGTCCCACGCCCTCAGGTTCGGGGTGACCGAGGAGCTCTACGGCGCTCAGGCGATCGGCGAGTTCCGCCAGAACCGCACGGCCGTGTTCACCGATCGAAGGACGGTTCGGCGGGAGGTGGTCTCCCTCGGCGACACCTTGGCCATCGTCACCATCGAGTTCGAGATCTTGGTGTTCGGCAACCTCCGGCACGGCCGCCAGTCGCAGGTCTGGGTGCAGATTCCGGAAGCCGGCTGGCGGGTCGTCTCGGCCCACGTCTCGCACCGGGTGACGCCGCAGAACGCGGCTGCCTTCAACGCAGACGACGCAGGTCCCTACGCTGCCGCCGCTGCGGCCTTGCTGGAGGCGCCGATCGATCCGGCTCACCGCCAGGGTGTCGCCCTCAACCTCGGCATCATGGCCCGCATCGCCGGCCCGCTGATGGCGATCGAATTGCCCGAGTCCGTCGAGCTGGCGCCGAGGTTCACTCCATGATCGCTGATCTCCAAGACCTATCCGCCAGGCAGATCGCCGGCGGCGTGAGCGGTCGGCGCTTCACCGCAACCGCCGTGGCCGAGGCCTTCCTCGAGCGCATCGAGGCGCTCAATCCCAGGGTCAATGCATTCACCCTGGTGACCGCAGATCGGGCCCTGGCCGAGGCCGCTCGCGTGGACGCGTCCATCGCCGCCGGCGAGGATCCAGGGCCGCTGGCTGGCGCGCCATATGGCGTGAAGAACCTGTTCGACCTTGAGGGTGAGGTGACCGTCGCCGGCTCCAAGATCAACCGGGACGACCCGCCTGCCGCCGGCGACGCCACCCTTGTGGCCCGCTTGGCCAAGGCCGGCGCGGTATGCCTTGGCGCGACCAACATGGGCGAGTACGCCTATGACTTCGTGACCATCAACGCCCACGACGGGGCCACCCGTAATCCGCACGACCTGTCGCGCTCGGCCGGGGGCTCTTCGGGTGGGTCCGGCGCCGCGGTGGCTGCCGGGATGGCGGCCTTCACCCTGGGCACCGACACCAACGGCTCAGTCCGCGTGCCGTCGTCGTTCTGCGGCGTATGGGGCTTGAAACCGACCTACAGCCTTCTGTCCCGCGCCGGCGTCTATCCATTTGTCCCCAGCCTCGACACAGTGGGGACCTTTGCCCGCAGTGTGGCCGACCTGGCCCGGTCGCTCGACGTCATGGTCGGGCCGGATCCGCGCGATCCGGACTGCGGCCGGGTACAGGCGCCGCCGTCCGAGCCGGAGATGGAGCTGGGCGCCTCCGGGCTCCGGGTCGCCACCCTCGGCGGCTATTTCGCTCGCGGTTGCGCCCCGCAGCTCGCAGCGGCGATCGCCTCGGTGGCCGACGCCCTGGGCTCCGGTCCGGCGTTGGAGTTGCTGAGGCCGGACGTCGCCCGCGGCGCGGCCTTCACCATCACCGCCGCGGAAGCCGGCGAGTTCCACCGTCACCGCCTGGCTACGCGAGCGGCGGACTTCGATCCGGCCTCGCGCGATCGCTTCATCGCCGGCCTGCTGGCGCCGGCTGCTTGGTACATCAAGGCCCAGCGCTTCCGCGACTGGTGGAAGGGCGAGGTCGCCCGCATCTTCCAGGACGTCGACGTGTTGATCGCGCCGGCCACCCCGATGGTCGCGCCGGGCCTGGAGGAGCAGACCTTCGACTTCGATGGGGCCACCCTGCCGTTGCGCGCCAACATCGGCCTGTTCACCCAGCCGATCACCCTGGTGGGCCTGCCGGTCCTGGCGGCGCCGATCCACCGGCGGGGCCAGATGCCGACGGCGGTACAGCTGATCGGTCGCCCCAACAGTGAGGCGATCCTCCTTCGGGTCGCGTGGGAACTGGAGCAGAAGGGCGTCTGCAATGCGCCCTTGGGCTCCGCCGCCTGAATGACGTGGGAGTGGGCATGAGATCGACAAGGGCCGGCAGGCCCGTCCTGTGGGCTGCCGGCGACTGGAGCGCATTCTTCGGCTACGGCAGCAACTTGCTGGTCAACGTGCTGAGCCTGACCGGCCTGCTCCGGTTCGTGCTCGGCATGCCGGCCGAGTTCGTTTACGGCCGGATCCTGCCGTCCGTGGGCATGATGCTCTTCCTGTCCGGCGCCTACTACAGCTGGCTGGCCTACGATCTCGCCAAGCGCACTGGCCGCACCGACGTCTGCGCCCTGCCGTCGGGGCCGGGGGTAGGTCACATTTTCATTGTCACCTTCGCTGTTATGCTGCCCATCCAGCAATTGACCGGCGACTACGTGAAGGCGTGGGAGGCTGGGGTTGCCTGGGTATTCCTGCAGAGCCTGGTGATGATCGCCGGCGGCTTCGCCGGGCAGTGGATCCGCAAGGTCACACCGCGCGCAGCCCTCCTGTCGGCCCTGCTCGGCATCGCCCTGACCTATATCGCCGTGGCGCCGATCGAGAGCCTGTTCGCCACCCCCGTGATCGGCCTGGTCTGCTTGGCCGTGGTGCTGCTCGACTGGCTGGGCGGAGTGCGCCTGTTCCGTGGCGCGCCGGCTGGGGTGACGATCCTGGTGCTCGGCGCCGTCGTCGCCTGGTCGTCCAATCTGGTCGGGCTGAACTTCGGCGGCCTGACCGTGCGGGGACTGACCGAGGCCATCGCCCAGTTTGGCTTCAGCCTGCCGATTCCGGCGACGGGCCACGTCTTTTCCGGCTTCCAGTACATGGGCCTGCTGCTGATGACGGCCGTACCGTTCGGCGTCTATGACGTGATTGAGGCGATCGACAACGTGGAGAGCGCCGCCGGGGCGGGGGACAGCTTCCCCACCACCCGTGTCCTGACCGCCGACGGCGTGATCAGCCTGATCGGCGCCCTGTTCGGCAGCCCGTTCATGCTGGTCGTCTATGTCGGCCATCCCGGCTGGAAGGCGATGGGCGGACGACTTGCGTACACCGCTGCCAGCGGCCTGATGGTTCTGGCCCTCTGCCTGTGCGGGGTGGTGCCCATCGTGCTCGCCGTCGTGCCGATCGTGGCCGTCTATCCGATCCTGCTGTTCATCGCGATGGTCATCGGCGCCCAGGCGTTCCAGGAAACACCGCGCCGGCACGCGCCGGCGATCATTCTCGGCATCATGCCAAGCCTGGCCCACTGGGGCGCCGAACTGGTCGGCGGCGCGCTCAAAGCCGTCGGCGCCAGTGCGGATAATCCGGCCGTCGTGTCCAAGCTCGCCGACCAGGGCGTGATGCTGCAGGCGCTGCAGGTGGTCGGCAACGGCGCGACCTTGACCGGCATCGTCCTGGCGGCGACCACCGTGTGCATCATTGAGCGCCAGCTGAAGGTCGCGGCCGCCTTCTGCGCCCTGGGCGGCGCGTTCACCTGGCTCGGCCTGATGCACAGTTCGGAACTGGGATGGGCCAAATCGCCCATCCTGGCGCTCTCCTACCTGTTGGCCGCTGGCCTGATCCTGATGGCTGGGAGAGTGGGACGCGCCGCCCCAGCGCCGCTGGCGGCTGAACTCGAGCCTGGCGCGGCCGAGTTGATCGAGGCGCAATGACCTCCGCCTGCGCCTAAGACGAGGTCTGCGCCCCCATAGCCGTGACCCCACCGATGGCATGACCGCCGCCGACTTCGAATTCCGCCAGGAGGTTCTGGGGCCGCACAGCCACGCGCATCATCAACGAAATGCGCGGCATCAACCGGGTCGCCTGCGACGTGACGTCAAAGCCGCCTGGGACCATCGAGTGGGCGTAATAGAAACGAACGCTGCTCGATCCTGACCGCTTAGCGCCCGGTCATCGCCAACGCCGCCTCGGGTAGCCTTTCGCCCTCGATCCTGATCGCCGATGCGCCAGAGTCGATCTCGCGCAGATCTTCGGCCGTCAGCTCGACATCCATTGCGCCGAGGTTCTCTTCCAGGCGATGCAGCTTGGTGGTCCCGGGGATCGGCGCGATCCAGGGCTTCTGGGCCACGAGCCAGGCCAGGGCGATCTGGGCGGGCGTCGCGCCTTTGCGTGCGGCGACGGCCTTGATCAGGTCGACCAGGGCGACATTGGCCTTCCGGGCTTCTGGCGAGAAGCGCGGGACGCTGTTGCGGAAGTCGCTCGCGTCGAACGTCGTGTTCTCGTCGATCTTGCCGGTAAGGAACCCGGCGCCGAGCGGGCTGAACGGCACGAATCCGATCCCGAGTTCTTCCAGGGCCGGCAAGAGTTCCGCTTCCGGACCCCGCCAGAACAGCGAGTATTCGCTCTGGACCGCGGTGACAGGGTGCACGGCGTGGGCCCGGCGGATCGTCTGGACCCCAGCTTCGGAAAGGCCGAAGTGCCTGACCTTGCCCTCGGAGATCAGGTCCTTGAGCGCGCCCGCCACGTCCTCGATCGGGACCGCCGGATCGACGCGGTGCTGGTAGAAGAGATCGATGACGTCGGTCTTCAGCCGTTTCAAAGAGGCCTCCGCGACCGCCTTGATGTGCTCCGGGCGACTGTTGACGCCGCCGCTCCGTGCGTCCGTTTTCGATTCGAGATGAAAGCCGAACTTGGTGGCGATCACCACCTGGCTCCTGAACGGCCCCAGCGCCTCGCCGACCAGTTCCTCATTCGAGAAGGGGCCGTAGACCTCGGCGGTGTCGAAGAAGGTGACCCCGCGCTCCACCGCCGCCCGGATCAGCGCGATCCCCGTCGCCTTGTCGACCGGCTGGCCGTAGGCATGGCTCAGTCCCATACAGCCCAGCCCGAGGGCCGAGACCTCCAGTCCGCTGTTTCCGAGTTTGCGCGTCTGCATGGCGATGCTCCTGCTGAAGAGCGGCAATCTAGCCTCACGCCATTTGGAGGATTAGCCGCTATAAACTGCATGAAGTCATACCTGGAGTTCATGAATGCAGCGGGAAGAGCTCGTCGATCTCAACGCCTTCCTGAGGGTGGCCGAGGAGCAGAGCTTCACGCGCGCGGCGGCGAAGCTCGGCACGTCCCAGTCCTCGTTGAGCCACACCATCCGGCGTCTGGAGACGCGGCTGGGCCTGCGCCTGCTCACCCGTACGACACGGAGCGTCGCGCCGACGGAGGCCGGTGAGCGGCTGCTGCGCACCCTGCGGCCCGCACTGGACAGCATAGGCGCAGAGCTCGCCTCGCTCAGCGAACTGCGGGAGAAACCCGCCGGCACGATCCGCATCACGACATCCGAGCACGCGACGCTCACGGTGCTCTGGCCGGTGCTGGAAAAGCTGCTTCCTGACTATCCCGACATCCACGTCGAGCTCAGCATCGATTCCGGCCTGACAGACATCGTCGCGGAGCGGTTCGACGCCGGCGTCCGGCTCGGCGAGGCTCTCGCCAAGGACATGATCGCGGCCCGGATTGGCCCCGACCTGCGCATGGCCGTAGTCGGCTCGCCCGCCTACCTCCGGGAGCGGCCCGCGCCGCAGACGCCCCATGACCTGGCAGAGCACCGATGCATCAACATGCGCATGCTCAGCGCCGGCGGCCTCTACGCCTGGGAGCTGGAGAAGGGCGACCGCGACGTGCGTGTTCGCGTCGAGGGGCAGCTCACCTTCGACAACTCACAAATGATCGTCCGGGCGGCCGTGGCGGGATTTGGGCTCTGCTTCGTCATGGAAGACCAAGTCGAGGCGCATCTCGTGGACGGACGCCTGGTCCGCGTGCTGGAGGACTGGTGTCCGACCTTTCCAGGCTATCACCTCTACTATCCGAGTCGGCGGGAGCCTTCGGCGGCCTTCGCGCTTCTGGTCGAGGCGCTCCGCCATAGCGGCTCGCGACGTTGACGGACATGATTGCGTGGAAGTGAGAGGGAGACGCGAGTGGCGACGACGATCTATGGGATCAAGGCCTGCGACACGATGAAGAAGGCGCGTGACTGGCTGGATCAGCACGGCGTCGCCTACCGCTTCCACGACTACAAGGTTTCCGGGGTTTCGAAGGCCGTGATCGAAGGCTGGGCCCGGCAGGTGGGGTGGGAGGTGCTGCTCAACCGCGCGGGCACGACGTTCCGCAAGCTGCCGGACGCGGACAAGGCCGATCTTACGGAGTCCAAGGCGATCGCCCTGATGGTGGCCCATCCGTCGATGATCAAGCGTCCGGTGCTCGAGACGGGGGAAGGTTCGCTGCTGGTCGGCTTCAAGCCAGAGACCTACGCCGGGCTTGGGCGCTAAGCCCGCTTGATCAGAGGCGACGCATCCTGACGACGCACTGCCGCGCCGGGATGCGGCTGACGTGGGCGTGGACGGCCACGCCAGGCTTCCCGAGGATGAGCGCCTTGTCCTCGTGGCCACATGGTGCATCTTCTTCGCTTCCGCGGCGGGCGCTCCGTCAGACGTCGGGGAGGGCAGGTCGTGATCCTGGGATTATCGGTGCAGACCTTCACGCTTATCCATGTGCTGATCAGCCTGGTCGGGATCGTTTCCGGCGTGGTCGTCCTGATCGCCATGATCGCGAACGCGCGCCTGAACGGCGTGACCGCGCTCTTCCTCGCCACCACGGTGGCCACCAGTGCGACCGGGTTTCTGTTCCATTCCAAGGCCATCGGCCCACCGCATATCGTCGGCGCGATTTCGCTGGTCGTGCTGGCGGTCGCCTTGCTGGCCCTCTATGGCCGACATCTCTCGGGCGTCTGGCGTCCCGTGTATGTGATCACCGCCGTCGTAGCGCTCTATCTGAACTGTTTCGTCGGCGTGGTGCAGGCGTTCCAGAAGCTTGCGTTCCTGCAGCCACTGGCGCCGACGCAATCGGAACCGCCGTTCCTGGTTGCCCAGGTCGCCGTCCTCATCCTGTTCATCGTGCTCGGGTTCCTGGCCGTTCGACGATTCCGTCCCGCAAAGGCCGTCTGATCCCGGAAAGGCCTTCGACGAAGCGGCCAGAGGAGTAGCGTGTGGCGGATCTCTCGGCCTTCCCGATCACCCATCGGTGGCCTTCCCGGTTCCGAGACCGTCTGCAGCTCTACTCCCTGCCCACGCCCAACGGCGTCAAGGTGTCCATCGCCCTGGAGGAACTGGGGCTGCCCTATGAGGCGCATCTGGTGGAGATCGGCAAGGATGAGTCCTGGACGCCCGAATTCCTCTCGCTCAATCCCAACGGCAAGATCCCGGCGGTCATCGATCCGAACGGACCGGGAGGAGCTCCGATCGGGCTGTTCGAGTCCGGCGCCATCCTGCTCTACCTCGCCGACAAGACCGGCCGGCTGATCCCCGCCGATCCGGCGCGCCGGTGGGAGACGATCCAGTGGGTCTTCTGGCAGATGGCGTCGGTCGGCCCGATGTTCGGCCAGGTTGGCTATTTCCACCGGTTCGCCGGCCGCGAGATCGAGGACAAGCGGCCGCTTGAACGGTATCGCGTCGAATCCAGGCGGCTGCTCGAGATGATGGAGCGGCGCCTCGCAGGGCGCGAGTGGATCATGGGCGATGACTACACCATCGCCGACATCTCCCTCCAGGGATGGGTCCGCAACCTGATCGGCTTCTACGGCGCCGGCGAACTCGTCGCGTTCGAGACCCTGTTCAACGTCCCGGCCTGGCTGGAGCGCGGCCTGGCCCGGCCCGCCGTGCAGCGCGGCCTGCAGATCCCGGCGCGCGCCTGAGCACGAGCCGCCACGGTCAGACTCTGGAAGCCTGAAACGACCGGGCGGAGACGTTGATGTCTCCACACGCCGACAGGGGGATCGGGGCGACGGGGGCGAGGGCGTCCATGACGCGCCAGCCTTTGGTCCCGAGCACGAGGCCCACGGGGTGGATCGTTCGAGGCGAGGGTGTGCGGGCCTGGATGCGGACGACTTTCCTGGCGCGGATGGCGTCGGCAAGAGCGGCGATGCGCGGATCCGCGGCCTCCGGAGGCGCAGGATCGAAACGAATCCTCTGACGGGTGGCTTCGATCGTCTCGCGGACAGTGTCCGGGAAGGATTCCAGAAGCTTGCTGCGGGCGCGATGGCCGGCCTCGCCCATGCCGAGCGAGTCCAGCTCGGCGATCGGCCGGGAGAGGATGACGGCCAGGGCTTCGGCTTCGTCGGACGCCAGGCCCGTGAGGCGGGTCCGTTAGTTGAACCCCAGCTCGATGCCGCCCTGGTTGCCTTGGTAGACGATGATCGGCAGGCCGGCTTCCGTCAGGGCGTCGACGTCGCGCAGGATCGTGCGCCGGGCCACTTCCAGCTCGGCGGCGAGCTGGGCGCTGGTATGCCGTCCTCGATTCTGGAGCAGCAGGAGGATCCGGAGCAATCGGGACGCCCGCACGGCGATCTCTCAAAGGCGACAGAAGATGTCATATTACCTGGTCTAGGAGCCTTGGGCGAAGGGTTCTGAAGCGGAAAGGAAAGCGCGTGAACACGGTCACCTACGGCAATGGCGAGAAGGACGATCCCTGGATCCTGAAGACCCCGTCGCAGACCTCCGACTATCAGGCCTGGCGCGATGACGCCGCCGATCCGCCGGCCCTCATCGTCCAGGTGGGAGCCACACGGCTGTCCTATCAGGCCCGCGGCATCGATGATCTCCTGGCCTTGCTCAAGGCGCGGGGCGACTGGGTGGAGCTCGGCAACGCCGACGAAGGCAAGCCGGTGAAGGACGGCACGGTCGAGGCCTGGGCCCGCGCCCCCGACAACCCCGTGGGCGGCTATTATGGGCTGCGAAAGGGCTATCGCGGACGCTTCGCCAACTATGTGACGCCAGTTCTTGAGCTGCTGGGCCTCGTGGAGCTCGAGCACGGACCCCGCAACAATCGGGTCCGCGCCCTCTAGCGCGGATCCCTGGCCTTCACCGGCTTTTCGATCTCGTAGATCGCCTCGTTGATCAGCTCGAGCTTGTCGCGGAACAGCGCTTGGGCGTCGTGGAGACCCTGGTTGTAGAGGTGCGGGCCCAGCGTCTCGATGATGAAGTCGAGCAGGAACACCGCGTCGAAGCCCTTCACGTCCAGGTCCAGCTCGTCCTTCAGGTACCGTGTCAGCGCCTGGGCGAGCCCCTCGCGGATCTTCTTGTCGAGTTCGATCGAGGACATGGAGTTCCAATGCTCACTGCCTCGCAACCCTGCAAGAGGGAAGCCGCGCTGGCGGTGGGAGCGGCCCCCGTCGAACCACATTGTTCCTGATTTGTTCTTGACAATGCCTTCGGAACTTGTCACAATCTATGCGTTTGGCAGGGCCGGTTCGACCAGGGGTTCGAGCGCTCGCCGACGTTAGCCAGGGGGAGCTTGAATGGCCGCAAGTCAATCATTTTCACGTCGTTTCGTCACGCCGGATCGCGCCGGCCTTCAGGCGCGTACAGACGCGGAGGCCGAGTGGCGAAAGCGTGAGGCCCAGGCTGTCGGCCGTCGGGCTTGGGAGGAATCCACAAACACGGGTCGAAATCTCGCTGCACGGTCCCCTCAGGAGGTGATGGCGCTGGGGCGGCAGACTCTTGCGGCGCGTCCCGCTCGGCAAGTTGCAGGCGGCCGCTCCAGATCGGCGCTGCCTTCAATCGATTGGAACGAGGTCGGAAATCAGGGGATGGCGGCGCTCCGGGGGGGAGAGGACGCGCTGACGTTTGGCCTAGGCGACAACGTTCTCGCGGGCGGCAAGGCGTTGGTCTCGCCCGGTGGCTTAGCCGGCGCCGCGCAACGA
>FTHI01000813.1_pt1 | contig 13525 bp, 7 predicted proteins | sample 1640891 | NCBI WGS metagenome assembly FTHI01 (sample SAMEA3914788, study PRJEB12502) | metagenome | biome: forest; material: soil | place: Canada | collected 2011-07-03 | depth 0.1 m
AGTCGGTGCTCGACGTCGTGCTGAACCACACCGGCGAAGGCGACGCCCTTGGCCCCACGCTGTCGCTTCGCGGCCTGGACAACGCCAGCTACTATCGCCTCGTCCCGGGCGAGGAGCGCCATTACATCGACGACGCCGGCACCGGCGACACGGTGGCCCTGGACCGACCCCCTGCCCTGCGCCTGGCCATGGACGCCCTGCGGACCTGGGCGCGGCTCGGCGGTTTGTCCGGCTTCCGCTTCGACCTCGCCGTCGCCATGGGCCGGAGGGACGACGGCTTCGACCCCGCCGCGCCCCTGCTGTCGGCCATCGCCCAGGATCCGGAGCTCCGGGACCTCAAGCTGATCGCCGAGCCCTGGGACTGCGGGCCCGGCGGCTACCAGATGGGCGCCTTCCCGTCCGGCTGGGGCGAATGGAACGACCGCTTCCGCGACACGGCACGGCGGTTCTGGCGCGGCGACCAGGGACAGCTTGGCGAACTGGCGACGCGCCTGGCGGGATCGCAGGACCTGTTCAAGACGCGGGGCCGACCCAGCCGCAGCATCAATTTCATCACCGCCCACGACGGCTTCACCCTGGCGGACCTCACCGCCTTCGAGATCAAGCACAACCAGGCCAATGGCGAGAACAACCGCGACGGGACCTCTGCCAACTGGTCCTGGAACAACGGCGTGGAGGGAGCGAGCCCCGATCCTGGAGTCCGGGCCGCGCGGTTGAACGACCAGCGCACCCTGCTGGCGACCCTGTTCCTGGCGCGGGGGACCCCGATGCTCGCCATGGGCTCGGAGCTGGGGCAGAGCCAGCACGGCAACAACAACGCCTACGCCCAGGACAACGAGATCACCTGGCTCGACTGGGAGGGCGCTGACCCCGACCTGCTGGCTTTCTCTGAGACCCTGATCAGACTCCGCCACGCGCACCCGGCCTTGAGGGCCGACCGGTTCCTGTCTGGAGGCGTCATCGGCGACAGCGGCCTTCCCGACGTGGCGTGGCGGCGGGTCGATGGCGGGGCGATGCAGCCGGAGGACTGGGACGATCCCGCCGGTCAGACCCTCGTCGCGGTCCTTGGCGCACCCGTTGGCGATGCGACCGAACGGGTGACGGCGGTCTTCCATCGCGGACCGGATCCGACGCGGGTGGTGCTGCCCGATCCCCGCGACGGCCAGGGCTGGAGGATGGCGCTCGACACGGCGCGCTCCAACCTCACAGACACGTGGCTCGAGGACGATATCGTGGAGGTCGCGCCACGCTCCGTCATACTGGCGGTAGAGGCGCCCGCGCCGCGCCGCAGAGCCCGGCCACCTGGCGCCGAACTGCTCGACCGGCTGGCGCAGGCCGCCGGCGTCGCTCCTGACTGGCGCGATGTGGAGGGCGTAAGCCACAGAGTTGGCGACGACACCAAGCGCGCCTTGCTCTTCGCCATGCGCATGCCCTCTGCGACGGTGTACGAGGCGCGCGAGTCCCTGGCTCGCCTTTCCGAAGACTTCGTCCGGCGGCCCCTGCCATGGTCGATCACGGCCCGGGAGGGTCAAGCTGCCGAAGCCCGCCTGCCCCAGCGACCGGGCGCCGGCATGGACACGATCCGTGTCAGGATCGAGGGCGAGGACGGCTTCGTCGTTGAGACCGACGCCTCGGGCGCGGCCGCCGAACCAGCCTTCGCGCCGGACGGCGGGGCCTTCGCGGCTGTCCAGTGGCGCTGCCCGCCCCTTCCGGCCGGGCGCTATCGTGTGGTCCGCGATGACGCCCCCGAGGCGCCCTGCCGACTGACTGTGGCGCCCGCACGCTGCTTTATGCCTGAGGCCCTAGCCGATGGCGGCCGGCGATGGGGCCTGGCGGCCCACCTCTACGGCCTGAGGCGCGAGGGCGATCAGGGGATCGGCGACTTCACCACCCTGGCGGAGATTTCCGAGGCCGCTGCCGCGGCCGGCGCCGCCACTGTCGGGATCAATCCGCTTCACGCCCTGTTCGGCCGGCAGCGCGACCGTGCCAGCCCCTATCATCCGTCGGACCGCCGGTTCCTCGATCCAATGTACGTGGACTGCGCCCGTCTCAGGGGCGTTGCCGGAACCGCGCCGCTGGATCAGATCGCGGCGCTCTCGTCCCAGCCCATGGTCGACTACGAACGCGCCTGGACGATCAAGCTCGCGATGCTGGAGCAGAGCCTCCCCGCCGCCCTGGGCGCACCCGATGCGAGGGCCGAGTTCGACGCCTTCGTGGCCACAGGCGGTGCAACGCTGCGGCGGTTCGCGATCTTCGAAGCCCTGTCCGAGGTCAACGCCGGCTCGTGGCGCAACTGGCCCGCCGGCCTTCGCGATCCGGACAGCTCGGAGGTCGAGGCGTTCGCCGGGGCGCGGGCGGACCGGGTCGTGTTCCACCAGTACCTGCAGTGGCTGGCCGCAACCCAGCTGGAAGAGGCCGCCGTGCGGGGCCGGCTGTCGGGCCTGACGCTCGGCCTCTATCGCGACCTGGCCGTGGGCGCGGCGCCCGACGGAGCCGAGGCCTGGGCCAACGCCGGGGTGTTGGCAATGGGCGTCTCGATCGGCGCGCCGCCCGATCCGCTGGGACCCCAGGGGCAGAACTGGAACCTGCCGCCCCCCGATCCCTGGGCGGTGCGGCGGACCGGCGCCGTGGCCTTCGCGGAGCTCGCCGCAGCCAATATGCGTCACGCCGGCGCCCTCAGGGTCGACCATGTGATGGGTCTGGAGCGCCTGTTCTGGATTCCCGACGGCGCGTCCGGCGCCGACGGCGCCTATGTCAGCTATCCCTTCGACGACCACCTCGGCCAGCTGGCTCTGGAGAGCGCCCGCGCCCGCTGCCTGGTGGTGGGCGAGGACCTGGGGACGTTGCCCTATGGCCTTCGCGGCCGGCTGGAGGCCGCCAACGTGCTGAGCTACCGGGTGCTATGGTTCGAACGGAACGGCGACGCGTTCCTTCGGCCCGCGGCCTATCCGGCGGCTGCGGCGGCCTGCGTCTCCACCCACGACCTGCCGACGGTGGCGGGCTGGTGGTCCGGGGAGGATATTGTCGAGCGGAGGGCGCTGGGGTTGTGGTCGCCGGAAGAAGCCGACGCGGCCGCCCGCTCGCGGGAAACCGACAAGGCCGCCCTGACGCGCGCCTTGGCCGATCAAGGTATGGTTCAGGAAGGACCGCCTCCCAGCGAGGCGCCGGCCGCAGCCATGCACGCCTATCTCGCCTCGTCCCCGGCCGCCCTTGTCCTGGCGCAGGTCGACGACCTGGCCGGCGAAACCGGCAGCGTCAATCTTCCGGGCACCGATCGCGAGCGGCCGAACTGGCGGCGAAAGGTGGGCAGGACCATCCAGGACGTCATGGCGTCGCCGGAGGGATCGGTGATCATGTCGGCTGTCTCGTCGGGCCGGAAGACCTAGACGGAGCCGGATAAGCGCAGACCCAGGAGCCTCCGCATCAGCGGCTCCAGCCCTCCCGGCCTGGATGATGCGCGTGGCGCCTTGCCAGCCGATCCTGCGCCAGGCCTTGCGGGCTGGATCGCCTTGTACTGCTCGGCCAACTCGGCGACGCGGGCGGGCGGGACCCTGCGGTCGCGTTCCAGGCGATAGGGATGGCTGGCCCACTTGTGGAAACAGGACTGCCAGTACTCGAAGGTCTTGAGGTCGTTGGGGGTGCCCCAGCCGAGGTAGTGATCGATTTCGAACAGGCGGCAATCCAGGCCCAGGCTCACGGCGTCCTCGACCAGACTGTCGACATAGAATTCGCCGTTCACCCGTCCGTCCCTGGCGATCAGGAGGTCATAGGCCCGCACGAAGTCCGACGCGCGGCGGAAGGTGAAGGCGCCGACGATCAGCGGCGCGGTGGCGGGATCATCCGGCGCCTGCTTGACGCGTACGCCAGTGATGCGGCCGTCATCGCCGGCGTCGACCCAACCGAAATTCTGCGGCCTGAGCCGCCCGTCGGCGTGGCCGCGCACCGCCCAGACCAGCACATCCGGCCCGCCTTCGGCCATCTGGCGTTCGAACGCCTGCGGATCGTAGAGCATCGCGTTGTCGCAGGCGCCGATGGTCACCGGCTTGTCCAGGTCGAGGCCCTCGAGCCCCAGGCGGCAGGTGACGGCCTGTCCCTCGGTGCCATGGTCGAGAACCAGCGCCGAAGCGCCCACGAACGAGGTGCGCAGCTTGCTCAGCAGCGGCTCCAGCATCGGCAGGTCCTGCCTGAGCACGAACCGTGTCGCGGGCGCATCGGGAAGGTCGCGGGTGGCCTGGATCACCATCGGCCGGCCAGAGACCGGGATCAGCGGCTTTGTCAGGGTGTAGCCCGCGTCCGTGAAGCGCCTGCCATAGCCGGCCATGGGCACCAGCACCGATCCCGACTGGCGGGCGCGGCGCGCCTCGTCGAAGGCAAGGCGGCGGAACACCCTTGACCAGGCGAGGTACTCCTCAAGGTCCTGCGGCGTCCCCCACTGCATGAAGTGCTGCAGCTCATAGACCGCCACAGGAAGATTTCGCTGGGCCAGCACCTTCATGGCCAGGCTCACGTAGTACTCGCTGTTGACCGTCAGCTCGCGGGCCACGACCTCGTCGAAGGCGTCAAGGCAGAGGGCGCCGGACTGGAAGTAGTAGCCGCCACTGGAGGCGTATTCCTGCATGGGGGTGTCGGTCCAGGGCTGCTTCTCCTGGATATCGGTGAGCCAGCCGCCGCTCTCCTTGATGAAGGCATAGGCGTTTCCGTGCAAGCTGTGGGGATGGAAGCCCTTGTAGGCGGGGGCTGCGCCGGCGCAGCCGGTCTGGGCGGCGAAGGCCCGAAAGTCGGCCCAGTCCCAGTAGCAGGTGAAGTCGCAGTAGTTCACGAACACCGGGACGTCCGGCCGGATCAGCTGGCGCGCCTGCAGCACGGCCCAGATCGGCCCGTGCTTGTGAGGTCCGATCCCATGGATCCGTCCGGTAGGGCAGTATCGGCGGATCTGCTCGGCCATGGCGTAGGCCGGCTCGTCCAGGTGGTCCTGGTTGCAGATGAACAGGAAGTCCGTCTCGCCCGGGAACAGGTCGATGACGTGGGCCAGGATCGGCTTGCCGTCCACGGGTATCAACGGCTTGGGAACAGCATAGCCCGCCTTGCGGAACCGCTCTCCGAACCCGGACATCGGTATGACGATCTGCATGCCCTGACGCTCTGACACTCGACGATCAGCCCGCGCCGAGGGCCAATTTCTTGCGGTACGTTTCGGCGTCCCAGCCCAGCAGTGCAGGGATGGCGCCATCGGGCAGGCCGCGCACCTGCGCGCCAGGCGGCAGTCGCACCGCCACGTCGAACAGGCCCTGGATCACGCTGTCCGCCGCCCGCGTGCGCCCGCGGAGCCCGAACGCGCCCACGCCGGGCGCCAGCAGCAGGACCGGCTTCACGCCGGACGCCGCCTCGACCCGATCGGACGCGGCGTCCAGACCTTCACCGGGCTCCAGCGCCGGGGCCGCCCCACCGACGAACACCACCTGATCGGGGAACAGGGGCGCAGCCGTCAAAGCCATGGTCAGCTCAGTGTCGAGCGCAACGCCGGACATGGCGGCGAGCGTCTCGTATTGGGCCGTCTGAAGGCTCTCGATGCGGCCCAGGTCGGGGGTGGGAAGCGCCCGGATCTGGAAGTGGAGGCGGCCCTCCACCTCGCGCAGGCGGGCTTCGGTCTCCACAGGCGTGTCGGCTCCAACCACCACGCCGTGGTTCTCGAGGATCAGCACGTCCGCCGGCTCCTTCGCCAGGATCCCGGCGATGAGTCCGGCCAGGGGAGACCCTGGACGTCGATAGGGAACCCAGGTCCAACGGACGTGGCCGTCCAGCGCCGACGCGGCGCGCGCCTTCCCGTCCCGCAGCACCGACACGGTCATGGCGCCCACGGCATGGGCGTGCGCGACGGCGCGATGCGGCATCAGGGCGTGTAGCGCTGTCTCGATGGAGGGTCGCAGCCCGGGATCGCCGTTTGGCAGCACCGTGTCGGCCAGATTCTCGGCGTCTCCCGCCGCCAGCCGCTCGCGGACCTGAGCCAGCGAGACGCAGGTGAAGATCTGCCGCCGCGCCGCCTCGGCGAGCCAGACGCCGGACCCTTTCACCCACAGCTCGTCGCCGATCTTGATCGACGTATTTCCGCCGGGCCCCTGCACGAGCAGCGGCTCCGACCCGATCCGGGCGGAGACCTCGGAGAGCTCCTTCAACCCTCGTCGAGCGCGAAGGCTGCGAGCTCGATCAGTCAGAGGCGTGGTGGCCATCCCCCTCACCCTCCCACGGGCCTGCGGCCCGCGGGCCCCTCCCTCTCCCCCGCTGTCGCGGGGGCGAGGGCATGTGCAAGGGAATTCATACGCTGGTCTGGGCGAACAGTTTGCGAAGATCGGCGAAATCGGAGAAGGCCCCGTCGACCAGATCGGAGGTTGGGGCAGGCGCGCCGGCGGCGGTCTTGTGCAAGGTCACAGCGCCCAGGGTGTTGCGGGCGCCGGCGAGGTCGCAGTCGACGTCGTCGCCGATGAACCAGACCGGCCCTTCCACGCCGCCGATCTTGGCCAGGGCCAGTTCGAAACCGAGGGGTGAGGGCTTGTCCTTGCCGACCTCTTCGGAGGTGACGATCCAGTCCACCGCCCGGTCAATCCCCAGAAGGATCATCTTGCGCATCTGGATCTGCGCGGTCTGGTCGGTGAGGATCACCGACGGAACACCGGCGATACGCAGGTCGTCCAGGAACTCCAGCGCCTGGGGGAACAGCGCGGCGGCGTCCAGATAGGCCCTCCAGAAGGCCTGCTCCAGCTGCAGCACCACAAAGGGCTGGCTGGCGAATCCCGCGCGCTCGATGGTCCGCTGGAAATAGAGCAGCCGGCTGTGCGAGGAGGCCGTGGCCCCCAACCGCGCCTTCAGCTCGGCGCGCGCGTCGGCGAAGCACTGGTCGAAATCTGCGGCGGCGACGTTGAGCAGGCTCTGGGCGAGGCCGCGCGCGGCCTCCATGCCTGCCCGGTTGCAGCTGGCGTAGTCGTAGAGGGTATTGTCGAAATCCAGCAGCACGCAGCTGGGCCGCTGGGTGAATGCGTCTGGTCGTCTGATGATCATGAGGCGGTTCCCCGTCGGCGGCGCGACCGGTCAAGCTCGTTCAGCACCACCAGCTGCATGACGCCGCTGAGACCGGGCCGCCAGGCCGGCGTGATGGCCAGGAAGTCCAGCATTTCAGGCGCAAGCCGGCGGGCGGCGGCGGCGATGTCGGGCGCGGTCGGCTCGCCTTCGATCAGGACCTCGGTCCAGCCGTCTTCCTGGGGGGCCTCGATTACCTGCATGCCACAGAGCGAGGTCAGCAGCCGCGCGGGCGCGTCGAATGTGCGTCCCGGACTGAGCACAACGATGAGCCTGAGCAGGGTGGTGTCGAGGTCCCTGGAGGTGTCCGCGATGGCCGAAGGGTGGCGCGGCTCCAGGCGGAACACCACGTCTGCGTTGCGGGCCTGGGGCTGGATGAACCTCTGGCCGTCGGCCGTCCGGCGCTCAATGGAGTCGATGACCTTCTCGAGGGACTGACCGCGCACTCCGACGTCCCGCTTGACCTTCAGGAAGCGGCGCAGATCCTCGTCCATGTCCATGAACACCCGCACGTCGAAGAGGCGCAGCAGGGCCGGGGACCACAGGGCGTGCAGGCCGGAGACGGCGATGGCCTCCTGCGGGCGGATCCAGACCGCCTCGCCCGCCCGGCCGCTGGCGTGGTCGTAGTGCCGCGCCCGCACCCACTTGCCGTCAGTCAGCTCGCTGACGTGGCGGGAGAAGGTGTCGAGGTCATTGGCCTTGGGATTGAGGTGGGTGAGCGCCCGCCACATGGGCTTCTGGCGATCCCAGATGTGATAGTCATCCCCTGACACGCGGGTCACGGCCTCGGGTCCGAACAGGTCGACGACGGCGTCCACCAGAGTGTCCTTGCCCGTTCCGCTGTCCCCGGCGACGGCGACGACGAAGGGCTTGCGGCTGGCCATGTAGAAGGGCGAGCCAAGCACGCCGCGGCGGACCATCTGCAGCGTGAGGGCGGCCCCGAACGCCAGGGTCAGGGTGATCAGGATCGACGACGCCCGGGAGGCGTCCTGCGACAGGTAGGCCCCGAGCGGCCCGGTCAGGTCCGCCCCCGTGACCAGTACGGCGCCGGTGGAGATCATCAGGTGCAGCAGTACGAACGAGGCTGCGAACGGCCAATAGAGGGCGTGCCCCAGCCACCCCGTCCTGGCCGCGTGCAGCGCCAGGAACGGAAGGGCCCACATCACCCAGCCCGGCGAAGCTGGCGTCAGAAGAAGGAGGGCCATGAATGCGACCCCGGTGAACGCCCACAGCAGGTCGAAGTCGAGTCGACGCACACGCCACGCGCCGTAGAGCAGGGTCAGATAGGCCAGGGGGAGCAGGTAGAAGCTCAGCTGTGGCCCGATGGGGACCGCGAGGGTGAAGGCCTTGGCTGTCTCCGGCGTCGCCAGCACCATCTGACGGAATCCAGGCGACAGACAGAACGGCAGGAGCAGGGCGCCTCCAACCAGGGCCGCCGCCCCGAGCGCGGCAGGCCAGGCCTTGCGCAGGCGCCGCCGCCCCAGAAAGTAGAGACCGATGAACGGCGCCGGCAGCGCCATGCTGAGCTTGGCCGCAACCGCTGCGCCCAGAAGCGCTCCGGAGACCAGGAATCGGTTGTTACGGATCGCCCACAGCCCCGCGACCAGGACCGCCACGGGGAAGACATCCAGTTGGCCGTGCCAATAACCCACGTAGAGCGGGATGGGCGACAGCCAGTAGGCGACGACGGCCCCTTGTCGATGGTCGGGCCCAGCGATGGCCGCAACGGTCCGCAGCAGAACCAGCTCCCAGGCCAGGACCGCCGCCCCGAGGCCAAGGTGTGCGCCTGCCTCGCCGCCGATCAGGCGCCCGAGCCAGACTGCAGGCCCGAAGGCGGCGAGATAGGGTGGGCCGTAAGGGAACGACTGGGGATCGCCTCCGGCCGCCAGGAACGCCGACCACGGGTCCAGCAGGTCATGGGGAGCGGCCCCGAGGAAAGGCACGAACCAGAGCGTATGGGTGTGCGGCGTGGCGGCGACGATCAGCAGCAACCGCACCACCAGCCCGGCGGCGAACAGGGTGGCGAGGGTCCTGCGCCCGAGCTTCACGACCAGAGGTCCGCGCGCTTGGTGCAGACTGCGGCGATCGGCGCGCCGAGATCTTCCACTATCCGCAGCATCTCAGGAACCGAGGTTTCGGCCGGCCGTCCCTGCAGTTCGGGCGACACCAGGCAGAGCTTCAGACCGGCGTCAGTGAGGCGGCGCGCACTGGCAGACTCCAGCGGGAAGCGGGTGAAACAGTCGACCCAGACCCAGTCGACCAGGCCTGCGACCGACAAGGCGGTCTCGACGGCCTCATACTCGGACACCCTGACGGCGCAGCGCCGCTCGCCGGTGCGGGCGGTCTTGATCAGGAATGGAAAGGACTGGTCCAGGAAGAACCAGCGCTCGACGCCCCGGTCCTGCATCAAGGCGATCAGCCGCTGCTCCAGGCCCTCTTCCTTGACGTTGAGGATCAGCAGACCGTGCCGGTAGTGGTCCAGCCAGGCTTCGAATGAGCCGCCCGCCGTGAAGGGGTCATGATGGATAATCAGCTCGGGACCCTGGCTGCGGATGTCGACCTCCACGCCGTGCTCGGGCGGCGTAGCCTGCAGCTCGGCAATGGTGTTGCGGCGGTGAGCGACGATGTCCATCAGGATCCCTCGGCTTCGGCCAGCTCGCGCTGGAGCCTCAGGCTGTAGCCCACCGTCCGGCGGATGAACTTGACCTTGGAGCGCCAGTCGACGTTCCAGTGGGAAACGCCATGCACCCGTTCGCCGAACCTCACGGGGAAGCGGGCGACGTTCAGGCCCGCGGCCTTGGCCGAGACATAGGCGTAGAGGTCCAGGGCGAAGTCGTCGGGCGGGGCGCGCCAGCTCTCGAACAGCGACCGCGGGAACAGGGTGGGCTGGGCGTTGATGTCACGCAACGGACGCCGCAGCAGCATGGATTCGAACACCGACATGCCGAAGGTGAACACGACATCCGAGATCGGCCGGCCATAGCGCGATCCCTTGACGAACAGTCTGTCCGGCTGGCCCGAGGCCTTGAACAGCTCAAGGCCCCTCAGCACATCCATCGGGTCGGTCTGCAGGTCCGCGTGGGTCCATCCCAGGATGTCGCCCTGGGCCGCGGCGAGGCCAGAGATGACGCCGTAGCCATAGCCCTGGTTCACCGGCACCCGAAGGGATCGAACACGGGCCTTACCAGCGATCGCGACCTGCATCGCGGCGGGCGTGTCGTCCGTCGATCCGTTGTCGACGAGGATGACCTCGCAGTCGGGCTCAGCCCTGGTCAGCTCGGCGCATCGCGTCGCGAGCGCCGGCAACGACCGGGATTCGTTGTAGCAGGGGATGACGAGGGAAAGGCGCACAGCCGGCCTAGGGCCCGATCAGGCGGAAGCGGCGGGAAGTTCGCATGGGACGGGTTCTCGCTCCCCTTCAGACTCGCCGATCCGGCGAACGCCGATTGTGCCAGTCGACCATCGAGCGGAGCAACAAGGGTTTGGCCGGGACGAGGTAGACCCGGTGCATGGCGCCCCAGCACGCGGCGCCCCGGGCCGTCGGCTCATCTCAAAGCAGAGCGCTATGGATCGCATTGGACGCACAGACTAGAGGTGGGAACGTCAAGATTGTTGCAGCAGGTTCGGTCTCATGTTCGGCGCCACGCGCCGGACGGTGCTGATCGGGCGGAAGGGCGTCGGGGCTCATGTCATCCAAATGGCTTCCCAGGATACTGCTTGCCTGGGGTTTCGTGATGGTCTGCTTCCTCTTCGGCTTCCAGGTCGGACGCCAGCACTGGTTCCCGTTCAACCAGGTGATGGGCGCAATCAATCAGGTCAAGGACATCCGGTCCAAGCTACAGGGCAACCCCGGGGGGTATTACGTCAAGGACGAGCGGAAGGAGACGGTGATCATCCACCGTCCCAAGGAGATGGCTCCGGGACTGACCCTGATGGCGGGCGTCGGACCCAAGGGTTACCTTTACGCCAGCATCATCGACGCAAACGGCAATGCCGCGCACCACTGGGACCTGGACTGGTTCCACGTCTGGCCGGACGCCAAGCACATCCCGGAATTCAAGCGTCCGAAGGAGCACCCCGGCGTGGACGTCCACGGCATGTGGCTCTCTCAGAACGGCGACCTGACCTATAATTACAACGATCTGGGCCTGGTCCAGATGGACATCTGCGGCAAGGTGAAGTGGCGCCTGCCTCACCTGACGCACCACTCGGTCGACATGGACGACGCGGGCAACTTCTGGGTCGGGGACCTGGTGCTGCACTACAAGCCCGATCCCGCCATGCCGAACTATCACCCGCTCTATTACGAGAACGGCATCATCCAGGTGTCACCGGATGGGAAGATCCTTCAACGCTTCTCGTTGTTCGACATCCTGAAGGAAAACGGGATGCAGGGGCTGCTTTACATGTCGGCCCAGAACCACAACGACACCTCGGTCTGCTGCGACATGTTGCACGAGAATGACGTCGAAGTTTTCAAGTCCGGCATGAAGCCCGATGTCTTCAAGACCGGCGACGTGATGGTCTCGATCCGCAACCTCAATACGGTCATCGTGTTCGATCCCAAGACCCGCAAGATCCGGCATCTGATCGCGGGCCGGTTCATCCGCCAGCACGATCCGGATTTCATCGACGGATCGACCGTTACGGTGTTCGACAACAACAACGTGGGCCTGGCGCAGGAGCAAGGCTCCAGCCGGATCGTGGAATATTCGGCCAAAACCGGTCAGACCAGGATCCTGTTCGAGGGCACGCCGGCCCATCCGTTCTACACAAACGAAGGGGGCAAGCAGCAGCGCCTGGACAACGGAAACATCCTGATCACCGAGATGAACCGTGGCCGCGCCCTGGAGGTGGATCCCAAGGGCGAACTGGTGTGGGAGTTCTTCAACCACTCCGACAAGGGCCTGCTCGGCGTCCTGGACCAAGCCCAGCGTCTGCCGCCGGGATTCATGTCGCCCGATCGCCTGAAGCAACTCTCCGCCCGCTGCACCGCCCCGGCCCGATAGCCTTCCCGTGACTGCGCCAAGAGGTTCAACGCCGAATCCAGCCTAGTGTGCTGGATCTGAAGTTCGCCTGATTGTGGGTGAGGCGCCGGAGCGAACTTCAGATTCGAAAAAGCACACTAGAAACATACACTTGCTAGTGCTCTTATCGATTCCGGAGTTCGCTCGAAACCGCCACCACGCGCTTGCGAAAATCGGAATCGGGACACTAGATACGCGTCGTGCAAGTCAGTCGATTCCTCTCCTCGGTCGGGCGCCTGACGCCCCGCGCACTGATGGTCTGGGGCGTGGCCGTGTTCGCGTTCGTCTTCGGCTATGCGGTCTGCCACTATCGGATCTTCCCCAACTGGCAGATGCTCAAGGTCACCCAGGTGATCGAGACGTTGTACGATCAGGCAAGGGGTAAGTTGCCGGAAGAATACGTCCGGACCACCGAACGGCGCACGGTCATCCTGCACAGGCCTTCGGAGATCTCGCCGGGGATGACCCTTGTCACCGGCGTCGGCCCCAAGGGCTTCCTGTTCGCCAAGCTGATTCAAGCGGACGGACGGGTGGTTCACAGCTGGGACCTGGACTGGTTCCGTCGTTGGCCCGACGCCCGCCATGTGCCCAAGACCCTGAAGCCCCAGTCCAGGCCTGGCGCAGGAATCCACGGGATCGTGCTGCAGCCGAATGGCGACCTGACCTTCAACTACGAAGACCTGGGCATGATGCAGCTGGATGTCTGCGGCCGGGTGAAATGGCGCCTGCCCCGCCTGACCCATCACGCGCTGGTCGTGGATGACGACGGCCACTTCTGGGCTCCGGACCTGATCATCCATGATCAGCCGGCGGCGAACGCGCCCAACTATCGCCCGCAGTTCAGCGAGAACGGAATCCTCGAGATTTCACCCGACGGCAAGGTGATCCGCCGCTTCTCGATCTACGACCTGCTTCGCTCGAACGGGCTGCAGGGCCTGATGTACCTTTTCACTTCGGACAATCAGACGACAGCGATCTGGGGCGACGCCCAGCACCTCAACGACGTGGAGGTGTTCTCGAAGCGCATGACGTCCGACCTGTTCCAGCCGGGCGACGTGATGGTGTCCATCCGCAACGCCAACACCGTTATCGTGTTCGATCCCCAGACCCTGAAGATCAAGCAGATGGTCTATGGCCGGTTCATCCGCCAGCACGACCCGGACTTCATCGACGGATCGACCGTCAGCGTCCTGGACAACAATGACGTCGGCACGGACCAGGCGCACGGATCCAGCCGGATCGTGGAATATTCCTTCAAGACAGGCCGGGAGCGGGTGGTGTTCCAGGGCAATCCATCGGCGCCGTTCTTCACCGAGAGTCAGGGGAACCATCAGCGGCTGGAGAACGGCAATCTGCTCCTGACCGAGGCAAAGCAGGCGCGCGCCGTCGAGGTCAACGGCAGGGGCGAAATGGTCTGGGAGTACTTC
>FTHI01001213.1_pt1 | contig 13332 bp, 16 predicted proteins | sample 1640891 | NCBI WGS metagenome assembly FTHI01 (sample SAMEA3914788, study PRJEB12502) | metagenome | biome: forest; material: soil | place: Canada | collected 2011-07-03 | depth 0.1 m
GCGGGAGGCGGTCCGGCGAACAGGTCGGCTTGCAGCGGAGGCATGGCGGAGGGCCGCCGCCTATCCATCGCGCTTGGCGGCGGGCCGGTAGGCCGAGGCGATCGCCTTGCCGAGATCGGCCTGGGTGAACGGCTTGCCGATCCGGTGGAGATCGTGCGCCTGCCCCTCCGGGATTTCGGCATAGCCGGTGGCAAGCACGACCGAGGTGTCCGGCCGCCGCTGCAGGACGCGCCGGATCAGCTGCAGCCCGTTCATCCGGGGCATGGCGTAATCGGTGAGCACCAGGTCGATCTCCGGATGCTCGGACACCACGGCCAGGGCGTCCTGGCCGGAGCTGGCCTCCAGGACCCGATGGCCCAGATCCTCGAGCATGGCGACGGTGTTGGTCAGCACCAGCTCGTCGTCGTCCACCACCAGGATGTCGAGCGGAGGGACCTCGAGCGTCGGATCCGGCGCCTCCTTCCCCGCGGCGCGCTCGGCCTTCTGGTGAGCGATCGGCAGCCAGATCTCGATGGAGGAGCCTTCGCCCTTGGTGCTCCTGACCTTCAGGCCGCCGCCGGACTGCTGCGCGAGGCCGTGGACCATCGAGAGTCCCAGGCCCGTGCCCTTGCCCACGCCCTTGGTGGTGAAGAACGGCTCGGTGGCCCGCGCCACCGTCTCCTCGTCCATGCCTTCGCCGCTGTCGACCACGCGCAGCCGCACATAGCGGCCGGGATTGAGGTCCAGGCCGAGCTCGCCGGAGGCCTCCTCCACGCGGGCGTCGATGGTGATCACGCCCCCCGACGGCATGGCGTCGCGGGCATTGAGCGTCAGGTTGAGCAGCGCCGACTCCAGCTGGTTGGCGTCGGTGCGGACCCAGGGCAGGGTGGGGGGAAAACTCGTGTGAAGGCGGATCGAGGGGCCGATCGAGCGCTCCAGGAGGCCCAGCATGCCGTTGACCAGGGCCGGGATCTCCACCGCGTCGAGCTTCAGCGCCTGGCGCCGGGCGAAGGCCAGCATGCGCTGGGTGAGGGTGGCGCCCCGCTCGGCCCCCTGGATGGCGTTCTCGACCAGGTGAACGACGGTCGGATCCTGGGGCAGGCGCTTGCGCAGAAGCTCCAGGCTGCCGAGGATCGCCATCAGGAGGTTGTTGAAGTCGTGGGCGACCCCGCCAGTGAGCTGGCCGACGGCTTCCATCTTCTGCGCCTGGAACAGCGCCTCGCGCGCCTGGTCCAGGGCCCGGTTCGCCTCGAGCCGCTCGGTCACGTCGCGGGTGATCTTGGCGAAGCCGATGACCTCACCGCGGTCGTCCTTGATCGCGTCTATGATCACGTGGGCCCAGAAGGGCGTGCCGTCCTTGCGGATCCGCCAGCCCTCCATCTCGAAGCGGCCCTCGCGCGCGGCGGTCTCCAGGCCGCGCTTGGGAAGGCCGGACCGACGATCCTCCTCACTGTAGAACCGGGAGAAATGCTCGCCGATGATCTCGTGCGCCCGGTAGCCCTTGATCCGCTCGGCGCCGGCGTTCCAGCTGGACACCTTGCCCGAGCGATCGAGCATGTAGATCGCGTAGTCGGTGACGCCCTGGACGAGCAGGCGGAACTGCTCCTCGCTGCGGCGCAGGGACTCCTCGGCGGCCTTCCGCTCGGTGAGATCGCGGGTGACCTTGGCGAAGCCCACCAGGTTTCCCGAGCGATCCCGGATCGCGTCGATGATCACGTGGGCCCAGAAGCGGCCGCCGTCCTTGCGGACCCGCCAGCCTTCGCGCTCGAAACGCCCCTCCGAGGCGGCCGTCGCCAGCGCGAGCTCGGGAATGCCCGCCGCGCGCTCTTCGTCGGTATAGAAGCGGGAGAAGTGCTCTCCCATGATCTCGTCGGCCGTATAGCCCTTGAACCGCTCGGCTCCGGGGTTCCAGCTGGACACATGGCCATCGGCGTCGAGCATGTAGATGGCGTAGTCGGTGATCGCGTCGACGAGCAGGCGGTAGCGTCCGTCGTCCATCGGTGGGGTTCGGACGGACCGCCGGCGCACGACGGTGGTGTCGGGATCCTCTGGGATGGGTGACCCCCTCGCGGTCGTCATGGCTCAGACGCAGAGACGCGCGGGATCATGCCGGGCGCATGGATAGACGGGTCCAGGGCAGCAGTCGGAAACGAAGAAGACAACTCTAAAGCAAGCCAAGGTCGGCCGGAAGGCCAAAACAGGGTCTAAGAGCTTGTCTCTGCTACGTTTTCCAGCGGAACCGATCAACGACCAGACCGCTGGGGCCGAATCTCGACGGGGTCGCAAGTGCCGGGAGGGCGGGAAGCGCCGGTTCCAATCGCCGTAAACAGTTTGCGCCTAAGCAATATTATCGGAAAAATTAGCCCTGGCGGCGGGACTTGTCGGGTTCCCCCTTAGCTGCTCGTCCTATGACGTCAGCGAAAGTGCGGCCGACACAGGAGACGCCCATGCCCAGGTTCATGGCCATCTATACCGGAACCCCGGATCCCACGAGAGCCCCGCCCGACGGCAAGACCATGGCGGACGGCATGGCCTCCTGGCAGGCCTGGGGCCAGCGCTACGCGGACCGGATCGTCGACTTCGGCGGGCCGCTCGGAAAGACCAAGCGCGTGAACGCCGGCGGGATCGCCGACGCCACGAACAACGTGGCGGCCTATGTCATCGTCGAAGCCGGGTCACACGACGAAGCCGCCGCGATGTTCGAGAACCATCCGCACTTCGCGATCTTCCCGGGCGATGGCGTGGACGTCATGCCGTGCCTGCCGGTTCCCGGCCGCGGCTGAGGTTCAATCCGGCAGCTGAAGCTCGCCGGCAGCGATCCGCCGCAAAGTGTCCACCATCAGGCCGGGCTCCACGGCGCGGACCCGCGCCTCGATGTCGTCGACCCCGTCCTCAGGATGTACCGGAACCTCCGCGCGGGCGATGACGGGGCCGGTGTCGTACTCGCTGTCCACCAGGTGGATGCTGGCGCCCGAGACCGTGTCGCCCGAGGCGCGCACGGCCTCGTGCACGCGGCGGCCATAGAGGCCCTGACCGCCGTGCCGCGGGAGCAAGGCCGGGTGGATGTTGAGGATGCGGCCGCCGAACCGCGCGAGGGTGGCCGGTCCGAGCTTGCGCATGTAGCCCGAGAGCACGACCAGCTCCGCGCCGGCGTCGTTGAGGGCGTCGGCGATCGCCTCGTCGGCCGCTTCGGCGCTTCCCTCGTGGGAGCCGCTGATATGCCGCCAGGGCACCCCGGCGCCCTTCGCAACGGCGACGGCGCCGCAGCCGGGGTTGTTGGTGATCAGGATCCGCCCTTCCGCCCGCAGCTGGTCAGCGGCGATGGCGGCCAGGGTCGCTGCCATGGCGGAGCCGCCGTGCGATGCGAGGAAACCCAGCTTAAGTGTTGGATGGGACGTCATTTTCATCCATCCAGGGAGTCTCGAACACCATGCCGTCATAGGCCGGCGTGACCCCGTCCGGCAGGCTCGCGGCCAGGGTGCGATAGTCGAGGTCCTGATGCATGTTGGTCAGGATGGCCCGGCGAGGCTTGAGCCGTTCGATCCACTCCAGCGCCCGGTCGAGATGCGCGTGCGTCGGATGCGGCGCGCGTCTCAAGGCGTCGACGATCCAGACGTCCAGATCCTCGAGCGCGGCAATAGAACTCTCCGGGAAGTCCACGATATCGCTCGAATAAGCGACGCCCCCCAAGCGGTATCCGACGGAACGGATGGCGCCGTGGTCCTGGTCGAAGGTGAGCACCGGGATCGCGCCGGACGGCCCCCCGATCCGCCACGGCTCGCCGAACGGGGGCAGCCGATGGCGGTCGCAGATCGCCGGATAGCCTCCCTCCCCCTCGAACACATAGCCGAAGCGCCGCATCAGCCCGGCTTCGGTGGCGGCGTCCATGAAGCAGGGCGTGCGGCGGCGCTGGCGAATCCAGAAGGCGCGAAGATCGTCGATGCCGTGGGTCTGGTCGGCGTGATCGTGGGTGTAGAGCACCGCGTCCATCCGCTCGGCCCCGGCGGCGGCGGCCTGCTGGCGGAACTCCGGCGCGGTGTCGATCACCACCGTCGTCTCCGGCGCGCCCGGACTCTCCGCCTTGCGCCGGACCATCATCGAGCATCGGGTGCGACGGTTCTTCGGTTCGGCCGGATCGCAGGCTCCCCAGACGCCGTCGGCCCGCGGCACGCCGCCGGAGGAGCCGCAGCCCAGGATGGTGAACTCGAGCACGCCTGACCTCATGAGGGCCTCGGGATCCTGTCGAACAGGGCGAAGAAGGCGTCTTCGGTGCGCGCCTCCGTCTCATCCAGCGTCCAGCCGCGGACTTCCGCAAGCTTGGCCAGGATGTGCGGCAGGAATGCGGGCTCGTTGCGCCGCCCGCGCATGGGCACGGGGGCCAGGTAGGGGCAATCGGTCTCCAGGATGATCCGGTCGGCCGGCATGTCGCGGATCACCGCCCTCACCTCCTCGGCCGCCTTGAAGGTGGCGATACCCGAGACCGAGAACCAGGCCCCCAGCGCCGCGGCGCGCCGCGCCAACTCGGCGCCGGAGGTGTAGCAGTGCATCAGGAGCCTGAAGGGGCCCCGGGCGTGCTCCTCCTCCAGAATGGCGGCCATCACCTCGTCGGCTTCGCGGGTATGGACCACCAGCGGCAAGCCGGTGCGGCGAGCGGCCTCGACGTGGACGCGGAACACCTTGGCCTGAGTGTCGCGGGGGCTGAGGTCGTAGTGGAAATCGAGCCCGGTCTCGCCGATGCCGACGACCCTTGGCCGGGTCGCCAGATCGCATAAGGTATCGGCGCCAAGCCCAGGATTTTCCTTGACTTCATGCGGGTGGGTCCCGACCGTGCACCAGATGTCCTGGTGGGCCATGGCGACGGCGTGGACGGCGTCGAAGCCTGAGACCTTATCGCCGATGTTGACCATCAGACCGATGCCGGCGGCGCGGGCGCGGTCGATCACCGCCTCGCGATCCTCGTCGAACTGGGGCGCGTGCAGATTGACGTGGCTGTCGATCAGCATGGGGCCACCTCCCCCTCCCCCGCTCCGCAGCCGCTCCGCGGGGAAGGATCTGAACGCTGTGGAGGAGTCACGCGCGCGCCGCCTCGCGCAGCACCCCGACCGCCGTCCAGAAGGCGTCCTGGCGATCGAGGTTGAGAGCCTCGGCCTCCGCGGGAACGTTGGACAGCTGGTCCCAGGCGTCGAGCCAGGGTTCGGGCCGCCCTGCCCCGGGCTTGCCGGCGGTGTCCTCGACCATGGCCTTCACGTGCTCGGCCAGGCGTTCGAACAGGAGCTCGAAGCGGCGGGCGCCCTCCTGCCCCCGAAACGTGCCGGCCAGGGCGAGCAGGGCGGGCTCGTCGGACTGGGGCAGCTGACGCAGGATGTCGAGCGCCACCCGGTCCATTTCCAGCGCGTCGGCCTCGGCCAGGGCCAGGGCGCGGCCGGGCGACCCCTTCGCCATGGCCGCCAGACGCGCCGCCTCGTCGCCGCTCAACCCCGCCCGCGCTTCCACGAAGGCGGCGACCTCCGCATCGGGCCACGGCCGGAACAGCAGCCGCCGGCAGCGGGAGCGGATGGTGGGCAGCAGCCGCCCCGGCGCGTGGCAGACCAGCAGCAGCACGCCCCGCGGCGGCGGCTCCTCCAGTGTCTTCAGCACTGCGTTCGCGGCATTGGCGTTGAGATCGTCGGCGGCGTCGATGATCGCCACCCGCCACGGCGCGACGGCGGGCGATTTGGAGAAGAATTCCGGCAGCCTGCGCGCCTCATCGACGGGGATGTTCCGCCGGGCCTTGCCGTCCTCGACCTCGCGCTCGAGCACCAGCAGGTCCGGGTGCGAGCGGGCGATCATCTGGCGGCTGACCGGATCCTGCGGATCGGAGCCGAGCAGACCGTGGGAGAGGTCGGGACGGGCGCCCAGGAGACGCCGCGCCGCCCGGTAGGCGAAGGTGGCCTTGCCGACGCCTTCGGGCCCGACGAGCAGCCAGGCGTGATGCATGCGGCCGCGCTCGAGCGCGTCCAGCCAGCCGCGCTCGGCTTCCTCTGCGCCCCCGAGGTCGAACACCTCGCGCGGATGCGGAAGATCGAGAGCGTCGGCCATCAGCCGGAAACCCCGAGCCGCGCCTGCACGGCGCACCAGACGGCCCGGCTCACCTCGTCGGGCGCGGGCGCCGCGTCGATGACGAAGCAACGCTGGGGCTCGGCCGTGGCGATCTGCAGGAAGGCGGTCCTGAGCCTCCGGTGGAAGGCCTCGCCGCGGGCTTCGATCCGGTCGTAGGCGTTGCGCGCGGCCGCCCGTTGCAGGCCGACCTCGATGGGCAGGTCGAGCACCAGGGTGAGTTCCGGGCGGACTTCGCCGACGATATCGCGCTCCAGGGCGGCGATCAGGCGCTCGGGGGCGCCGCCGCCGGCCCCCTGGTAGGCCCTTGTGGAGTCCATGAAGCGGTCGCAGATCACCCAGGCGCCGCGGTCCAGGGCCGGCCGGATGGTCTTCTCCAGATGGTCGCGTCGGGCCGCGTACATCAGCAGGGTCTCGCTGAGCGCGGACCAGCGGTCGGCCGCACCCTCCAGGAGCAGCGCGCGAAGCGCCTCGGCGCCTTCGGAGCCGCCGGGCTCGCGGGTGGTGACCACCTCACGGCCGCAGGCGCGCAGGCGCTCGGCCAGCCGCGCGGCCTGGGTGGACTTGCCGGTCCCCTCCCCGCCTTCGAGCGTGATGAATCGTCCGCGCGGCACGAGCGGCAGATTGTCCGTTTCCCCGGGGCGCGCAAGCCGGGCGCCGGCGCTCAGTAGGGCTGAGCGCCCTCCCCGCCCGTCCGGGCGGCCTCGGCCAGCTCGATCTGGCCGGAATCCGCCACCGGCGCCGGGCCGAGCAGCTTGACCCTCACGCGGGTGGTTCCGGCCCGCGTGAAGCCCAGCCGGTCGGCGGCGGCGCGGGAGAGATCGATCACCCGGCCATCGGCGAACGGGCCGCGGTCGTTGATCCGCACCCGCACCTTGCGTCCGTTCTCGAGGTTGGTGACCTCCACTTCGCACGGCAGCGGAAGGGTCTTGTGGGCGCCGGTGAGCTCTCCCGGGTCGAACCACTCGCCCGTGGCGGTGCGGCGCGTGTGCGAGGGATAGCTGTACCAGGACGCGACGCCCTTCGCCTCGTAGCTGCGGAAGGCCTGGGGCACGTAGCGCTGGCCGTTCACCTCGTACGGCTTGAGATTCGCGGCGCGATAGTGCGCCTCGCCGCCGGGGCCGGCGCCGGTGCTGGCGCAGGCGCCGAGGACGGAAGCCCCGGCGAGGCAGGCGCAGAGCGCCAATGATCGTAAGACTGGAGGCATACTGCCGCCCCCTCCCCTGATGAGCCGCGGCGATCATGCCCCCGCGGCTTTGCCTCAGGGTTAAGCGGGATGGTTAAGCGCGCCCTGCGGCGATACGTCCGCCTCGACGCGGATCACCTGCCGCGCCCCCTGCCACAGCTCCAGGGTGCGGCCGTCCTTGTGGGCTTCGATCAGTCCGATCGCCTCGGCGTCGTCGCGGCACTCGAGGCTCACCGCCCGGCGGATGTGGTCGCCCCGGTCCAGAAAGTATAGCCGGTAGTGACTCACCGCTCCGCACTCCTGCCCGAGGTCGAGAGACGGCGGCCCGACGCAGGCGCCCAGGCTTGTCAGCTCCCCCTCAGAGCAGGCTACGCCGGCGCCCACGGCTTGTCTGTCAGCTAGCCGACAAGCTTTGCAATCAAGGGCGTCAGCAGCGCCGAAACCGCATCCTGTCCTTGTTCCAACTCGATCAGGTCCTGACGGATCTCGAGCTCGAGGTAGTCGAGGCCGCGGCTCTTTGCGTGACGCGGTACGGAATAGTCGATGCCGTCCATCGCGTAGGGCTGGTTGTCGCCGACCACCAGGCCCGGTTGCGCCTGAAGCGACCGCAGCAGGCGCGCCGACGAGGGCGAGTCGTGGCTGTGCAGCACGCCTATGTGCCAGGGCCGCGCGAAGCCCTGCATCACCGGCGTGAAGCTGTGCACCGAGACAACGAGGGCCCGCGGTCCCTTGAGGTCCAGGGCCGCCGATATGGCCGAATGGTAGGGCGCGTGAATCTCTGCGATGCGGTCGGCGAGCGCCTTCGGGCCAAGGCCGAGGTTGCCGGGGATGGACGCGCCGTCGGAAACCTCTGGCGCGACGGCGGCCTCGCCGGGATCGCGGTTGCAGTCCGCCACCAGCCGCGAATAGGCCTGAAGCACCAGCTCCGCGCCCAGCCCGTCGGCGAGGCGACGCGCGAGGCCTGCCGCCCCGATGTCCCAGGCGATATGCCGGTCCAGCTCGCCCGGCGGCAGGCCGAGATTTCCCAGCCGACGGGGAATCCGGCGTCCCGCGTGATCGCAGATCAGCAGAATGGGCGCTCGGGCGCCTGAATTGTGGACGATTACCGGCACCGGATCGTCTGGCGACAAAAGGCGACTCGCCGCTCCCTCCTCTGGTGCGTTCATGGGGGAGAGGCGATGCAAATGCTGAAGGTCCGGCACATTACCCGCTATCGCTACGCTCGCCCGGTGCGCTTTGGCGAGCATCGGATGATGCTGCGCCCGCGCGAAGACCCCGATCAGACGCTGGTGTTCGAGCGGCTGATCATCACCCCCGAGCCCAGGTTGCTGCGGATCGAACGCGATCCGCTCGGCAATTTCGTGGCGATCGCCCGCTTCGAGGGCGCCGCGCACGAGCTTTGCTTCGATAATGAGATCGTGGTGGCCCGCCACGTCGAGCGCCCGCGGTCCGACGTGCCGCTACCGGGGCTTCGGCCGTTTCCTCGCGTCGTGGCCGAGGACCTCGGCGTCGATGCCTGGGCGAGCCGGTTCGTGGGCTGCCGCGCCGCAGCGGGGCTGCCGGCCATCGCCGCCATGACCGCCCATGTGCACCGGACGTTCGGCTACCGGCGGCGGCTGGAGCGGGGCGTGCAGACGCCCGAACAGACCCTGGCCCTTCGCTCAGGCGCCTGCCGGGACTTCGCGGTGCTGATCTGCGCCGCCGCCCGCGCCCTCGGCCTGAGAGCCCGATTCGTCTCCGGCTACGTGCACTGCGCCGCAGCCGACGAGGCGCCGACCAGCCCCATTGGGGGCCACACCCATGCGTGGGCCCAGGTGTTCACGCCGGAAGCTGGCTGGGTCGACTTCGACGCCACCTCCGGTCGGGTGGGGTCGGCCGGCCTGATCCGCCTGGCCGTCGCCGACGATCCGGCGGACACGGCGCCCATCCAGGGCGTCTATGACGGCGCCGCCGACGACTTCCTGCACATGGAAGTGGCAGTGATGGTTGAAGCTGCGGCGCCCTCCGTCGATTCCATGCGCCGCTCCGAACCTTCGTCATTGTGGAGCGTTGCCTGACGAAAGCCGGGGCAAGCTCGGCCGTGGAGACCTCGATGCTGATCCGCGCCGGATACGAGATCGCCTTCGACTGCCCGCAGCCGACCCCGATGATCCTCATGCTGAGCGTGAGGCCAGAGCGGCGGCGCGACCTCGTCACGCCGGAAGCGATCGAAGCCTCGCCGGGCGTTCAGCTGAGAGCCTATCGCGACGGCTTCGGCAATGCCTGCCACCGGCTGATCGCTCCCGCCGGACCGGTCACCTTCAGCGCCGAGTTCCTGATCCGCGACAGCGGTCTGCCTGACGAAGCCGCGCCCCAGGCCGTCCAGCACCCCGTCGACGAACTGCCGGACGAGACGCTCGTCTACCTGCTGGGCAGCCGCTACTGCGAGACCGAACCCCTGGCCGAGCTCGCCTGGTCGTTGTTCGGAGGGGTTCCGCCAGGATGGGCGCGGGTGCAGGCCATCGTCGACTATGTCCACGACCGCCTGACCTTCGGCTATCACAACGCCCGCGCCACCCGCACAGCGCACGAGGCGCACACCGAGCAGGTGGGCGTTTGCCGCGACTTCGCCCACCTGGCCATCACGCTTTGCCGCTGCATGAACATCCCGGCGCGCTATTGCACCGGATACCTCGGCGATATCGGAATACCCGCCCTGCCGTCGCCGATGGACTTCTCCGCCTGGTTCGAGGTGTTCCTCGGCGGCCGCTGGCGCACCTTCGATGCGCGCCACAACCAGCCGCGGATCGGCCGGATCCTGATGGCCAGGGGGCGCGACGCCACCGACGCGGCGATCACCACCGCCTTCGGCCGCGCCGACCTCAAGCTGTTCAAGGTGATCACCGACGAGATCGCCGAGCCCGAAGCGGCCCGGCCGGCGCCGTTCCGATGGAACACAGACGACCGCCGCGAGCACGAGCCCGGCGTCGGGGCGATAGGCTAGCGCCAGAAGGGCCGCGCCTCGCAGAAGGCCTCGACACGCCTGGCCGCGGTCCGCTTGAGCGGCGCCTCGTCGGCTTCCCGCCACCCGACCAGCCGTCCCAGGGAGAAGGCCAGGGCCGTGTCCCTGGCGCCGGAATGCTCGAGCGCCTGTTCGCGAGCGGAGACGATGTCGTTGAGGTCGCCGAGCACCCCCTGCATGTGCTTCAGCGCCTTCAGGAAGGCCTTGCGCCGCTTGCCGGCGCCGAACAGGGGCTCGAAGAGCTCGGCCGCATAGCGGAGCCGCTTGCCGCGGATGCGCAGCTTGTGCCGGCCGTGGGCGTCGAGCCGGGACCAGCCTCGCGCCCGCTTGCGCACGGCCCGGCGCAGATGATCCAGCGCCCGCGCCGCGAACCGGCGGATCGGCAGTTCGCGCAAGCGGACGACCCGGGGATCGGTGGTAGTCGTCCAGGCGCCCGTCTCGATCCAGGCCGCCGCCTCCAGCCAAAGCCTCGCGCTGCGCCGGGAACAGGCCGCCGCCCTGGCTTCACGGTACGCCTTGGTCTGGGCCTCCAGCAGCTGGCGCCCCAGCGCCGCAAGACCGCGGTCGTCGATGGAATGGATCGCCTCGATGTAGCTCGAGGAGATCAGCACATCGAGGTCGCGGGCATGGTCGAGTTCGCCGGCGAGCCACTTCAACTCCGCCTCCACTGCCTTCGCGTCCTCACCCGGGAGCATCGGCTCGAAGGCCTTCATCACGGCCCGCATCCGCCGGATGCCGACCCGCATCTGGTGCACCGCCTCAGGCCGCGCGACATCGCCCAGGATCTCGGCGTTGGCGGCGACCTGGCCAAGGCAGCTGATGGCGATCCGCCGGAAAGCCGCCCCCGCCGGCAGGTCGGGATCCAGCGGGACGACCCTGGAGGTGCGGGCGTCGCGCTCGGCATTCCCGGCTAGTCGGTAGCCCCGCTCCGATTTGCTATCGAAGGACAGCCGGATGTCGACATCGGCGGCGAGCCGGCGTGCAAGGGCGAAAAGGACCGAAAGATCCCCCTGCTTGAGCTCCAGTTCGAGTTCGCGGATGTTCGCGCGCCGATCTCCCGCCTCGACATGTCCGACGTCGTAGCCGACCTCGATCAGGCCCCCGTCCTGCAGGCACTGGCGGACGGAGCGCTCGATGTCGGTGACGAACACCGGCTGGAGATCGTCTCGCCCTTCCAGGGCCTCCACCGCCGGCGTTTGCGCCAGGGCGTCGAGATCGATCCCACCGCCCTTCACCTCCTGCTCCCACTCTCCCCGGGTGAAGCCGCCCTCGCCGCCCTCCTGCTTGAGGGTCTGGATGACGGCCGAGCCGGTCTCCCTGAGCCGTAGCGCCAGGTGGTCGCGGCGCAGCCTCCAGCCCGGCGTATCGTAATAGACCGACCGCAGCTTCTGGGTCCGCCCGGGGGCCTGAAGCGCCGGATGCGCGAGCAGGCCGTCCGCCGCGTCGGCGCCGACCAGGAACTTCAACTCGGTTTCGGTGGGGCGAGCGTTTGGCATGCAAGGCTAACGCGGATTCGGCGGGGCGCGGTTCCAGCGAAGGGAACGCCGCCGGCTGTGGCCGGTTAGGTCGAGCGAACCAAAGGAGCGTGGCGATGCAGGATCATGACAGGGCTCGCGACGATCGGCGGGGCAAGGACGAGCCTCCCGCGAAAGCTGAAGGTCCCCTGAAGGGGGCGCCGGTGGACGGCGCCACCGCGGACAATCCCGAAAACCCAAAGGGCGAGCCCGGCCGCGATGCGCCGCGGCCGGGCGCCCGGTAGCCCGGTCAGATCCTGCCGAGCAGGACCAGGATGATGATGATCACCAGGATCAGCCCGAGGCCGCCGCTCGGAATATAGCCCCAAGACCGGCTGTAACCCCAGCTCGGCAGGGCCCCGATCAGCAGCAGGATCAGAATGATGATCAGGATGGTGCCCAACATGGCCAGTCCCTTCTCGTGTCCAGCGGAAGCGCTGGCGGGGCCTTAACGGACGGTCGGGGGCACAGTTCCGTCCAAGCCATGAAGGGGGGCGCAGGAACCGCCGCCTTGGCCGTCCGTTGCCGAAGCGGAGGTTGCTCATGCGGATCGCGCTCACCATCCCCGTCCTGCTGGCGCTCTCGGGCGTCGCCCTCGCCCAGACCCCGTCTGCGCCGCCGCTCGGGCAGTGCCGGGATCCCGCCGGCCGCTCGATCTCCTGCGGCTCGGGCGCGGCGGCGACCGACGCCGAGGCGGTTCCCCTGGCCGCCAAGGCCAAGGTGATCGACGACGTCGCCCAGGGCCGCACGCCCCACATCGCCTCTGCCGCGCCGCGCATGGTGCCGGCCCGCTGCCGCGACGGAGCCTACGACGTCGGCCGCACTCGCGCCGCCGCCTGCGCCCAGCACGCGGGGGTCGTTTCGCCCTCGCACTGAGCCCGGCTTCCTTCCTGCGCCGGATTTGTTAGACCCGCCTGATCAACAGCGGGCGACGCCGATCGCCCGCGTCAAGAATCGGGAGGGGCGTATGACTGTGGGCGGGATCGAAGATCCGGTGTGGGACGACCGGGCGGTGTGGAACGTGTGGCTGTCGGCCAACTGGATGCCGACGGTCGCGGCGGCCGACGAGGTGCATCTGTTCGAGGCGCTGGAAGACGGCGGGCCCGCCTCGGCGGAGGAGTTGGCCGAACGGTCAGGGATGAACCTTCACGCCCTCAAGGGCGTCCTGCCGATGCTGGCGTCGCTGGGGTTCCTGAAGGTCCACCTCGGACGCTACCAGCCGACCGAACCGGCCCGGCTCTACCTGCTGCACGACAGCCCCTTCTACTGGGGCCACGCCTTCAGCTTCCATCGCACCCATACCAACACCCAGCGCTACGTCACCGCGCTGAAGGCCCAGCCGGTGGACAACAAGGGCCGGCCCGTCGAGGCCTGGGAGAGCGGTCAGCTGACGCCCGAGATGGCCCGGCCGATCACCGCCTTCATGAACAGCCATTCGATGCCGGCGGCCGTGGGCGTGGCGCGGCATGGCGACTTCGGCGGGGTGACGCGGCTGCTGGACGTCGGCGGCGGCTCTGGCTGCTTCTCCATCGCCCTGGCGAAGCGCCATCCGGAGC
>FTHI01001183.1_pt1 | contig 13314 bp, 8 predicted proteins | sample 1640891 | NCBI WGS metagenome assembly FTHI01 (sample SAMEA3914788, study PRJEB12502) | metagenome | biome: forest; material: soil | place: Canada | collected 2011-07-03 | depth 0.1 m
CGCCCCTCCGGCCTAGGCTTCGCCGACCGGGAAACCGGCCGCAGCCAGGGTCTGACCCATGCGAAGCCGCGCTTCGGGCCATTCTTCCGCCAGCAGGCCCAGGCCGAGAACGTCTTCCCAGGCGCCGTTCTTCAGGACGTGGCGGCGCAGCCGCGCCTCCTCCTTGAAGCCGAATCGCTGGTGCATCCGCACGACGCCGCGGTTCGACTCCAGCACTTCGCACCAGAGCTTCTCCAGGCCGAACTCGCCGAAGGCCCGTTCGATCATCAGGTATTCGACGAAGCCGCCGATCCCGTGGCCGCGCACCGACGGCTCGGCAAGGTAGTAGGCCCAGGCGCAGCGACGGTGCCGCCGATCGATGTCGTAGAAGTTGGCGAGACCCACCGGCTGGCCATCCATCTCGATCACCCAGTAGGCGCGGCGGGCGTCGCCCTCGATACCGGCGAACCACCGGGCGTGCTCGTCCGGAGAGATCTGATGGTCGGTGTACATGTACGCGGCCACCTCGGGCGAGTTGCGCCAGGCCAGCAGTCGATCCTCGTCATCGGGACGCAGGGCGCGCAGCTCGACCTTGGGCGCGGCCATCAGATTCTCCGCTGCCCGCCGGCCTCGGCCAGATCAGGCCGGCCCGCGAGAAATCCGCGGACATCCTCGGAGGTGAACGCGGGGTTGTCGGGATAGAGGGCGTCATAGACCGCCGAGGCGAAGGCGAGGTCCTCCGGCAGGTCCACGGTCCAGCGGAGCTCGCCCTCGTCGCGCTCCTGGCTGAAGCCCTGCAGGCTGTAGCGGTCGGGCCGCCGATAGATGAAGGGCAGCACGTGCTCCCGGTCGTAGGGATCGGTCGCTTCAGCGGCGGCCTGCCTCAGCACTGCGCTTGTGACCACATCGACGTCCAGGCCCCTGGGGAAGGTCCGGCGCTCCCAGGTGTTGGCGGTGTAGTCGACGCCCGCCTCGACATGAGCCTGGATCACCGCATCGATCACCTGCCAGTCGATGAACGGGCAGTCGGCGGTCATCCGCACGACATGGTCGGCCGGCCCCTTGGCCTCGAGCGCGCCGAGGTATCGGGCGAGCACGTCATCCAGCGGCCCGCGGAACACCTCGACGCCCTTGCCTTCCAGGACATCGGTCAGCACGTCGTCGGTCTTGTCGTCGCTGGTGGCCACCACCAACCGGTCGATCAGGCGGCTTCGCCGCGTGCGCTCGATCTGGCGAAGGATCATCGGCCCCCCGGCCAGCGGGCGCAGCACCTTGCCCGGCAGCCGTGTGGACGACATGCGCGCCTGCAGAATGGCGAGAATCAAGCGTGGGCGCTCCGACTGAGGAGCCCCAAAGCTAAGCCAGCGCGGGACGAGAAGCTATCGGAGCCTCAGGCCCATTCGACCTTGAGGATCTCGTAGGCCTTGACGCCGCCGGGGGTGTTCACCTCGACCACGTCGCCCACCTCCTTGCCGATCATCGCCCGCGAGAGGGGAGAGGTCACGGAGATGCGGCCCTGTTTCACGTCCGCCTCGTGCTCGCCGACGATCTGGTAGCGGCCTTCCTCCTCGGTGTCCTCGTCGACCACGGTGACCGTGGCCCCGAACTTCACCTGAGAGCCGGAGAGCCTGCTCACGTCGATCACCTGGGCGCGGGCCAGCCGGTCCTCGATCTCGGCGATTCGGCCTTCGATCCAGCCCTGGCGGTCCTTGGCGGCGTGGTATTCGGCGTTCTCGGACAGATCGCCATGGCTGCGAGCCTCGGCGATCGCCCCGATCACCTCGGGCCGCTCGACCGTCTTCAAACGCTTCAATTCTTCGTCGAGGGCGGTCCAGCCCACGGCGGTCATCGGCACTTTTTCCATTGCGGAGTTTGGCTCAGATTCGCCCTGTGAAGGTTCTGCCCGGCCGCGGGCGCTATCGTCCGGGGGTGAAAAGGATAGTGGCGGGGAAGCTCGACTGCAAGAGCGGCGGTCTCTGAGCGCCCCGAACAGCATCGAACGGCAACGCCTTTATAGGCCCGCCGGGCGCGGCCGGACACACCATTTGTTGGACCTGCATAGCGTGCGCCCCTCTTTCGAGGGTGCGATAACGCGCGGGTCCCCAGGAAGTTCTGAGGAGCTGGGGCTCCCCAGGCTCCGGCTACCAGGCCACCTTGCCGCTGGCGGTCAGAAGACCGATCAGCATGGCCAGCCCGACGAGAGCGACGAGCACGACGCCGAGGCCTTCCGTGGCCTGGGTCGGATTGAACTTCTTGCGGTGAACGGGATGATGATCTTGAGCCATGACGGCGCACCTTCAGTTGCGGAGGCGGAAAAGCCCCTCTTCCAGGCCGCGGCAGGCGGCTGTACTGAGTGCGCGGGTCAGGGGAGGAAAGAATTCCGGCCCACCGAGCGCGCCGAACTGAAGCCTGCCGGAGCGAGGCGATGCCCGAGAGTTTGCCTGCTTCTTGATCAAGTCAATGATCAGCAAGGCCTAGCGGCGCCGAATATGACGGCGCGTTCCACGAAAACCACAGCCTGGCTTCAGCTCAGCTGTCCGATTACAGCGAAGTTCAGCCGTAGCTCTGCAGCGGCCTGACTTCCAGCGAGCCGTGCTTCAGGGCGGCGATGGCCTGCGCCGCCGCCAGGGCCCCCGAGGCGGTGGTGTAGTAGGGGATCTTCATGGTCAGGGCCGAGCGCCGGATCGAGAAGCTGTCCTTCAGCGACTGCAGCCCCTCGGTGGTGTTGAAGACCAGCTGAACCTCGCCGTTCTTCATCTTGTCGACGATGTTCGGGCGCACGTTCTCGTAGACCTTGGCCACCCGTTCCACGGTCAGGCCCTGCTCGTTGAGGAAGGCGCAGGTGCCCTCGGTGGCGATCACCTTGAAGCCGTCCCCGATCAGCCGCCGGACGGGGTCCACGATCCACGGCTTGTCCGATTCCTTGACCGAGACGAACACGCAGCCGGCGGTTGGGAGGGTGACGCCGCCGCCCAGCTGACTCTTGGCGAAGGCGCGCGCGAAGGCCTGCATCCGGTCCTCGCCCGGACGCACCCAGTCCAGCCCCATGACCTCGCCGGTCGACCGCATCTCGGGCCCGAGCACGGTGTCGACGCCCGGGAACCGGGCGAAGGGGAAGACCGCCTCCTTCACCGCGATGTGGTCATAGGGCGGCGTGTGCAGGCCGAAGCCGGCGAGGGCCTCTCCGGCCATGATCTTGGCGGCGATGGCGGCGATGGGGCGGTTGATGGTCTTGGCTACGAACGGGACGGTGCGGCTGGCGCGCGGGTTGACTTCCAGCACGAAGATCCGCGGCTCCGCCCCGTGCGGCTCCTCGATGGCGTACTGGACGTTCATCAGACCGCGAACCTCCAGCGCCTCGGCCAGGAGCTTCGTCTGCCGCTCCAGCTCCGCGATGGTCTCTGGCTTCAGGGAGAACGGGGGCAGGGAGCAGGCCGAATCGCCCGAGTGCACCCCCGCCTCCTCGATGTGCTCCATGATGCCGGCCACGAACACCGTCTTGCCGTCGGCGAGGGCGTCGGCGTCCACCTCGGTGGCGCGCGAGAGATACTGGTCGATCAACACCGGAGAGTCGCCGGAGACGTTCACGGCGTCGCGGATGTAGCGATGCAGCTGTTCCTCGTCGCGGACGATCTCCATGGCCCGACCGCCCAGCACGTAGGACGGGCGGATCACCACCGGAAAGCCGATGCGGCGGGCGCCAGCCAGGGCCTCCTCGGGCGTGCGGGCGATGGCGTTCACCGGCTGGGCGATGTTCAGCTTCTGCAGCAGCTGCTGGAAGCGCTCGCGGTCCTCGGCGAGGTCGATGGCGTCGGGCGAGGTGCCGAGGATCGGCACCCCCGCCGCCTCGAGCGCGGCAGCGAGCTTCAGCGGGGTCTGGCCGCCGAACTGGACGATCACGCCCAGAAGCTCGCCCGACGAACGCTCGGTCTCGATCAGCTCCAGCACGTCCTCGGCGGTGAGCGGCTCGAAATAGAGGCGGTCGGAGGTGTCGTAGTCGGTCGAGACCGTCTCGGGGTTGCAGTTCACCATGATCGACTCGACGCCGATCTCCTTCATGGCGAAGGCCGCGTGGCAGCAGCAGTAGTCGAACTCGATCCCCTGGCCGATGCGGTTGGGGCCGCCGCCGAGGATGATCACCTTCCGCCGCCCGGTCGGGTCGCTCTCGCATTGCGGCGGCTGGCCGAGGGCCCCGGATTCGTAGGACGAATACATGTAGGGGGTCTTGGCGGCGAACTCGGCGGCGCAGGTGTCGACCCGCTTGAACACCGGCCGAACCTTGAGCGCGCGGCGTGCGTCACGGACCTCGGTCTCCCGGAGCCCGGCGAGCTTGCCCAGCCGGACGTCCGAGAACCCCATGGCCTTGAGCCGGCGGAAGCCCGCCTCGTCCTTTGGCAGGCCGCGGTCGCGCACCTCGTTCTCGACCGCCACCAGATGCTCGATCTGGCGCAGCACCCAGGGCTCGTAGAAGCAGGCGGCGTTGACCTGTTCGACGCTGAGTCCATGGCGGAAGGCCTGGGCGATAACCCGGATGCGGTCGGGCGTCGGCTGCGCCAGGGCCCGCACGATCGCGGCGCGGGAGGAGGCCTCGTCGGCGTCGTCGGCCCCGGGAATGGCAATCTCGTCGAAGCCGTTCAGTCCCGTCTCCAGTGAGCGGAGGGCCTTCTGGAAGCTCTCCAGGAAGGTGCGGCCGATGGCCATGGCCTCCCCCACCGACTTCATCGAGGTGGTGAGATAGGGCTCCGAGCCCGGATACTTCTCGAAGGCGAAGCGGGGGATCTTGGTGACCACATAGTCGATGGTCGGCTCGAACGAGGCCGGGGTGGCGCCGGTGATGTCGTTGTCGAGCTCGTCCAGGGTGTAGCCGACGGCCAGCCGGGCGGCGACCTTGGCGATCGGGAAGCCCGTGGCCTTGGAGGCAAGGGCCGAGGAGCGCGACACCCGCGGATTCATCTCGATCACCACCATGCGGCCGTCACGCGGGTTGACCGCGAACTGCACGTTGGAGCCGCCGGTCTCCACCCCGACCTCGCGCAGCACCGCGATGGCCGCGGCGCGCATGCGCTGGTATTCCTTGTCGGTGAGGGTGAGGGCAGGGGCCACGGTGATCGAATCACCGGTGTGCACGCCCATCGGGTCGATGTTCTCGATCGAGCATACGATGATGCAGTTGTCGGCCTTGTCGCGGACGACTTCGAGCTCGTACTCCTTCCAGCCCAGCACAGACTCCTCGACCAGCACCTCGTGGGTGGGCGACAGGTCCAGCCCGCGCTCGATGATCTCGCGGAATTCCTCGACGTTGTAGGCGATGCCGCCGCCGGTGCCGGCGAGGGTGAAGGACGGCCGGATGATCGCCGGCAGGCCGACATATTCCAGGCCCTCGAAGGCTTCCTCGAGGGTGTGGGCCACGCGCGAGCGGGGGCTCTCCAGGCCGATGGAATCCATGGCGTCACGGAACAGCTGGCGATCCTCGGCCTTGTCGATGACGTCGGCCTTGGCGCCGATCATCTCGACGCCCCATTTCTTCAGGAAGCCCGACCGGTCGAGGGTCAGGGCGGTGTTCAGCGCGGTCTGGCCGCCCATCGTGGGCAGCAGCGCGTCGGGCCGCTCCTTCTCGATGATCTTCTCGACCATGGCCGGGGTGATCGGCTCGATGTAGGTCGCGTCGGCCACGTCCGGATCGGTCATGATCGTGGCGGGGTTCGAGTTGACCAGGATGATCCGGTAGCCCTCGGCCCTCAGCGCCTTGCACGCTTGCACCCCCGAATAGTCGAACTCGCAGGCCTGGCCGATGACGATGGGGCCGGCGCCGATGATCAGGATCGAGGAGATATCGGTGCGTTTGGGCATTCGAGACTCGCGCAGGGGCGAGGGTCGCGCGGGGCGCGCGCCCGTCACCGGCCGACTTGCAGGTTAAGCGGCTCGTTTAGAGAGGCCGGACCGCGCACGCAAGCCGGGCTGTGCGATACCAGGGCGTGGCCGTGTCAGACCCTCAGGTGATGCCCTCGCAGAAGCCGCTCTTGCCGCCGTGGGACCGCAGCAGGTCGATATAGGATTCCGTCATCGCCTGCGACCGCCTGAGGTCGATCACGTCAGTTCCGAGCATCGGTCGCACGGCCTGGGTCCAGGCAGCCGCGCAGGCGGCCTTGGGGCTTTGGCCCGCGGCGCAGTCGATCAGCGAATCGAAGGCCGACCGGTAGGCGGCGAACAGCTTGCGGTCCATCACCGGCCCATGGCCGGGGACCAGCCGCCGGAAGGGGGTGCGCCACACCTCGCCCAGGGCGGCGCGCCAGCCGGCGGGACAGGCGGTGTCAAGGAAGGCCGCCGGCAGGGTGACGAGGTCGCCGACGGCGACGGTGCGGCTCGACGGATCGAACAGCCAGACGTCCCCAGCCGTGGCGGCGGCGCGCGCCAGATGCGCTTCGATCCGCCGGCCGCCAAGCTCGAGATCCTTGTCGCCCTCGATGCGCACGTCGGGGATCAGGGCGGCCGGATCGGCGATGACCCCCAGATCGCCCTTCAGGTCCTCGGCCGTGGCAGGGGCGGCCTGGCCGGAAGCCAGGTAGTCGCGGCTGTCCCTGGCGCTGCTGGGCAGGAAGCCCTTCAACGCGCCCTCGACGGCGCCGCTGGCGTAGACGCGCGCCTGAGGGAAGGCCCGCCTCAGGGGGCGGTTGCCGCTGGTATGGTCCAAGTGCCAGTGACTGTTCACGATCGCCAGGATGGGCGCACGGCGCGCGGCGGCGAAGTCGAGGATCGCGCGCCAGTGCCAGGCATGGCGTCCGGTATCGAGCACCGCCAGGCCTTTCGGGCCGGCGAACACGACCGTGTTTCCGTCAGGTTCGCGGCCCGGCAGGATGCCGCCCGGGATCAGCCACACGCCGCGGGCGATCGGGAGGGGCCGCGGCGGCGGGGGAGGCGAGGAGGAGACCTCCGCCTTCGCGGCCATTCCGAGGCTGAAGGCGGCGAGAGCCGCCAGGCCGGCCAATTTGCGCATGATCGTCCCCGCGGCGAGCGATGCTGAGGGCAGCCCGCGGGCGCATCAAGTTTCGCTTTCGTAATCTGGGCGATCGGCGGGGAGGCCGGCGTAACACCGCAGCTTCCGGGCTGGGCGCTTCATGCCCCTGTCTGGCGCGCGCCGAGGCAAGCCGTGCGCCGCCAGCGCGCAATGAGGTCAAAATTTGGCGCATGTGGCTTTTTTGTGATGGCGCCGGCCGGGGAGACGGGCTTAGTTGGCACATCAATTAGTTGAGCGCCGGGCCACCCCCGAGCCTGGCCGAGGGGATTTGAGTCATGAGAAAAGGACTGCTGGCGACCACCATCATGGGTGGCCTGAGCGGAATCGTGTTGGCCGGTGCGCCGCTTGCGGCCATGGCCCAAGGGGCTGACGCCGCCGCCGCGACGCCACCCGCGAGCAAGGAGCCAGCTCCTTCGCCGTCGTCAGCGACGTCCGGCACCAGCGTGGGGGAACTGGTCGTCACCGGTTCGCGCATCCGGCACACCACCTTCAACTCACCCGCGCCGATCACCGTCGTCCGGACCGACGAAGCCAAATCGGAAGGCATCCTCAACGCCGCCCAGGCGATCCAGAGGACGACGGCGGCCGCGGGCTCCGTTCAGCTCAATGCCCAGTTCGGCCAGTTCGTCACCAACGGGGGCCCGGGCCTGGACACGGTGTCGCTCCGCGGCCTGGGCGATGTGCGGACCCTTGTGCTCCTGAACGGCCGTCGCCTGAACCCGGCCGGCGTGGGCGGCACGGTCGCAGCCGTCGACCTGAACATCATCCCCACCAATGTGGTCGACCGCTACGAGATCCTGAAGGACGGCGCCTCGTCGATCTATGGCTCGGACGCCATCGGCGGGGTGGTGAACATCATCACCAAGAACAACGTCCACGGCCTGGAGATCGAGGCGGACGGCTACATCCCCGAGAACCACGGGGCCGGCCAGTCCTACATCGTGTCCGTCGACGGCGGCGTGGTGACCGACAAGTACCACGTCATGTTCGTGATCGAGCACGACAACCAGACCGCCATCCGGCAAGGAGACCTTCCGGGCGGCGCCTGCCCGCTCGAGCTGCAGAAGTTGCCCGGCGGCACGGCGTACAACTTCGGCCGCAGCTATGCAGACGGCTCGCCCTATTGCTCGTTCACCCAGACCAATTACGTCGCCGACCTCAACACCGGCGGGCTCTGGATCTACGATCCCAGCCAGCCGGCCTCCTTCCCCTACGTCCCCTTCAAGGCCGACCCGTTCGGCAAGAACCCGCGCCTCACCAACATCCAGACCGATCCGCGCGACAAGGACGTCTACGCCACGACGCCTTCGCGCCGGACCTCGGGCTATATCAACGGCGGCGTGGACCTGAACCCGACGACCGAGCTCTACTTCGAGGGGCTGATCACCAATTCGGAGGCGGAGGCCCGCTTCCACGGCCAGTTCTTCCCGGCCGACGACCCGACGATCATCGCGGCGTCGTTCAGCCCGTTCAATCCGTTCCCGGATTTCGTGCAGCCGATCCTGACGCTGCCGACCCAGTCGGAAACGGTGAACACCACCGCAGGGCGGGCGCTCATCGGCCTGAAGGGCAACCTCTTCAAAGTGCCTGACTGGCAGTACGACCTCGGCGTCACCTACGGCCAGAGCGACGGTCGCTATACGCTGCATCCGCAGCTGGCCAACAGGCTCGCCAACGCCCTGGATGTCGTGCCCGCGCCGGCGGGCATCAACCCGGGCCTGACCAAGGTCAACCCGGTCGACGGCGTGCGCTACACCTGCGCCGTCAACATCACGACTCCGAACGAAGGGTGCGTGCCGCTCAACTGGTTCGAGAGCTCGCAGCAGTTCGCCGTCGATCCGGCCCTGGCCTACCTCACCACCACCGACACCGGCCACACCGACTTCAAGCAGTGGGTGGTGGACGGCCATATCGACGGGCCTCTTTGGAACCTTCCGGCCGGCCCGATCCAGGCCGTGATCGGGGGCGAGTTCCGCCACGACGACATCAACGACACGCCCGGCCCGCAAGGCCTCGCCAACAACTACTTCAACCTGACCTCGGCAGGCATCACCGCGGGCGGCGAGTCGGTGAGCGAAGGCTACGCCGAAATCGAAGTCCCGGTGCTCAAGGGCGTGCCGGCCTTCGAGAGCCTCGTGCTGAACGGCTCCGGCCGCTTCACCCACAACAGCCTGGCGGGGAACCACTGGACGTTCCGCGGGAGCGGCAACTGGCAGATCGTGCCCTGGTTCCGCGTCCGCGCCAGCTACGGGACCTCGTTCCGCGGCCCTGAGCTGTTCGAGAACTACCTGGCGCACCTGATCTCGTTCACCTCGGCTGCCGACCCCTGCGCGCAGTACGGGCTGAACGCGGCCCCTGGCTCCAATCTTTACAAGAACTGCGCGTCCGAAGGCCTGGCTCCGACCTTCATCGGTTATGGATCGACGCCTCAGGACATCCAGGAGGGCGCTCAGGGCCGCCTGAAGCCGGAGACTTCGAAGAATTTCACCGTAGGCGGCATCTTCCAGCCGTCGTTCGCCGACCTCCAGGTGACCCTCGATTACTACCACATCCAGATCAGCAACGAGATTTCGCAGCTGGGCGCCGCGAACATCCTGAACCTCTGCTATGAAAGCGACCAGTTCCGCGGGGGCTCGCCCTATTGCACTCTGGTCGACCCCCGCGACAACAACGGCCAGATCGCCTCGATCGACGACCGGTTCGTGAACATCGCCGAGGAAACGACGTCAGGTCTGGACCTCGAGGTGCTCTATCGGAAGGAGCTTCATTTCGGGACCGTCAGCCTGCACGGCGAGGCGACCTACCAGTTGAAGCACACCGAGACCCTGTTCCCGGGCGCCGATCCCCTGCAGTTCCTGGGTTCGTTCGGCTATCCGCGGATGGTGTTCAACACCGACGCCCGGCTGAAGCACGGCAACTGGGAGTTCACCTGGTCGACCAACTTCCTGGGTCACCAGCAGGAGTACGACCTGACCGGCGAAACCCGTGGCGGCCGCTACAACCTCGACCAGACGGCGCAGTGGTATCACACGCTGTCGGTCTCCTACACGGGAGACAAGTGGAAGCTGATCGTCGGCGTCCGCAACATCGCCAACAAGTACCCGCCGGTGATCTCCGCCAACCCGGACTCGGCCTACGCGCCGCGGATCGGCGAGTTCGCCAACGGCTACGGCAACCTCGACCTTTACGGGCGGACCTACTTCGTCAACTTCAACAAGAAGTTCTGATAGAGAGGGCGGCGCCTCGCGAGGGGCGCCGCTCTTTTGTCATTCCCCGCGTACCGAGGAGGGGTCGTGTTCCGTATCGCCGTGACTTCAGCCATTCTTGGCTTGTTTCTGGCCGCAGGCGCTCCCGCGTCCGCGGCTCCGACGGCGCCCGCCGCCGCGGATTTCGCGCGCCTCCCCCTGATCAGCAATGTTTCCGTCTCCCGGGACGGCAAGCACATCGTCGCGCTCACGTCGGCCGACGGTAAGACCGCGGACATTTCCATCTGGGATACCAGCGATCTCAGCCAGAAGCCCTTCATCATCGGCGCCACGCACGTCCGTTTCCTGTCCGTGGGCTTCATCAAGAACGACCGGCTCCTCGTCGATACGATCCAGACCTTCACCGCCGGCGAGATGAAGGGACATCTTTCGAAGGCCTACATCACCGATCTTCAAGGCAAGAACTGGCGCACGCTTCTGCCGGAAGCCCGGGCGGGCCAGTCGGATGCGGACGCCTTCTGGGACAAGACGGCCGACGCCGAGCTGATCTCGGATCTTCCGACCGACCCGCAGAGGGTCCTCGTCCAAGACAACCGTGTGGAGACCTTCGGCGACGCCTATCGGGTGAACGTCTACACCGGCGCAGCGGAGCGGGTGGAGAAAGGCGCCGAAGACGTTGGAAGCTACCAAGCCGATCTCAAGGGAGAGGTGCGCGCCAAGGTCGAGGCCAACTTCGACGGCGACAAGGTCTATCTTGCGCAGTGGATCAAGGATCCGGCCACCGGCAAGTGGGCGGAACACTTCAGGTCCTATGCCAAGGACCGTTCGATCACCTCGATCGTCGGGTTCAGCACCGACCCCAACGTCGTCTACGTCAGCACGCCCAACGGCGGGGACCACACCGGCATCTATGCCTACGACATCAAGCAGCGGAAGCTGCTCGAGCCGCTGTTCGTCCACAAGATGTTCGACGTCGCCAATGTGATCCAGTCCAGGCGTCCATCGGATCTGGGTCAGATCCTGGGCTTCGCCTATCTTGGGGCCGAGCCGGACGTCTATTGGGTCGACGACCAGCTTTCTTCGATTTCGCAAGGCCTGCACAAGGCCCTGGGGATCAAGGCCCAGACCATCAGCTGGACGGATCCGGGCACGGGCCTTAGCGCTCCGATCGAGGTTCCCGATGGCCAGAGCGTGCAGATCGAAAGCATCTCGGACGATCGGCGGTACGTCATAGCGGAGACCTCCGGTCCGCGGGACCCGGGCGAGTACTACCTGCTGACCGACGGCTCGAAGCTCCAGCTGCTCGGCAAGGCCAAGCCCTGGATCGACCAGTCTGCGCTCAGGCCCACGCGCCTGGTCGAGTATCCGGCGCGGGACGGCCTGATGATCCCCGCCTACCTGACCACGCCCGACCCGGCGCTCTTCGGACCGGGGCCCTATCCGACCCTGATCGAGCCACACGGCGGCCCCTGGGCGCGCGACTTCCTCGAGTGGGATTTCGCCGGCTGGGTGGAGTACTTCGCGTCGCGCGGCTTCGCGGTGATGGAGCCGCAGTTCCGCGGGTCGGAAGGCTGGGGCCAGAAGCTCTGGCGCGCCGGGGACGCCGAGTGGGGCCAGAAGATGCAGGACGACAAGGACGATGGGGTCAAATGGCTCATCGCCCAGAAGATCGCCGATCCCAAGCGCGTCGCCATGTTCGGCTATTCCTACGGCGGCTATGCAGCCCTCGTGGCGGCGATCCGGCCTAACGGCCTTTACCAATGCACCATTTCGGGCGCTGGCGCAGGCGATCTCGCCGAGATCGAGCGCGCCACCTTCGATGAGAGGTTCGAGCGGGAGTTCCAGCACCCCACCATCAAGGGATTGGACGCCCTGGCCCACGCCAAGGAAGCCCAGATCCCGGTCTTCCTCTATCACGGCGACCGGGACCGCACGGTGAAGACCGAGCAATCCCGCAAGTTCGCCGCGGCCCTCAAGTCCGCCGGTAAGCCCTACAAGTACCTCGAGATTCCCGACATGGGCCACCAATACATCAAGATGACCCCGCCCATGGTCGAACTGCAGCTGACGGCCATCGACGATTTCCTGAAGACCGGCTGCAAGCCCGGCGGGCTCTGAGGGGCAGGGCCGGCGCCGCTGTTTGCGGCGCCGGCGTCAGAGCGCGCCTAAATCTTGATCAGGTCTTGAGGCGAGGCTAGGCAGAGAGCCGTATGCGCCGCCGACTCGCGGGCGCCGGGAGGGGCTCTCGATGGTGTGGATTCAGCGTCTCTGGCGGGGCATGGCCGTGGTGTCGGCGGCCCTCCTGGTTCCCGCGGTGGGGCTCGCCCAGACGCCTGCCGCTGCCAACGCCGGAGACACCGCCTGGGTGCTCTCGGCCACGGCGCTGGTGCTGTTCATGACCCTGCCGGGTCTGGCGCTGTTCTACGCCGGCCTGGTGCGGGTCAAGAACTCCCTGTCGGTGATGACGCACTGCGTCGCCGTGGCCTGCCTGATGTCGATCCTCTGGCTCGCTGGGGGCTACAGCCTGGCCTTCGACGGTCAGGCGCCGCTGCTGGGCGGCCTCGGCCGGGTGTTCCTCTCCGACGCCCGCGGCGCGCTGCGCGGGGCGATCCCCGAGCCCGCCTTCTTCATGTTCCAGGCCACCTTCGCGGTGATCACCCCGGCGTTGATCATCGGCGCCTATGTGGAGCGCATCCGCTTCGGGGCAGTGCTGCTGTTTTCGGGGCTGTGGCTGCTGGTGGTCTACGCCCCGGTGGCCCACTGGGTGTGGGGCGGCGGCTGGCTGGCGCAGCGGCATGTCATGGACTTCGCCGGCGGGCTTGTGGTGCACGCGACCGCCGGCATCTCGGCCCTCGTCGCGGCGGTGATGATCGGCCCGCGCGACGGCTTCCCGCGCGATCTGCACCCGCCGCACAACCCCGGCATGACCATGATCGGCGCCGGCATGCTTTGGGTCGGCTGGTACGGCTTCAACGGCGGCAGCGCCCTGGCCGCCAACGGCGATGCGGCCATGGCGCTGATGGTCACCCACATCTCGGCCTCGACCGCGGGCCTGGTCTGGGCCCTGATCGAGAAGTTGCGTTTCGGACGCTCGAGCATGGTCGGCCTGGTCAC
>FTHI01000449.1_pt1 | contig 13202 bp, 11 predicted proteins | sample 1640891 | NCBI WGS metagenome assembly FTHI01 (sample SAMEA3914788, study PRJEB12502) | metagenome | biome: forest; material: soil | place: Canada | collected 2011-07-03 | depth 0.1 m
GTCCATGCTCGACCAGGCCATCGTCCAGGCCGACCGGGGCCAGGTGGTCACCGCCGAGGCGATCCGCGACATGCTGGGCCTGGCCGACCGGGCCCAAACCATCGCCCTGATGGAGGCCATCGTCCGCGGCCGGACGGCCGAGGCGTTGCAGAGTTTCCGCGCCCTCTACGGCTTCGGCGCCGATCCCGTGCAGGTGCTGGGCGATCTCTTGGAACACGCCCACGGAGCGGCCCTGGCCAAGACCCTCGGCCCGGACGCCCTCAGCCTGCCCAAGGACCAGGGCGCGCGGCTGACGGCCCTGGGCGCGGAGCTGTCGGCGGGGGTGCTGTCGCGGCTGTGGCAGATGCTGCTGAAAGCCCAGGACGAGGCGCGCCGGGCCGGCGATCCCAAGTCGGTGGTGGAGATGGCGATCATCCGCATCTGCTACGCCGCCGACCTGCCAGGCCCGGAAGAGGCGCTGAAGGCGCTGCAGAACGGCGAGCCTGTCCGCGGTCCGGCGCCTGCGGCGCCCGGCGGGGGCGGCCCCTCGGGCGGCGGGACGGCCGCGGCGGCCCGCTCGCTGCAGCCCCAGGCTCAGCCACAGGCCCACGCCGCCGCGCCAGTCCTGCAGTCCTTCGAGGACGTGGTCCGGCTGATCGACGAACGCCGCGACGTCGGCCTGAAATTCGACGTGGAGAAGTACGTCCGGCCGGTTTCCTTCCGGCCCGGCGCCATCACCTTCGAGCCGGCGCCCGGCGCGCCGGCCAACCTCGCCCACCGCCTGGTCTTGCGGCTGAAGGAATGGACCGGCCAACCCTGGCTGGTGGCGGCAGAAGGCGGGGGTGGGGGCGAGAGCCTCTATGAGCGGTCCAGGCGCGAGACGCTGGAGACCCGCCGGGGCGTGGAGGCCGACCCCTTCGTCCGCGGCCTGCTCGACGCCTTCCCCGGCGCCGAGATCATCGGCGTGCGCACCCTCCAGATCGAGGCCATCCCCGCGCCCGTGGATTCCAGCGACGAAGATTGAGGCCAGCGCCTCCACCTTCCGCGGGCGGGAGAAAGATCCCCTACCTGCCAGCGCTCACCGTCACTTCCACGCGCCGGCGCAGGGGCTCGACAGCGCCATCGGGCGTGACCGCGCCGTTCCCGCCGGCTGCGACGAGCGTGTACTTGGGCACGGGCAGGCCCGCCTTCACGAAGGCGTCCAGCACATGGTTGGCCCGCCGGGCGGACAGGTCCAGGTTCGCCGCTGGCGAGCCGGACGGGTCGGCAAGGCCCAGCAGCCGGATTTCGCGCACATGGCACCCGCGCAGCCGTGTGGCGGTGGCGGCGATGATCTGCAGGCCCAGGTCCGGGACAGCGTCAGCCCCGCTTTCGAAATAGAGCGACACGGTGGTCTCGTGACAGGGCGACATCGGCCAGGTGAGGCGCCCCGCGCCGGCGCAGCCGTTCAGGGCGATCAGGGCGGCGGCGGCCAGGGCCGGTTTCCAGGCGCACGTGTGGGTCATGCCGTTCCCTATTTTCCAGTCCCCGCAGCATAGAACTCAACGGGCCCAGCGGCTATGAGGTGCGCCGGGCTCGCGCAACGGGGGGCCACTTTCCTGAAGAGGCGATCATGAAGGACCTCAGCGCGCTGATGAAGCAGGCCCAGGCCATGCAGCAGAAGCTGCAGGAGGCCCAGGCCCGGCTCGCCGCCACATTGGTGGAAGGGACCTCCGGCGGCGGCATGGTGAAGGTCAGCCTCGCCGGGACGGGCGAGATGAAGCGGCTGGTGATCGACGAGGTGTTGATCCAGCCTGGCGAGGGCGACGTGATTGCGGACCTGGTGATCGCCGCCCATGCCGACGCCAAGCGAAAGCTGGACGAGGCCCAGGCCGAACTTATGAAGGACGCCGCCGGCCCGCTCGCCGGCATGGGCCTGCCCGGCCTGAAATTCTGATCAAAACGAGGGGAGAAACACCATGATGAAGCTGTTCGCCTTCTACCAGAAGCCCGCCGACGAAAAGGCCTTCTGGGCTCACTACAACAACATCCACACCCCGCTGGTGAGGAAGCTGCCGGGTCTGAAGAGCTTCAAGGTCAACAAGGTGACGGGTTCGCCCATGGGCGAAGCGCCGCACTGGCTGGTGGTGGAGATGGCCTGGGCCGACGGCGAGAGCTTCGGCAGGGCCATGCAGTCGCCCGAGAACGCCGCGGCCGCGGAAGACGCGGGCAAGATGGCGCCTGGCCTTGTGACGCTCGCGATCGCTGAGTGCGACGAATAGGGGTTTCGGACGGCGCGGCAGCCGCCTGACCGCGCGAATACCGTCGCCCGCCCGTTTCAGCGCGCCGTTAGAATGCCTGTATCCGATGATTACTTTATCTCGATAGCCTAAGTATGGATTTGCCTCTAGCCTGCAGCCGCAGTCATGGAGGCGGCCCTGGTCCAGGTCCAGAAATCGCACGTCGCGATCATCGGCGCCGGCGCCAGCGGGGTGATCCTGGCGAGCGCCCTCATCCGTCCCCCCGCCGCCGTCAATGTGGTGCTGATCGATCCCCGGCCCGGCCGGGGCGTCGGCTATGGCGGCGCGGCGGCGGATGTCCTGCTCAACACCCGCGCCGGGAACATGTCCATCAACGCCCGTTCGCCGGAGGGCTTCGTCGACTGGTTGAACGCCTCCGCCGCCCGCCCGGACCGCTGGACCACTGAGGATTTCGCGCCCCGAGCGCTTTTTGGCGACTACCTACAGCGCCAGCTCGCCTGCCTGGAGGGCCGCACGCCGGGCCTTGGGACCACCCGCGTGGTCAAGGGGTCGGCCCTGGCCGCCGAGCGCACGGAAGACGGATGGTCGATCCGCCTCGCGTCTGGCGAGCGGGTCCTGGCGGACGCCCTGGTGCTGGCCACGGGCTGGGCGCGGCCCAGACCCCTGCTGTTCCAAGGGCGAGAGGTCATCGAGGCCTTCGTGCAGGACGACCCCTGGGACGAGCAGGCGCTGGAGGCTCTGCCGCGAGGCGGCGCGGTTCTGCTGATCGGCACGGGGCTCACAGCGCTGGATGTCGCTCAAGCGGTCTGGCGGCGCAGTCCGCAGACGCGGGTGATCGCGGTGTCGCGGCACGGCATGCTGCCGCGGGTTCACGGTTCGCCGGAGCCGACCGCGCCGGTGCTGTCCAAGCCCTATCCGAAAACCGCGCGGGAGCTTTACGCCAAGCTCAGGGCGGCGGCCGCCTTCGTGGAAGGCGATCCTTCCCTGCGGCACGGCGTCTTCCTCAACCTGCGCGAGGTCGCCGCCGATCTCTGGGACGGACTGAGCGAACACGAGCGCCGGATGTTCCTGCGCCATTTCCGCCGCTACTGGGAAGTCGAACGCCACCGCACGCCCCCTGCCCAGGCGGAGGCGGTGCGGACCGCCCTCGATGAGGGCCGATTCGAGGTGGAACGCGGGCGCCTCGCCGAAGGCCTGGCGTCGCCGGACGGCGTGGCCGCGCGGGTGGGCCTGTTGACCAGCAAGGGGCCGCGGGCGCTTTGCGTCACGCGGATCATCAATTGCACCGGGCCGGAACAGGACCCCTTCCGCTCGCGCAATCCCCTGCTGCTGGACCTTCTGGCCCAGGGCGCGGCGGCGGCGGATCCCCTGGGGCTCGGTCTGCACGTCGACGGCCAGGGCGACGTACTTGACGCTCGCGGCCAGGCCTCGCCGGGCCTCTACGCCCTGGGGCCGCCGACCCAGGGCCGATTCTTCGAAATCACCAGCGTCGCGGAGATCCGCAGCCAGGCCGACCGGCTGGCGGGCCAGCTGCTCGCGAATGTCGAGGTTCCGGAGCCGATCGGGCTCATGCCTTGGCCCACACGGTCCCTCACCCGGTGAGGCGGCCGGCTGGCGCGCCTTGACGAGGGCGCCGCCCCAGACCATAGGCCCTTATCGCCCGCCGCAGTCGCTCTGCGGATCGTCGGAATCCACGTTCACAGCGGCGGCATGACCAAGCGGCATGAGTTTGTGGTTCTGGACGGCCTGCGTGGCGCCGCGGCGCTGAGCGTCGTGCTGTTCCACTTCCACCAGGCCTGGCCGGACCTGATGCGCAGCGCCTATCTGGCGGTCGACCTGTTCTTCCTCCTCAGCGGCTTCGTCATCGCCCACGCCTATGAACGGCGGCTGCGGGACGGCATGTCCTTCGGGGCGTTCCTGCGCGTGCGCGCCATCCGCCTTTGGCCCCTCCTGGCCCTGGGCTGCGTGCTCGGCGCTCTGCCCTTCGCGGCCAAGACGGGACTGCGCGCCTTTCCATCCGTGGCGCTCGCCCTGGCGCCCAACCTTCTTCTGATTCCCTCGCCGCCGCGCGCCACCCCCGAGGGCTTCCTGTTCCCTCTGGATATCCCGGCCTGGTCCCTGCTGTTCGAGATGCTGGCGAACCTCGTCTACGCCGCCATCGCGCCTTGGCTCGGCACGCGAATCCTGGCGGCGGCGACCGCCCTGTTCGCGGTCGCGGTCGTGGTCTTGGCATGGGCCCATGGCAGCCTGGGCGGCGGCGACACCTGGAGCACCGCCATCGACGGCTGGCTGCGGGTCTGCCTCTCCTTCTCGGCCGGCGTGCTGCTCTATCGCCTGCGGCCGCCGGCGCTGGCGATCGGATCCGGCGGACACGCCGCCGTATCGATCGTCCTGATGGGAGTCCTGGTCGGGGCGTTCGCGGCGCTCCCGCCGACCGGATGGCGCTGGGGCTATGACCTGATCTTCGTCCTCGGCCTTTCGCCGCTCGCGGTGACGGCCGGATCCGCGCTGCGCGTGGAGGGTCGTCTCGCCTCGCTCTACGCCCTGCTCGGCTTCACCTCCTACGCCCTCTACACCCTGCACGTGCCCGTCGCGTCCTACGTCACCGGCGTCGGACGGGCGGCCCACCTGGTGTCCAGCGTCTCGGACCCGAGGCTGGTTGTCGTGAAGATCCTCGTGGTCCTGCCGTGCGCGCTGCTGGCGGCGGCGGTCTACGACGTTCCCCTGCGGCGCTGGTTGACCGCCCGGTTCGCCGGCGCCGCCACCGCCGGCGCGCCGGTCAGCCGACCTTAGCCGGCGTGCGCTGGGCCAGCTTGGCCTTGAACGCCGGGATCAGGCGAGCGCCATAGTCGATGGCGTCCTCCAAGGGGTCGAAACCGCGGATCAGGAAGGTCGTGACGCCGAGGTCGTGGTAGTCCAGCAGGGCGTCGGCCACCTGTTCGGGGGTCCCCACCAGGCTAGTGGAATTGCCCTGGGCTCCGGTCACGGCGGCGACGCCGGTCCACAGCCGCTTGTCCAGGCGCGCGCCGGCCGACGCGAGTTGCAGCAGGCGCTGGGAGCCGGCGTTCTGGGGGGCGTGGCCGCTGACGGGCAGGCCCGCTGATTCCCTGAGCGCGATTGTCTGCTCCAGGATCCGTTCGGCGCGGGCCCAGGCGGCCTCTTCCGTGTCGGCCAGGATCGGCCTCAGCGACAGGCTGAAGCGGATGTGCCTGTCTCTGCCAAAGGGCGCGGCGGCGGCGCGAACGCGGGCGATGGTGTCCTTCACCTGGTCATAGGTTTCGCCCCACAGGGCGTAGACGTCGGCGTGTCTGCCCGCCACCGGCAGGGCCGCCTCGGAGGAGCCGCCGAAATAGATCGGGATGTGCGGCTTCTGCACGGGTTTGATCCCGCCGAAGCTGTTGGCCACGCGATAGAATTTTCCCTCGTAGTCGAAAGGCTGCTCGCTGGTCCATTCCTGGCGGACGACGTCGAGGTACTCGGAGGTGCGGGCGTAACGGTCGTCCTTGCTCGTCCAGTCGCCGTCCTGGCGCAGCTCGACGTCGTTGCCGCCGGTGATGATGTGGACCGCCGCGCGGCCTTTGCTGAAGTGATCCAGGGTGGCGAACTGGCGCGCCGCCAGGGTCGGAGCGGTGAAGCCCGGCCGGTGGGCGACCATCAGGTTCAGCCGCCTCGTCACCGAGGCCACGTGCTGGGCGATCAGGATGCTCTCGGGCGTGCGGGCCGCGAACGCCACCAGCACCCGGTCGAAGCCGCCGTCCTCGTGGGCGCGGGCCGTCGCCTCGATGTAGTCGATGTCGAATTCGGGGCCCTTGGGCGCGCGGCTCTCCGAACCTTCGCGCCAGCCGACGAAGCCGATGAATTCAATGCTCATGGGGAGTTCCTTTCCAGGGATCAGGTGCGGATGACGAAGAAACCGTGGGAGCCGTCGCGCTCCAGCTGGGCGACGAGGCCGAATTCCCAGTCGAGGTAGGCCTGCATGGCCTCCGCCGAATTGTCCGCGCCCTCGTAGGGGCGGCGGTAGACGTCCTCGAAGGGTGTCAGGGCGCGGCCCGCGCCGGACGCGAGCGGCAGCTCGCTCCAGATCCAGCCCAGCATGCCGCCAGCCAGCACCAGGGGCGCGCGGCCGGTGATCGCCTCAACCTCGGGCGCCGCGAAACGCGCCAGCGTCCCGTCCGCGGAGACCAGGACCAGCGTCCGGCGGGCGCAGGCCGAAAGGCCATCCAGCGCCTCGGCCAGGCGGCTGCGGATGGCGAAGACCGCGCCGGGGATGTGCGTGCGGCGATAGCGGGGGCTGGGCCCGAGATCGATAACCGTGACGTCGCCGCGCTCAAGGCGTCCGGCCAGCTCAAGCGCGCCGATCTGTTCGGCGGGCGGCGGCTGGAACGTCCGCGCGATGCCCGGTCCGGTCTCGGTGGCGGCCGCGGCGTCGAGCCCATCCAGCACGAACGCGTCCCAACCCATCTGGGCCAGCCACGAGGCGGTCATGTCGGCCCGGGCGCCGGCGTCGTCGAAGAGCACGATCCGCGCCCCGCGGACAGGGGCGAAGGCGTCGGTCTCCTGCACCAGCTGGCCGCCCGGGGCGCTGACGAAGCCCGGGAGATGGCCGGCGGCGTAGTCCTCAGGCGTGCGGACGTCGAAGCGGTAGAGCGTGCGGGCCCCGTCGTCGGCCAGCTGGTCCAGGTCCTCGGGCGACAGACGGCGGACTCCGGCGCGGTAGGCGACATCGCGCGCCGCGGCGGCGGCCTGCCGCGCCCGGGCGTCGTCGGTCTGCGGGCAGCGGCGTTCCGCACCGTGCTCCAGCTTGAGGCCCGCGAGGGACCAGCCGATCGTGCCGTTGCGCAGGGCGAAGATCCTGTTCGGCGCGCCGGCGTTGATCAGGGACTGGGCCCCGATCAGGCTGCGGGTGCGACCGGCGCAGTTGACCACGATGGTGGTGTCCGGATCGGGCGCGACCTCCCGGGCGCGCAGCACCAGTTCCGCTCCGGGTACGCTGACGCCGGAGGGGATGGACATGGTGCGGAACTCCTCGAAGCGCCGGGCGTCCAGCACCACCAGGTCCTCACGGCGGTCCAGGCGGGCCTTCAGCTCCTCGGGAAGGATCGACGGGGTGTGGGCGCGGGCCTCGACCAGCTCACCGAAGGCCTTGGAATAGGAATTGACGTCGCGGAAGAGCTCCAGACCCGCGTCGCGCCACGCACCGAGACCGCCCTCCAGATGGCGGACCCGCGTGTACCCCAGCGCTCCAAGCTTCGATGCGGCGCGGGCCGCCAGCCCTTCGCCATCGTCGTAGACCACCACAGGAGCGTCGGGGCGCGGAATCCGGTCGAGGACCTCCAGCTCCAGACGCGACAAGGGCAGGTTCGCGGCGAACAGCGGATGGTCCTGGGCGAAGACATGCTCCTCGCGCACGTCGATCAGGGCGATCTCGCGCCGCAGGACGAGGTCCAGGCGGACCTCCGCAGGTGTGACGGACGCGCTCACGCCGCCTGCTCCACCCCGTCCAGGACGAACGGCGGGTTGGCGTCGGAGTTGTCGTAGCCGGAGGTGAAGGGCTTGCGGTCGCCGGACGGCGAATAGACCCAGCGCCGCACGGCGCCGATGTCGGCGCCGTAGAGGTGGATGCTGATCGAGGCGCGATCGGCGAGGGCGTTGGACACCCTGTGGATGTCGCCGACGGTGGGAGACACCGCCTCCACGGCGCCGCGCTCCAGGCGGTCCGGCGGCCCATGCTCCACCGGAGCGCCGGACGGCGAAATCCGGTAGCGCTGTGATGCCTCCGCGCCCCTGAGCACCCCGACCAGGCCCCAGACGGTGTGGTCATGGATTGGAGTCGACTGCCCCGGGCCCCAGACGAAGCTGACCAGGGAGAACCGCGCCCGCGGGTCTCGGAACAACAGGTATTGCCGGTAGCGCTCCACGGCAGGCTTGGAGAAGGCGTCGGGCAGCCAGTCGTCCCGCGACACCAGTTCCGCCAAGAGCCGCCGGCCCCCGCGGAGGACGTCGATTTCGTTCAGGCCGGAACCGGTCAGCGTTTCGATGGCGCGGATGAACTGCGCCAGAGGTGGCGGCGCGAGGCTCATCCGACCGCCTCGCGAAGAGGGCGGACCAGGGCGATGCGGGGTTCGGCCGGTTCCGGCGCGTCGACGCCGAGACTGGACAGCAGGGTGCGCCGCAGCGCCTGGAACTCGCGGTCAGCCGGCGCCCGCGGCCGGGGCAGATCGATCTTCGCCTCCACCGCGATGCGGCCGCCCTCCAGGATCAGCACCCGGTCGGCCAGCAGCAGGGCTTCGTCCACGTCGTGAGTGACCAGCAGCACGGCGGGCTGGTGGGTCCGCCACAGGGTCTGCACCAGGCCGTGCATCTTGATGCGGGTCAGGGCGTCCAGCGCCGCGAAGGGTTCGTCGAGCAGCAGGAGTTCGGGCTCGCGCACCAGGGCGCGCGCCAGGGCGGTGCGTTGGGCCTCGCCCCCGGACAGGGTGGCCGGCCAGGCGTCGACGCGGTGCGACAGGCCCACTTCCTCCAGGGCCGCCAGGGCGCGTGCGCGCGGGTCGGGGACCTTCAGCCCCAGCGCGACGTTGCGCCAGACCCGCTTCCAGGGCAGCAGGCGCGCCTCCTGGAACACCACCGCACGGCGCTCTGGCGTGCGCGCCACGCCCTCGGTCACCGGGTCGAGCCGGGCGAGCGTGCGCAGCAGCGTGGTCTTGCCCGAACCGCTGCGGCCGAGCAGCGCCACGAACTCGCCAGGCGCCAGGGTGAGGTCCAGGCCGTCGAGCACAGTCGTGTGGCCGAACCTGCGGCTGAAGTTGCGGACTTCGACCACGGCGGGCTGGGCGGCCCCGCGGGAGATGGGGACAAAACTCATGAGTCAGCGCTCCACGAAGGATGGCCGCCAGGCCAGCGCCCGCCGCTCCAGCGCGCGGACGACCGCGTCGCTGGACAGGCCCAGCAGGGCGTAGATGAGCAGGCAGAGGACGATCACGTCCGTGCGCAGGAAGTCGCGCGCGTTGTTGATCAAGTAACCCAGGCCCGCCTGGGCGTTGATCTGCTCGGCCACCACCAGGAATAGCCAGGAGACGGTCAGGGCGTAGCGGACGCCGAGCAGCAGGCCCGGCGCGGCGCCGGGCAGGATCACGTCGCGGATCAGGTCCAGTCCGCCGAGGCCGAAGCTGCGGGCCGCCTCCACCACCTTGGAGTCCACCGCGCGGATGGCGTTGAACAGGTTCAGATAGACCGGGAAGGTCGCGCCGAGCGCGATCAGGGCCACCTTTGGCGTCTCGCCAATGCCGAACCAGACGATAAACAGCGGCACCAGCGCCAGCAGCGGCAGCGTCCGCAGCATCTGAATGGGCGGATCCAGCAGGGTCTCGCCCCAGCGGCTCAGGCCCGCGGCCAGAGCCAGGGCGATTCCGGTGAACAGGGCGAGGGAAAAGCCGGCGGCGACGCGTCCCAGGGAGACCAACAGATTCCGGATAAGCTCGCCGGACGCGATCAAGTGGGCGGCCGTCGCCGCCACGGTCGAGGGCGCCGCCAGCACCCGGGCGGGGATGACGCCGGTACGCGCGCCGACCTCCCAGAGAACGAGCAGCAGCAGTGGCGAGAGCCAGCGCTGGCGGCTCCAGGTGAGGCTCGACAAGCCCGTCGCTGCAGATTTTCTGATGGTCAACGTAGAAACCGACACGCGTCCGACCTTACAATACCCTATCAAGTCGATGGCTTTTGATGGAGAAGGGGCGCCCGCGCAATCCAGCAATCCTCATGTCCGCCTTTAGGTGCGCTCATAGATGTCGGAAGGAGCCAATCCATGCTCGCCAGCCTGCCCATCGAGGTGCTGCGCAGCTTCGTCGCCATCGTCGACTACGGCTCGATGCTGAAGGCGTCGGAACGGGTGTTCCTCACCCAGTCGGCGCTGAGCTTGCAGGTGAAGCGGCTGGAAGAGATGCTGCAGCAGCCGCTCTTCCACCGAGACGGTCGCCGCCTGGTGCTGGCCCCGGCGGGCGAGACCCTGCTCGGTTATGCGCGTGACATGCTGGCGTTGAACGACCAGGCCGTCAGCGCCGTCAGCGGTGGCAAGCTGGCTGGGCCCGTTCGTGTGGGCATGGTCCAGGATTTCGCCGAGACGCTGCTGACCAGCATCCTCGCCCAGTTCGCCGCCCTGCACCCGGAGGCCGCCCTGCACGCGCGCATCGGGGGCACGCTGGAGCTGCTGGACGAGCTTGAGAAGGGCCGGATGGACCTGCTCATCGGCTTCTCCGAACCCGGTTCGGCGGCCGAGGTGCGCGTCGAACCCATGATCTGGATCGGCGATCCTAGGCTGGCCTCGCGGGAGGTCGCACCGCTGGCCGTCCTGGAAAAGCCTTGTCGCTTCCGCGAAGCCGCCATCTCGTCCCTGGAGGCGGCGGGGCGGCCCTACCGCATCGTGTTGGAGACGCCCAACCTGTCCACCCTGCGCGCGGGCGTGGAGGCGGGCCTGGGCCTGACCTGTCGCACGCCCCTGTTCTATGGGGCGGGCCTGGACGCCGAAGCCGTCGGCCTGCCGGCCCTGCCCGCAATCGCCTGCAGCCTCTGGACGGCGCGAAGCCCGACCGCGGCGCAGCGGCGGCTGGAGGGCCTGATCCGCGCCGCCCTGCTCGCGTGGGGCGCAGAGACGTAAGAAAAGCTACGCAGCGATTTCCTGTTTGTGGGCCATATTAGCAAATATTATAAGCAGTTACTGAATACCATATATGTAGATAAGCTATATCTGCGGTGAGGAATTATCGATTCCATCGCCGGGCCGCCTGAGGCTTCTTGCCCCGGCTTGGCGCCCGTGACCCTTCGGGCGCCTCCGGTTGGAGACGTCATTCAACTGGACCTCGGCGCCGCCGGTTGGTCCTCCGCTCCATCGGGCTATCAACAGACAGGACCACGGCGCGCGGATGCGTGACCGCAATTTTTCGGGGGCTTTCATGCCGCATATCTCTACTAACTCGATCGGATTAAATGTCGGCATTCGCGGACTGCTGTTGCTGTCCGCCGCGGCGCTCGCGCCCGCCTGGGGCGCGTCGGCGACGCCCGCATCGGAAGCGACCCTCGCCGTCGGACCCGCGAGCGCGGACGCCGCCTCGATCCAGGAACTGGTGGTCACCGGCGTGCGCGGAGGCACGCGCACGGTCCTCAACAGCCCCGCCCCCATCGATGTGGTGAAGGGCCAGGAGCTGATCCGGACAGGCGACGCGGGCCTGAAAGCGGTGCTGAACCAGCTCGTGCCCTCCTTCGACCTGCCGTCCATCAATGGCGGCGGCACGTCATGGACCGTGCACGCCGTGACCCTGCGCGGGCTCAACGGCGACCAGGCCCTGTTCCTCATCAACGGCAAGCGCCGCCACAACACCGCCCTGATCAACAACCTGTCGGCCGTGGGCAACGGGGGCGTTCCCGTCGACCTCGACCTCATCCCGATAGGCGCCATCGACCACATCGAGGTGCTTCGCGACGGCGCGGCCGCGCAGTATGGCTCGGACGCCATCGCTGGGGTGATCAACATCATCCTGAAGTCCGGAGCCAACGGCGGCGCTATCGATCTGACGGCCGGACAGAACGATCTCGGCGACGGCGCGACGGGCCATGCCGCGGCGGACTTCGGCGTCGGCCTGCCCCGGGGCGGGTTCGCCCACTTCGCTATCGACGTGAAGGCCAACGACGCCGCCAGCCGGCAGGTCGCGGCGACCCAGGCCCAGGTCTACAACCCGCTCTTCGACGCCGCGACCGGCAAGTACGACATCTCCGATCCCCGCAATCAGACGGTCGACCGCACCCAGTGGGGCCTCAGCTACGGGCCGGGCGAAGAGAAGATCTATTCCACCTCGTTCAACGCCGAGCTGCCCGTCGCCGACGACATCAAGCTCTATGGCTTCGGTACGCTCAGCTACCGCGACGCCCACAAGAACACCGGCAGCTTCCTGCCCAACTACATCAACGCCCTGCCGGAGCTCTATCCGAACGGCTTCAACGCCTATCGGCGGATCCTGGAGACCGATTACCAGGTCACGGGTGGGCTGAAGGGCGCGCGCGCCGGCTGGGACTGGGACCTGTCGTCCAGCTATGGCCGGGACGGGACTGAACTCAACGCCGACAACACCTTGAACGCGACGCTGGGACCGACGAGCCCGACCACATTCCATCTGGCCGATCAGAACTTCGACCAGTGGACCAACTCCCTGGACCTGTCGCGCCAGGTCCGCGGCCCATTCGGCTCGCCCCTGACCGTGGCGCTGGGCGCCGAACATCGCTGGGAGCACTACGCCATCCTGGCCGGAGATCCCCTGTCCTACGCCGTCGGAAACTACGTCTATCCAAGCGGGATCTATGCCGGCCTGCATCCCCAGCCCGGCCTGGCGTCCTACAACGGCACGTCCCCGGCGGAGGCCGGCGCCATCAGCCGAAACAACTTCGCCGGCTACGTCGACCTCAGCACAAATCTGACCCCCAACTGGTACCTCGGGGCGGCGGGCCGGTTCGAGCACTACACCGACAGCGCCGGAAACACCTTCAGCGGCAAGGTCTCGACCCGCTATGAGTTCCTGCCGGGCTTCGCCTTTCGAGGCACGGTCAGCAACGGGTTCAGGGCGCCGTCCCTGGCCGAGACGATCTACGCGTCCAACACCATTTCGGGCGTGGTCGGCCCTGGCGGCGTGCTCGAGCTGATCCCCACCAAGGTCCTGCCGGTGAATTCGCCGGCCGCTCGGGCCCTGGGCGCCGAGCCGCTCAAGCCGGAGAAGTCCATCAACTACAGCGCCGGCTTCACCGCCGACCCTGGCCATCATGTCCGCTTCACCCTGGACGGATACGAGATCCGCATCAGCGACCGGATCCTGCAGACGGGCCTGTTGCGCGGCGCGGGCATTGATCCGCTGCTTGCGCCTTTCGGCCTGCCCGCTGGCTCGTCGGCCCAGTTCTTCACCAACGCCGTCTCGACCCGCACCCGAGGCGTGGACGCCGTCGCCA
>FTHI01000968.1_pt1 | contig 13152 bp, 14 predicted proteins | sample 1640891 | NCBI WGS metagenome assembly FTHI01 (sample SAMEA3914788, study PRJEB12502) | metagenome | biome: forest; material: soil | place: Canada | collected 2011-07-03 | depth 0.1 m
GATTGGGCGCCGCTCCTGGCGGATCAGACGTCCCAGCTCGACGCAGGCGGTTCAATCTCATCTCAACTCGCTCTAGGCGTGGGAAAAGACGTCGACGTCTTCCCATCCGGCCAGGTCGAGTCTGGCGCGCCATGGCAGGAAATCGAAACAGGCCTGGGCGAGTTCCGTCCGCCCCTCCCGCTCGAGCATGTCATCGAGCTTGGCCTTCAGGGCGTGAAGGTTGAGCACGTCGGAAGCGGCATAGGCCACCTGCTCGGGCGTGAGGGTGGCGGCGCCCCAGTCCGAGCACTGCTGTTGCTTGGAAATGTCGACGCCGAGCAGCTCCTTGGTCAGGTCCTTAAGCCCGTGCCGGTCGGTGTAGGTGCGGGCCAGCTTGGAGGCCGTCTTGGTGCAGTAGATCGGCGCGGTGGTGACCTCGAGGTGGCGAAGGATCATGGCGATGTCGAACCGCCCGAAGTGGAAGATCTTGAGCACCTCAGGATCGGCCAGCAGGCGCTTCAGGTTCGGGCAGTCGTAATCGGGACGGCCCAGCCGCACGACGTGGGCGTCGCCGTCGCCGGCTGAGAGCTGCACCACGCACAGCGGATCGCGCCCGAGCCTCAGGCCCATGGTCTCCGAATCCACGGCGACCGAGGGTCCCAGATTCAGTCCGTCCGGCAGGTCGCCTTCATGCAAATGGTTGGCCAACGATACGCCTCGGATTCCTTGCCTGCGACACTGTCCGGCCCGACAGCGGGCGCGACTTGTCGCTCTTATGTCATTCCCGTCGCTTTATGGGAGCTTATCGCCTGATGGGAAAGGTCCCGCGCCGGGAGCCGGATCAGCCGGCCGCCGCACTCCCGATCAGGGATGGTGCCCAGGAGAGGACTCGAACCTCCACGGCTATTACACCACTGGCACCTGAAGCCAGCGCGTCTACCAATTCCGCCACCTGGGCCCGATCGCCTGAGATCGGGGAGCCGCGACAGATAGTGCCTGCCCCCCTTAGGGTCAATGCTCGGCCGGCGCTGTTTCCAAAGCGCCGCCAAGGCGTGTCGTTTTGGTCATCACGTTAACGAATCCGCCATGCAACCCCTTGAAGCCCCAACGCATCTCGACCATGGTCGGCGCCGAGGGATGGGGAATACTATAATGATCAAGTCGGAGCTCATCGCCCGGTTGGCGAGCGAGAACCCGCATCTTACGCAGAGAGACGTGGAGCGGGTGGTGGGGGTCATCCTGGACAGCATGACCGCCGCCCTGGAGAACGGGGGCAGGGTTGAGCTGCGGGGCTTCGGAGCCTTCTCGGTCCGTGGCCGTCCAGCGCGGGCGGGACGCAATCCCCGCACCGGCGAGACCGTGTCGGTGAAGGCCAAGCACGTGCCTTTCTTCAAGAGCGGCAAGGAGTTGCGCGAGCGGCTCAACGCGGACTAGGCTCGTTCCGATCGGCGCTGTTGCGGGCGTCGCCGGAAGGGCTCGTCTCATGAAGATCGTGCGTGAGTTCCGCGAGTTCATCTCGCGCGGCAATGTCCTGGACCTGGCGGTCGGCGTGATCATCGGCGCCGCCTTCGGCAAGATCGTCACCAGTCTGGTCGATCAGGTGATCATGCCGCCGATCGGCCTGGTCATGGGCGGGATGGACTTCGCCCAGCTGAAGATCGTCCTCAAGCAGGCGGACGAAGCAGCCAAGAAGCCCGAGGTGGCGATCCTCTACGGCGCCTTCGTCAACACCATGATCCAGTTCCTGATCGTGGCGTTCGTGGTGTTCATGATCGTCAAGATGGCCAATACGGTCCGCCGGCTGACCGAAAAGGAAGAGGAAGCCGAGGCCGCGCCTGCCGGACCGACCCCGACGGAAGCCCTGTTGATTGAGATCAGGGACCTCTTGAAGTCAAAGTAGGCCGGGCGACCGCCGCCTTCACCAGAACGGCTTGACCTCGCAGAGCGCGCGGTAGGCCGTGGCGGATCGGGCAAGGAGCCGGTCCTCGCGCCGGAGCCGCTCCCCGGCCAGAAGTCCGGCAGTGAAGGCCGCCTGCGGCTCGCCGGCCAGCATCGCGAGCCTTTCAGACAGGGCGCGTCCCACATGGATGTCGTTCATGTCCCCGAGGACGCCCTGAAGCTTCCTGAGTGCTGCGACAAGACGTCGCTGTCGCCGAGGGTGTTCGAAGAGCGGACCGAACAGCTCGGCGGTATAGCGCAGCTTCTTGGCCGCGATCCGCAGCCGGTGTCGGGCCGACGGTCCGAGCTTCCCGAGCCGCCGCCCACGATGCAACAGCACGCGCCACTGATGGTCCAGGGCCGCCTTCGCGCAGTCGTAGGCGGAAAGGGGCGGGGTCGCTGACGGATCGGGGTCGGCTTCCGCCCCTCGCGTTGAATCCCAGAGCAGCCTTTGGCAACGGTCGGACTGCAGCGCCCGCACGGCGCGCGCATGAGCCTCATTGCGCACCATCTCGAGCGCCTCGGTCAGGGCGGAGAGGTCATGCGGACCTCCCTTTCGGCCAGCCGGCAAGCCGGTCTGCTCAAAGACGTCCAGGTCGCGCGCCTCGTCCAGCTCTCCCGCCAGCCATTTGAGGTCGTCGGCCAGGGCGCCGCCGCCGCCGAGGTCCTGGAACACCGTCTGAGCCGAGCGCCAGCGGCGAAGGGCGACGCGGATCTGGTGCAGGGCTTCCGGCGTCCACTCACTGAGCAAGACCGGCATGTGGGCGCTGATCTGACCGACGCAGGTCCGTGTGACCGTGGCCTGCGCCTGCGCCGCAGGCATGCCGGGCGTCAGATCCACTGAGGCTTCCGCGCCGCCCGGCGGCTGCTCGAAGGTTCCATCCATCACCGAATTTCCGGCCTGCCTGACGATTTGTCAGGCGCGGCGCGAGCGCGCAAGCGTCCAAACGGTTCGCCAGGCGGGGTTCAGGCCGCCCGGATGCCGGAGGAGAAGCTCTCGCTCGACTGGCCGATGATGGCGTCGTAGCCCATGATCATGTCGACATCCGCCCCGTTGGAGGCGAGGGGCAGACGGATCCAGAGGAGCGACAGGTGCGGCGCTCCGCGCCAGCCCAGGCTGTGCAGGCCCACCGAGGGACGCCGGTCCTGGACCACCTTGTCTAGTTCGGCGCGCCAGTACTCCGCCGCGGCGGTGTTGTAGATTTCTTCGAGCGTTCGGCCGGTGATCTCCCGTCCATAGACCCCGTAGAGCCCCGTCCCGGCGAGCCGGACGCTGTAGTTGCGCGGCTCGCGCTGCACATTGGTCAGGGTGATGGTGGGCAGCAGCCGCTTGAAATGGGCCGGATGGATACTCGCACGGCAGGGCAGACGCCCGCCTTCCCGCCGGGAAGCCCAGTAGGCGAACAGCTCCTCGTGCGCGCGCGCGCCGGCGGCCTGGGCGCCCATTTGCGTGAGCATCTCCGGATTCCTTAACAAGGCGTTGGAATCATTCGATTCACTATCACTTAACCAGCGAATCGATGGCAAGGGGAAAATCGCTTCGCCGGGCGCGAGTCGCCAGATGAGTCAATTGGCCTCAGGCTCTGCCCGATCGAGACCTTCCGCACAACGCAAAGACGCCCGCCAGACGGGCTGGCGGGCGTCAAAGTGTCCGGTCATCACCGCCGGTCGGCGGCGAGGAATAGGTCTAGTGTCCAGATTCCGAAGTTCGCAAACGCGTGTCGCAGACTCCGACGAACTTCGGAACCGATAATGACACTAGCAAGTATATGATTCTAGTGTGCTTTTTGGATTTGAAGTTCGCGCAGAGCTTAATCGAACGAACTTGCGAACTTCAAATCCAGCACACTAGCGCTTGCGAGCGGCCTGCCGGCCGCCTTGGCCCAGACCCATCTGCTTCGCGAGCTCCGAGCGCGCCTTGGCGTAGTTCGGAGCGACCATCGGATAATCCTTCGCGAGGTTCCACTTCGAGCGGTAATCCTCGGGGCTCATGTTGTACTTGGTCCGCAGGTGCCGCTTGAGCGACTTGAACTTACGGCCATCTTCCAGACAGATCAGGAAATCGGGGGTGATCGACTTCTTCACCGGCACCGCAGGCTCCTTCGGGGCGGCCTCGGTGGTGTCGACACCGGAGACGACGCTCGTCAGAGCGCGGTGCACGCTTTGAATCAGTGAAGGAAGATCGCCGGCGCCAACGGAATTGGCCCCGACATAGGCAGCCACGATATCCGCCGTCATCTCTATGATTTCCGATTTATCGTCCATATTTCTCTCGCCCTTGTGTCAGCGTCTCTTCAGTCAACGCTGCTTTTCAGTTGTGACTGAGGGGGTCATATAGAGCTTCCTGGAACCACACAACTCTCCTTTGAAGAAAAATTCTGTTGATTTGAGCTTTGTCAGCAATGGTGAGCATTGAAATGGTCGCGGCTGTTTGCAGTCCCGCCCACTTGCAGCTTTGAGCGATGATACAGACTCACGATGGGGCGGGGCATCTGGCCCTGCGACATGATCGTAGCGCCCAGCACCTTTGCAGGCCGCTCAGCATCTCACGGGTCTTGAATCGAACGGCGCTAGAGACAGATTGGCTGGAGCTCGCTCTAGCGCGCCAAATCCCGCTGGAGCACGAGCATGGCGGCCCGTTGCGGCGCCGAGTAGTCGTCCACGGCTTCTTCGTCGCCGTCGCGGATGGCCTTGAGCAAAGCCGGCGTCAGGGCCGATGAAAGCGCCCAGTTCCAGTAGCGCAGCACAGTCTGGGCGCGGTCGACCGCCACCATGTCGTAGGTCAGCATGGCGCGCTCCAGGCCCGGGGCCATGACACCGGCGGCGTCCGCATCGGGCCGGCGCAGGGCCCTCCAGAGGGCGCGGACGGCAGTGCGCGGAAGTCCCGTCGCCTTGCACAGGATCGCCAGGGGCTCTCCACCGCCGTCGGTGAAGATCTTGGCGCCGGTCATCGGCTTCAGGCCGGAAAGGTAGGAGATCTCCTCGGCGGTCTCGCGGGTCATGCCCAGCTGGGCCGCGGAGATCGCGTCCTCCAGGCTGTCGAACCGGCTTCGTTCCAGCGCCGCGCGGTTGCGCTGGCGCCGCTCGATGAACTGCAGCGCCTTGCGGCTGATCGGATCCTTCCAGCCTTCCTGCGCCGCCAGGGCGAAGACGTCCGCCGCCGCTTCCTGCAGCACCTCGCGCGAGACGGCGAAGCGCTGGATGATCAGCCGGCGGGCGTCCGTATCCGCCCACCAGAACATCACATAGGCATGGTGAGGCCGAAGCTCGGCGCGGCGGAGCAACAGCGGCACGAATCGAGGCTCGTCGCGGGTGGCCGCGACCACGATCTCCATCGCCGTATTGGACAACTTCGCCAGCTCGTTCTTGAGCAGGGCCTCCACCACGGGAGACTCCATCGGTTCGACCAGGGCCTCGGCCACCACTTCGCCGACGCCACGCCGCATGGCGATGAGCCGGCGGTGATCCACACTGGCGTGGCGGGCGCAATCCAGAAGGTCGGTGTCGGAAAGCGAGGCGCAGTTCTCCAGCAGGGCCCTGGCCACCTCCAGCTCGTCGCGCAGCAGCAGCCGCACCAGGCTGGCGGGGATCTCCACCAGCGACGCCAGACGGCGCGAGACGCGAAGCCGTTCCTCGACCGGCGCCTCCCGCAGCATGTCGACCAGCAGGTCGGCCGTCATGCTCCGTTCGAAGGCGTTGACCCGGCTGGTCGGCAGGCAGACCACGTCGGCCAGTCGCTTGAACAAGGCGATACGCGCCCGTGAGGGCGGGGAGCCCTGCAGGGTCTCGCCCAGGATCGGCTCTGGCGGATCGATCGGGGACGCGGAGCTCACGGCCATGTCTCTCTAAACTCGCGAGGAGTGAGCCACGCGCCGGTTAATCGGCCGTGTCGAATCGATGAACCCTTGAACATCGCCGCCGCCTCAGCCGCAGTAGGCTACGGCCGCTCCGACTTTGGGAGGGCCTTCACTTCCTCGCGGGTCAGGCGGCGCAGCGACGTGGCCATGCAGCGCTGTGGGATCGTATGGGTGACGGAGCTGGGGACAATAAGGGTGACGTCCAGCCCCGAACAGATCGAACTGGAACCGCCGCGTGTCTCGATCCCGATGGCCTCGGCCCACTTCAGGTCAGGGCAGGGACCCAGCAGGTCCAGGGCGTAGACGTCGTTCACCCCGACCCTGAGGTTGACCGAGCGGTCGCCTGTCTCCTTCCAGCTGGACAGTTGATGCGAGAAGAAGCACTGCCGCGCCGGCGTGGTCGGGGCGGCGGCTGCGGCGGTGGCGCAGGCCAGGGTCGCCAGCATGCAGGCTGTAGCGGTCAATCGGATCATGGACGCCTCCCGGGTTGGGGTGACCCCTCCCGCTCAGGTTCGGCCTCGGCGCCTGAACGGCGGCTGAACCGATCCACCGCGACGTGGCGGGCGAGCGCGTCGGGAAGCGGCGAGGGCAGTCCAAGGGCCAGGGCGACGATGTGCTCGGCCATAAGGGGCGCGAGCGTGAAGCCCCTGCCCCCCAACCCGCCGAGGACGAACAGGCCGGACGCGCCGGCTATACCGCCCGCAAGGGGCGCGTGGTCGGGCGTCGCGGCGCGCACGCCGGCGCGGGCGCCCAGCGCCGCCTGCTTCAACGACGCCGTCAGAACCGGCCGACGACGGGCGAGGAGGGCGAGATTGCTGACCTGATCCTCCGGGCGGACCCCGTCGTCGGCGTCCCCCCGGTCGTGGGTCGCTCCAAACAGGAGGCCGTCGCGGGTGGGAATGACGTATCCGCCCCAGGCTGCGGGGTGCGGCGGTTCGACGCCGTGGGCGATGCTGGCCTGGCCCCGCACCGGCCCGAGCTCCAGCCCGAGCGCCATCGCCGCCGAATCAAATCCGGCCGCGATACAGACGATGTCGAACGCCTCGGCCGGCGCGCCATCGGCGCTCCCTATGCGCCAGGCGCCGTCATGCGCCTCAAGCCGATCGGCCTGCATGGTCCGGACCTCTGCGCCCGCCAGCCATCGGGCCAGCACCACGGCCGGCTCGACCACCAGTCCGTCGCGGATCAGAAGTCCACCCGATGACACTGGCTCGCCAAGCTGCATCTCGGACTCTTCAGCAGACAGTCTGACAAGGGCGCCGTCTTCGAAGAGGTCGCTGGCCGCCACCTTGTCAAAGCGTCCCCTGTCGCGCTCGCCCGCCTCCAGCTGCAGCGCCCCGCGGGTGATGATCGCGTCGGGTGTCTCGGAGCGGTAGAGCGCCTGGGCTCTATCGAAGGCCTGGACGTGCAGCCGGGCTGCAAGGCCGCCGCCGGCGTCGAGGCGTGGCGTCACCAGGGCGGCGGGATTGCCGGAGGCGCCGGCGCCCGGTCCTGTGCGATCGATCACGGTGTGGACGATCCCCTCGGCGAGGAAGGCGCGGGCCAGCGCGGCGCCCGCGATCCCGGCGCCGACGATGGCGACGGTCGGCGCGCGCGTGCGGCCTGGTCTGGGGATGTGCGGGCGCTCCAGCCAGGCCTCCAGCCGTTCACCCTTGGAGCCGAAGCCGGGTCGCCTGGCCACCGTGAAACCCTCTGTCTGCAGGCCACGGCGTACCGCGCCGGCGACGGAGAATGTGGCCGCGCAGGCGCCGGGTGCAGATCGGCGCGCCACCAGCGCCAGGACCTCATCGCGCCACATCCCGGGATTCTTAGAGGGGGAGAAGCCGTCAAGGAACCAGGCGTCGGCGCGACCGTCCCAGGCGTCCAGGGCCACGGCGGCCTCGGCGATGGCGATGTCGAGGACGGCCCCGAGCCCGGGGAATTCGATCCTGTGGAAACCCGGACGATTGGGCCAGCGATTCAGGAGCGGGGCGGCCAGGTCCTGTAGCTCGGGCCAGGCCTGCAGGGCGCGGGCGGCGTCCTCGACATTCAGGGGAAAGGCTTCGATCGAGAAGACGCGCAGTCTGGCTCCGGGCGGACGCTGGCGTGACCAGAGCTGCAGCAGGGCCAGGATGTTCAGGCCCGTGCCAAATCCCAGCTCGCCGACAACGAATCGGTCGCGTCCGCGCCAGGCGTCAGGCAGGCCGCAGCCGGCCAGGAACACGGCGCGCGCCTCGGCTAGGCCGTCTTCGCGCGAGAAGTAGACGTCCTGGAACCGGCGCGATCGCAGCACGCCGGCGGCTTCCCACTCGATTTGCGCCCGGTCGACCATGATCCCAAAGAAGAAGGGGCCGCCCTTGCGGGGCGACCCCTTCCAGACTTCGAATGGGTCGAAGCTTACTTTGCCGAGGAGGCCGGAGCGGCTTCCGCGGCGGCCGTGGCGTCGCTGGCCGCGGCCATCGCGCTCGAAGCAGCGGCAGAGGCGTCGGACGCGGCCACGGCGGCGGCGCCAGAAGCAGCAGCGGCGTCGGAGGCGGCGGCCGAAGCGTCGGCGGCGGGCTTGGGCTTGCAGGCCACAACGCCCAGAGCCGCAACAACGGCGCCGGCGATCATAAGCTTACGAAGAACGTTGGAGGTCATTTTGTGGTCCCTTTGGGAGGATTAGGCGCCTCGATAGTCCGGACGCCCGCAGCGAATAGCCCGTTTCGGAGCCTGATCGCAAGCGGAGCCCTTGATGGTCAATCGAGGCGCCTGAACTCCAACGTCGGTCTTGGCTTACGGAGCTGCAGAAGCCGGAGCCGAGGAGGCCGCAGCAGCGGCGTCCGAAGCAGCGGCGCTGGCGTCGCTGGCGGCGGCCACGGCGCTCGAGGCAGACGCTTCCGCGGAGCTCGCGGCGGCGGCGGCGTCGGAGGCGGCGGCTTCAGCCGGAGCCTTAGGCTTGCAGGCGACGATGCCGAGAGCGGCGACGACGGCGCCCGCGACCATCAGCTTACGCATCAGGGTGGAGGTCATGAGTGTGGTCCCTCTTGGAGGTTGAACGCCCCTCGCCGCGTTACGCCGCCGTGCAGCAGATGCCGCAATCGACGACGCACTAAGCAAAGGCGTGCGCGGATAATGCGCCGTTCAGGCTGAGGTTCAAGTCACTTATCACGCAGTCCGTGATCAGGGACGTGATCAGGCGTGCGAGGGGATCAGCCCGCAGCGTCGGCCGGCATGGCCGTGAGGGCTTCTTCCATCTCCAGGAAGCTGGGCTGTGCGTCCGAGGGCACGTCCCCGCGGCCGATCTCCACCGAGATCTGGGCGGCGTTGCCATGCAGGTGCGCCACCAGCACCGACTGGATGATTCGGTAGAACGAGGATTCCTCGTCGATGATGTCCTTCATCCGGGTGGCCATGGGCCCGACCAGGCCATAGGCCAGGAACACCCCCATGAACGTGCCGACCAGGGCGCCGCCGATCATGGAGCCCAGCACCTCGGGCGGCTCGGTGATGGAGCCCATGGTCTTGATCACCCCCAGCACCGCCGCGACGATGCCCAGCGCCGGCAGGGCGTCGGCCATGCTCTGCAGGGCGTGCGAGGGCATTTGCGCCTCATGGTGGTGCTTCTCGAGCTGCTTCTCCATCGCGTCCTCGACCTGGTGCGGATCCTCCAGGTTCATGGTCATCATCCGCAGCGTGTCGCAGATGAAGTCGATGGCGAAGTGGTCCTTGGTCAGGCGAGGGTAGCGGGCGAAGATAGTGCTCTCGCCGGGCTTCTCGATGTGGCTCTCCAGGGCGATCACGCCCTTGGACTTCATGGTCTTGGTCAGCAGGAACAGCAGCGACAGCAGGTCGCGATAGTCGCCGGGCTTCCATTTGGGGCCCGCAAACACCTTGCTGAACCCGCCGGCGGTCGCCTTGATCGTGGTCATGGAGTTGGAGATCAGGAAGGCGGCCACGCCGGCGCCGAGGATCGCCATCAACTCGTGCGGAGCCGCCTCGATGATGACGGCCATCTTGCCCCCTGAGATCAGGAAGCTGCCGAACACCGTGACGAAGAGCACGACGATGCCGATGATCTGGAACATGAACCGCCCCGGGGGAATGCGCCGGAAGCTTCGAGGTTAATGCTTAATGCCCCGTGAGCGCGGGCGTCGAGCTACTGCGACAGCGTCATCGCCTGGTCCGCAGACAGCTTTCCGTCGCGCGGCAGCCTGGAGGCCAGCTGCCAGGCCCGGAGCGCCTGGCGGGACTTCTTGCCCAGGTCGCCGTCGATCTTGCCGTCGTAGTAACCCAGGCGGGCCAGCCCGGCCTGAGCGGCCATGCGGGTTTCGCGGGTCAGGGCTGTCTCCTTGGGCCAGGACTTCCAGATCGCATCCTGGCCGGCGGCGAACCGGGCCAGAAGGCAGACGCCGATCGCATAGGGCAGGCTGGGATTGTAATCCTCGAACGCCGCATAGTTGGGCAGGGCCAGGAAGGCGGGCCCCGTCACGCCCGCCGGCAGCATCAGCCGCGCGGTCTCCGCCTTCTCCTCGGCGGTCCAGGGCCGGTCGACCGCCTTCCTCACGCCCAGCGCCTCCCATGCTGAGGGTGACAGGGCCGTGACCTCCACCTCCACCCGCGTGAGGTCGAACCCCGCCGGCAGCGCCACCTCCTCCAGCCAGCCCTCATTGCGCCGCCAGCCGGCGCCCCGTCCGAGGTGGACAGCGGTGCTGGCCAGGGCGTCGAGCGGCTGGGCCCAGACGTCGACGCGGCCGTCGCCGTCGAAATCCACGCCATATTTCAGATAGTTGCTGGGCATCAGCTGGGTCTGGCCGATGGCCCCGGCATAGGAGCCCAGAAGGCGCTCGCGCGGGACCACGCCGCTTTGCAGGATCTTCAAGGCGGCGATGAACTCGGCGGTCCAGTCCGGGCCGCCCGAACCCGCTGCGCCGTGGGTGGCGGTCGCCCTCAGCACGTCGCGGTCGCCGATGTTGGCGCCGTAGTCGGACTCCATGCCCCAGAAGGCCACCAGCGGTCCGCCCGGGACGCCGTAGCGCTGCTCGACCTGGGCCAGCTGGGGCAGGCCGGCGTATTTGTCGCGAGCCTTCTGGCCGCGTCCGGTGAGCAGGCCGACCACATAGTCGGTAATGGTCCGGTTGGTTTCAGCAGCGGTCGCTCGCCTGGCGATGACCACCGGATCGGGTGTCAGCCCCTGCAGGGCGAGGTCCCAGGTCGACCCGGCGACTCCGCCGGTCAGCGCCTTTGGCCGGACCGCGGCCACCCAGTCGTCGAAGGCCGACTGGCTGAGGGCGTCGGTCTGGGCGTGCGACAGCCCCGCCGTCAGGATCACCGCGCCGCCCGCCAGGAAGTCTCTTCGCCTCATGTGCGGAGTCTAGTCCAAGCCGGGCGCCATTGAACAGCTTTGGCTGGGCCGCTCCGCTTGCCATTCGCGCCACAGGTGGGATGGTCCGTCCATGCTGCTGATGCTGGTCGTCCTCCTCGCCGCTGCGGTGCTGCTTGTGTCGCTCTCGCGGCGCTTCGGCTTTGGCAGCATCCTCGGCTACCTCCTTGCCGGGGTCCTGATTGGGCCGTCGGGGCTGAGGCTGGTCACCGACGTCTCCACCATCAGCGACATCAGCGAACTCGGCGTCCTGATGTTGCTGTTCATCATCGGGCTGGAGCTCAGGGTCTCGCGGGTCTGGGCCATGCGGCGCTCGGTGTTCGGCCTGGGCGGAGCGCAGATGGCGATTACCGGCGCCCTGTTCACCGTCGCAGCGCATTGGGCGGGCGCGCCCTGGTCGGGCGCCACCATCCTGGGGTTCGGACTGGCCCTGTCGTCGACGGCCATCACCCTGCCCATGCTGGCCGAGCGCAAGCTGCTGCCCCTCACATCGGGCCGAGACAGCTTTTCGGTGCTGCTGTTCCAGGACCTGTCCTCGGTGCCGCTGATCGCCCTGGTGCCGATCCTGGCCGGGCAGGGCAGCACTGAGCCGATCTGGCTGTCGGGGATGAAGGCCGCCGGGGCGGTTGCGGTCATCCTGCTCGGCGGCCGCTTCCTTCTGAAGCCGCTGTTCCGGGCCATCGGCGGTTCCAAGACCCGCGAGCTGTTCACCGCCACGGCCCTGCTGATCGTCGTGGGTTCTGCAGCCCTCGCCGGCGCAGCGCACCTGCCGCTCTCGCTGGGCGCCTTCGCGGCGGGCGTGGTGCTGGCCGAGTCGGAATATCGCCACGAACTCCAGACCGACGTGGAGCCGTTCGAGGGCCTGCTGCTCGGTTTCTTCTTCATGTCGGTGGGCATGTCGGCCAATGTCGCCCTGGCCGGGAGCGAGCCCCTGACCATCGCGGCCGGCGTCGTCGTGCTCGTCGCCGGCAAGGCCGCGGTGGCGTTCGTCCTGGGGCGGCTGCGGGGGCAGGTGGCGCCGACGAGCGTGCGCTTCGCCCTGGCGATCGCCCAGGGCAGCGAGTTCGCGTTCGTGCTGTTCGGCGCCGCCGTGGCGGCCGGCGGCCTGGCCTCGCCGCTGGCCGAACGGGCGACGCTGATCGTCGCCATATCCATGGTGCTCAGCCCGGTGTTGTTCGCCCTGGCCGAGCGGTGGCTCCTGCCGCGGCTCCTGGCCAAGACGCCGGTCCGGCCCACCGACGCCCATGACGCCTCGCCCGCGCCGGTAGTGATCTGCGGCTTTGGCCGTTTCGGACAGATCGTCGGCCGCGTCCTCCTGACCCGCGGGTTGAAGTTCAACGCCCTGGATGCGGAGCCGGACAACGTCGACACCGTCCGCCGCTACGGCTACCTGGCCTTCTATGGCGACGCCACGCGCCTGGACCTCTTGCGGGCGGTGGGCGCGGGAACCGCCAAGGTGATCGTAATCGCCCTTCCCGACCCGGCCGATGTGGTCGCCGTCGTGGAGCTGGCCCGAAAGCACTTTCCCCAGGCCAAGCTGTACGCCCGCGCCCGCAACCGCCACGCCGCCCATATCCTGATGGACGCCGGGGTGACCGACTTCGTGCGGGAGACCTTCCTGTCCAGCCTGCGGCTCAGCGAACTGGTGCTCAGGGGTCTGGAATTCAGCGACGCCGATGCTCGCCGGACGGTGGCCGCCTTCCGCGATCGTGACGAGCAGACCCTGCTGGATCAGCACGCCTTCTTCGAAGACGAGCCCCAACTGGTGCAGACGTCCGCCCAGGCCGCCGCCGAACTGAAGAGCCTGTTCGAGGCCGACACGCGGACGTGAGACGTGTAGAGTCGACCGCTGTTGCGGCGGGCTCTCGCCGCCCTTTGTCCCATTTGACTTTGCCGCAGGCGGGCCCTATATCGCCCGCCTTTCCAGACCCCTGGGCTGACCGGCTTCCGGCGCCCCCCGAAAGACGCGCCATGAAGGTCCGAAGCTCTCTGAAGTCCCTGAAGACCCGCCACCGCGACTGCAAGCTCGTGCGGCGC
>FTHI01001433.1_pt1 | contig 13065 bp, 10 predicted proteins | sample 1640891 | NCBI WGS metagenome assembly FTHI01 (sample SAMEA3914788, study PRJEB12502) | metagenome | biome: forest; material: soil | place: Canada | collected 2011-07-03 | depth 0.1 m
CCCAGCCCGTACGTCTGCATCGACCATCTCCCATCCAATCAGCGGAAGGGAATCAGACGCCGCATCACCGCGCAAACAGAGATGTGTGAATGCCGTAGCCCGCCCGGGGGAGGATGAAGTGCGCTAGCCTTGCCGCGCCCGTCCCTCCATAAGGGATGAAAGGGGCCCTGCTAATGATCAGGGCATTGAGGGGCGGGGGATGAAAGACTCGGTCGGCGCCGCCGACGGCGCCAAGGCGCGCCGGACACCGCATGGACGGCAGGCTGTCGCCTTCATCACCGTGATCTCGCTGCTCAATTCGATCGCAGCGATGATGATCCTGCCGGTGCTGCCCACGCTGGTGAAGGGTTTCACCGGCGAGACCAGCGGGGCCGCCCTCTATATCGGCGCCTTCGCCGCTTCCTTCGGGCTGATCCAGTTCTTCGCCTCGCCCGTGCTGGGCTCCCTGTCGGACGCCTACGGGCGGCGCACCGTGATCCTGATCTCGGCCGCCGGCATGGCGCTGGACTATCTGTTCATGGCCCTGGCGCCGAGCGTGGGCTGGCTGTTCGTGGGCCGTATGATCGCGGGCCTGACCGCTTCCAGCGGGCCGGCGGTGAACGCCTACATCGCCGACGTGATCCCGCCCGAAGAGCGGGCCGGCGTGTTCGGCTGGACCGGGGCGGCCTTCGCCGTCGGCTTCCTGCTCGGCCCGGCGCTGGGCGGAGTGCTGGGCGTCGTGGATCCGAGGCTTCCGTTCTGGGCGTCGGCCGCCATCGGGGTGGCCGTGGCGCTGTACGGCTTCTTCATTCTGCCGGAATCCCTGCCCGCCGAACGTCGCACCCCGTTCAACGTCAGGCGCGCCAATCCGTTGGGCTCGTTCCGCTTCCTGGCAGAGCGACCGCAGATCCTTGGCCTCGTCATCGTCCTGACCATGATGTTCATCGCCAGCCAGTGCCTGCCCACCACCCTGCCGCTGTTCACCGCCAACCGCTTTGGCTGGTCGACCGCGATCGTCGGGTCCTACCTTACCTATGCCGGTGTCGGGCACATGGTGGTCCAGGCCCTGGTGGTGAAGCGGGTCGTAGCCCGCTTCGGGGAGAGGATCGCCGCCGTCACCGGCTACGTTTCCACCGCCATCGGTTTCCTGATCTACGCCACCGCGCCCGTCGGCGTGCTGTTCCCCATCGGCATGCCGTTCTACGCCCTGGCTGGTCTGGTGGGACCGTCGGTGCAGTCCCAGCTCACCCGCAGCGTCGAGCCCACCGAGCAGGGCCGCCTTCAGGGCGCCGTCGCCGGCGTGTCCAGCCTGATCGGCGTCGGCGCGGCGCTGATGTTCCCGTCGATCTTCGCCTTCGCGGCAGGCCCTGGAAAGGGGATCGTCCCTATCGGCCTGCACATCTATGTCGCCGCCGCGATCCTGCTCATCGGGGCGGTTCTGGCGTTCAGGATCATGCGGCCTAAGACTTGATGCGCTTGACCCGGCGGGCCGGGTTGCCGGCCACGATGCAGCGCGCGGCCACGTCGGAGACCACCACCGCCCCCGCCGCCACGATCGACCCCTCGCCGAGGGTCACCCCCTTCATCACCGTGCTGGAGAAGCCCAGCCAGCAGCGGCGGCCGATCTTCACCGGCGCCGCGCCGATCCTGAACTGACCCTTCGGCCCGAGCTTGAGGATGGACCGGTAGTGGGCCTCCCGCTCGAACGGATCGATCGGGTGGGTGTCGTTGTCGAACACCTGTGCGCCGTGGGCGATGAGAGTCGCCTCGCCGATCTCCACCGAGGTCCGGGCGCTGATGATCACGCCGTCGCCGATATAGACCAGGTCGCTGATGGCGACGCGGCCGGCGTCTTCGCAGCGGATCACGCCACGGATGGCGCAGTCGCGGCCGATGCTGACCCTTTTCTCTCCGTCGGGGGTGATCAGCCGGGCGTGAAGGCCCAGGCGCAGGCCCTCGCCGCAGTCGGCGCCCCGGTCGAAGGCCTCGAACACTTTCAGCAGCCGCCCGCCATCCTGCGGATCGTCGAACAGGTCCAGGGCTTCAGAGGCCGAGGCCGGCCGGGCGAACACCGGTCCGTTGGCGAAGGCGTGGTCGCGGGGGTCGAGATAGGGCCGCATGGATGGTTCGCCTCCCCGTCTCAGCCGTCCGCCGGCCGCACCGGGCTCAGCGCCCGATCCAGCGCCGCCTGCTCGGGCCGGGAGAGCGGCCGCCCCGCCGCCGCCTTGTAGCACGCCGTCAGCGCGACCAGCGCCCGGTCCCATCGATAGCGCTCCTGCACGTCCACGGCCCGGGCGGCCAGGCCAGCCAACAGGGCGTCGTCGGTCCAGGCGCGTTCGAGGACGGCGGCGATGGCGTCCACGTCCAGGCCGTCGAACAGCAGCCCCGCCTCGCCCACCGTCTCAGGGATCGAGGACTGGCTGGCGGCGACGATCGGCCGGCGCCGCCACAGGGCTTCCAGCAGGGACTGCGAGTGGCCTTCGAGCAAGGACGGAAAGACGACGAACCGCGCCCGGTCGTAGCAGGCGGCCAGAAGCTCGTCGGACACGACGCCCAGGAACCGAACCTGACCGCCCAGGCCCAACCGCTCGACGGCCTCCACCAGCGCCGGGTGGAAGGGCGCGTGGGCGCGGCCGGTGCAGACCAGAGTCAGCGCCAGCCCCCTGCGGTCGCGCAGGTCAGCCATCGCCTCCAGCAGCCGCAGGTGGTTCTTGTGGGGGAAGGTCATGGCCGGATAGAGCATGAACCGCTCCGGCAGGCCGGCCTCGGCGCAGAGGGCCTCCTGGTGCGCCGGTTCGGCCTGGGTGCGCACCATGGTCGAGCTGCGCGGGATCACCGCCACCTTGTCGGCGCCGACGCCATAGCAGCGCATGATGTCCTGCTTGGTCCACCAGGTCCCGCAGACCACGAAGGCGGCGTTGCGGATCCCGTCCGTGTACGTCTTTTTCCGCCAGGCCAGCACGTCGGCCGAGAAGAATTCCGGGAAGTGGTGCTGCTGGATGTCGTGCGGCTCGAAGATGTGGGGCCGGCGCGTCGGCCATTTCACCGGATAGGTGAAGTGCGCAACCTCCACGCCTGTGCGGTCGAGCAGGGCGTCGATCTCTGCACGACCGGGCATGCGCCGCAGGAACGCCCGTTCGTTCAGGCTTCGGACGAGGTCGTCGAACAGCCGGCCGGCGCCGCCGCTTCCCAGGCGCTGGCGCAGGCCCTTCGCCCAGGCAGGGCCGGGTTCCGAGCTGACCACCGTGAACTCAGGCCAGGGCCACTCGATCACCCGCGAGGGATCGCCGCGAATCTCGCCCATGCGCCCGGCGTAGGGCGGAAGGGCCGTGACCCAGAGGTCGATGTCGCCTGGCGGGGCGTCGCGGAAGCTGGTCACGATCGACAGGGCCGAGGACTCGCTGCCGCCGGCGTTGGCCGGGTTGATCAGGGCGTTCAGAACGACGCTGAGCGGCCGCACGCCACTCACCGATCGTGTACTCCCAGGCGCTCGGCCGGATAGACAAACGGGCCGCCCTCCAGGATGGCCTCGCAGACCAGGTCGAGGGCCGCGTCACGACCTGGGGCCAGATCGTCGGCCGAGGCGATGTCCGGGGTGAAGAAGAGGCTCGACGATACCTTCTTCAGGAAGCTCAGCGGGATCATCCGCCGGAAGAAGAAGTGGTAGGCGTACTTCAGCGCCTGGTCGGCGACCTTTGGCTCCAGACGCCGCCCCAGGGGCAGGCTGTCGAGAATGGCCCGATAGCGCTCGGGGCTGTCGGCATCCAGGGTCAGGCCCTTGTTCTTGATCCAGGCCTCGCCGGCCACCACCACCGGAATGCCGAGGGGGGCCAACTCGACGCCCATCTTGGTGCCATAGATCAGCACGCTGTCGCACAGCCCCATGGCCGCATAGGTGGAGACCGGGCTTTCGGGCGGGATGATGAAGACGTTCGGCGGCAGCCTCGGGAACCGGGCGGCGATCTCGGCGGCCATGGGCTGGCGGGACGGCGAGGTGCCGCGCACCTCCGCCGGATGCACGCGGAGCAGCAGCTGCAGGTCGGGCCGCCCTGCGAAATAGTCGATGGTCCGCACGGCCCAGTCGATCTGGCTGGCGAAGGCGTTGGCCGGATAGTGCAGCTGGGCGTCCCAGACCACGTTCGACAGCATGCCGATGATCGGCCGGGAAGGATCGATCCCGAGCGAGGCGGCGAAGGCGCCGGCATCCTCTTCTGGCCGCTCGTGGAAGCCGATCCAATCGCGTTCGCCCCGCCAGCGGCTCTTCAGGTACTCGGTGATCTCCAGGCGCTGCCGATCGCCCCACTCCATGTCCTGCCATTCGGCCACGGGCTCGGTCATCATGGTGTGGTGATAGGTGTCGTCGTGGCTGAGCACGAAGCTGTTGTTGCGGTAAGCCACCACCCAGTTGACCACCCGCACCCCTTCGGCGCGGCAGACCTCGCCCACCAGGCCCTGGGGCACGTAGAGGCCGTGGTGGAAAACGGCGACGTCGTAGCCGCCCTGGGCCAGCAGCCGGCGATAGGCCCGCACGCTGAGGATCGCGGCTTCCAGGTAACGTCGCAGCACCGTCTCGCCGTTGGGCTCGGCCTCCAGGTCGCCACGGGTGTAGTAGCGCAGGGCCCCGGCCCGGGCGTGCTCGCCCACCTTCAGCCCTTCCAGCTCGAAGCCGTCGATCTCGTCTGCAGAGATGGACTCGGACAGCCGGCGCGCGTCCTGGCGCTGCACATCGCTGATCAGGCTCGAGAGGTCGTGGATCTTAAGGCCCAGCGGCGCGAACATCGACTGGCCGCGCTGACGGCAGGTGGGACAGAACACCCGGTCCAGCCGCCGATCGGTCAGCACAGTGTCGTCAGGATAGTCGGCGTACTCGGCCCTGAGGCAGGCCGGCAGGGCGGCGTCGCACAGCACGATCTCCACCTCGGCGCCGCGCAGGGCCAGGGCGGCGGCCAGGGTGCTCTCCATCACGCTCACCGGGCCGTGGCCGCCGATGTTGGTGGCGATCAGCACCTTTCCGCGCCGTCCAGGCTTGGGGGCGCGCCAGAGCTCGCTGCGACCGGTCAGGTCGTCCCAGTCGGGGAAGCCCTTGGGCAGGGCGGGCGGTTCGCGAGGCGGCGACGCCGCCACTGGCGCGGCAGGTTTGGCTTTCGGCGCACGCCGGAGCGGCCACCATCTGGTCTCGGATCCGCTCAAGCGGCGATCTGCCCCGACTGGAGCCGCGCCAGGTAGTCGGCGTAGGCGGCGGCGAGACCATCGCGCAGGGGCGTCTTCGCCCGCCAGCCAATCGCTTGCAGGCGCGAGTCGTCGAGCAGCTTGCGCGGGCTGCCGTCGGGCCGCGAGGCGTCGAACACCAGCTCCCCGCCATAGCCCACGACCGCGGCCACCAGTCGGGCGAAATCGGCGATCGAGACTTCCTGGCCGGATCCCACATTGATCGGCGAGGCGTCGCTGTAGTGCTCCAGGATGTAAACGCAGGCGTCGGCGAGGTCGTCGACGTTGAGGAACTCCCTGAGCGGCGCGCCCGTCCCCCAGATCGTCACGCGCGGGTCTCCGGCGCGGCGGGCGCGGTCCATGCGCTGGATCAGGGCGGCGGGGACATGGCTGTCCTCGGGATGGTAGCTGTCGCCGATCCCGTAGAGGTTGGTGGGCATGGCGGAGACATAGTCCGCGCCGTGCTGGAGGCGATAGGCTTGGCAGAGCTTGATCGCAGCGATCTTGGCCACGGCGTACCACTGGTTGGTGGGCTCCAGCGGTCCGGACAGGAGTGAGTCCTCCCGGATCGGCTGCGGCGCCAGCTTCGGATAGGCGCAGGACGAGCCCAGCATCAGCAGCTTGCGCACTCCTGAGGCGAAGGCGCCGTCGATTACCGCCAGCTCCATGGCCAGGTTGTGGGATAGGAACTCCACGGGCATGCGGTCGTTGGCCGCGATCCCGCCCACCTTGGCGGCCGCCATCACCACCACATCGGGCCGGTTGGCCGTCATCCAGGCCTTCACGGCAGCGGCGTCGCGCAGGTCGAGCCGATCGCGCGGGACAGTGAGCACCTCCACCGGCTCGTGCGTCAGTCGCCGGACCATCGCCGACCCCACCATGCCCCCATGCCCGGCCACCCAGACCCGCGCGCCCTGAAGATCGAACACCGCCGTCACGGGTTACTCGGTCGCGTTGCGACGCCAGGCGTCGCGCTTCACCGTCTCCAGATCGGCCGCCACCATCTCCTCGACCAGGGCCTCGAAGCCGACCTCATGGCGCCAGCCCAGCCGCTCGTGTGCCTTGGTCGGATCGCCGATCAGCTGCTCCACCTCGGTGGGCCGGAAGTAGCGCGGGTCCACGGCGATCAGCTCGGCGCCAGTCCCGGAATCGATCCCTACCTCCTCATCTCCGGCGCCCTTCCAAACGATCTCGCGTCCAACCCTGGCGAAGGCGCGTTCGATGAATTCGCGCACCGAGTGGCTCTCGCCAGTGGCCAGGACGTAATCGTCCGGATGGTCCTGCTGCAGCATCATCCACATGCCGCGGGCGTAGTCGCGGGCGTGACCCCAGTCACGGCGGGCGTTGAGGTTGCCGATGTAGAGCTTCTCCTGCAGCCCCAGCTCGATGGCAGCGACTGCACGGGTGATCTTGCGCGTGACGAAGGTCTCGCCCCGGATCGGGCTCTCGTGGTTGAACAGGATGCCGTTGGAGGCGTGCATGCCATAGGCTTCGCGGTAGTTCACCGTCATCCAGTAGGCATAGAGCTTGGCCGCGCCATAGGGACTGCGGGGATAGAAGGGTGTGGTCTCCCGCTGCGGCGTCTCCTGGACCAGGCCATACATCTCTGACGTGGAGGCCTGATAGAACCGGACCTGCTCGCCGACACCCAGGACCCGGATCGCCTCAAGGACGCGCAGCGCGCCCAGGCCGTCGGCGTTGGCGGTGTACTCCGGGGTCTCGAAACTCACCATCACGTGGCTCTGGGCCGCCAGGTTGTAGATCTCGTCAGGCCTGGTCTCAGCGATGATCCCCAGGAGGTTCAGCGAATCGGTCATGTCGCCGTAGTGCAGGAACAGGCGCGCGTCCGGCAGGTGCGGGTCCTGGTAGATCGGGTCGATCCGCTCGGTGTTGAACGAGGAGGAGCGGCGCTTCACGCCATGGACCACATAGCCCTTCTCCAGCAGCAGCCGGGCCAGGTAGGCGCCGTCCTGTCCGGTCACGCCGGTGATCAAGGCGACCTTGCTCAAACCCAATCCTCGTTCTGGAACCCCCCTCCTATTCGACCAATCGGGCCGGACGGGCAAGCCAGGGCGGCCGCCTACACCCGTTCGGGACGGACGTTGACGTAGACGTCCTTCAGCTCGGAGTAGACGTCGAGCGCCTCGGTGCCGGGCTCGCGCGTGCCGTTGCCGGAGGCCTTGACGCCGCCGAAGGGCATGTGCGGTTCCGAGCCATGGGTGCCGGCGTTCACCACCACCACGCCGGTCTCCACCCGCTCGGCGAATGAGAGGGCGCGGTCGACGTCCAGGGTGTGGATGGAGGCGGTCAGGCCATAGGGCGAGCGGTTGGCCATGGCCAGGGCCTCCTCGAAGCCGCCGACCCGGAACAGGGTGGCGATCGGACCGAACAACTCAAGCTCGGCGATCTTGGCGGCCGGATCGGCGCCCGCCAGCACCGTCGGCTGCATGTAGAAGCCCTCGGCCAAGCCGGGATCGGAGGCCCGCGCCCCGCCGGCCAGCACGCTCACGCCCGCCGCCCTGGCCCGCTCGACCGCCGCCAGCATGTTCCCGAGCTGGCGGGCGCTTATCACTGGCCCGAGGTCGCAGTCGTCATCGACGCCGAGCTTCAGGCTCTTAGCCGCCTCTGCGAACCGCTCGGCGAACGCCTCATAGACCTTGTCGAAGACGATGATCCGACTGGAGGCGGCGCAGCGCTGGCCGGCGTTGGAGAAGGCCGCGAGCCTGGACCAGTGCACCGCGTTGTCGAGATCGGCGTCGTCGCAGACCACCAGGGCGTTCTTGCCGCCGAGCTCCAACGAGACCTTCTTCAGGTCTTTGCCGGCCGTCTCGGCGATCTCACGGCCCACCCGGGTCGAGCCGGTGAAGGAGATCACGTCCACGCCAGGATTGGCGGTCAGCGGCGGCCCGACTTCAGCACCCAGGCCCTGGACAACGTTCAGCAGGCCCTTTGGCAGGCCGGCGTCCTCGCAGACCTTGGCCATGAACCAGGCCGAGGCCGGCGTGTGCTCGGCGGGCTTCAGCACCACGCCGTTGCCGCAGATCAGGGCGGGAAAGACCTTCCAGGCGAAGTTGGGCGCCGGGGTGTTGGCGGCGATGATCAGCCCGACCACGCCGCAGGGACGGCGGATGGTCATGGCCCAGCGGTGCGGCGTGCCCGAGGTCATGGTGCGACCGAACAGGCGCTGGCCCTCGCCGGCGAAGAAGCGGGCGCACTGGATGGCGGCTCCGGCCTCGCCCAGCGCGTCGGGCAGGCGCTTGCCCGCCTCGGCGGCCACGATGGCCGCCAGCTCCTCGCGGCGGGCTTCCAGGGCGTTGGCGATGGCGTGAAGGATCTCCCCGCGCCGGACGCCCGGCGTCGCCGCCCAGGCCGGCTGGGCGGCCCGGGCCGAACTGACGGCGCGCTTCACGTCCGCGGCGCCCGAGCGGGCGAGCATGCCGATGGGCTGGCCGCTGTGCGGCGAGAGGATCTCCACGCGGCCACCGTCGGCGGCGGCGCAGTCGGCGCCGGCGATCAGGTTGGGGACGAATTCGGGATAGGCGCTCACCGGCAGTCTCCCGTCACATGGCGGTGAAGCCGCCGTCGACCACCACATTGGCGCCGGTCATGTAGCGGGCGGCGTCGGACATCAGGAACACCACCGGCCCGTCGTAGTCGGACGGTCCGGCCATTCGGCCCAGCGGGACCTTCTTCGTGTAGGGCTCAAGGAACTCCGGGTCCTGTTCGGCGAAGACGCCGGCGAAGGTGAGCGTGTTCACCCGCACCCCGGACTTGCCCCAATAGACCGCCAGATAGCGGGTCAGGTTGATCAGGGCGGACTTGGTCACGGAATAGCCGACGGGCTTGTAGAAGCTCTCCCCGCGGTCGCGCCGGTATTGATAGAGGCTCTGGTCCGGCGACAGGATCCCGTAGATCGACGAGATGTTGACGATAGAGCCGGCGCCCGCCTTGGCCATGGCCGCGCCGAACACCTGACAGCAGTAGACGACGCCCTTGACGTTGACGTCCAGCATCCGATCCAGGGAGCTGTCGGGATAGTCCTCGAACGGGCCGTTCTCGCTCGCCGGCGCATCCGGCGGGGCGTCGATGGCGGCGTTGTTGATCAGACCGTAGGGCGCGCCCCAGGCGGCGTCGATCTGGGCCAGCACGCCCTTGAGCGACGGCTTTGAGGTGACGTCGGCTGCGTAGAGCCGCAGCCGCTCCGGCCCGGGCTCGCCGAACAGGGCCTTCCCGCGCTCGGCGTCGTCGACCACATCCAGCGCCGCCACCCTGGCGCCGGCGGCCAGCAGGGCCCGCACGAAGGAGGCGCCCAGCCGTCCCAGGGCGCCGGTGACGATGACGACCTTGTCCTGGAGGGCGAAGTCCGCGGCCACGGGATCAGGCGTCCCGCGGGGTCTCGCCGATCTCGACCCAGCCGATGATCTCCTCGGCGGGAACGGCGGTGACCAGGGTCTTGCCGACGAAATAGTCCACCCAGAAGGGCTGCAGCGCGTTGGGCGTGATCTTGGCCTCCACCGGGATGCGGTAGTCGATGTCGGCCTCAGACAGGCGGTGGCCCGCCGGCAGGTCGCGCACGGCGACCATGCGCTTGACCATCTTGTTCAGCGGCCTGGTCTCGGACTCGTAGGGGACCTTCCTGCCGTCGCCCAGGCCCTCGACCGCCCGGTGCAGGTCGCGCACCACCCGCCTCAGGCCCGCCGGCTCCAGACTGAAGGCCTGGTCGGTGCCCTTCCAGGCGCGGTTCAGGGTGAAGTGCTTCTCGAACACCCGCGCGCCCAGCATGTAGCCCACCAGCGGCATGGCGATCCCCGAGTCGTGCGAGGAGAAGCCGATGACGATGTCGGGGAACGCCTCCATGAAGGTCTCGATGACCCGCAGGTTCAGCTGCTCGTAGGGCGGCGGATAGCCCGAGGTGCACTGCATGATGCAGAGGTTGGTGTTGATCGGCATGATGGCGTCGTAGGCGCGCTTGGCGTCGTCCATCGAGCCGCCGCCGGTGGACACGATCATCGCCTTGCCGAAGCCGGCGATGTGCTTGAGCAGAGGCGTGTTGGTCAGGTCGCCCGAGGCGATCTTGTACGCCGGCATGTCGATCTCATGCAGCAGATCGGCGGAGGGCCGGTCGAAGGCCGTGGAGAAAAACAGGATGCCCAGGCTGTCGGCATAGGCCTTGAGCTCGGCGTATTGCGCCTGGTTGAACTCCAGGGCCTCGCGGTGAGTGCCATAGGTGGGGGCGTAGGCGTTCTCGGAGTTGTACGGGCTGTCGTACATCTCGGAAGTGAACAGCGCGCGGTTGTCGCGCTTCTGCAGCTTCACGGCGTCGGCGCCGGCTTCCACGGCCGAGCGGAACATGGCCTTGCAGGTGTCCATGTTGCCCTGGTGGTTGTGGCCGATCTCGGCGATCACGTAACCCACGGACTCCTGGGTCACGACCTTTTCGCCCATGACAAATCTACGGGTCATGCGGACCTACGGCTCCTATGTGGTGATGCGGGGTGAGCAGGTGTCACGATCTGGGAGCCTTTGCAACACGGCGGGGAGGCGAGCCCCGCGGCCTGAGCTGCGGGCCGGTTCAGGACAATCATGCCTGGGCCAGGGCGGCCCGGACCCGGGCGGGCGTCAGGGGATATTCGCGCATCCGCACGCCGGTCGCGTCGAAGAAGGCGTTGGCGATGGCGGCGGCGGCGGCGGCCATCACCTCCTCACCGGCGCCCAGGGACTTCTCGTTCAGGCGCTGGACCACCACGGGGGTCACCTCGGGGCAGTCCTCGAACCGGATCACCGGATAGCTCGACCAGTCCAGGCTGGTGACGCCTTCCGACGTGAAGGTGACCTCCTCGAACAGCATGCGGCTGGCAGTCTGCACCAGCTGGCCGGTGATCTGGGCTTCCACGTTTCCGGGGTTGACCACCAGGCCCGCATCGATGGCGCCGTAGAGGTGATTCACCCGCACCCGCCCGGCCGCCTTGTCCACCTCGATGTCGGCCACCGCCCCGCCCCAGGATTGCAGGTGGGTGCCGAGCCCTATGCCCCTGCCGGTGACGACGTTGTCCTTTGAGAGGCTGGCGGCCGCCTTGCGCGGGCCCGTCCAGCCGGCCGCCTTGGCCGCCGCGTCCAGCACGCCCAGCCAGCGCTCGTCGGCGATGTTGCGGCGGCGGAATTCATAAGGGTCGATCCCCAGCCTGAACGCCAGTTCGTCCACCGCCTGCTCGGAGGTGAAAGCGAAGGAGAGGTCCAGAGGCGACCTCAGCCAGGCGCCCCGCAGATAGCCCGCGCCGGGGACGTGGTGATTGACCAGCTTCAGGTTGGGGATGGCGTACATGCCGCCGCAGACGCCGGTGGACACCTGCTGTGACGGGAAGGTCGGCCACTCCGCGGCTGGCGCGCCGGTCGCCAGCTGGGCCGAGACGTCCGCCAGGCTCCAGTTATGCTGCCAGCCCTCGTACTGATAGCCGGTGATCTTGCCGTCTGGGTTCGCTGAGACTCTGACTTCGCCCAGGTGCGCCGGACCGTAGGTGTCCCAGCCGTGCTCGTCCCAGCGCATGAACTGCACGCGCACCGGCTTGCCCGCCAGCTGGGACGCGATCGCCGCCGCCTGGGCGACGTCGTCGTAGCAACTGTGGCCATAGGTGCCCGAGCCGTCGCAGAACTGCACCCGCACCTGGGTTTCCTTCAAGCCCAGCAGCGGCGCCAGAGCGCGGCGCGCGCCATAGATGTCCTGGCTTGAACAGATCACCAGGGCGGCGTCCTTGGAGACATCCGCCAGGGCGCAGTTGGGCGCGAAGGGGGCGTGGGCCTGATAGGGACCGTGGCAGGTCATGGCGACCACCTGACCGACTGATCCGAACGCCGCGGCGGCGTCGCCCCGTTCCAGCACCACCGTGTCCTGGGTCTTCTCGGCCCGCATCCGGTCATAGAGGTCGGCCTGCGCCGGCAGGGCCTGTGAGGCCTCCCACTCGACCTTCAGCGCGCGCGCGGCGCGCACCGCGTCCCACTCGCGCTCGGCGACGACGGCGATGAAGTCGCCCTTGCGGACCATCCGTGCGCCGGGGATGTCGCTGATCGAGCTCTCATCAACGCTGAGCACCTTGGCGCCCGCGCCATAGGCCCGCTGGCCCCGGGGCCGCACCACCCGCCCATGGAGCATGCCGGGCAGCTTCAGGTGCTGGATGTAGGTGAAGTCGCCCCTGACCTTGCCAGGGATGTCCTTGCGCGGAGCGTGGGCGCCCACGAGCTTGTAGTCTGCCGGCGCCTTGACCGGCGCCTTTCCCGTGACCGGCAGGTTGAACATCTGGCCGCCGATCAGTTGGCCGTAGCTGACCGTCCGCCCGGCAGCGCCGGAGACCACGCCCCTTGAAACCGACAGCTGCCCGATCGGCGTCCCCAGGCGAGCGGCGGCCATCTGCAGCAGGGCGAGGCGCGCCTCGGCCGCGGCGGCGCGGACCTGCGGCGAGCCCCGGAAGATCGAGGCGCTGGAATAGGTGCCGCCCTGGTTGGGGGTGATGTTGGTGTCGAGCTGCACGGTGCGGACCTGGTCGAGGTCCAGGTCCAGCTCCTCGGCGGCCACCTGCGGCAGGGCGGTGGAGGTCCCCTGCCCCAGCTCGGCGAACCCGATGTAGAGCGTGGCGGTGTTGTCGGCGTGGATCGCCAGCCAGGTGTCGATCGCCTTGGCGTCGGGCGGGCCGGCGACAGCCCCCCGCGCCGCAATTGACGCAGCCGCTTCCGCCAGGACCGGCGCCCCCAGGCTGAACCCGACCACCAGCGCTCCGCCCGCCTTCAGCAGATCCCGGCGCGCGAAGGAGACGGGGGCGTTCATGCGACCTTCTCCTCCCCCGCGAGCGGGGGAGGGGGACCATCCGCAGGATGGTGGAGGGGGCG
>FTHI01001167.1_pt1 | contig 13050 bp, 14 predicted proteins | sample 1640891 | NCBI WGS metagenome assembly FTHI01 (sample SAMEA3914788, study PRJEB12502) | metagenome | biome: forest; material: soil | place: Canada | collected 2011-07-03 | depth 0.1 m
AGCTTGCTGACGGCCATGGCGGTCAGTTGGCCGTCGCGGGATCGGAACCGGTCGGCGCGGCCCGGACCACCCGGCCTGAATCGGTCATCACCTGCCGGGCGACGGGCGGCGGGGGCCTGGCCAGATCGGGTGAGTCGGTGGCGAAGAACTGGGGCGTCAGCGGGATCGAATCCGGCGTTTCGCCATAGGCCCGGTGCAGCGAATAGAACCTGGGCGAAGCCGGTCCTCCCGTCGCTTGCGGGGCGGCCATGGCCAGGGCCCGGGTCGGCGCGAGCGGCGCCGCGGCGGCGCGCGCGGGTGGCGGCGCAGCGTAGATGCTGGTCGGAAGCGCGGCTGTGGGCTGAGCCGGAGCGGCCGGCGCCGGCGGGCGCGGGGCCAGCGGGGCGGCCGGCCGGGCGGGCGCCGCGACAGGCGTCTTGCCGGGCCAGGTCAGCATCCGAAGGCCTGCGGCGTGGGCTGACGCAGGGGGCGGGGATCGCGGATCAATGACCTGGGCCGCGCTGCGGTTGGCGATGGCGAACAGCACCGCCACGGCGGCAAGATAGGCGAAGAAGCGCATGGGAGGCTCCGCGGGCCCCTAAACCTTTACTTCAGCGGACTTAATCCCCGCCTAACGTGGCCTAAGTTCGCCGTCCTCTCCAGCGCGCCAGTAGCTCGGTCTCGCCGCGCCTGAACACGGCGTGCAGCGCGACGCCCATGACACCCAGGACGATGACCGCGGCGAACTCCTTGGCGATCTGCAGGCGGTTGGCCGCCTCCAAAATGCGCCAGGCCAGGCCCTGGGCGCTGCCGGATCCGGCCACGAACTCGGCCACCACCGCGCCCACGATGGCGAGGCCGGCGGCGACCTTGTGCCCTTCCAGGATGAAGGGGATGGCGGCGGGCAGGCGCAGGCGGAACAGGCGCTGGATCCGGGTCGCGCCATAGAGGTCGAACAGCCGCTCCAGGTCCGGATCGGCGGATTTCAGGCCGGTAAGCACGCCCGAGAAGATCGGGAAGAAGGCGACGATGGCCGCCAGGCTGATCACCGCCCGTTCGGGATGGTCGAGCCCCGCCCAGATCACCGCCTGCGGGGCGATGGCGACGATCGGGGTCACCTGCAGGGCGACGGCGATCGGGCGCACCGCGCTTTCGATGAGCGCGTTCGGCGAGACCGCCAACGCCAGGGTCGTGCCCACCAGGCTGGCGACAACCAGCGCCAGTATGGCCATGGAGAGGGTGGTCCAGGCCGATCTCAGCAGCACCGGCCAGTTGGCGGCTGCGGCGACCAGGATCGCGCTGGGCGGCGGCAGGATATAGGCGGGCAGGTGCAGCGCCCCGCACGCGACCTCCCAGACGGCCAGCAGCAGTCCGATCAGCGCGATCGGCGCGAGGATCGACAGCATCCGGTTCACGCCGCGGCCTCCATGGCCGAATGCAGGTGACCGGACACCGCCTCCACCGCCTCACGGAACAGCGGCGAAGTGCGAAAGCCCGGCGGCCTGGGCATCGGCGCGTCGATCGCCGTCTCGCTGGCAGTGCGCCCCGGACCCCGGGTCATCACAACCATGCGTCCGCCCATGTAGACGGCCTCCTCGACGTTGTGCGTGACGAACACGATCGCCGGTTTCAGCTCTGCCCACAGGGTCTGGATGTCGTCGGCCAGCGCCCGCCGGGTGATCTCGTCCAGCGCCGCGAAGGGCTCGTCGAGCAGCAGCAACTTAGGCCGCGTCACCAGCGCCCGGGCCAGGGACACCCGCATGGCCATGCCGCCGGACAGCTGCGCCTGCTTGGCCGTCTGGGCGCCGGCGTCCAGACGCACCTTGCCCAGGGCTTCCCGCGCACGCTCCAGCGCCCGCGCCTTCGGGACCCCCGACAGCTCCAGCGGCAGCGCGACGTTGGCGGCGGCGGTGGCCCAGGGCATCAGGGTGGGCGACTGGAACACCACCGAAGTCTCCCCGCGCCCCTGGGCCAGGGTCACCTCGCCGCGGCTCGGCCCCTCAAGGCCCGCCAGCAACCGCAACACCGTCGACTTGCCGCAACCCGACGGCCCGATCAGCGCCACCGTCTCGCCCGCCTCCAGCCCAAGGCTGAATGGCCCAAGCGCGCGTCCGCGGCCTGGGTAGTCGACCTCGACGTCACTCAGCGCGGCGACAGTCACTTCTCCTCCCATGCGAAGCGGGGGAGGGGGACCATGCGCAGCATGGTGGAGGGGGCGAGCCGGTGCACTGACAATGAAGTCATTTCGATCCAGTTTGACGCGCCAGAGCCGCCGCTCGAATTCCCAGGGCCGCCTCGTCCGGATCCTTGAGAACCTCAACCGCCTCAATGCGCAAGACCGCGACGCCCTGAGTGATCAGCCACGCGTCACGACGGGTATCTTTGGCCGGTTGATCGCCCATGTTGTGCCCCCAGCCATCGAGCTCCACGGCGAGCTTGGCCGCGACACAGTAGAAATCAAGGATATAGGGCCCTAGCGGATGCTGCCGACGGAAAACGGGCTCGCCCTCCTGACGATGGCGAAGTCGGCTCCAGATCATGGTCTCAGGCGGCGTCATGCGTCGCCGGAGCGACTTCGCCCGTTTCGTGGTTAGGGTGGGTGCTCGCATGATCGTCTTGGCCGTTGCGGCGGCTCGCCCCCTTCCACCACTTCGTGGTCCCCCTCCCCCGTCTTACGGGGGAGGAGAATGGGCGACGAACTGCAGCGTGTAGGCCTGCTTGTAGTCCAGATCCTTGGGGTAGACGCCCTGGTCGGCGGCGACCTTGAAGAACTCGGCCCAGCGGGCGTCGGTCATGGTCCCGACGCCGGAGGTCAGCGCGTCGCCGGATTCCACCAGGCCATAGGCCTTCATGGTCGCCCGCGCCTGGTCCAGCACATCCTGGGTCATCTCCGGATTGTCCTTAAGGATCAGGGCGTCGCCGGGCTTGGGATTGCCGTTCAGGTAGGACTTCCAACCCGCCGTCGTCGCGTCGACGAAGGCTTGCACCGCCTTGGGGTTGGACTTGATCAGGTCGTCTCCGGCCAGCGCCAGGGCCGCGTAGCTGGGATAGCCTTCGTCGGCCAGGAGGAAGATCGCCGGGGTGATGTGGCCCTGCTTCTGGATGGTGTAGGGCTCGCTGGTCACATAGCCCTGCTGGATCACCTTCTTGTCGTTCAGGAACGGGGCGACGTTGAAGGTGTACTTGCGCACCTGGGCGTCGGTGAAGCCGTACTTGGCCTTCAGCCACACCCAATAGGCGGTGACCGCCGCGTCCGAGAGGAGGATCGGCCTCCCGCGCATGTCGGCGATGGAGGCGATGTTCTGGTCCGGGTGGGCGATCAGCACCTGCGGGTCCTTCTGCATGAAGGCGGCGACCGCCCGCACCGGCGCCTTCTCGTGGACCATGTTCAGGATGATGAAGTCGTTGGACCCCATGCCCATCTCCACCGAGTGGGTCGCCAGCAACTGGGGCACGTTCACGCTGGGGCCGCCCTGGATGATCTTCACGTCCAGGCCGCGCTTTGCGTACTCGCCGGTGGCCAGAGCCTGGTAGAAACCGCCCTGCTCGGCCTGGGCCCGCCAGTCGGTGGCGAAGCGGATCACCGTCGGCCCCCCGCCCCCAGGCTTTGAGGGCGAGCAGGCGGCCAGGACCGCCACGGCGGCCAATGCGATCCAACGCAGCGGATTCAAGGCGTCCCTCCCGTCTGAACGGGCAGACCCTAGTGTCCCGATTCCGAAGTTCGCAAGCACTTATCGAACGCTCCGACGAACTTCGGAATCGATAAGGACACCAGCAAGTATATGATTCTAGTGTGCTTTTTTGGATCTGAAGTTCGCTCAGAGCCGATCGAACGAACAGACGAACTTCAGATCCAGCCCACTAGCGCGCTTTCCGCCTGGGGGAAGTGCTCGTCTCCACAGGCGGCGCATCCAACATCGCGTCGATCCGCGAGAGCTCCTGGGCCGTTCGGACGATCTCCTGCATCACCGACCCGGTGAACTCGAGATTGCGCCGCAGCTCCAGGACGCCGCTGCGGGTCCGCACCCCGGCGCGCTCCTCGACCAGCAGTCCCTGCTCGACCAGCTGGGCGATCTTTCGGCGCACGGTTTCCCGCGGCAGGCCGGTGGAGGCGGCGATCGCCCGGCGGCTCACAGGGCGATGGTAGGAGTCGGGGATCGGGTCGGTGGAGTCCAGCCGGGCGAACAGCTCGGGATCGCGCAGGATGCTGCTGGTGCTGGCGCAGGCGATGGCCACGCTGATGGCGCAGCCTTCCAGGTCGCCGTCGAAGCAATCCACCGCCTTGTGAAGGATACGGGACAGTCCGATGCAGGCCACCAGGGCCTTGCGGCGCTGTCGCCGACTGATATCGGCCTTGAGCTTGACCTGCCGGGTCACAGCCAGTCGCCCGTCAGAGGCGTTCCCTCATGACCGTTATTCTACACCAGCTTGGCCATTTCCTCGCGTTTTTCTTCGAGCTGCAGCCATTCCTCTTCCGCCGACGCCAACCGCACGCGTGCGGCCTCCAGCGCCCCACTGGTCCGCTCGAAGGCGGCAGGGTCCCGCAGGTAGAGGCCGGGGTCTTCAAGCGCCTTGCCGAGGTCGACGATCTCGGCCTGCAGCCGCGGCATCAGACGGTCCAGTTCCTCCAGCCGCCGGGCGTCCTTGTAGGTGAGCTTGGCGGCGCGCGGTGGTTCGGTCGGCTTTGGCGGGAGGGCTGATCGCGCCGGCGCCGACGCAATGGCTGGGGGCTCGAAGAATCCCGGATTCTGGCTGACGAAATCGGTCCAGCCGCCGGGGGTCTCCACCGCTCCCCCGCGCCCGTCCAGGGCGATGGTCGAGGTGGCCAGCCTTTCGACGAAATCGCGGTCGTGGCTGACCAGGATCAAGGTCCCCTCATAGTCGGCCAGCAGCTCTTCCAGGAGGTCCAGCGTGTCCATGTCCAGGTCGTTTGTGGGCTCGTCCAACACCAGCAGGTTGGCCGGCTGGGCCAGGGAGCGGGCCAGGAGCAGGCGGTTGCGCTCCCCGCCCGAAAGGCTTTCCACCGGCTGGCGCAGCTGGCGCTCGTCGAACAGGAAGTCCTTTGCGTAGGCGGCCACGTGCCTGGGCTGGCCGCGGACCATCACCTGATCGCCGCCCAGCGGCGCCAGGGTCTCCCAGAGGGTCAGGTTGGACTTCAGCGCTGCACGGGCCTGGTCAAGGTAGGCGACTTCAAGGTTGGCCCCGAGCTTCACTGAGCCCGCGTCGGGCAGGGTCTCGCCCAGCAGCATCTTGACCAGCGTGGTCTTGCCCGCGCCGTTGGGTCCGATCACCGCCAGCCGGTCGCCGCGCATCACCCGGGTGGAGAAGTCCTTCAACACGGTCCGCTCGCCCCAGGCCTTGGTCAGGCCCCGGGCCTCGATCACCCTCCGGCCCGAGGCGCCGCCGGTGTCGACGCCCAGCGAAACCGCCGATCCGACCGAACCCATCCCCTGGGCCTTTTGCTTGCGCAGTTCGCCCAGGCGGTATTTGCGGCCTTCGTTGCGGGCCCGCCGGGCGGTGACGCCACGTTCGAGCCATCGGGTCTCCCGCTCGATGGCCTTGTCCAGCCGGCGAGAGGTCTCGGCCTCCGCCTCCAGGATCCTGTCGGACCAGTCCTCGAAGGCGGCGAACCCCTGGTCCAGCCGTCGGACCTTGCGGCCGGCCAGCCAGAAGCAGGTGGTGGTCAGTCGTTCCAGGAAGGCGCGGTCGTGGCTGACGATCAGCACTGCGGCCCGGCACTGGCGTAGCCGCCGTTCCAGGGCCTCGATGGCCAGGATGTCCAAGTGGTTGGTGGGTTCGTCCAGCAGCAGCACGTCCGGGTCCTCGGCGAAGGCCCGGGCCAGGCTCGCGCGCCGGATCTCACCGCCCGACAGGCCCTGGGTCGACCGGGCCGGATCCACGCCGAAGGCCTCCAGCTCCGTCTCCGCTCGATGCGCCGGCGCCCCGCCGGCGACGGCGTAACCGAGCAGGGTCGCGCCTGTGATGAGTGGCTCCTGCGCCACACTGACGATGCGTGCGGCCGGGACGACGGTCCGCTCGCCGGTGTCGGGCTCCGCTTCTCCGGCCAGGATGCGCAGCAGGGTCGACTTGCCCGCGCCATTGCGGCCGACCAGGCAGGCCCGGGCGCGGGGCTCCAGCGCCAGGTCCACCCCGTCGAACAGCAGGACAGGGCCGTCGCGCAGGCGGGAATCCTTCAACGCCAGGATGGGAGGACGGCTCATTGCGCCGGCTCTGCCGGGGTTTCCTGCGCCGCCCGGGCGAACTCGGCCGACAGGGTCTGGTAGAAACCGATCCGCTCCGCCGACTGCGCGGCCGCCGGCGCCACGCCCGACGTCCCGCCAAGCCAGGGGAAGTCGCGGGCCGGCAGGCCGTCGTGCGCCACCAGCATGAAGCGACGCCAGATCTCCGCCGCCACGGTTCCGCCGGTGACCTGGTTCATCGGCGCATTGTCGTCGTTGCCGACCCAGACCCCGCAGACCCAGTCGGGGGTGAAGCCCACGAACAGGGCGTTGCGCCAGTCCTGGCTGGTGCCGGTCTTGCCCGCCGTCGGCCGGCCAAAGGCCGCGCGCGTCCCGGTGCCGCGCTCCACGACCCCCTTCATCATGCGGACCATCTCTCCCGCGCGGGCCGCATCGAAGACCTGTCTCGGGGCCGGCGCTGGCGCCGTGTACAGCACATGGCCGGCGGAGTCGGCGATGGATGAGATCAGATGCGGCTCAAGGCGCCGCCCGCCCTGCTGGAACACCTGGAACCCGGAGGTCAGCTCCAGCAGGGTCACCTCATAGGCGCCGAGCGCCACCGCCGGTCCGGGCCGCGCCGGCAGACTGGTGAAGCCGAACCGCCGGGCGATATCGCCGATGTGCTCAGGGCCGACTTCCAGCGCCAGGCGCACTGCCACGGTGTTGATCGACTTCACCAGACCTTCTTCCACCGTCACCGGCCCACGATAGCCGCCGCCATAGTTGCCCGGGGACCAGGGCCCGAGGCGGACCGGAGCATCGTTGCGGATGTCGGTGGGCTTGATCCCCCGCTCCAGGGCGGCGGCGTAGATGAAGGGTTTCATCGCCGAGCCCGGCTGCCTCTGGGCCTGTGAGGCTCGGTTGAATGGGCCGAAGCGGTGGTCCAACCCCCCCACAAGGGCGCGGATCGCGCCGTCTGGAGCCAGGGCCACCAGCGCCGCCTGCCGCGCGCCCGCCCGCCGTCCGTCGCTTTCCATCACCCGCCGGGCCACCTGGGAGGCGCTGACCTGAAGGCCGCGGTCGATGGTGAGCTGCACCACAAGGTCCGGGGCCCGCGCCCCCGCGCGGCGGGCCGCCTCTGCCTGGGCCATGTCGAGCACATAGCCGAAGTCGTCGTCCTCGCTCTGCTCCGGGGCCAGGACGGGGCGTTCGGCCAGGGCCCGCCGCTCGTCCGCTGCCGTAATCCAGCCCTCCTGCGCCATGCGATCCAGGACCAGGTGCGAACGCGCCAGCGCCGCGGCCATGTCGCTGGTGGGCGCCAGCCGCGAGGGCGCCTTGGGCAGCGCCGCCAGCAGCGCCGCTTCCGACAGGGTCAGGTTGCGCGAGGGTTTGGCGAAATAGGTCTCCGACGCCGCCTCCACGCCATAGGCGCTGGCCCCGAAGAAGATCCGGTTGAGATAGAGCTCAAGGACTTGGTCCCTGGTCATCATCCGGCCCAGGCTGAAGGCGAGCGCCGCCTCCTGGACCTTCCGCTTGATCGTCTGGTCCGGCTTCAGGAACAGGGTCTTGGCCAGCTGCTGGGTCAGGGTCGAGCCGCCCTGCACCACGGTTCCCGCCCGGGCGTTGGCGATCAGCGCCCGCACCAATCCGTAGCCGTCGATCGGTCCGTGCTTGTAGAAACGGCGGTCCTCGGCGGCGAGGAACGCCTTGGGGACATAGGCCGGAAGCTCGTCCAGCCTGACACGGCGGGCATAGCGCGGTCCCCGGCTGGCGATCCGGGCGCCGGCGCGGTCCAGGAAGGTGATTCCGGGCGCCCGGTTCAGCGCCCAGAGGCCGTCGGCGGCGGGCACGGTGGGAAGATCGCTCAGATAGGCAAGCTTGACCCAGGCCGCCGTCAGCACCGCCAGCAGCACCAGCGTCACCCCCGCCACGACGCCCAGCCGCGCCAGCAGGCCGAGCCGCCGCCGCCGACGCGGCAGGTCGGCGCGGAAGGTCTGCAAAGGCGGGTCCGGCTCGGTGTCCGGAAAGCGATCGGTCATGTCTGGGTGTTGGTGGCGGGGCGGAAGGGGTTTAGGACGCGCGGTTCATGACGGAAAAGCCCTTCTGGGAAAGCAAGACGCTCGAAGAGATGAGCGTGTCGGAGTGGGAGAGCCTCTGCGACGGCTGTGGGCTGTGCTGCCTGATCCGCTTCGAGGATGAAGACACGGGAGAGATCATCCCCACCCGCGTCGCCTGCAAGCTGCTCGACCAGCACCTGTGCCGTTGCAAGGACTACCCCAACCGCAAGGCCCATGTCCCGGACTGCATCAAGCTGACGCCGTGGAACATCGAGGCGCTGCAGTGGATGCCGCGCAGCTGCGCCTACCGCCGCCTCTATGAAGGCCGGCCTCTGGCCGCCTGGCACCCGCTGATCAGCGGCGATCCTGAGACCGTGCACAGCGCTGGCGTCTCGATTCGCGGACAGACCATCTCCGAGGCGGTGCTCGCCGATCCCGACGACGCGATCGACTTCGCCGCGCCCGAGTTGTCGGCGGATCGCGGAGACTAACTCGCCGGGGCCACGGGGGTTTCGACGCTGGGCGATCCCGGCGGCGGACCATAGCGATTGGCGCTCCGGTCGCCGGACGAGAGTCCTACCCAGAGCAGGAACAGCAGCTTGACCAGGCCGGCCACGGCCAGGAAGGCGATCATCGCGCCCAGCGCCGCCAGGAACACGCCCCAGTTCAGCTCGGCGCGCTCGGTGGCGGCGGCAAAGATCGCGGTCAGCACGCTCAGGCCGCCGAACACGAAGGCCAGGCCCATGCAGACCAAGCCGGCGATCACCGGGACCATGATGAACCAGCCGCTTTTGCCGAAATCGTGCAGCCGCTTGGCGATCACGCAGATCCACGGATAGAGCAGGATCAGCCACAGCACCGGCGCCAGGATGTGCAGCACCGGCGAGACGATCCAGACGATCATCAGGATCAGCAAGCCGATCCAGTAGTCCTTCTGGCCGATGCGGCCTTCAGGGGATAGGAACAAGGTCTGCCAGTTCATCGCTGTCCTCGCGTCCAATGGGCGGACTCTACCGCTCCGGCGGCGGCGCGCAATCGGGCTCGGTCCAAGGCTGTGGTAATATTGCCACATTCGGCCTTGCTTTGAGGCGGAAAAGGCCTAACTCAGGCCCGTCTCCACTCCAGTTTTTCGAGGACCCCACTTGGCGCAGGATCCCTATCAGGAGCTCGGCGTCTCCCGCACCGCCAACGCCGACGAAGTGCGCAGCGCGTTCCGCAAGCTGGCGAAGCAGCACCATCCCGACAAGAACCCCGGTGACAAGAAGTCCGAGGAGCGGTTCAAGCGACTGAGCGCCGCCTTCGACCTGCTGGGCGACGAGGACAAGCGCAAGCGCTACGACCGCGGCGAGATCGACGCCGACGGGCACGAGGTCATGCGTGGCTTCGGGGGCGGCGGCGCAAGTGGTGGTTTCAGTGGTGGCGGGCCGTTCCAGAACGGCCATCACGCCAGCGCCAGCTTCGAGGGCGTCGACATCAACGACATCCTGGGCGAGGTGTTCGGCAACCGTGCGGGCGGCGCCAGGAGCGGCTTCGGCGGTTTCGACCGCAGGGGCTCGGACGTCCGCGCCAAGCTCACGATCGACCTGGAAGACTCCATCCAGGGCGGCAAGAAGCGGATCAGTTTTTCCGACGGCCGGATGATCGACGTGAACATCCCTAAGGGGGCGTTCGACGGCCAGATGCTGCGCCTGAAGGGGCAGGGGACCCAGGGGCGGAGCGGGCCTGGCGACGCCATCATCGAGATCTCCATTCGACCCCACCCAACCTTCCGGCGCGAGGGCGACAGCCTGGTCATGGACCTGCCCGTCTCGGTTCCCGACGCGGTGCTCGGCGGCAAGGTCGAGGCGCCGACCCCGGACGGTCTGGTCACCCTGACCCTGCCCAAGGGCTCCAATTCGGGCAGCGCCCTGCGGCTGAAGGGCCGAGGACTGCCCGATCCCAAGACCGGCAAGCGGGGCGATCTGCTCGCCCGGCTGCTCATTGTATTGCCGGAAGAGCCCGATCCGGAGCTGGAGCAATTCGCCGAGACCTGGCGGCGCAAGCGGCCCTACAAACCCCGCCGCAAGGGGTGATAGTCTCAGGAAAGCCTGATTAACGCGTTCAGCACCCATTCAGCCGGCGGGGCCTAGGGATTGGCGTATGAAGCACCTGACTCCCCTCCTTGCAGCCCTGGCGCTGGCGGCGGCCGCCGCGCCCGTGGCGAACGCATGGGCGGATCCGGGCGACCGCGGGGGCCGCGGCGGCTGGCGCGGTGACGCGGGCGGGCAAGGCTGGCGCGGCGGTGGCGACCGGGGCAGCTGGCGAGGCGGCCAATCCGATGGCGGGAGACCGTCGGACGGCGGCCGGTTCCAGCGTGACAATGGCAGGTACCAGCAGGACGGCGGCCGGTTCGAAGGCGACCGTGGACGCTTCGGCGTCGGCCCTTCGGATGGGGCGCGCCGGATCCGCGATTCGGACAATGCGGGCGGCCAGCAACAGGGCGAAGGCGGCCGGCGCGGCGTTCTGCGCGGCGGCTCCAACGAAGCCGTCGAGGGCGTGCGCCAGGGCCTGCGGCCCATGGGCCAGGTGCTGAACGATATCCAGCGCCGTCAGCCCGGCCGTCAGCTGGACGCCGGCATGGAGACATGGAGCGACGGCCGCGCGGCCTATCGCGTCCGCTGGGCGGCCGAGAATGGCCGCCGGATCGATTATGTCGTCGACGCGCGCACGGGCGCGATCCTGTCGGTCGAGGGAAGGTAGCATGCGGATTCTGGTGGTCGAGGACGATCCGGACCTGTCGCGTCAGCTCAAGGGCGCGCTCGGCGACGCCGGCTATGCGGTGGATCACGCCGCCGACGGCGAGGAGGCTCAGTTCCTGGGCGACACCGAGCCCTACGACGCCGTGGTGCTCGACCTCGGCCTGCCGAAGATCGACGGCGTGTCGGTGCTGGAGCGCTGGCGCAAGGACGGCGTGTCCACGCCCGTCCTGATCCTCACCGCTCGCGGGGCCTGGAGCGAGAAGGTCGCCGGCTTCGACGCCGGCGCCGACGACTATCTCACCAAGCCGTTCCACACCGAAGAGTTGCTGGCGCGCCTGCGCGCCCTGCTGCGCCGCGCCGCCGGTCACGCCTCGCCGGCCCTGGTCTGCGGCGCCCTCAGGCTCGACCCGCGCGCCGCCAGAGCCTCGGTCAACGGCGAACCTCTCAGGTTGACGTCGCTGGAATACCGCCTGCTGCACTATCTGATGATGCACCAGGGCCGGGTGATCAGCCGTACCGAACTGGTGGAGCATCTCTACGACCAGGACTTCGACCGCGACTCCAACACCATCGAGGTGTTCGTCGGTCGCCTGCGCAAGAAGATCGGCCCGGACCGCATCGAGACCGTCCGCGGCCTGGGGTACCGCCTCGCCCCGCTCCAGGGCGAGACTGAAGACGCTTGAAGCTTGGGGTGAACCTTCGGGACCTGAGCGGGGGCTCGCTGGTCGGCCGGCTGATCTGGCTGGCCGCGGGCTGGAGCCTCGCCGTCCTCGCCATCATCTGCCTGGCGCTTACCGCCATCTTCTATGCATCGGCCATCAGCCGCTTCGACACCAGCCTCAAGGACGTGGCGGACGGCCTCCTGGCGGGATCCTCCATCGAAGAGAACGGCCTGGTGGCCCCGCCTCCCTTCACCGACGCCCGCTCGACCCGGGTCTATTCCGGCAAGTACTGGCAGCTGGCGGACGTGGGGCAGGGCGGTCAGGTGCAGCCGTTGGTGCGCTCGCGCTCCCTCTGGGACAGCGACCTGAAGGGACCGACCGGCCCGGATCGGCTGATCATGGGCTCCACCGTCTTCTACGACACCCGCGGACCCCAGAACGAACCGCTGCGGGCGGTGGCCCAGACCCGGACCCTGCCCGGGCGCAAGGCGCCGGTGGTGTTCATGGCCGCCGAGGACCGCTCGCCCATCGATCGGGACGTGTTGGGCTTCGCATTCCGGACGGCGGTGCTGCTGGTGCTGCTGGGCGCGGGCCTGGTGGCCGCCGTGATCATCCAGGTGCGCGTGGGTCTGAAGCCCCTGTTCGACCTCCAGCGCGAGGTCGTGGCCGTCCGAAAGGGCCGCGCCGAACAGGTGGTCGGCCGCTACCCCGCCGAACTGGAGCCACTGGCCCAGGAGCTCAACGCCCTGGTGGCCCACAACCAGGAGGTCGTCGAACGGCAGAGGACCCACGTCGGCAACCTGGCCCACGCACTGAAGACGCCCCTGTCGGTGATGCTGACGGAGGCCGGCCGGCAGAAGGGCGATCTGGCCGAGGTGGTGGGTCGCCAGGCCGAAGTGATGCGCGAACAGGTCGACCACCATCTGCGCCGCGCCCGCACCGCCGCCCGGGCCCAGGGCTCGCGCGACCGCACCCCGGTCGAGCCCGCACTGGAGGAGCTGGCGCGCACCCTGGAGAAGATCTTCGAGACCAAGAAGGTGGAGATCGACTGGAGCACCCCTCCCAGCCTCGCCTTCCAGGGCGAGCGCCAGGACCTTCTGGAGATCGCGGGGAACGCTCTGGAGAACGCCTGCAAATGGTGTCGTCGGGGCGTGTGGATCCAGGCGGAGGAGATCTCAGACGAGCGCCTGCGCCTGAGGATCGAGGACGACGGCCCTGGGCTTCCGGCCGAGCGCCGCGAAGAAGTGTTGAAACGCGGCGCGCGCCTGGATGAGAGCGCCCCCGGCTCGGGGCTTGGCCTGTCGATCGTCGACGAACTGGTGCGCGCCTATGGCGGGACCATCACGCTGGGCCAGTCCGCGCATGGCGGCCTGCAGATCGACATAGAGCTCCCCCGGGCCTGAATCCGCCGCGCCCACAAGGGCGTGACAGAACG
>FTHI01000536.1_pt1 | contig 13018 bp, 15 predicted proteins | sample 1640891 | NCBI WGS metagenome assembly FTHI01 (sample SAMEA3914788, study PRJEB12502) | metagenome | biome: forest; material: soil | place: Canada | collected 2011-07-03 | depth 0.1 m
GCTTCCCTCATCCGTCCGAGCGATTCGATTGAAGGAGCGGACACTACCCATCATCGATCAAAAGATCAAGGGCTTCCCGGTTTTGAGGCCGGAATCTCCGCTGAAGAGCCCAAATGGCGATCCAGACCGCCTGATTCAAGCGATCCGGCCCAGAATTCGGCCCTAGGGAATCATCCCCAGGTGCGCCTGCGCTCTTAGGGTGGCGAAGGTCGGCTGGGCCGTGGTGTGCACGCGATAGGCCTGAATGTCTCGAAAATATCGCTGCATTCGTTGGCCACCGAGTGAGGCCCGGGCGCCGGCGGTCTCGAAAAGCATGTCCACGGCGCCGCAGGCCAGCTTGCAGGCCTCCTGCGACATGCCCCAGAGCTTCAGCGTATCGGCGCTGCGAATCGGCGTGCCGTCGCGGGCCCAGCGCTGGCACTGCTCCATATATTCGTTGACCGCGGCCAGAGTGACCGCCCAGGCCGCGTCGGTCATGTTCATGGCGCGTCCGATCACCCGCCAGGCCTCAGGATCGGCGCGGCGCGTCTGACCGGCCCCCCGGGGAATCGGCGTCACGTCCAGTAGCAGCTCGTATTCCTCCAGCGCCGCGCGTGCGACGCCGGTGGTGATCGCGCCGAATTCGGTGAGGAAGGCGCCGGCCGCCACGCCGAGGTACATGGGATTGCCATGCAGCCGCACGCCGGGCGATCCGTCGCGGCCCAGCATGGACATCATCAGGTCCCCGGCGACCCAGTGATGCTCCGGCACGAACACCTTCTGCAAGCGTATGGAGTTGGAACCTGAACCCTGCATGCCCAGGCTGGCGTCTCCGCCCCAGTCGGGCACGACCTCGTACTTCGCGCGCGGGACGACGAAGCTCATGACCACGGGAGGTCCCTCCCCTTCCCGCAGCAAGGTCGAGCCGATGAAGTGGGTGCTGACCGGGGCGCCCGAGGCGAATCCGAACAGGCCATCCACGACGAACCCCCCGTCCACTCGCGTGATGGTCCCGGCCGGCGAGGCCCGCTGGCAGATGCGGATGTCGCCGTCCTTGCCGAACAGTTCGGCCTGGGCCTGCTCGGACCAGTGCGAGGACAGCAGGAACACGTGCGAGGAGGCGAGCGTGTAGCACCAGGCGGTGGAGGGGTGACCGCAGGCCAGCTCCAGGATCACCTTGATGAACACCGGATAGTCGAACTCATACCCGCCGAACATCCGCGGCTGCAGGATCCGGTAGAGGCCCGCGTCATTGAAGGCGTTATGCAGCTGGTCCGAGTAGTAGCCGCGGGCGTCGTTCTCGGCCTGCTGTTCGCGCAACAGCGGCTTCAGCGCCGCGGCGCGGGCGATCACCGTCTCGGGTTTCAGGCCCGGCTCGGGCTGAGGCAGCGGCTTGCGCAGCCGTTCAGCCGCCTGGACGTCAGCCATGTCTCCTCCGCGGAAGCTCGGTTTCAGACTGTACGGAGCGCGGCCCCCGTGCAAGCCAGCCTTGCGTTGGCGGGCGCGCGCCGCATATGAAGCGCCACCGGAGCAGCCCCATAGATGTTGTCTCAAAAGGCGCGTTACGCCCTCAAGTCGATGATCGAGCTGGGACGCGCAGGGTCAGAGGCCCTGCTCACGGCTGGCGAGATCGCCCAGCGCGCCGACGCACCGCGCAAGTTCCTCGAGGCGATCCTGCTCGAGCTCTCACGCCGGCAACTGATCATCAGCCGACGCGGCAAGCTCGGCGGCTATTCCCTTGCGCGCCCGGCCAAGGACATCACCTTCGCCGAGATCATCCGCGTCATCGACGGCCCCCTGGCCCTGGCGCCGTGCGTCAGCCAGATGGCGTTCCGGAAATGCGACGACTGCGAGGACCTGGCCACCTGCACGCTCAGGCCGGCTCTGCTCAAGACCCGCGACGCCACCGCGGCGATCCTGGAAGGCTACACCCTGGCGGACGCCGTCCGGGAAGGCGTGAAGGGCTCCGCCCTGGCCTGAGCCCCCTGCCCTAACCCAGCAACGGGTGGGGTGAGGCCAGGCCCAGTTTGGCCGCGCCCGCGGCGATGTACTGCCTGGGCTGCACGGCAGTGTGCTGGGTCGCGGCATGTATGTCTCGCAGCCGCCGCTGAAGCGGCGAGGTTTCATAGAGCGCGCCCCCTCCCCCCAGGCTGTAGCAGGCGTCCACCGCCCTGACGCACGCCGCCGTCACCCAGGCGGCGGTCTGGAAGGCCTCGGCCAACAGCTCTCCGCCGGCCAGCTCGCCCGCGAGAGCCCGCTCCCACAGCCTGTTGGTCTGCGCCTCGGTCATCGACCGGGCCGCCCGCACCTCGGCGTCGACGCGGCCGAGCTCCCCTTGGAAAGCCGGAGAATCGCGCATGGGGCCGGGCTGGAACAGCTGGCGTTTGCCGGTGTTGGCCAGCGCAACGATGTCAGCCAAGGCCCCCTCGGCGATGCCCACCGCCGGGGCGCAGTGCATCATCGGCACGAAGTGCAGGGGCGAGGGATAGAGCGGCCCGGGCAGGCAGGACTCGCCGCCGAAGTCGAAGACGTTGGCCTCGGGGACGAAGACATCCGCCAGTCCGATGTGATGACTGCCAGTCCCCTTCAGGCCGGCCACATTCCAGGTGTCTTCGATCCGCCAGACCGAGGCGGGCATGACGAAATGCCTCACCAGCGGCGCGCCCTCCACTCTGCCTGGAACCGGTGCTCCCCCTTTGGTGATCACGCACCCCGAGAACAGCCAGTGGGCGTTCTGACAGCCGCTGGCGAAGCCCCAGCGCCCATTCACGAGGTAGCCGCCGTCCACCTGTTCGGCCGCACCCGACGGCGCCGCCGCGCCCGCTACGATCACGTCGGGTCCATCGGCGAACACCAGATCAAGCGTCGGCCTCGCAAGCTTGGCGAAGAAGGTGAGCGACCCGGTCCCGATCATGGCGGTCCAACCCACGGCGCCATCCGCGGCGGCCAGGGCGATCAGCACCTGAAGCGTCGCGGGGAAGTCGAGCTCCAACCCGCCGTGGCTGCGTGGCGCATACATCCGGAAGACGCCGGCCTCTTTCAGCAGTTCGACGACGTCCGGCGGGATTCGGCGGGCGGCCTCGAACTCCGCGGACCGGGCCGCCAGGCTGGGCGCCAGGGCGCGGACCTTGGCGAGGAGTTCAGCGCCCACATCGGGTGCGGCCGCCTTCGGCCGGGCGTCCAACGTCATCGACATGATCGTCCCCTCGCCTGCTCGGGGAGACACTCGATCACATTCACGCAGCGTCGGCTATCGGGCGAGGTGCGCTTCAGGTGGCGATATAGGCCTTCAGGGTCTCGGCTTCCGCCTCGGTCTCGGCGATCTTGCGCTTGACCAGGTCGCCGATGGACACCAGCCCGGCCAGGCGGCCGTCCGCCAGCACCGGCAGATGGCGGACCCTGCGGTCGGTCATCCGCCCCAGAAGCGCGTCCACGGTCTCGGTCGGATCGGCGAAGATGACCTCGCGGGTCATGTAGAGCGCCACCGACCGGGACAGACCTTCCGGGCCATGCATGGCCACGACCCGGACCACGTCTCGCTCGGAAAGGATTCCGACAACAGCGTCGCGTTCGTCCAGGACCACCGCGGCCCCAACCTTGCGCTCGTAAAGCAGAGCCGCCGCCTGGGCGACGGTTTCGTGCGGCGAAATGGTGAACACCAGGTCGCCTTTTTCCCGGATGATCTGGGACACAAGCATGGAAGCCTCCGTGCCGGTCTTGGCTCTCCTGGAGGAGGGTCCTGCAAAACCCATTGGCTTGCAACAGCTTGACCCGTCACATCAGCGCGATCTTGTGAACCGCGCAACGGGCCCGATCAGCAGCACGCCTGCGACGAAGCCGGCGATGTGCGCCTCCCAGGCGATCCGCGCACCGAACAGGATGGGTGTCGCGCCGAACACCGCCATCAAGGCGTTGATCGCCAGCCAGCTTGCTCCAAGGGTAATCACGCCGCGGCTCCGGATCGGCGCCAATTCATCGCCCCGGCCGAAGAGCCGGGAGGCGGCGCCCATCAGGCCGGACACGGCGCCGGAGGCCCCCACCACGGGGCTGAGGTCGTGCAGGTGCAGAACGGCGAAGCCCAGGCTCGAAACCACGGCGCACGCCAGGTAGAAGCCGAAGAACCCGGAGACTCCTTTAGGGCCGCCGCCCAGCAGCCGTGCGACCGGAGCGCCAAAGGCCAAGCCTCCCAGGGCATTCATGATCGCATGCGGCCATCCGCCGTGGACGAGGACCAACGTCGCCGCCGTCCACAATCGCCAATGGTCAAGATCAGCCGGCGCAAAGGCAAATCGGTCGACCCAGGCTTCGCTGCCGCCGGACCAGGCCTGGATTGCGTATGACCCGACGATGGCGACCGCGATCGTCACCGCCGGCCATGGGGCGTTGAACAGGGGCTGCGGACCCTCGGGACGCTCCTCCTCACCCTCCAGACTCATGCTGACGCCCCTATGGACAACGGATCCTGATGGTCAGGCGTCATGGCAAACCTCGGCTTAACCAAATCGAGACCTCTTGGTCGGTAACTCGGACCCGTCAAGGTCGATGCGGTCCGGTCGCTCGCCTGGGCGTGCACCTGTGGAGTCGGTCATGGCCGCGAGGCTCTTGCGATCATTCTGTCCGGTCCTGATCGCGCTTTCAGCCGCGGGCGCGGTCCACGCGCAATCCATGACCACCAATTCTGCGTCTTACAATGCCGGCTGGGGCCGGATCGCAGGGCAGGAGAATCGCGGCGTCGATCCCAGCACGCGCGACGCCAACGGCAATCGCCTGATCGTCAACGGCATCATCCAGTCCGGCTCGACCCAGGCCCTGTTCGCCGGCGGCGCGTCCAGCGCCTATGCGGGCGCCGGAGCAAGCGCGAGCGCCAGCAGCGACGCGGGCTTCTCGAGCGCCACCGCCATCGGCAACAGCCTGACGGTCATCACCCAGGGCGACAACAACACCGTCATCATCGATTCCGTTCAGACCAACAACGGCGCCGTGACAGCGGTCACCGCCAAGGCGGGAGGCTGAGGCCCATGTCCCCCGTTCGTCGCCCTCGCCTCAAAGCTTTCAGCAAGCTCGCCGTGGGCGCCGCCGCCTGCAGCCTGCTGCTCGCGGGTTGCGCCACGCCCGTGGCCGGTCCCAGCGGCCTCTACGCCCATCCGATCGGGGACGCCCCGGTCACCTCCAACCCGACGCCTTATTCCACGGCCCTCGTATGCCTGGGCCAGTACGCCCGCACCAAGGGACTTCGGGCGCCAAGGATCGCCGTCGGCCGCATCTCGGATTACACCGGCAAGGAAGAGTCCGACGGCTCGGGCCGCAAGCTGACCCAGGGCGCCTCGCTGATGGCGATCTCGGCCCTGGCCAAGGCCGGTGCGCCGCTGGTTGAGCGCTACGATACAAGCGTTTCCGAGCTTGAGCTCAAGTACGCCAACAACAAGCTGATCGGTGACGACCCGAACGCCAGGCCCGATGCGCCGGCCGACTACCGTCGCATCCTCTCCGGCCAGGTCCCGGGGTCCGATTTCTATCTTGTGGGCGGCATCACCGAGCTGAATTTCAACATCCGGTCCTCTGGACTGAACGCCGCCGGGGGCGAGGTGCAGGCCAGAGGCGTCAAGGCGCAGCTCGGCGCTCGGCTCTTCATCATGAACGTCGGCCTTGACCTGCGGCTGGTGAACACCCGCACGCTCGAAGTGGTCGATGTCATCTCCTACCAGAAGCAGATCGTCGGCCGGGAAGTGTCAGCCGGCGTCTTCGATATCTTCAACGGCATCTCCTACGACGTCGCCGCCGGCGAAGGCGGCCTGGAGCCCCTGCAGCTCGGCGTCCGCGCCGTGATCGAGCGCGGCGTGCTGGAGATGATGGCCAACCTCTACGGCGCTCCCGGCCCGGACGCGTGCCTGGCCCAGAGCGGCGATCCGCTCAGTGACAACATGGCCGGCGTCACCGGCGGATACACCCCGGCCTACAACAACCTGGCGACCAACAATGCGCAGAGCCGCGAAGATCCTTATCGCTGGAGTCGTCCTCGCGACCCCGCTCCTCCCGCCAATGATCGGGGCCGCTACTAGCCAGGTCGCCGACAATCTGGTCGTCAACACCCAGACCCAGTCGGGGACGATCAACTCGAACCAGACGCTGGACGTCGTGGCCGTGTCCGACGTCACCTCCGGCGTCACCACCGCCACTGGCAACAGCGTCGTGGCGGCGGCCCAGAGCGGTTCACTAGACGTGCAGTCGGCCCAGTCGATGCAGGCCGACGCGCTCGCCGCCACCACCGTCAATGTCTCGGTCGACGCGGGCCAGACCGTTTCCCTCACGACAGCGGCGACAGGCAACGCGGGAGAGGCCGACAGCGTGGGCGGCGGGGCGATGACCGCCAACGTCAGACAGGACACGTCCACCGCCCTGATCGGGGCCAACAGCGCATTCGAAGCCGGATCCGCCCAGGCCGGCGATGTGTCCGCCAGCGCCACCGCCATCGCCAACACCCAGGGCCTGGGCGCCGTCGGTGCGACGGAGGACGCAACGGTGGCCCAGACCACCTCAGCCGCCGTCGAAGCCGACGGGGGCGGCAATCTGCAATACACGGCTGGAACCGCGAGCCTCTCCGCCCTCGCAGTGGGCAACAACATCACCGCCACAGGGACGGATGGGTCCAGTCAGACGCTCTCGGTCGTCCAGGGCGTGACCAGCGACCATGTGCAGGCCACCCACGTCGTCAACATGGGCAACGCCCAGACGGTCTCAACCGGCGCCACCGCAACGGCGAACAACCTCTCGGTCTCCAACGACGGCGGCCCACTGAATGTCGTGACCGTTCAGGACAACCAGGCCTTCATCCTTGGTCAGGCCGAGACCACGGCCTATGAGTTCGGCTCCGCCACCTCGTCCGCCCTAGGCGTCGGAAATTCGGTATCGCTGGCCGAAACCGGCGACGCCGTGTTCATCGACAACGTCCAGACCAACAGTGGAAACGGCGTCGAGGTGATCGCATCGGCCTCAGGGACAGACGGCTACGACCTCTCGGCCAGCGCCACCGCCATGGGCAACTCGGTCCTGGCCTTCTCCTGCTCGGTCTGTGGGGGCCGGATCACCGCCCGCAACCAGCAGGTCAACTCGTCGGAAGTCGACGCCATCACAGCGACCAGCGTCGGCTCCTCAGCGCGATCGGTCACCGGCGTCGCCACAGCCATCGGCAACAGCGCCACCTTCTATGTGAGCAGTCCTGGAAGTTGAGCCGAAGCTACCTCCAGGACGCACTGTGACCCGGATCTTTGTCGACGCCGACGCCTGCCCCGTGAAGGAGGAGGTCTATCGCGTCGCCCGCCGGTACGCATTGCCCGTGTCGGTGGTGTCCAACAGCTTCCTGATGGTCCCCTCCGACCCGCTGATCGAGCGGATCGTGGTCGAGGCTGGCCCGGACATCGCCGACGACTGGATCGCCGAGCGCGCACAGAGCGGCGACATCGTCGTGACCGCCGACATCCCGCTGGCGGCGCGTTGCCTTGAAGGCGGCGCCCAAGCGATCGGGCCGAACGGTCGCCCGTTCACCTGCGACTCCATCGGTTCGGCCTTGGCCCAGCGCGGGATCGCCGAGCACCTGCGCTCGATGGGAGAGACCACCCGCGGTCCGCCGCCCTTCCAGGCTGCCGACCGCTCCCGCTTCCTTTCGGCCCTGGACGAGGCCGTGCATCGCGCCCGGCGCGCGGCCCGCTGACGTCTACTTCTTCTCCAACATCAACTGGCCCCGCTTGCTCAGCCGGCCCTGGATCCGGCCAGCCATCCCCGCCAACAGCCTCGGCAGGTCGATCTCGACGCGGATCGCCGTGTCCTGGACCTCGAGGCGTCCGGTGATCCCCTGGCCGAGCGCGCGGGCAGAGAACCGCAGCAGGTCGCCGTCCCAGGCGTGCTCAACCCGGGCCAGCTTGGAGCCCGAGATTTGTCGCACGAAGTCGTCGACGCCAACCACAAGCCGGCGGCGCGCCTCGTCCTTGCCGAGATCGTGGGAGATTGAGATCGTGACGGGTCTGCTCATGGTCGCCTGGATAGCCGATAACGGCCCAGACGCCGTTCGGGTCCCGCGAGCGACCTGGAATGGTTCTAATGAGCGGTCAGGGCCGTCCAGACCGCAGAACCCAGAGCGGCTATCGCTACGGCAAGCGGGGCAAGCCAGTAAATGGCGCTGAGGACGCGCCGTTGCAGCGACGGCTGGCTAGTCGAGGCCGCGGGGGAGATCGAGGCGGCGGATGCGGAGCGGCCAGCGCCCGCCTGGACCGGCGTCGCGAGCGTGCTGGCCCAGCTGGACGGGCCTCCCGTCATGGTCCCTGACGCGCTGCCCCCCATCTGCAGACGAAGGCTTGAAGGTCGGTTCCCGGCGCGAGTCCATCGTTCGGATCCTTTCGGATCATCGCCCGGCCCCAGGCGGCCTATTGCGGACGGCATTGCAGTCATGGCGGGAACAATTGACCACAGAGTTCTTTACCGACGATTAAGCGTGCCCCAGCACCAAGAATGCTCGCAAATTCAACATCATTCATACGCAACCATCAAATTTTTACAGTCTACTACCCGACATAGGGACACGACATCAACCATACACTTTCAGTTAGGGGACGACCCACATAGAGCGCCCCACTTAGACCCAAACACACTCTAACTGTTCAGTAATAATCCCCACCTATGGTGAAGCTGTTTCCTAGCGAGAGCTGCGCGCTTACGCCGGGAATGTGGGGCGGACTCGGCCCGGCGGATGCCGCCGGGCCGTTTTCACGCCTGCTGATCAGGTTGCACCGGCCCAACGCGGGATCGGGCGGCCCTCAGAAGAAGCCTGAGAGATTTCGCCGGATGCGCTCAATCACCGGACCGGTGTCTTCGGGAAGCCGGAACGTCTGGCCGGTGATCGTCTCGAAGGCCTGGATGTAGACCTCCGCCGTCTTCAGGATCATCTCAGCCGGAATCTCAGGAATTGGATCGCGGTAAGGGTCGCATCGCGCAGCGACCCAGCTGCGCATGAAGTCCTTGTCGAAACTTTCCGGCCGCTCGCCCCGATCAAATCGCGCTCCGTAGCTGCTCTGAAGCCAGTAGCGGCTGCTGTCAGGCGTATGGATCTCGTCGGCGAGGACGACCTTGCCATCGGCATCGAGACCGAACTCGTACTTGGTGTCGGCCAGGATCAGGCCGCGTTCAGCCGCCATCGCCTGGCCGCGTTCGAACAGCGCCATGGCGTACCCGTGGGCTGTCTTCCAGTGCGACTGGCTTAGGAGGCCGCTCGCCAGGATCACCTCCGCGCTCAACGGCTCGTCGTGGCCGCCGTCGAAGGCCTTGCTGGTCGGGGTCAGGACCGGCCGCGGCAGCCGCTCGTTGGGCCGTAGGCCATCAGGCAGGTCAAGGCCATACATGGTGCGCTGGCCTGCCTGGTAGAGTGTCAGGATCGACGTGGCCGTGCCGCCGGCAAGATAGCCCCGGACGACGAATTCCACGGGCAGGATCTCGAGCCTGCGCCCGACCACGACGTTGGGATCGGGGTAGCCCAGCACGTGGTTCGGGCAGAGGTCCGCCGTCGCCTCGAACCAGAACCTGGCCGTCTGGGTGAGCACCTGGCCCTTGAACGGGATCGCCGCAAGGATGCGGTCGAACGCGCTCAGCCGATCGGTGGCGATGATGATCCGACGCCCGTCGGGCAGGTCGTAGTTGTCCCGCACCTTGCCGCGATAGTGCCCCGGCAGCCCCGGAATGTCGCCCTCATCCAGGACCTGGCCGGCCCTCTCCTTCAGTTCTGCGATGTCCATCCCACCCCCTGGAAGCCGCCTACTCCGCCGTCCAGCCGCCGTCGATGGTCATGTTGGCGCCGGTGACGTTCTTGGCCGCATCCCCGCAGAGGAACACCACCATGGCCGCGACCTCATCCACCGTCACGAACTGTTTGGTCGGCTGGGCCTCCAGGAACACGTCGCTGATCACCTGCTCCCGCGTCATACCCCTGGTCTTCATCGTCTCCGGGATCTGGTTCTCCACCAGAGGCGTCCAGACATAGCCGGGGCTGATGCAGTTCACTGTGACGCCGTGGGTCGCCAGCTCCAGCGCGACGGTCTTGGTCAGTCCGGCAATGCCGTGCTTCGCGGCGACGTAGGCCGACTTGAAGGGTGAAGCCACCAGCGAGTGAGCCGACGCGGTGGAAATGATCCGGCCCCAGCCGCGGCTCTTCATCCCGGGCGTCGCGGCCCGGATACAATGGAAGGCGGACGACAGATTGATCGCCAGGATCTGATCCCACTTCTCAACAGGGAAGTCCTCGACAGGCGACACGAACTGGATCCCGGCGTTGTTCACCAGCACATCGACGCTGCCGAATGTCGACTCCGCCAGGGCGATCATGGCGGCGATCTGATCTGGTCTGGTCATGTCGGCTGGCGAATGGATCGCCTTGACCCCGAACGCCTTCTCGATCCCCGCGCGTTCCGCTTCGATGTCCTCCGTCTTGCCGAAGCCGTTGATCAGGACATTGGCTCCCTCCTTGGCCAGCGCCCTGGCGATGGCCAGGCCGATGCCGCTGGTCGAACCGGTGACGACGGCCGATTTGGACTGAAGGATCATCAGGGACTCCTTGGTTTGGCCGGCGCCCCATTGGAGGCGTCGCGGCCGGGATCGAACACGGCGGTTCCGCCGGCCCTGGGGGCGAGGGCGTATTTCTGTCGCTCGCGCATACTCCGGCGAGCGTCTGCCAGCCCGGCGGCCCAATGCTCCTGCATGGCGGCCCGGGAGAACTCATAGTCCTTGAAGTGGCTCTCGTACGCCTTGCGACGGTAGATAAGCTGCACCACGGAGACTGAGTGCTCCCGCGCCAGCTCGCTCAACAGCCTGACGTCGGGATCTTCGCTAAGTCCTTCAGGCAAGGCGCCGATCAGATTTCGCAGCGCCGCCTTCATGCGGTGGATCCTGAGGTTGGCGTCGGTGTTGAGCCGGGTGCGGCTGGAGAAGCGGATGTCCTTTTCCCGCTCGGCGGCATCCAGCAGGTTCCGGGGCATCGGCCCCTGCGCGCTGAACAGGTCGACCTGATAGATCACAAGGTCGCGCGGCTCTTCCTCATCGAGCACGTATTGCAGGGGCGTATTGGAGACGAGCCCACCGTCCCAATAATACTCCCCGTCGATCTCCACCGGCGGCAAACCGGGCGGAAGGGCTCCGGAGGCCATGATATGCTCCGGTCCGATCCGGGTCTGGCGGTTGTCGAAATAGGCGAAGTTGCCGGTGCGGACATTGACCGCGCCGACGCTCAGGCGCGTCTCACCGGCGTTGATCCGGTCGAAGTCCACGAGGCGCTCGAGCGTCGCCTTCAAAGGCGTGCTGTCATACACGCTGAGCGCCTCCGGCGAACCGGCCGGCTGGCTCAGCGCAGGCGGAAACCGCGGCTGGAAAAAGCCCGGGGCGCCGAATGCCAGGGTCCAGGTGGCGTCGACGGCCCCCAGCACGGAGTTGCCGTTGTCGCCGAACGAAGGCGGACTGAACGGCAGGGCCGAGGAGACCAGGTTCCAGAAGGCGTGCAGTTGCTCGACGCGCTTCTCAGGAGGATTGCCGGCGATGATCGCCGAATTGATCGCCCCGATGGAAATGCCCGCAACCCACTCCGGTTCGACGCCCGCTTCGCTGAGGCCCTGATGGACCCCGGCCTGGTAGGCGCCCAGCGCCCCGCCCCCCTGAAGCACCAGGACGTCATAGGGCTCAGCGACTGGATCGGGCATGAAGGGCCGCACTCCTTGGCGACGCGGGCGAGGAGCATAGAGGCCCGACCGTGGCGATATGATGCCTGATATATTGCAACGCACAATTCACTGAAGGGGTCCCTGCGGCTACTGTCGGGGAAGAACAGGGGGGATGCACCTTGCCCATCGACGTCCGAGTGCTCGAGGCCCGCCTGGCCGACCTCCCCGGCGCTGTCGTCGGGTATCCCTTCGGACTCCAGCCTGCGGTCTATACGGTGGCGGGCAAGACTTTCGCCATGGTGGCTGAGCGACGGGAAGGAGCAGGCGTGACCCTGAAATCCGATCCGGTCCTGGCCGAGGCGTTGCGCGAGGCCTATCCGGCGATCAAGCCTGGCTATCACACCAACAAGCGCCACTGGAACAGCATCCTCCTGGACTCAGAGCTGCCTGAACCCGTGTTCTGGAACATGGTCCAGGCCTCCTACGAGCTCGTCCGGGCCGCCCTTCCGAAGGCGGTGCGCGACCGGCTGTCTCACCAGGAATCCTCGGCATGAACATCGGGCTCGACGGCAAACGTGTCCTCGTCACCGCTGGAGCGTCCGGCATCGGCCTGCGGATCGCCCGCGTCTTCATCGCCGAGGGTGCACGGGTGGAGATCTGCGACGTCGACCCCGTGGCCCTGGCGGCGCTCGGCCAGAGCGACCCACAGATCGGGGCTCATGTCTGCGACGTATCCGACCGGCCGACGGTCGAGAGGATGATGGCGGCCGCAACCGGACGCCTCGGCGGACTGGATGTCCTCGTCAACAACGCCGGGATCGCCGGCCCCACCGGTCCAGTGGACAGGATCGACCCCGACGCCTGGGACCGGACCCTGGCCGTCAACATCACGGGCATGTTCAATGTCACTCGCCTGGCTGTGGCCCACCTGAAGGCTGCGGGCGGGGGCGCGATCATCAATCTGTCTTCCGCCGCCGGGCGGTTCGGCTTCCCAAACCGTACCCCCTACAGCGCTTCGAAATGGGGTGTCGTCGGCTTCACCAAGACCCTTTCCATGGAGCTTGGCGGGGCCGGAATCCGGGTGAACGCCGTGCTGCCCGGCTCGGTGTCCGGTGACCGGATCGAGGCCGTGTTCGCGGCCAAGGCCCGCGAGGCCGGGGTCCCGCACGAGCAGATCCGCAACGCCGCCCTCGCCTCGGTGTCGATCAAGGACCTGGTCTCTCCAGAGCGGGTCGCCGACTTCGTCGCCTTCATCGCCTCACCGCGCGGCGCCAATATCTCGGGGCAGGCCATCGGCGTGGACAACGATGCGCAATTCCTGATCTGAGGGCTCCGGTCATGAACACGCC
>FTHI01000112.1_pt1 | contig 13009 bp, 9 predicted proteins | sample 1640891 | NCBI WGS metagenome assembly FTHI01 (sample SAMEA3914788, study PRJEB12502) | metagenome | biome: forest; material: soil | place: Canada | collected 2011-07-03 | depth 0.1 m
AGAGCAGAACCCCTATGGCCTCTATGCCGCCAGCAACCTCGGCAGCCTGCTGGCGCTGCTGGCCTATCCCTTCCTGCTCCAGCCGCTGGCCGGCCTGGGGTTCCAGACCCTGATCTGGAGCGCTGGCTACGGAGCCTTCGCCCTTCTGATCCTGGCTCTGGCGGCCCTGTCCTGGTCTGCGGCCGGCCGGACTGCGATGGGCGGATCGGAACGGACCGCGCCTTCGTCTGTGAGTTGGCGCGAACGCCTGTCCTGGGTGCTGCTCGCAGCCGCGCCCTCAAGCCTGCTCCTGGGGGTCACCACCCACATCACCACTGACGTCGCCTCGGCCCCGTTTCTCTGGGTGCTTCCCCTGGCGATCTATCTGGCGACCTTCGTACTCGCCTTCATGGATCGGCCGCTGATCCCGCTGAAAACCACCCTGATCCTGCAGGCGGCGGCCGCGGCGGCTTGCCTTCTGGTGATCCCGGTACGGACCACGGCCTGGCTGTGGCTGCTGGGCCTGCACCTCGGCGCCTTCTTCCTCACCGCCCTGATGTGTCATCAGACCCTGGCGGCGCGGCGGCCCGCTGTCGGCCGGCTCACCGAGTTCTACCTGTTCGTCTCCCTGGGCGGCGTGGTCGGCGGCGCCTTCAACGCCTTTGTCGCTCCGGTGATCTTCAACGGGGTCTGGGAGTACCCCCTGGTCATGGTGCTGACCGGCCTGGCGCGTCCGTGGGGCCACGGACCAATGGCGGGGAGGGTGGCGACCCTGGTGATGATCGGGCTCGGCTGCGCCCTTCTGGTGGCCAGTCCACATATCGAAGTGCCTCAGGTCCTGAAGATCCTGCTGTTCAGCGGTCTGATGATCCCGGCCTTCCTGCTCAGGGACCGCGCGCCGGTTCATGTCGTACTGCTGGCGGCGCTCGCGCTTGCAGCCGCGATGTCATGGAACCACTACGACGTCACCGAGTCCCGCCGCAGCTTCTTCGGCGTGGTGGAGCTGGGCGAACTCGATACGTCCGATCTCGGCAAGGTGCGGATAATGATCCACGGCACCACGCTTCACGGCGCCCAACCGCTCGATCCTGAGCTCAGCTGCACGCCCACCACCTATTACACGGCCGCCGGTCCGATCGCGCAGGTGTTCAGCCAGGTCCAGGCGCTCAAGCCCTCGGCCAGCTACGGGGCGGTGGGCCTGGGGACCGGCACAGTCGCGACCTTCGTGCGCGCCTCCGACGCTATGAGTTTCTATGAGATCGACCCTCTGGTGCTGAAGATCGCCGGCGATCCCAGCCGCTTCACCTACCTGCACGGATGCGCCAAGGGGCCGGTGGGCGTGGTGCTCGGCGACGCCCGGCAGTCCCTCGCCAGGGAGCCCGACAACCGCTTCGACCTGCTGCTGGTCGACGCCTTCTCGTCAGACAGCGTGCCGGTGCACCTTCTCACCGTCGAGGCCGTGCGCAGCTACCTCAGGGTCATCCGGCCGGACGGCGTGGTGATCCTGCACCTCTCCAACCGCAACCTCGAGCTCACCGCCCCGGCCGCCGCCGTGGTCGCCGCCGCCGGCGGCGCGGCCCTGACCCAGACCTGGCGCCCGCCCGCCAACGCCGGGACCCTGACCCAGGCGGCCGCCATTGTGGTCATCGCCGGCCGCACGCCCCAGGCCCTGGAGCCCTACCGCCGCGACCCACGCTGGAGCACCATCGACACCCACCAAGTCCGCCCCTGGACGGACGACTATTCCAACGTCCTGGGCGCCCTGATCGGCAGGATCCGCGCGCAGTATTGATGGCGCGTGTCGGGACCTAGGGCGCCTCCACCGACACCACGGCCTGGGCGGCGAGGCCTTCGCGGCGGCCGGTGAAGCCCATGGCTTCGGTGGTGGTGGCCTTCACGCTCACCCGTTCGATCGGCAGGCCCATGATCTCGGCGATGCGGGCGCGCATGGCTTGGCGGTGTGGGCCGATCTTCGGCGCCTCGCAGATCAGGGTCAGGTCGACGTTGACCACCCGTGCGCCGGCGGTGTGGACCAGCCCCACGGCGTGCTGGACGAAGCGGTCGGAAGACGCGCCCCGCCATTGCGGATCGGACGGCGGGAAGTGCTGGCCGATGTCGCCTTCGGCCACGGCGCCGAGGATGGCGTCGGTGAGCGCGTGCAGCCCTGCGTCGGCGTCGGAGTGCCCGATCAGGCCGTGGTCATGGGGGATCTTCAGGCCGCAGAGCCAGACCCCGTCGCCTGGACCGAAGCGATGGGCGTCGAAGCCCTGGCCGATGCGGATCGAGCGAGTCTGGCCCGCCAGGGCTTCGGCCATGACGAAATCCTCCGGGTAGGTGAGCTTCATCAGCATGGGATCGCCCGGCGTGGCGACCACACGGCCTCCTGCACGCTCGACAGCAGCGGCGTCGTCGGTGGGAGGCTCCGGCCCATCCCACGCCTCATAGGCCCGCGCCAGGATCGGATAGCGGAACGCCTGGGGGGTCTGGACCCGGAAGAGGCCGTCACGCGACACCGTCGTGAGCCCGGTTTGATCCGACTCACGCTTGAGCGTGTCCGCAACCGGCAGCACGGGCACGGCGCCGTCCGCCGCCTCCAGGGCCGTCAGCAGCGGCTCCACGTGTCGGGATGTGACGAAGGGGCGGGCGGCGTCATGGATCAGCACGGCCCCGGGCGGCGCGTCCGCCATGGCCGCCAGGCCCAGCCGCACCGAGTGGGCGCGTTCGGCGCCGCCCGTGACGACCCGGACCTGCCGGACGCTGGTCAGCGCCGCCTCGGCTCGGGCTTCCTCACCGGAGGAGACCGCCACGACGATCTCCTGGGCGCCGGCGGCCGCGAGGCCTTCCACTGACCATAGGAGCACCGGCTTCCCGGCCAGGAGACGCCATTGTTTGGCGGGGCCTGCTCCGGCCCGGGAGCCCGAGCCAGCGGCGGCGATCACGACCGAAAATTCCATGGCCCCTGTTTCCGTGAGCGCCTGAAAAATGTCCAGGGTGGACAAGCGGCGTCAAAAATGCCTAAAAACTCATCTGTGTGTGTGTTTAAATAGTAGGCAACACTGAATGCCGGCGTCGGACGTCCTAAAGGCCGCAGCCTTCGAAGCGGCCGCGGATCCTGCTCTGATCATCGGTTCGGACGGGACCCTTAAGGCTGCGAATGAGGCGGCCGAGACCCTGTTCGGCCAGGGACTGGGGCTGCTCGGCCGCAACCGGCTGCGCGACGCCATCTCGTCGGCCGAGGAAATCGTGCAGCTGATGAACCGGGCGTCCGAGACCGGATCGTCCGCCCGCGAGCGCGACGTCGAGTTCGCCGTCCTTGGCCAGCAGCCGTTCCACGCCGACGCCATTGCGGCCCCTCTGGGGGACGGCGCCGTGCTCCTGACGCTGAGGCTCACCGGCGCCCTGACGGCGCGGCGCTCGCTCGACCCCAACAGCCTGCGTTCGATCGGGGGGCTCGGTCGCATGCTGGCGCACGAGATCAAGAATCCTCTGGCCGGCATCCGCGGCGCAGCCCAGCTCCTGAAGACGGGGATCAGCGCGGAGGACGCCCCTCTTGCCGAGCTGATCGTGGTGGAGACCGACCGCATCCGTCGCCTCGTGGACCGGGTCGAGGCCCTGGGCTGGGACGCCCCGATTGAACCGATTGAAGTCAATATCCACGCCGTGCTCGACCGCGTGCGCGCCCTGGCTGCGAATGGCGTGGCCGACGGAGTGAACGTCAGGGACGCCTACGATCCCTCGCTGCCGCCCACCGTCGGCGACGAGGATCAGCTGGTCCAGATCTTCCTCAACCTGGTGAAGAACGCCGCTGAGGCAACCCACGCGCGCGGCGACGGGCGCGGCGAGATCGTCATCTCCACGGCCTATCGTCATGGACTGAGAGTCCGCACCGGAGAGGGGAAGCAGACCAAGGCCGTGCCGCTGGAAGTCCGCATCCAGGACAACGGCCCGGGGGTTCCCTCGAACCTGCGCGATCAGCTGTTCGAACCGTTTGTCACCACCAAAGCCAATGGGACCGGCCTCGGACTGGCCCTTGTTGCGAAACTAGTCGCCGCCCACGGGGGTCTGGTCGATTTCGAGTCAGAGCCCGGACGCACCGTCTTCAGGGTGCTGTTGCCGGTGCAATCACGTAACGGAGCGGGCTAAGCCCAAAACATGACCATCCAGAGCAAGATCCTCATCGCCGATGACGACGCTTCGATCAGGCTGGTCCTGAGCCAGGCCTTTTCGCGCCTCGGCTATCAGGTCCGGGCCACGTCCAACGCCTCCACCCTCCTGAAGTGGGTGACCGACGGGGAAGGCGACCTGGTGATCACTGACGTGGTGATGCCGGACGAGAACGTGTTTGACGTGTTGCCGCGCATCCGCAAGCAGCGGCCGCGGCTGCCCGTGATCGTGATGAGCGCCCAGAACACTCTTCTCACCGCAGTCAACGCGGCGGAGATCGGGGCCTACGAATATATCCCCAAGCCATTCGACCTGGACGACATGACCGCTGCGGCCAAGCGGGCGCTGGCCCGGCCGGCCGACACCGAGGTCGCCAAGTCCCAGGCCCGCGCCGTGCGCGACGAGCGTCTGCCATTGATCGGCCGCTCGCCGGCCATGCAGGAAGTCTACCGTACAGTCGCCAGGCTGGTGGGCGCCGACCTGACGGTCCTTGTCACCGGTGAGTCGGGCACGGGCAAAGAGCTGGTGGCCCGGGCGCTGCACGACCTTGGTCGCCGGCGCGATGGCCGGTTCGTGGCCATGAACCTCGCCGCCACCCCGCGCGAGCGCGTGGAGTCCGAGCTGTTCGGGCGCGGCGACGGCGATCACGGCAAGCTGGTGGAAGCCGACGGGGGCACCCTGTTCCTCGACGAGGTCGGCGACATGCCGCTCGATGCCCAGACCCGGCTCACCCGCGTCATCGACGGGTCGGAAAAGGCGATCAACCCCAAGACCGGGCGGCCGGCGGACGTGCGCATCATTGCCGCCACCAACCGCGACCTGCGCGGCCTGATCCAGCAGGGCCTGTTCCGCGAGGACCTGTTCTTCCGGCTCAACGTCGCGCCGATCCGCCTCCCGCCCCTGCGCGATCGCACCGAAGACATCGCGGAGCTCGCCAGAGCCTTCCTCCTGCGCGCCAACCGCGAGGGTCTGCCGGCCAAGACCATCGACCAGGGCGCCCTGGACCGGATGAAGGTCCACCCGTGGCCCGGCAACGTCCGCGAGCTGGAGAACCTGATCCGTCGGATGTGCGCCCTCTACGCCGAGGACGTGATCAGCGCCCGCATCGTCGAGCGGGAGCTCAGGGAAGAGACCGGACGCGCCGCCACCGGGGAGGGGCCTGTCAGTCTCTCAACCCTGGTGGAGCGGCACCTGGCGGCCGACTTCGCCTCCCAGCCCGACGGCCTGCCGCCGCGCGGCCTCTATGACCGGGTGATCGAGGAGGTGGAGGCGCCTCTGATCCGGCTCACCCTGGCGGCCACCCGCGGTAACCAGATCCGGGCAGCAGAGATCCTGGGGCTCAACCGGAACACCCTGCGCAAGAAGATCCACGACCTCGGCCTGCAGGCGGTGCGCTCCAAGGCCTGACGCCAGGGCCTGACTCTGGGGCCTGACGTATCTCTGCAACATTACTGTTGAGTTCGGGGCACAGGCGCCGCTAGTCTGAGGGGGCATGCCCCGCGCTGGTTCGATCCCCGCCGCAGGTCCTTTCGGTTTCCTGCGCAACATCCGCGAGCGTCTGGACCCGCGCTTCGTCCTGGGGCTGGGCTATGCCGTCGCGGTCCTTCTGACCCTGGCCGCCGTCTACCTCACGGCCCGCGCCCCGGGCGCCGGTCCCATTGGGCCCGCCGGGCGCACCATGCTGGCGGTGGTGCTGTGCAACCTCGTCCTGATCCTCGCGCTGGCCGCCTCCGTGGGCTGGAGCGTGGTGCGGCTGGTGCGCGATCGCTCGGAGAACGCCGGGGCCCGGCTGCACCTCCGGTTCGTCGGCCTGTTCGCCCTGGCCGCGTTCCTGCCCGCCATCATGGTGGCCATCGTGTTCGGGGCCCTGGTCACCCGCGGCGTCGACAGCTGGTTCTCCAAGCGCGTCTCAACCGTGGTGGAGAAGTCGGCCAAGGTCGCCCAATCCTACCTGGACGCCCAGACCTACGCGCTTCGTGGGGACGTCCTGGCCATGGCCAACGACCTGGACCGGGCCGCACCCCTGCTCAGGGCCAGTCCGATGAGCTACGGCCGGCTGCTGGAGGCCCAGGCGGCCAACCGCGATCTCTCCGCTGCCTACCTGGTGGATAAGGACGGACGGATCCTGGCCAGCGCCGAGAATGACACCGCGCCGGTCTTCGTCGCCCCACCGGCGCGCACCATTGCCGACGCCGACAAGCCCGATGCGACGACCGGCCTGCGCGGCGTGCCGATGAAGACCTTCGAGCACGAGGACCTGATCCGCGCGCTGTTCCGCCTCAAGGCCTACGACGACGCCTACCTCTACGTGGTCCGCAGGGTCGACCCGAACATCTTCGACAACCTGAACGCCGGCGCCGGCGCCCTGCAGGCCTATCGCGAGGCAGCGGCCAACCGCCAACAGATCCAGGGCACGTTCTTCCTCACCTATGTCGAGACCGTCCTGCTGGTGCTGGTGGGCGCGGTCTGGCTGGGAATGGGAGCGGCCAGCGCCATCTCCTCGCCGATCGCCCGCCTGGTCGCCGCGGCCCATCGAGTCTCCGGCGGCGATCTGACCGCCCGGGTCGCTGCTCATAATGACCCTGAAGAGATCGCGGTATTGTCGAGGGCATTCAATAGGATGACCAGCGATCTTCAGGCGCAACAGTCGGCGCTGATGACGGCGAGCCGAGAGGCCGAGTCCCGGCGGGAGTTCATCGAGACAGTGCTGGCCGGGGTCAGCGCCGGAGTGTTGGGCCTTGATGACGAGGGCCGGATCTCGGCCGCCAATCAGCAGGCCCACCTGCTCCTGGGACTGGGCGGAGACATGCGCGGCGAGCCCCTGGCCAAGGCCGCGCCCGAGCTGCAGGAGGTGGCCGCCGCCGCCGCGCGCACAGGCGGCGACGCCGAGGCCGAGATCGACCTGGTCCGCGCTGGCGAGACGCTCCGTCTGCGGGTCCGCGCCTCTGGCACTGCGGAGGGCGGGCTGGTGCTCACCTTCGACGACATCACCCGCCTTGTCGTCGCCCAGCGCAGCGCCGCCTGGCGCGACGTCGCCCGGCGGATCGCCCACGAGATCAAGAACCCCCTGACCCCGATCCAGCTCTCGGCTGAGCGCCTGCGCCGTAAGTACCGCAAGGAGATCGTCAGCGATCCGGAGATCTTTGAGCGCTGCACCGACACCATCATCCGCCAGGTCGGCGACATCGGCCGCATGGTCGACGAGTTCTCCGCCTTCGCCCGCATGCCGGCGCCCAAGTTCGACGTCCACAACGCCAATGAGCTGCTGCGCGAGGCGGTTTTCTCGCAGCGCGTCGCCGATCCGGACACCATCCTCGACCTGGAAGAGCCGGACGAGAGCCTCTCCCTCACCTGCGACGGACGGATGATCGCCCAGGCCCTGGTCAATCTGCTGAAGAACGCCGGCGAGGCGATCGCGGCAAGGCGCCTGACGTCCCCCGAACTGAAGGGGCGGATGATCGCGCGGCTCGTGGTCGACGCCCGCGGCCTTGCCTTCGAGGTTGAGGACAACGGCGTCGGCCTGCCCAGCGCCAACCGCGAACAGCTCACCGAGCCCTATGTCACGACCCGCGAAAAGGGCACCGGCCTTGGGCTCGCCATCGTCAAGCGCATCATGGAAGAGCATGGGGGCGAGCTCGCCCTGCTCGATGCGGCCGAAATGCCTGGCGCCCGTGCGGTGCTCCGGTTCCCGGCCAGCGCCATGGTCTCACAATCCGCGCCTGTTGGCGCAAATGTAGGGTGACAGGGAATGGCGACCGACATCCTGGTGGTCGACGATGAGGCGGACATCCGCGAGCTGGTGTCGGGCATCCTGACTGACGAAGGCTATGCCGTGCGTACGGCGGCGGACTCGGCCTCGGCTCTGGTCGCCATCCGGGCCCGCAAGCCGGCCCTGGCCCTGCTCGACATCTGGATGCAGGGCGGCGGCATGGACGGGCTGGAGCTGCTGGACATGGTCAAGCAGCTCGATGCCGACCTGCCGGTGATCATGATCTCGGGTCACGGCAACATCGAGACCGCGGTCAGCGCCATCAAGCGCGGCGCCTATGAGTTCCTGGAGAAACCGTTCAAGTCCGACCGGCTGCTGCTGGTCATCGAGCGGGCGCTGGAGACCTCTGCGCTGAAGCGCGAGAACAAGCGCCTGCGCACCCAGGCCCTGGCCCCCGACGGCCTGATCGGCCACTCCCAGGCCAGCCAGCAGCTGCGCCAGACCATCGCCAAGGTGGCGCCCGCCAACAGCCGGGTGTTGATCTCCGGGCCTCCGGGCTCGGGCAAGGAGCTGGTGGCGCGCATGATCCACGCCGGCAGCCCACGGGCGCGCTCGGAGTTCGTGGCCATCGCCGCCGCCGGCATGACCCCAGAGCGGGTGGACATCGAGCTGTTCGGCGAGGAAGGCGAGGGTGGCCGGCCCTCCAAGATCGGGGTGTTCGAGCGCGCCCACGGTGGCACCCTGCTGCTCGATGAAGTCTGCGACATGCCGCTGGAGACCCAGGGACGGATCCTGAGGGTGCTGGTGGAACAGCACTTCCGCCGCGTCGGCGGGGCCGTGGACGTTCAGGTCGACGTGCGGGTGGTGTCCTCCACCTCCCGCGACCTCAGGGCCGAGATCGCCGCTGGCCGCTTCCGCGAGGACCTGTTCCATCGCCTGAATGTGGTGCCGCTGCGGGTCCCGGGCCTGTCCGAGCGCCGCGACGACATCGCCGAACTGATCCACCACTTCGTCGACCGGATCAGCGAGGCCACCGGCCTTCCCAAGCGCAAGCTGGGGGAGGACGCCATCGCCACCTTCCAGGTCCACCCCTGGCCGGGAAACGTCCGCCAGCTGATCAACAACGTGGAGCGCCTGCTGATCCTCGCCTCGGGCGATCCCAATGAAGTGATCACCGCCGACATGCTGCCGTCCGAGGTCGCCACCTCCGGCTCGGCAGGCGCTGTCGGGGCCGAGCGGATCATCGCCCTGCCGCTGCGCGACGCGCGCGAGGTGTTCGAGCGCGAGTACCTGAACGCCCAGATCATGCGCTTCGGCGGCAACATCTCGCGCACGGCCGCCTTCATCGGCATGGAACGATCGGCCCTGCACCGCAAGCTGAAGTCCCTGGGCGTCGCCTCGCGGGGTGCCGAGAACGGTGAAGACCTCTGATGTCGCGCGTCGCCTATGTGAATGGCCGCTTCGTCCCCCATGGCGAGGCCAGCGTCCACATCGAGGACCGCGGCTATCAGTTCGCCGACGGGGTCTATGAGGTCTGGGCCGTGTTTGACAGCCGCCTGACCGACTCCTCAGGCCACTTCGAGCGGCTGAAACGCTCCCTGGGCGAGCTCGGCATCGCCGAACCCATGGGTCGTGCGGCCCTCACCCTGGTGCTGAAGGAGACCATCCGCCGCAACCGGGTCCGGACCGGCCTCGTTTATTTGCAGGTCACGCGCGGCGTTGCGCCCCGCGACCACGCCTTCCCCTCGCGGCCCGTGCGTCCATCCATCGTGATCACGGCCAAGTCCATCGACTGGCCCGCCACCCAAGCCCGGGCCGCCAAGGGGGTGGCGGTGATCACCACGCCAGAGACCCGCTGGGCGCGCTGCGACATCAAGACCGTGGCCCTCCTACCCAACGTTCTGGCCAAGCAGGCCGCCCGCGAGGCCGGCGCCGCCGAGGCCTGGTTCGTCGACGACCTGGGCCTGGTCACCGAAGGCGCTTCGTCCAACGCCTGGATCGTCGATCGTGACGGCAGGGTGCGCACCCGCGACCTGAACGCCAATATCCTGCGCGGGATCACCCGCCGCAGCCTGCTGGACGTCATCGCCGCCGAAGGTCTGGCCTTTTCGGAGACCCCCTTCAGCGTCCAGGACGCGCGCCAGGCCCGCGAGGCCTTCATCACCGGTGCGGGAACCCTGGTCATGCCCGTGGTGCAGATTGACGGCATGAAAATCGGCGATGGGACGCCTGGACCAGTGGCGAGCCGGCTCCGCGATCTATATTTGAGGCATGCGAGCGCCAACGTGGCCTGAACGACCGCGGCGGTTGCGAGCGGCCCATCCCGGGTCCAAAACTCACTTGTGTGTGTGGAAGCACGGGCTTCCGATCAATCAGAGGGCGAACCCCCCATGTCGAACGAAAAAAAGCAGAACCTGCAGGACACCTTCCTCAACAGCGTCCGCAAGGCCAAGATCCCCCTGACCATCTACCTCGTGAACGGCGTCAAGCTGCAGGGCGTGGTAGCGTGGTTCGATAATTTCTGCGTGCTGCTGCGGCGTGATGGGCAGGCCCAGCTGGTCTACAAGCACGCCATCTCCACCATCATGCCCTCCCAGCCGGTGCAGCTCTATGAGCCCTCGGCGGATCAGGACGAAGATTGACCGAACGCAGCGTCGACCGGCGGCCGAAAGTCCAGACGGCCTTAGTCATCCACCCCATCCGTTCGGGGGCCGCCGCCTCGCGGACGCCGGAGCAGCGGCTGCAGGAGGCCGTCGGCTTGGCGGAGGCGCTCGACCTGAAGGTGGCGGACGCGATCCTCGCGCCCATCCGAACGGTCACGCCTGCGACCCTGTTCGGCAAGGGCAAGACCGCCGAGCTGGCCACGGTCTGTGAGGCGCTGAACATCGACGTGGCGGTGATCGATGACAGCCTAACGCCGGTCCAGCAGCGCAATCTGGAGAAGGCCTGGCAGGTCAAGGTGGTCGACCGCACCGGGCTGATCCTCGAGATCTTCGCCCGCCGCGCCCGCACTCGCGAAGGCCGGCTGCAGGTGGAGCTCGCGCGCCTCGCCTATGAGCGCTCGCGCCTTGTCCGGACCTGGACCCACCTCGAGCGTCAAAGGGGCGGTTTCGGCTTCCTCGGCGGCCCCGGCGAGACCCAGATCGAAGCTGACCGGCGGCTGCTGGCCGAGCGGATCGGCAAGCTCAAGCGTGAACTGCAGGAGGTGCGGCGCACCCGCGGCCTGCACCGATCCGCCCGCAAGCGCGTGCCGTACCCGACCCTGGCGCTGGTGGGCTACACCAACGCCGGCAAGTCGACCCTGTTCAACCGCCTGGCCCAGGCTAAGGTCGACGCCCGGAACCTGCTGTTCGCCACCCTGGACCCCACCGTCCGGGCGGTGCAGCTGGGCGGCGGGCGGCCCGCCATGCTCTCCGACACCGTCGGCTTCATCTCCGACCTGCCCCATGAGCTGGTGGAAGCGTTCCGCGCCACCCTGGAAGAGGTACAGGAGGCCGATATCGTCCTGCACGTGCGCGACATCGCCGCCGAGGAATCCGAGGCCCAGGCCGAGGACGTCCAGACGGTGCTGAAGGAGCTGGGCGCCGACCGTGAGTCCGGACGGGCCGTGATCGAGGTCTGGAACAAGGTCGACCTCCTGCCGGCCGACGAACGTGAAGCGCTCCTGGCCCGGGCTCGTCGTGAAGGATCAACCGCTCCACCCGTGGTGGCCGTCTCGGCAGTGACCGGCGAGGGGTGCGACCACCTGCTGGCGTTCCTGGCCGAGCTTGTGGACCGCGGCGCCCCCATCGAGGCGCGGCTGGGGGCCGGGGACGGCGACGCCATGGCCTGGCTCTACCAGCACGGCCGCGTGCTGAACCGCGCCGACGACGAGTCAGGCGGCGTCCACCTGTCCGTCCGCCTCGACGCCCAGGCCCTGGGCCAGTTCGAAAGCCTGTTCCCAGACACGGTGCTCAGAGAGGCGGCGGAGTAGCTAACATCCTCCCCCGTTCACGGGCAGGGCTATCGCATATGGCCGAGGAGTGAGAGCAGGAAGGTATCGTCCCATCCTGCGCGCTTGATCTTGCCCTTGATGGACCCCTTGTCGGGGTGTTGTCGCAGGAGGTTGAGGGCGAGTTTTCTCAGTAGGGCGAGGTTCTGTGGGGCGTTGTCCTTCCGGCTTCGTGCAGCGTCCTCGTCGAACGCGACGTCGAGGACCCAGTGGAGCTGGTTCTCGATAGTCCAGTGGGTGCGGGCGACAGCCAGCATGCGCTCGGCGGAGAGCTGGATGGAGAGCAGGAACCAGCGGACGATGACGGGCTCGGGCTCGCCGTCGCTCTTGCGATAGGTCTCGACCCTGGCGACGGCAGCGAGGCCCGGGAAGTCCATATGCTGGGCGGGGACGACGATGGCGGCGCGGCCTTCGATGCGATCGTGCGCCTTGGCGGGGCCGCTGATGGCCTCACCGGCCGGATCGGCGGCGTCGATGAGAGCCCGGGCCTGCGTCAGCAGGGTCGGCTGGTTCGCCTTCAGCGCCAGGGCGTAGTCGGCTCCGGTATCCAGAATGGCCTGAGCGGTGTCGGCCCGGCAGTGCAGGGCGTCGGCGGTGACGATGCAGCCCTCCAGGCTCAGGAGCGCCAGGGCCTGCTGGGCGCCCAGCACCTCATTGCGGCCGGGAGCCAGGCGCTGGCCGATCACCAGCCTGGCCTCGGCCGCCCAGACATTGACCAGGTGCAGCGGCGTGGCTTTGCGGCCGCGCTCGTAGGCCCCGCGCAGAGCCTTGCCGTCGATCGCCACCACCCCCTTCAGCGCTCCACAGAAGGCCTTGGTGAACTTGGCGAAGGCGGCCTCGAACGGCTCGGGCTCAAGCAGGCGGAACACCCGGCTGAAGGTGTCGTGGCTCGGCGCGCCGTGCTCCAGCTTCACCCCCTGCCGTAGCAGATCCAGCTTGGAGCGCGTGAACAGCGCCATGTCCGTGCAGTCCTCTGCCCCGCACAACACCGCCGCCAGCGCCACGAACACCAGCTCAATCAACTCGAACCGCGCGTTGCCCGCTCGAGGGTCGCGAACCTCGCCAAAGTAGGCTGTGAACGTCTCCATCAGCGTCCTCCATCCGGAAGACGCCCTTCAGAATCCCGTTCGCTACCTCAGCTCAAGTCAAATGCGATTCCCCTGCCT
>FTHI01000159.1_pt1 | contig 12981 bp, 15 predicted proteins | sample 1640891 | NCBI WGS metagenome assembly FTHI01 (sample SAMEA3914788, study PRJEB12502) | metagenome | biome: forest; material: soil | place: Canada | collected 2011-07-03 | depth 0.1 m
CATAGAGCCCGTCGTTGCGGGCGATCAGCATGTCGCCGGAATTGCCGCCGCCGGTGGAGTTGTTGAGGATGATGTCCGAGCCGCGGGCACGGATCTTCTCGTTGATCGCGCGGTAGATGTCCGGATTGCAGGTGGCCTGGTCGTCGGGCCGGCGGGCGTGGATGGCGGTGATCGAGGCGCCGGCCTTCCAGCACTTGTAGACGTCTTCGGCGATCTCGTCGGGCTGGGTGGGCAGGGCCGGGTTGGCGGTCTTCATCGACATGCCGCCCGTGGGCGCGATCGTCACCATGATCCTGGCCATATGCTTGCTCTCCCTGGTCGCGGCGGCTGATGGGCCAGCCTAAAGCACGCCGGTTCGAGCCGGCGCAAGAGCTTCAGCCCAGACGATCCAGGCGCCCCCGCAGGAACCGCTGCTCGGCCGGCTGGCGCGCCAGCTCCAGGGCCCGGCGGTACGAGGCTCGCGCCGCCTCGTCCTGGCCGAGTCTTCGCAGCATGTCGGCGCGGGCGGCGTGGGCCAGATGGTAGCCTTCGAGACCGCCGTCGGCCATCACGTCGTCGATCGCCTCCAGCCCCGATTGGGGATCGTCCCGCATGCCCAGAGCCACGGCGCGGTTCAACGCCACGACCGGCGAGGGATCGGTGCGCAGGAGCAGATCGTAGAGCGAGACGACGCGCGCCCAATCGGTGTCGCTGGCGTTGGGCGCGCGGGCATGGACCGCCGCGATGGCCGCCTGCAAGGCGTAGGATCCTACGGCGCGCGACGCCATAGCCCGCCCGACCAGGACTTCCGCCTCCGCAATCCGGGCGCGGTCCCACTGCGAGCGGTCCTGGTCTTCCAGCAGGATGAGGTCTCCGGCCGCGTCCGTCCGCGTGGCGCGCCGCGCCTCGTGCAGCAGCATCAGGGCGAGAAGTCCCTCCGCCTCCAGGTCGTCCAGCAGCCCGACCACCAGACGGCCCAGCCGGACCGCCTCGGTGCTGAGATCGGCCCGGGTGAGGTCCGGCCCATCGGTGGCCGAGTATCCCTCGTTGAAGATCAGATAGATCACCTGCAGGACGCTCTCGACCCGCTCCGGCAGGTCGGCGAGCGACGGGACCTCATAGGGGATCGACTCCTCGCGGATCTTTGCCTTCGCCCGCACGATCCGCTGGGCGATGGTCGGGGCCGGCGCCAGATAGGCCCGGGCGATCTCCTCGGTGGTCAGTCCGCCCACCTCCCGCAGGGTGAGGGCGATGCGCCCGTCCGGCGCCAGCGCCGGGTGGCAGCAGGTGAAGATCAGCCGCAGGTCGTCGTCCTGGAGGGTCTCGGGCATGGCGGGCTCCGGGATCGCTTCGGAAAGCGCCGCCAGCTCGGGAAGGGCGCCGTCCAGCCGCGCCTGCCGGCGCCATCGGTCGATGGTCCTGAACCGCCCCACCGAGACAAGCCAGGCACAGGGATTGGCCGGGACCCCGTCGCGCGGCCACTGCTCGGCGGCGGCGGCCAGGGCGTCGTGCAGCGCTTCCTCCGCGGCGTCGAAGCCGCCAAGGAGCCGGATCAGCGTCGCCAGCGCGCGGCGGGCCTCGGTGCGGTAGGCCGCCTCCAGGGCCTCCCGCGCGCTAGCCGCGCTCATAGCGTCGGGCGAGGCTTGCTGAAGTCCACCACCGGACGCACCTCGATGGCGCCCAGCTTGGCGAAGGGCATGGTCCCGGCGATCCGCACCGCCTCGTTCAGGTCCCGCGCCTCGATCACCACCAGGCCGCCGAGCAGCTCCTTGGTCTCCATGTATGGGCCGTCGGTGGTCGACATCTTCCCGTCGCGCACCCGCACGGTGATGGCGTCCTTCGGCAGGACCAGGGCCTCGGACGAGACGAAATGGCCGCTGGCCCTCAGCTCGTCATTGTGGGGTCCGACCTCAGCGAGGACCTGGTTGGCCTCGGGGCTCTGGTTGAACACCTCCCGCGGGTCGAAATAGATCAGGCAGACGTAATTCATGCTGGCGCTCCTGTGGTTGGGCCGTGACAGGGACTTGTCGTCCGGCGTCGCCCGGTTTCGACAGGGCTACACTGTTTTTTCGCGGCGAATGTCGAATTGGCGGGTCGCGCAGCGACCAGGGCGATCCCTTCCATCGCTCAGGAGTCCCGCAATGACCATCGACACCGCCTTCACGCCGCTTGCCGGGGACTGCCGTTGCGGCCAGGCGCGCTTCCGCATCGAGAGAGCGCCCATCATCACTCACTGCTGCCACTGCCGCCTCTGCCAGAAGACCGGCGGCTCGGCCTTCCGCATCAACGCCATGATCGAGACCGACCGCCTGAACATTCTCGAGGGCGAAACCCGGATCTTCCATGGCGCCAACAGTCAGAAGGCGCTCCAGTGCCCCGCCTGCGGGGTGAGCCTCTGGTCCCACCACCCGGCGCTCGGCGACGCCATCGCCTTCGTGGGCGTGGGCCTGCTGGACGAGGGCGAGCGCCTGCCGCCCGAGGCCCACTACTTCACCCGTTCCAGACATCCCTGGGTCACGCTCCCGCCCGACGTCCCTGCCTTCGAGGAACTGGGCGACCCCGCCAAGCCCGGCGCCCGCGAACGCATCATGGCGGCGATGGCGGGCGGTGGAAGCGCGATGGCGGCGTGGGCAGGGGATGCGCCCTAATCAGGGGCCCCCCTCAGATCCTGAAGCTCTCCGTCACCGACGGGTGGAACAGCTCTTCCGGCTTGAGCCGCCGGTCCGACAGCCCCTGCCTGTGGTGGTGGTCGAGGAAGGTCTCCAGCACCACGCGGTTGGGCTCCAGGCCATAGGGCCAGTAGTCGTCGCCCATCAGGGCGCGGGCGGCGCGGACCTGCTCGTCCAGGAACGGCAGGGGGACCTTGGGCGCAGCCGGGTCCGCGAGGCCCTCCATGGTCAGCCGCTTGGCCGCCTCAAAGGCCTTCATTAGGGCAACCGGAAGCCAGGGATGCTGCTCCGCCAGGGACCGGCGCACGCCCAGCAGGTGCATGATCGGGAACACCCCGGTGCGCCGATACCAGTCCGAGGCCGCGGCCTGGGGATCGGGGAACAGCCAGCCGACGTTGGGGGCGCCCCTCATGAAGCAGGACGGCGCGCGCGGAGCGATCAGGCCGTCGATCTCGCCCGCCGCCAGCATCCCCGACAGGGTCTTTCCTTCCGGCGCCGGCTCGATGTGGACCCCATCCGGCAGGGTGAAGCCTGCCTTTTCGATGCGGCCCGCCTGCTCCTGGCCGCCCTGGATCCAGCGGATGTGCGAAGGATCGACGCCGTGGTCGTCCAACAAGAGCGCCCGGGCCCAGACATTGGCGCTGAGCTGGTACTCGGGGATGCCGATCCGCTTTCCCCTCAGGTCCTGGGGCTTGAGGATTCCCCGGTCCGTCCTGATGTAGATGGCGGTATGGCGGAAGGCCCGCGACGGGAAGACCGGCACGCCCACGAAGGGATTGTCCCCCCTTGCCGTGCGCAGGCAGAAGGTGGAGATCGACAGCTCGCAGACGTCGAAAGCCTGCTGGCGGAAGGCGCGGAAGAACACCTCCTCGGGCTCCAGGTGCATGAACACCGGATCGCAGCCGTCGATCTGCACGCGGCCGTCGGCCAGCGGCTGGATCCGGTCGTAGTCGCCGATGGCGATGGAGAGCTGGAGCTTACTCAAGGGGCGCCTGATCGGAACGCCCTTAGGCCGGAATCCCAGATTGGACAAGGCGACGGTCTTGCGCGCCCGACGAAGCGTGACGTTCAGCCGGGCAGGACGAGGGCCACCAGCGAGCGCATGTCATAGGGTTTCGGCAGGAACACCGCGCCGGCGGGCATTTCGCCGGGGAGCGGCTCCCCTCTGCCGGAGGTCAGGATCAGCCTGACTCCCGGACGGCGCCGGAAGATCATCCGCAGCAACGACAGTCCATCGAAACGGCCCGGCATGTTCCGGTCGGTGAACACCGCCGCGACCTCAGTATGGTCGTTGAACGCCTGAAGGGCTTCCTCCGCGTCTCCGGCTTCGATCACTGCAAGGCCAGCGCTTTTGAGCTGCGAGGCGATAGAGCTTCGAATCAGAGCCTCATCCTCGACGACGAGCACGGACCGCGACTGATGAAGATAGGCGGCTGACATGATCAGCCCCTAACCGGTTCAAGCGCGGGTTGTTCCAATGCACGCGAAGGCAGGTCTGAAGGCTTCGGAGGGCGATCAGGCCGGTTCGGCCAGGAAGCCGGCGCTTCGGGTCGCGTGCGCCTTCGCCACATGGACGAGCACCGCCCATTGACGGGCCATCTCGGTCCATTCGGTCTTTGACCGGGCATCGGACGTCGTGTTCACACGCTGCAGGGCCGCGAGGGCCCTCGCGCGATATTCCGTGGCGCTCATCATGAAGGAAGTCCTGCGTCCGGCGAGATAAGAATTCGCCCGCGACCGAACCAGAACTCTGGTTCGCCACCGAGTGGAACGTTTGTACGCTCCCAGGCGTATAGTCTTTGTCAACGGCGCCATGTACTGGCCGCCCGCGTCCGAGAGACAATTCAAAACACCCCTCGTGTAGATAAAGAGGCCGCCCGCTTGCGAGGGCCGGCACCGGTCCCGGGTACGGCTTTCACTCCGCGAGCCTTCGGGTTGGCAAGGCGCCAGCATGTCCACCCCAGCCACGCAACCTTCGCCGCCGGCGCCCAGCCTGGCGTCTGCAATGATCGCCTCGTTCGGGTCACCGGTTCTGCTCCTGGATGGCGGACTCGCCGTCGTCGCGGCGAGCAACGCGTTCTGCGGCGCTTTCCAGCTCGATCCGGCAGACGTTCCCGGGCGCAAGCTCGACACGCTCGGAGACGGCGAATGGGGAACGCCGCAGCTCATATCGGCGCTCACGGCAATCGTCTCGGGTTATGCGGGGATCGACGCCTATGAGCTCGACCTGAAGCGGGCAGGCCGCGAGACCCGCCAGCTGGTGATCAACGCATACAAGATCGATTTCCCCGACGGGGACAGCGTCCGCCTGGTCATGTCCGTCGCGGACGTCACCGACGCCCGCGCCAACGAGAAGCTCAAGGACGATCTGCTGCGGGAGAAGGCGATCCTTTTGCAGGAACTGCAGCACCGCGTCGCCAACAGCCTGCAGATCATCGCCAGCGTACTTCTGCAGAGCGCCAAGCGGGTGGAGTCCGAGGAGACGCGAACCCATCTCTATGACGCCCACAGCCGAGTGATGTCGGTCGCCACGGTTCAGAAACAGATGGTGCAGACCCGGCTCGGCGAAGTCGCGCTTCGCTCCTACTTCGATGACCTCTGCCGCAGCATCGGCGCCTCCATGATCCACGATCCCGAGTCGCTCTCCGTGATCGTGGATGTTGACGCGAGCGCCGTCGCCTCCGATGTCTCCATCAGCCTGGGTCTGATCGTAACCGAGCTGGTGATCAATGCGCTCAAGCACGCCTATCCCGGACATCGGCCGGGCAAGATCGTGGTGTCCTACGCGTCCGCGGGTCCCGAATGGACTCTCAGCGTCAGCGACGATGGAGTCGGCATGCCGGCTGACTCCGCCAGCGCGAAGCCGGGCCTGGGAACGAGCATCGTCGAAGCTCTGGCCAATCAGCTCAACGCCCGCGTCCAGGTGGCCGCCGCCCACCCGGGCACCGCAGTCTCGATCGTTCACATCCCGGCGACGTCATCCCCCGGAAGGCCAGCGCCCACAGCCGTCTAGGCGGACCCGCGACGAACGGCCCGGACTTGGAAGCGTGGCGCTCCTGGCCCACGCCCATCTGACACGATCACCCCTGTTGAATGTCATGATCGGCCCCTTTTCCCGGGGCCGCGCCGGGCCGAAATTGAGCGCCACAATCACAGGAGTTCATCCCATGAAGCGCTACATCATCGAACGGTCCATTCCGGGCGTCGGAGCCCTGGGCCCCGAGCAGCTGTGCGGCGCGGCCAAGACCTCGAACGACGCCCTGGCCAAACTTTCGCCTCGCGTGCAGTGGATCAATTCGTTCCTGGCGAAGGACAAGACCTTCTGCGTCTACTTGGCCGAGGATGAAGACGTAATCCGCGAACACGCGAAGCTCAGCGGCTTCCCTGCGGACCGGATCACCGAAGTGGCGGGCATGATCGACCCGACCACGGCGCGAGGCTGACATGGCGGGCCCGGAAGCGGACGTTCTGGACGTCACCGTCGTCCTTCTGGAAGACGGTTTCTCCTCCACGGCGATCATGCCGATCGAGGTGTTCCATTCGGCCGGCGCGCTCTGGCGCCAGCTGCACGGCCAGGCGCCCGAACCCCGCTTCCGGGTCACCACCGCCACCCTGGACGGACGGCCGGTGAAGAACTCCCACGGACTGTCGCTGACGCCCCAGGCGGGCATCGAGGACATCGAACGCACCGACATTGTCATCGTCTCCACCTCGGGACTGGAGCTGGACCAGAAGCTGGAAGCCAATATGGCTCTGCCGCCGTGGTTGCGCCGCCAGTACGACCAGGGCGCCCACGTCGCGGGGATCTGCATGGCCGCGGCCTACCTTGCGGAGGCGGGCCTGCTCGAGGGACGCATGGCCACGACCCACTGGGCTCTGGCGGCGGACTTCGCCCGACGCTGGCCCACCGCGCTCTGGCGTCCCGAGATGATGGTCACCGAGGACGCGCGGGTGCTGTGCAGCGGCGGGGTCTGCGCCTCCATCGATATCAGTCTCTACCTGGTGGAGAAGGTCTGCGGGCACGAGGTGGCGGTGCAGTGCGCCAAGTCACTCCTGCTCAACATGCCGCGGGTGAGCCAGGCGGGTTACGCCGTCCTGCCCCTTTCCCCCGACCACAGCGACACCCCGATCCGGGCGGTGGAGGTCTGGCTGCAGGACCACTGCCGCGAGACCCTGTCCATCGACCAGCTGGCCAGCCGCGCCGGCATGAGCGCGCGCAACTTCGTGCGGCGGTTCAAGGCGGCCACCGGCCGCTTCCCCGGGGCCTATTTGCAGGCGGCGCGCATGGAGCTGGCCAAGGCCATGCTGGAGCGAGACTCCGCGCCAGTGCAGTCGGTCAGCACCGCCGTCGGCTATGACGACGTGGCCTTCTTCCGCGCCCTGTTCAAACGCACCACCGGCATGACCCCGGCCCAGTACCGGTCGCGCTTCGCCGCCATCGCGGTGCGCCAGCCGGCGGCCTGAGCCTCAGGTGACCTTGTAGTAGCGCATGAACAGGCACTCCTTCTGGCGTTCGCCGACGCCGATGAAGCAGTGGCGGGCCAGGAACTCATAGGGCCCGGGCGGCGCCTCGAAGATCGGGGTGGTGCGCATGTAGTAGGTCTCGGGGTCGACGAACTCCTCGAGCGCATTGACCCGGTCGATCACGCCCGGCGGACCCCAACGGTAGCCGATGTTTCGGATGTTGATGAACACGCCATCGTGGGTCTCGAAGGTGTAGCGGGCGTCCACCATCCCCACCCCGTCGGGCCGGATCAGCGGCCACTCATTGCCGCCGTTGAGGATGCGGCCCTTGAGCATGGGGCCGTCGATGTCGCCGCCCTCGCAGCTGACCATCAACCGGCGCCCGCCGGCGTACTGCATCGAGTGGACGTAGCCGGTGAGCACCCGGGTCTGAAACGCGTATTCGAACGTCGGGATCATGTCCTGCAGCTTGATCGGTTGCAGGTCCGGCGGCAGTTCTGGCGTCATCCCGTTTCCTCCCTGGGTTCCGGCCGGCGTCATTTCCGTGCGTAGGCCGTGACCAGCAACCTTGCCGCCTCCGAGGCGATCCGGTCCAGCGCCGTATCGTCGGGCGGCGCGCCGAGCGCCCGCAGGCTGCGGAACTGGACCGGTCCGCGGACCATGCTCACGAACAGCTCGGCCGCCAGGGCGGGGTCGGGCAGGTCCAGCTCGCCGCGCTCGGCGGCGCGGCCAAGGAAGCCGGCGATGTCCGCCTGCAGCGCCAGGAAGCCGGAGTCCACGAAGGTGCGCCCGAGCTCGGGGAACCGGGCGGACTCGCCGACGATCATACGCCCGAAGCGGAGCGCATTGGGCGCGGCCAGATAGCGCATCATCACCCGCGCGAGGCGCTCCAGCCCCTCCTGCACCCGCGGATGCTCGGCTTCGATCTCGGCGAGGGCCGCCTGCTGCTCGCGGCAGTATTCGGCCACCATCTCGGCGAACAGCGCCTGCTTGTCGGCGAAGTGGGCATAGACCGTCGCCTTGGAGACCTGCGCCTCGGCGGCGATGGCGTCCATGCTGGCGCCTTCATAGCCGTGGTCGAGGAACACCCCCCGGGCGGACTGCAGGATCTGCTCCCGCTTCTTCGACGGCCTGAGGGGCGCGGGCGTCATCACGGCTGTTTCGGTCAACGGTTGACTCCGGGTCGATCCGAAGAAATTGTACTATACGGTTTAGTTCAATTCCACTGCCGCACGAACGGCGGGGCGAACAAGAGGAAGCGCGTATGGGCCATGCATCGCCAGGGGCGTCTGTTAATGGCGCCGTGAACTATCTCGGCCCTATGAATGTGCGGCCGGAATTCTTCTCCGAGGCCCAGGACAAGAACAACCTCAATCTGGAGGGCCATGACATCGTGGTCTCCGACTTCCGCGGCCGCGGCGGCGAGGTGGACCTCGCGGGCGCGGGCTTCACTCTGGTGGACCATCGCAGCAGCATTGCCGACTTCCGCGACGCCGAGCGGGTCGCCGCCCGCTATCGCCCCGAGATCGTCGAGCTGATCACCGGCCTGACCGGCGCCAGGAAGGTGATTGTGACCGGGCCGGTGTTCCGCTGGAGCGAACGGGAAGAGCATCCTGAGATGACCAACTCCCGCCCGGCGCGGTTCGTCCATGTGGACTACAGCCTGGACGCCTTCCACGGTTTCGCGCGGACCCACCTCGGCGACGACCCGGACGCCGACGCCTGGCTCGCGGGGCGCTACGCCGCCTTCAACATCTGGCGGGTGCTGTCGCCGCCGCCGCAGGACTGCCCGCTGGCGGTGATCGACCGCCGCTCCACCGAGCGCGTGGACGTGGTGGAGGGCGACGCCGTGATCGACGCCAAGGACCGGCCGGAGTTCCGCTTTGGCTCCTCGCTCTACGCCCATAGCCCGCGCCACCGGTGGGGCTACTTCTCCGACATGACGCCGGAGGAGGCGCTGGTGTTCCTGGCCTATGACAGCGCAGATGAACGGGTGCCCGGCTGCCCGCACTCGGCCTTCGACGATCCGACCTGCCCGCCTGACGCCGTGCCGCGAACCTCCTGCGAGATCCGCGCCTATGCCTATTGGGGAAGCTGATGACGATCGGAGGACCTGAGGGGGGCGTGGTGGAAGACAGCGTCCGCTCGGTCGAGGCGCAGATCAATTACGTGTCGCCCGGCTCCCTGATCAATCGTCGCTTCGTCGCCCCTGGCGTCGAGCACAACACCGGCCGTTTCGAGCCGCACATGGTGAGCATCGGCGATGCACGGCCGATCCGATCGCGGTTCAGCCTGGACAGCCACGGCTTCGTCCTTGCCAATCGACCCTCGGCCGTCGTGGACTTCGAGGACAAGGGCGAAGTCGACCAGATCTATCCCGGCGAGACCGCCGAGACGATCAAGGCTCTGACCGGGGCGAGCCGCGTGGCGGTGATCGGCTGGGCGATCCGGTCCTCCGGCGACCTCTCCGCGCACCGCAAGCGGCAGGAGGGGTTCTCCCTGAGTGGAATGATCCAGCCGCCGGCCAGCGACGCCCATGTCGACATGACGCCCGACCGCGCCGAGCGCCTGGCGCGGGGGCTGTACGAGCGCACCTTCCCGGACGGCAAGGGCTACTCCCGCTTCATCGCCTCCAGCCTGTGGCGGACCTTCTCCGACCCGCCTCAGGACTGGCCGCTGGCGATCTGCGACGGTACGAGCGTGCGGGCCGACGAGGGCGTGCCCAACACCATGATCGTGGTCGACGAGCTGCCCGGCGAAGCACAGATGCTGGCCGAGATTCCGAACGAGGATCAGGCCCCGGCGGCGGCCATCTTCCGCCACAGCCCCGCCCACCGATGGTGGTACTTCTCCCAAATGACCCGCGACGAGGTCATCATGCTGAAGTTCCACGACAGCGATCGATCAGTCGCCTGGCGCACGCCTCACACCGCCTTCTTCGACCCGAGCTTCCCGGACGCGAAAATCCGTTGCAGCATCGAGTGCCGAAGCGTGGCCTATTTCGAGTGACCCTGATGGCCCTGACGCTCTATCACGCCGAGCCCCTGGCCAATTCGGCCAAGTCGCTGATCCCGCTGCACGAAAAGGGCCTTGCCTTCGAGAGCCGATACGTCGACCTCGGCAAGTTCGAACAGCACGAACCGTGGTTCCTGGAGCTGAACCCGGAAGGCCAGGTGCCGGTGCTGGTCCACGACGGCGCGATCGTCCGCCACACCACGGTGATCAACGAATATCTGGAGGACGCCTTCCCGGACACACCCCCGCTGAGACCCGTCGACGCGCTCGGCAAGGCGCGGATGCGCGACTGGAACAAGTTCGTGGACGAGCAGGTGATGAACTTCGTCTCGATCCACGGCTGGAACCGGCGCGTAGCCCTGTTGGCGCGGCAGTTCGAGGAGGCCGAGTTCGACCGCTACGTCGCCCGCATCCCGCTCCTGGAGCAGCGCGAGAAGTGGAAGACCGCCCGCGCCGGCTTCGATCCCAAGGACCTGGCCAATGCCGAGCGAAAAGTCCGCATCGCCGTCGACAAGGCCGAGTCCCAGCTGGGCGAGACCCCCTGGCTGGCGGGCGACATGTTCACCCTGGCCGACATCAACTTCTTCTCGCACTGCGCGATGATGCTGACCCGGCTATTCCCCGAGATCGGCAAGCCGGAACTCTATCCGCGCCTCTATGCCTGGGCAGACCGGATCCGCGCCCGGCCGGGCGTCGCGGCGGCCCTCGCGGGGCCCGACCACACCGACCCGGCCATCAAGGCGGCAATCGAGAAGCCCAGAGCCTAGGCGGCCACCGTCTCCCGCTCCTTCGCCGCCGTCACGCCTTCGGGCGCCAGGGTGAAGTCGTAGGTGATGGTCCAGAACGTCCCGTCGACCGTCTCGCCGTTGGGGGCGACGCCACCCTCGTGATGGGTGAAGTCGGTGACCAGAGGCTCCTTCACCCCGAACACCACGTCCTTGTCGATGTACTCCGTGCCCCGCTTGAACAGGTGGGTGATGATCTTCTGGTAGCCGGGCGCCGAGAGGATGAAGTGGATGTGGGCCGGCCGGAAATAGCTGATGTCCGTCCGCCGGATCAGGTCGCCGACCGGGCCGTCCATGGGGATGGCGTAGCCCAGCGGGGCGATGGTCTTGACCACATACTTGCCGTCGCCGCCGGAGTGGTAGATGCCGCGCAGGTAGGGCCCGTCCTTCTGCGCCAGCTGGACCTCATAAATCCCTTCCTCGTCGGCCTGCCACATGTCGAGCTTGGCGCCGGCGACCGGCTCGCCCTTCAGGTTGCGCACCGTCCCGGTGATGAAGCAGGGCTCGCCCTCGACACCCTCGGCCATGTTGTCGCCATGGCCGAGCTCGGGGGAGTCGTCCACATAGAACGGTCCCAGCACCGTGTGCGGCGTCGCCGCCTTGGGCAGGTTGTCGTTCATCATCACCGTGAGCATCGACAGGCCCAGCACGTCGGACAGCAGGATGAACTCCGAGCGCGCCTCGTCCGAAATCTGGCCGACGCGGGTGAGGAACATCAGGCCGGCGAGCCACTCCTCGTGGGTCAGCTTCACCTCGCGGGCAAAGGCGTGCAGGTGGCGGACTGCGGCCGACATGACCTCGGCCGTGCGGGGGTCCTTGGACAGGGTGCGCCAGCGTTCGGCGGCCTGCTCGGTGATGGTCTCAAGGCTGCTGTAGGGCATGTGCGTTCCTCTCCTTGTGCGTCGCGATCCGTCTAGGCGGGCTCGGCGATCGGCATGCGTTCCCGTTGCGGCCACTGGCCGGGCCGAAGGCCCAGGGAGTGGCGGATCTCGTCGTCGTGCTGGCCCACCAGCGGAGCGGCCCCGCTGGAAGTGGGCCGCTGGTGGTCGAAGGTGAACGGCGAGCGCACCGCCTCGCGGGCGCCCTCGATGCGGCCTTCCACCGGCACGATCATGCCGAGATGGCGGGCCTGGGGATCGTTGGCCGCCTCCTCGATGTTGTTCAGCGGCGCATAGGGCAGGTCGAAGCCCTCGAACCGGGCCAGCCATTCGGGTCGGGTCTTGGTGGCGGCAATGGCGTTGAGCGCGACCAGCAGCTCCTCGTAGTTGTCGATGCGCTTGGGGCGGACGTCGAAGCGCGGATCGGCCGCCAGGGCCTGGGCGCTCATGGCCTCCACCAGGGCGTCCCAGAACTTGTCCAGCGAGGACAGGTGCACGCCCATGTGCCGGCCGTCGCCGCAGGTGAGGATGAAGGCCTGGGCGAGCTTGGGCCGATCCAGCGAATTGGGGATCTCGCCCAGGGCGTAGTAGCCAGTGAAGGGCTCCACGGCGAAGTGCATCATCGCCTCCAGCATGGAGATCTCAACCAGCTTGCCCTTGCCGGTGCGGCCGCGCTCCACCAGGGCGCCGGTGATGCCGAGCGCCGAATAGATGCCGGTCTGGGCGTCGGCCATGGCCGGGCCGAGCAGGCGCGGATTGTGCGGATCGGTGGCGACGCCGAGGAACCCGGACAGGGCCTGGGTCACCGAGTCGTAGCTGGGGCGGCCGGCGTAGGGGCCGTCGGGGCCGAAGCCGGAGATGGAGCAGTAGACCAGGCGCGGGTTGATGGCGCTGAGCGTCTCCCAGTCCGCCCCCATGCGGGCGGCGGCGCCCGGGCGGAAGTTCTGGATGTAGACGTCGGCCTGCTCGATCAGCTGGCGGAACACCGCGCTGTCGGCGACCTCCTTCAGGTTCAGGGTCAGGCTGCGCTTGCCGCGGTTATAGGCCTGGAAGTGCGCGCTATAGAGGCCGCCGCGGAAGTTGCGGTAGGGGTCGCCGACGCCGGGCGACTCCACCTTGATCACGTCGGCGCCGATGTCCGCCAGCATCATGGCGCAGCAGGGGCCGGTGATGAAGGTGCCCTGCTCGAGG
>FTHI01000457.1_pt1 | contig 12902 bp, 15 predicted proteins | sample 1640891 | NCBI WGS metagenome assembly FTHI01 (sample SAMEA3914788, study PRJEB12502) | metagenome | biome: forest; material: soil | place: Canada | collected 2011-07-03 | depth 0.1 m
CCATCAGGTTGTCGTTGGCCGGATAGGAGGTCGACTGGATGACGAAGACGTCCTCGCCGCGGACGTTCTCCTCGATGACGACGAACACCTCGTTGTCGGCGAACTTTCGGACCTGGGCCTTGGTCAGCGGCAGGTCCAGATGGTCGCCGATCGCCTCGGCCAGCCTGCGATTTGAGTTGCCGGCGATCAGCTTCATCGGTGCGCGTACCCCTGCCCGTGCCGGCTTCTAACAGTCGAGCGGAAGCTCGCAAGCCCCTTGACGCCGCAGTCGCCGGACGGCCTGATTTGCGGCGCCGTGAGCACAGCCGGCGCCGCCGATCAGGGCTCCAGCATGATCGCCGAAAGCAGCCGTCCATAGTCGGGCTCGCCCCGATGGTAGGCTCGGCGGTTGGAGAAGAAGTCTTCGGCTTCGGCGCAGGTGTCCCGCCCGATCCAGGCTGCGTCCTGCACCCCGGCGGCGACCAGCCGGTCGAGCACAAAGGCGGGCAGGTCGAACAGGCGCTTGTCTTCGTGCGCGCCAGGCCGGAAGAATCGCCCGGCTCCGGGCGCCCCGGCTTCGAACGCCTCCAGGAAGTCCATCCCCACTTCATAGGACTGCGGTCCGATGCAGGGGCCCACGGTCGCAACAATCCGGTCCGGCCGCGCGCCGAGCCGCCCCATGGCTTCGACAGCGGCCTGAACGACGCCGCCGAGAGCGCCGCGCCAGCCGGCGTGGACGGAGGCCACCACCCCGGCCGACGCATCGGCGAGCAGCACCGGCGCGCAGTCCGCCGCCAGGGCGCCGCACACCAGCCCCGGCGTCGCGGTGGCCACAGCGTCGGCCTCGGGCCGCTGGCTCCAGGGCGCCGACGCCGTGACGGCGAGGGCGGAGTGGATCTGGTGGCAGGTGAGCAGCGACCGTGGCTCCGCTCCGAACGCCGCAGCGGCGCGGGCCCGATTCTCGGCCACCGCCGCCGGTTCGTCGCGCGAGCCCTGCCCGACGTTCAGGCTTTCATAGAGGCCGGTCGAGACCCCGCCGCGCCGTGTGAAGAAGGCGTGGCGCACGCCTTTGAGGCTCCCCAGGCGCTCACACTGAAGCAGCGGAATCACGCCTGGGTCTCCTCGAAGCCGGGGCAAGCCAATCCGGGCTGGGCGATGCAGACCGCCTTGAACAGCTCGCCCATCTGGTCGGGCGCGATCAACCGATCGAACTGGCGTCGGATCGTGGCCGCCGCATCGGGCCGCGCCCTGGAGAGCGCAGCGGCCCGGGCCTCCAGGCCCAGGACGGCCAGGAACCGGCCCTGGTCCAGGGGACCGGCCACTTCCGCGCCTTCAGCCTCCGCCGCCGCCAGGACCGCCGGGAAGTCTGCATGGACCGTCAGGTCGGCCTCGCCCGGCGTCTCCAGCGGCGAGACCTTCCTGTGCCCCTTCAGCGCCTGCAGGGTATCGCCGAATCCCGGCTCGGCGCGTCCATAGTCGATCAGCAGGGACGCCCCGCCCTGGCGCGCCATCCGCTGGCCGATTCCGGCGCCGAAGGCGGACTGGGCGGCGGAGATCTCCAGCACCTCGCCAGGGGCGGCGTCCGGCGCAAGCCCGTCCACCGGCGCGTATCCCAGGCCGAATACGAGGGCGCCATCTTCATCCAGACCCACCATGCGCTCGGCCCAGACCCCAGGCGTGCGGACGAATTGGCGGGCGGGAAGGCAGTCCAGCACCTCGTTGGCGATCAGGATCAGCGGCGCGTCGTCGGGCAGGGCCGCAAGGTCGGCGCACCAGTGCGGCCGGACGGGAGAGGCGGCGAGCCGCTCGCCCTGGATCGCGGCAAGGGGACCGCTGGTCTCCACAAGCCAGAGCTCCGCCGCAGTCATGAAAGCCGGCGCGGCGCGCACGGCCCTCAACGCATCTCCGATCAGCGAGCCGTCTCCTGGCCCGGCTTCCGCCCAGATCACCCGGGCCGGCCGGCCCAACCGCACCCAGACCTCGGCCGACCAGAGCCCGAGAAGTTCGCCGAACATCTGCGACACCATCGGGGCGGTGATGAAGTCGCCGTCGGCGCCCAGGCGCGGCCGGGTGGCGTAGTAGCCGTCGACGGGATCGTGCAGGCAGGCGGTCATGAACTGGGCGACGGTCAGGGGGCCACTCAGCCGGATCTCGGCCTTCAGCCGCTCCACCAGGCTCATTCCGCCGCGGTGACCTCGGCCGGCCGCCGCAACCCGCGCCAGATCAGGAAGAGGCCGCCGAGGATCATCGGCGCCGACAGCATCATGCCCATGGTCAGGCCCAGCGGAAAGTTCGGCATGCCCTCGTCAGGCTGGCGTACTTTCTCGAGGAAGATGCGGAACAGGCCATAGCTGACCAGGAACAACCCGGTGATCGGTCCCCGCCGATCCAGCCAGCCCACCCTGTGGGTCGCCCATCGAAGGATCAGGAACAGCAGGATCCCCTCGAGCCCCGCTTCGTAAAGTTGGCTCGGATGCCGCGGCTCCAGGCCGGCCGGGCATTCTCCGCCATAGGTCGCGCGGATCGTCCGGTTGCAGAACACCACGGCCCAGGGGACGCTGGTCACCCGGCCCCAGAGCTCGCCGTTGATGAAGTTGGCGATACGGCCGAAGAACAGGCCGAAGGGCACGCAGGGCGCCACTAGGTCGGCCAGGCGCACCAGGTCGATGCGGTTGGCCCTGGCGAACAGCAGCATGGCGATGGTCACGCCGATCAGCCCGCCGTGGAACGACATGCCGCCGTTCCAGATCTTCAGGATCTCCAACGGGTGGGTCCACAGGACGGCCGTGTTGTAGAAGATGATCGAGCCCAGCCGCCCGCCCGCGACCACGCCCAGGGTGACCCACAGGACCAGGTCGTCGATCTGGGTCGGCGTCGCCGGCGGCCCTGCCGCCCCCCACAGTCTGGGGTTTCGCACCAGGGTCACCGCATAGCGCCAGCCCAGCGCTATGCCGGCGATGTAGGCCAGGGCGTACCAGCGCACCCCGATGGGGCCCACGTGCGTTCCACCGACCGTGAACTCGTAGGGGCCGAGCAACGGCACATAGGGCGTGATGTCCGGAAAAAGCACGTTCGATCCTTGTGTGTCTCGAAGATGTATCAGGCGCGCCGCTTTGGCGGGAGAGGCGAAGAATAGGGCCTTCGTTTTCGCCGGGAGGGCGCCATATAGAGACAAGCCCGGAGGCCACCATCGATGCAGACCCAGAATCCCCTTCTCGACGAAGTCTCCAAGCTGACCACCGCCGCCATAGGCCTTGCCCAGGCCGCCGGCGAGGAAGCCAAGTCGGCCTTCCGCGCCCAGGTGGACCGCCTGGCCGCCGAGATGGATTTCGTCCGGCGCGATGAATTCGAGGCGCTCAAGGCCGAACTTGCGGCGCTGCGCGAGCAGGTCACACGCTCTAAGGCGAAAGGGCGCGGTCAAGCTCGCGCTGCGGAAGAAGCCGGTTGAGACGACCGGCGCGAAGCAGATTAGTTTAGCTCCACGAGGCGATTCGCCGGGCTCGCGTCCGGACGGCTCCCATTCCTGAGGATAGTCAATGGACCTGCCCCATTCGGAAGAGGACATCGAATTCGCCATCGATCCGCTTGACGTGGTCGAGCGGATCCTGACTGCGGAAAACCTGTCCTTCGACCGTTCGGAAGAGGGCGACCTCGCCTTCACCCTGACCGGAGACTGGAAGGATTATGAGCTGTGGTTCGCCTGGCGGCCCGAGGCCGACTGCCTGCAGCTTTGCGTTTCGCTCGATCTGCGCGCCACCAAGTCCAAGCTCAACAAGGCCCACGCCCTGCTGGCCCTGATCAACCCACGGGTCTGGCTGGGCCACTTCGAGCTTTGGGTCGAGGACGGCGAGATCGTGTTCCGCAACGCCATGTCCCTGCCACGGGGCGAACGTCCGACCATGGCGCAGGCCGCGTCGATGATCGACGCCGCGGTCGAGGCGGCCGACCGCTTCTATCCGGCCTTCGACTTCCTGCTCAAGGGCGACAAGTCTCCCGAGGAAGCCATGGCCGCCTGCATGTTCGAGACCGTCGGACAGGCTTGATTCCAGCGCTGCGACCGGGAAGGAAGGGCTCATGGCCCAGATTTCCCCGATCCTGCTCCTCGGCGCCGGCCGCCTGGGCGGGGCCCTTCTCGACGGTTGGTCGCTGACCGGGGCGCTGAGCCCGGCGGACCTGATTATCCGCGATCCCCAGCCTTCCGAGGCGGCGCGCACGGCTGCGGCTGGCGGGGCCGTGCTCAATCCTCCGGACTCCGCCCTGAAGGCGGCGCGCACGGTGCTCCTGGCCGTCAAGCCCCAGGTCTGGCGCGAGGCCGCGCGCGAGATCGAGCCGTTGCTGGGTTCCGACGCGGTGATCGTCTCTGTGGCCGCCGGCGTGCGCGCGGGCGATCTCTCCGCCGCTTTCGGCGGGCGGCCCGCCGCAAGGGTGATGCCGATCACGGCCGTGGCGGTAGGGCAGGGGGCTGCTGCGATCTACGCCGCCGACAGCCGGGCCTCGGCGGCCGCCCACGCCCTGTTCGATCCCGTGGCCAAGGTGGTCGACCTGAAGGATGAGGCCCTGATGGACGCGGTCACCGCCGTCTGCGGCTCGGCCCCGGCCTATCTCTACGCCTTCACCGAGGCGCTGGAGGCGGCCGGCGAGGCCGAGGGCCTGCCCCCCGAGGACGCCCGTACCCTGGCCCGCGCCACCATGGCCGGCGCCGCAGCGCTGATGGCCCGCTCGGGCGAAGAGCCCGCCGAGCTCCGCCGCCAGGTCACCTCTCCCGGCGGCACCACCGAGGCGGCCCTGAAGGTGCTGATGTCCGACACGGGCCTCGGCCCGCTCCTGCGCCAGGCCGTCGCCGCTGCCGCCAACCGCTCCCGCGAACTCGGCGGGTGATTTGGAAGACGGGATATGGGCTTAGGTCCGAGTTCTTCCTCCATGGAATGGGGCTCATGAACTATCGGTCGGTCCCTTACATCCTCATCGCCTGCCGCTTTCTTGCTGGTCCACTGTTCGTCGCACTCGCGCTTATTTCAGGCCTCGCGGCGAGACCTGCTTGCGTCAGTCTGCTGGCGCTTGGGGTCATCTCGGACATCTTCGATGGCGTGATCGCTCGCCGGATCGGCGGCGTGACCGACAGGCTCCGCACTTTGGACAGCCGCACCGACCTGGTGTTCTGGGTTTGCGTCACCGTCGGCGTGCTGATCCTGCATCCCGTGCTGATCCATTCGACCTGGCCCATGGTGGCGGTCCTGGGCGCGATGGAGTTGACGACCCATGCCGTAAGCTTCGGTCGGTTCCGGCGCGAAGCCTCGCCTCACCACGTGTTGTCCAAGCTGTTCGGCCTCGGGCTCTGGGCGCTGTTGACCCAACTGATCCTGGTCGGCGACGGAGGCTGGCTAAAGGCGCCCGTATTCGCACTCGGCGTCGCGTCGCAATTGGAAGCGCTCGCGATCATGTTGATCCTGCCGGTGTGGCGGGCCGACGTCCGAGGTGTTCGCCACGCTCTTGATATGAGAACCGCTGCAGCGGGCGCTGACGCCTAGTTCACCACCCGCCCTGCTCCTGGCAGGTGTAGCGAGAACGCCGGGATCTCGGCGTCGAAGGCGGCGCCCGAGGTGGTGACCATGTGGTAGCTGCCCTTCATGGTGCCTGACGGAGTGTTGAGCGGGCAGCCGGAGGTGTAGCGGAAGGCCTCGCCGGCCTTCAGCTCGGGCTGTTCGCCGACCACGCCCGGGGCCTGGACTTCCTGGATGCGGTTCTGGGCGTCGGTGATCACCCAGTGGCGCGAGATCAGCTGCACGGTCTCGCGGCCGTGGTTCTCGATCTCCACCGTGTAGGTCCAGAAGAACTGGCCTTCCTCGGGGTCGGACTGGTCCGGCGAGAAATTGGCCACCACCCGCACCAGCACGTCGCGGGTGCGCGCCTGATAGACAGGCGCGTCGCGGGTTCCGGCGCGGCGGGGAATGCGCTTCACGCCCGGTCCAGCGCTCTGGAAAGGTCGCGTTCCAGGTCGGCCTGTCCCTCCAGGCCCACGGACAACCGCACCCAGCCTTCGGTCAGGCCCAGCGACTGGCGCTCCTCCTCGGTCAGTGACCGGTGGGTGGTGGTGGACGGATGGGTAGCCAGCGACTTGGCGTCGCCGAGGTTGTTGGAGATGTCGACGATCTCCAGCGCGTTCAGGAAATTGAACGCCGCGGACTTGGTCCCGAGGTCCAGCGCCACCACCGTGCCGCCGCCGCTCATCTGACGCCGGGCCAGCTCGTGTTGGGGGTGGCTGGGATGGAACGGGTAGAGGAACTGCTTCACCTTGCCGTGGCCTTCAAACAGGTCGCAGAGCTTCAGCGAGGTCTCGGCCTGGCGGCGCACCCTGAGGTCCAGGGTCTCCAGCCCCTTCAGCAGCACCCAGGCGTTGAACGCCGAGAGGGTGGGGCCCGTGTGGCGGATGGGGTCGCGATAGGCCTCGTCCAGCAGCTCGGACGCGCCCAGCACCGCTCCGCCCAGCACACGGCCCTGGCCATCGATGTGCTTGGTGGCGGAATAGACCACCACGTCGGCGCCCAGCTCCAGGGGCTTCTGGAAGATCGGGGTGGCGAAGACGTTGTCGACCACGACCTTGGCGCCGACCGCGTGGGCCATCTCGGCGACGGCCTTCACGTCCGCCATTTCGAGAAGCGGATTAGCCGGGGTCTCCATGAACACGGCGCGGGTGTTGGGCCGCATGGCCGCCCGCCAGGCCTCCAGGTCGCGCCCATCCACCAGGGTGGTCTCCACGCCGAACCGCGGCAGCCATTGTCCGATGATCCAGCGGCATGAGCCGAACAGGGCGCGGCCAGAGACGACATGGTCGCCGGCCTTCAATAGGCCCATCATCGCCAGGTGCACGCCGGCCATGCCCGAGGTCGTGGTCCGGCAGGCCTGCGCCCCTTCCAGCAGCGCCATCCTCTCTTCGAACATGCGGTTGGTGGGGTTGGCGTAGCGGGAGTAGACGAACCCGGCCTCCTCGCCCTTGAACCTGGCCTCGGCCGAATCGGCGCTGTCGTAGACGTAGCCCTGGGTGAGGAACATCGCCTCGGACGTCTCGCCGTGGTGCGAACGGTCCAGCCCGCCGCGCACGAGGCGGGTCTGCGGCTCCCACTGCTTAGGATCTTCGGCCAAGGGGCTCCTCCAAACGAGGCGGCATCAATAGGACGCGGCGCCTCAAGGTCAAGTTCATGGGCCGGCTTGCGGCGGCCCGTCGCTTGGGGCAAGCGGGTCAATACGCGTCAAAGAACGCCGGGAGGTCCGCATGATCGTCTATGGCCCGTCAGCCTCGCCCTATGTCCGCAAGGTGCTCGCCTTCGCCGCCGAAAAGGGGCTCGACGTCGAGAGCCGTCCCGGCACGGGGCCGACCCCCGACCCGGAGTTCCTCGCCGCCAGCCCCTTCCGCAAGATCCCGGCGTTCAGGGACGGCGACTTCGCGATCTCCGACTCCAGCGCCATCGTCGCCTATATGGAGAAGGTGAAGCCTTCGCCAGGCCTGATCCCCACCGACGCCAAGGCCCACGCCCGGACCGTCTGGTTCGAGGAGTTCGCCGACACCCTCCTCGGCGCCTGCACGGTCACGATGTTCTTCAACCGCATCCTGGCCGAGCGGTTTGGCCGCACGCCCAATCTGGAGGCGGCCGACCGGGCCGAGCGCGAGGATCTCCCGAAGGCGTTGGACTATCTGGAATCCGTCATCCCGGCTTCAGGCTTCCTGGTGGAGGACCGCGTCACCCTGGCCGACCTTGCCGTGGCCAGCCCCTTCGCCAACCTCGGCCACATGGGCATTGCGCCCAGCGCCAAGACTCATCCGAAGACCGCCGCCTACGTTGCCTCCATCCTGGCCCGTCCCTCCTACGCCACGCTGGTCGCGGCGGAGGCGGCGCAGTTCGGTGGTTAGGCAAGGAGCCACGAAAAACACGAAAGGACACGAACGGTTCGGGGCCGTCCCAAGCGCTTGTTCGTGATTTTCGTGATTTTCGTGCTTTTCGTGGCCAATCCTTCTGTGGCCAGAAGGATCACGCCCGGTGGCGGTGGCCGGTCATGTCGGCGCCGACGTCCTTGGGCAGGCGCAGGTAGATCGGCACGGCCAGGAGCGAGAGGAAACCCACCACGGCGAAGGGCAGGGTGAACTGCTCGGGCGCGATTGTGGTCCCTGCGCCGACGCGCACCAGCTGAAGCGCCAGACTGCCGAGCGTGATGCCCATGCTGATGGAGAGCTGCAGGATCACCACCGACAGGGTCGAGGCCGCGGTCACCGACTTCTGATCCACCTCCACGAAGGAGAGGGCGTTGGAGGCCGTGAACTGGGTGGCGCGCACGAAGCCGCCGATCGCCAGAGCGCTGAACATCAACGCCATGGGCGTGCTGGCCCTGAACAGGCCCGGGATCACGGTCAGGATCGACACCAGGACCGCGGTCGAGACCAGGATGGTGCGGAAGCCGAACCGCCGCATCAGCGTCGCCGCCAGAGGACGCGAGATCAGCGCGCCCACCGCCATGCCAGTCATCAGCAATCCCGCCTTCAGGGGGCTCCAGCCCAGGGCGATCTGCACCAGCAGCGGCATCAGGAACGGGGTGGCGCCGATGCCGACACGGATCAGGCTGCCGCCGGTCACGCTGGCGCGGAAACTCTGGTGGCGGAGCAGGCCCAGGTCCAGGACCGGGCGCTCGATCCGGCGGGCGTGATAGAGGAAGCCGACGCAGGCTGCGACGGCGATCACCAGGGCGGCGACCTGCATCGTCCAGGGGATCAGATTGAAGCCGAGCGTCTCGGCCAGGCCCATGCTCATGGAGATGGCCAGCGCCGCCAGGACGAAACCGATGGTGTCGAACGGTCCTGGATGCGGTTCGCGGGTCCTGGGCACGAAGGTCCAGACCGCGATCATCCCGAGGATCCCCACCGGCAGGTTGATGTAGAAGATCCACGGCCAGTCGGCGAACTTCAGGATCAGGCCGGTGAGCGGCGGGCCGATGATCGGGCCGACCATGGCCGGGGTGGTCAGCAGGGCCATGGAGCGGACCAGATGCTCGCGCGGGCTCTGGCCCACGACGATGATCCGGCCGACGGGCATCAGCATCGCCGCGCCCGCGCCCTGCAGGATGCGGAACAGCACCAGCTCGCCCAGGGTGCGCGAGAGACCGCAGAGCATGGAGCCCAGCAGGAACACCGCCATGGCCGCCATGAACACCCGCCGGGCGCCGAAGCGGTCGGCGGCCCAGCCGCTCGCCGGCACCACTACAGCCTGCACCAGGATGTAGCTGGTCAGCACCAGCTTCAGGTTGATCGGCTCGATCCTGAAGGCCTGCGAGAGGGTCGGCAGGGCCGTCGACAACGCGGTCTGGTCGATGAACTGCATGAACAGCGCGCTGCCCACCGCCAGAATGGCCAGTTGCCTGCCGATGCCCTCCATCTGGGCGGGCGGAGCCGGGACTTCAGTGTCCTTGTGTGGGGAAGGGACGGACGCCACGCCGGGCGTTTAGCAGGTGTCGAGGGTGCGCCTCAATTATCCTCGTCGCAGAATGAATTCCTGGTCGCGCGTCTGGCCCACGGGGAACTCATACTCCCCGGCCTTCTCGAAGCCGTGACGGCCGTAGAAGCGTTGGGCGCCGTGGTTCTGGGACCAGACGCCGATCCAGAGACGCCGTCCTGGCGCCTCGAGCCAGGCAAGGGCGGCGGCCATCAGGCGGCCGCCGAGACCGCTGTTCTGTTCGGTGCGGCGGATGTAGAGGCGTTTGAGCTCGCCGCAACTCTCGGAGACGTCGGGGTGGGGCAGCTTGCAGGATCCGGCGTGGGCGTAGCCGACAGCGGCGCCATCGCGCTCGGCGATCCACATGGCCTCGTCGGGATCGGCCAGGAGCTGGCCGAACGCCTCGGACGAGTAGGTCGTGTCCAGGAAGGCCCTCAGGTCCTCCGGAGGATAGAGATGGGCGAAGGTCTCCGAGAACGTTTCGCCCCCCAGAACGGCGAGGGCGGCGGCGTCGCGGGGCGTGGCTCGTCTGATGCTGGCGTCGGTCATGCGAGCCGTTTAGACCGAGGCGGGCCGAGCCGCCAAGGAGCCTCGCCGTGACCCCGGTCACCGTCTTCACCCACGACGACATGCTGCGCCACGAGCCGGGTGCGGGCCATCCCGAGCGGCCGGCGCGGCTGAAAGCCGTGCTCGACTCGCTGGCCGACGACGGATCGTTTGAAATCCGCGAGGCGCCGCTGGTCCACGACGAGGACCTGCTCCGCGTGCACCCGCAGGACTATATCGACGAGCTTGGCGAGCTCGCTCCCGACTCAGGCCTGATCCAGCTCGATCCGGACACGGCCATGTCCCCCGGGAGCCTGTCGGCGGCGCGACGCGCCTGCGGCGGCGTGGTGGCGGCGGTCCAGGCCGTGGCCAGCGGCCACATCGGCCGGGCGTTCTGCGCCGTCCGCCCGCCAGGGCACCATGCGGGGCCGTCGCGGCCCATGGGCTTCTGCTTGTTCTCCAGTGTGGCGGTGGGCGCCCGGGCGGCCCAGGCGGCAGGGTTCGAGCGGGTGGCGGTGGTCGACTTCGACGTGCACCACGGCAACGGCACGGAGTTCGTGTTCGAGGGCCAGCCGGATCTGTTCTTCGCCTCCATCCACCAGTGGCCGAACTGGCCGGGCACCGGAGAGGCTGGCCGACACGGAAACATCGTCAACGCCACCGCTGCGCCCGGCTCGCCGCGGGAAGTCTGGCGCGCCTCATTCCAGAGCCTGATGGCGCCGCTCGACGCGTTCCGGCCCGATCTGATCCTGGTGTCGGCCGGATTCGACGCCCACGCCCGCGATCCGTTGGCGAATCTGCTGCTCGAAGCTGAGGACTTCGCCTGGGCGACCCGGGCGATTCTCGAGGTGGCGCGTTCGCGTTGCAGGGGAATGGTTGTGTCTTCCCTCGAGGGCGGTTACGACCTCCAAGCGCTGGGGCGTTCCGCCTCTGCGCACGTGAGGGCGCTGCAGGACGACTAGGGCCCTGGACGCCTGATCTGTTGTAGCGCCCAGGGGCGGGCGGGGGCCTCGCCAGGACATGCCGACCGACTCCTTGCAGCCGGCCCAGATCATCGAGACGCCGCAGGCCTCGGCCGCCGTTCCGCCGCGGCCCGGAATGATTGTGCTCGCCCGCCACGGCGAGCCGGCTCTGTCGCGCAAGGTGAAGCTGACGGCTCGGCAGTACGCCGACTGGTGGGCGCGCTACGAGGCCGGCGGCCTCATTCCTGGCCAGGTCCCGCCCCAGCACCTGAAGGACGCCGCGGCCCGCGCCGCCCTGGTCTTCGTCTCCACCCGTCTGCGCTCGATCGAAACCGCGAAGGCCCTGGTCGGGTCACGCGAGTTCAACCAGGACGCCATGTTCATCGAGGCGCCGCTGCCGCCGCCGCCCTGGCCGGACCTGATCCGGCTCTCGCCGAAGACCTGGGGCGTGGTGTCACGGCTCAGCTGGTGGCTCGGCGGACACGGTGACCAGGAGACTCGTCACGCCGCCCAGGATCGCGCCCGACGGGCGGCGCAGTTGCTGGACACCATGGCATCGCCCGGCGGCGACGTGCTGGTGGTGGCGCACGGATTCTTCAACACCATGATCGGCATGGAGCTGCGGAAGCTGGGTTGGCGCCTCGTCCGAGGCAGAGGCTGGCGCTACTGGTCGACCCGCTACTTCCGCCGAAGCTGAACCTCAGCGCGCTCTGGCGCCCGCGGCGTCGCTCGCGCATGCCGATTGCGTCCGCCCGCCGCTCGCCTATGGTGGGAAACCTTCCTGGGGACGCGATGAGCACCGTAGCCGATCCCGAGACCGACATCTCCGCCCTGAGCTTCGAACAGGCGCTGGCGGAGCTTGAGAAGATCGTCGGCGAACTGGAGTCCGGCCAGGCGCCCCTGGAACGCTCCATCGAGATCTATGAGCGGGGCGCGCGTCTCAAGGCCCATTGCGAGTCCAAGCTCGAAGCAGCGCGTCTCAGGGTCGAGAAAGTGGTGATGAACGCTCATGGCCAGGCAGAGCGCGCCGAGTCGGCCGAGTTCACCTGACGTGGAGGCGCGGTTGAAGGCCCTCACCCTGGCCGAACGGATCTCGGAAACCGCCGATCTGGTGACGGTGGCCCTGGACCAGCTGTTGCCGCGGGCCGAGGGACCTGAAGCGAGACTCACCGAGGCGATGCGCTATGCCGCCCTGGGGCCGGGGCGGAGACTGCGGCCGTTCTTCGCCCTCGAAACCGCCAAGATGTTCGACCTGGACGAGCGGCCCGTGCTCCGCGCCGCCTGCGCCATCGAATGCGTCCACGCCTACAGCCTGGTGCATGACGACCTGCCCTGCATGGACGACGATTCCGAGCGCCGCGGCCGGCCTACCGTCCACAAGGCCTATGACGAAGCCACGGCCGTGCTGGCGGGCGACGCCCTGCAGGCGATCGCCTTCGAGATCCTGGCCCATCCCGACACCCATGAGGACGGGAACGTTCGCGCGGAGCTGGTCCGTCGGCTCGCCCAGGCGGCCGGGGCCAGAGGCATTTGCGGCGGACAGATGATCGATCTCCTGGGCCCGCGCGACGACCTAGGCGGCGTCGCGCGCATGCAGCGCCTGAAGACCGGGGCGCTGATCGCCTGCGCCTTCGAGATGCCGCTGGTGCTGGCGCGCGCCAGCGAGGGCGAACGGCACGCCCTCGTCGGGTTCGCCCAGGACCTTGGCCTGGCCTATCAGATCGTCGACGACCTGCTCGACGTCGACGGCGATGAGGACCTGCTCGGCGCCTCTCCACATGGCCGGGATGCGACGCGGGGAAAGGCCAACTACGTCACACTGCTGGGTGTGCAGGCCGCCCGCGAACGCCTTGGCCTTTTGGCAACACAGACCAAGGCTCATCTCGATCCCTTCGGCGAACGGGCCATATACCTGCGTGACAGCGTGGATTTCGTGCTA
>FTHI01000665.1_pt1 | contig 12899 bp, 13 predicted proteins | sample 1640891 | NCBI WGS metagenome assembly FTHI01 (sample SAMEA3914788, study PRJEB12502) | metagenome | biome: forest; material: soil | place: Canada | collected 2011-07-03 | depth 0.1 m
CCGCTCCGGCGACGGGGGCGGCGGCGCCGTGTCGTTCCGGCGCGAGAAGTTCATCGAGTTCGGCGGCCCCGACGGCGGCGACGGCGGACGCGGCGGCGACGTCTGGATCGAGGCGGTCGATGGGCTGAACACCCTGATCGACTACCGCTACCAGCAGCACTTCAAGGCCGAGACCGGCGTCCATGGCATGGGGCGCAACCGTTCGGGCGCCAACGGCGCCGACGTGGTGCTGAAGGTCCCGGTCGGCACCGAGGTGCTGGACGAGGACCGCGAGACCCTGATCGCCGACCTCAGCGAGCCCGGCGCCAGGATGCGCCTGGCGAAGGGCGGCAACGGCGGCTTCGGCAACAGCCACTTCAAGGGGCCGATCAACCAGGCGCCCCACTTCGCCCTGCCCGGCCTCCCGGGCGAGGAGCGCACCGTGTGGCTGCGGCTGAAGCTGATCGCTGACGTGGGCCTGGTCGGCCTGCCCAACGCCGGCAAGTCGACCTTCCTGGCCGCCTCCTCGGCCGCGCGCCCCAAGATCGCCGACTATCCGTTCACCACCCTGGTGCCCAACCTGGGCGTGGTCGAGCTCTCCGGCCAGGAGCGCTTCGTGCTGGCCGACATCCCGGGCCTGATCGAGGGCGCTTCGGAGGGCGCCGGCGTCGGCATCCGCTTCCTCGGCCACGTCGAGCGGACGGCCGTGCTGCTGCACCTGGTCGACGGAACCCAGGAGGACGTCGGCGCGGCCTGGCGCACCGTCCGCGAGGAGCTCGAGGCCTATGGCGAAGGCATCGAGGACAAGGTCGAGCTGGTCGGCCTCAACAAGGCCGACGCCCTGACGCCTGAGGTCCGCGCCGAAAAGGCCGCCGAGCTGGCCGCCGCCTGCGGGCATGAGGTCCATGTGGTCTCCGGCGTCTCCGGCGAGGGGGTGACCGAGCTGCTCCGCGCCGCCTTCGCCGAGGTCCGCGCCCGCCGCGAGGCCGAACGCCGCGAAGCGACCACCGGCGAGACCCCCACCGACGCGTGGCGGCCGTGATCCTCCTTCGCCTCCACCGTCGCCAAGGCTTCGGCGGACGAGCAGGCTTCGCAGGACCTGTCCTCCGAAGCTCCCGCCTGCGCCAGGGCTTCGGCGGGCAGGCCGGCGGGAGCGTAGGACGATGAACCTGATCGCCCCCGCGCGCCGGCTGGTGGTCAAGGTCGGCTCCTCGATCCTGATCGATCCGGAGACCGGCCTGGCCGACGAGGCCTGGCTGAACGCCTTCGCCTCGGACGTGGCGCGGGTGCGCGCGCGCGGCCAGCAGATCGTGGTGGTCTCCTCCGGGGCGATCGCGCTGGGCCGCATGCGGCTGAAGCTGCGCCGCCGGCGCCTCAGCCTGCCGGAGAAGCAGGCCGCCGCGGCCGCCGGCCAGAGCCTTCTGATGCGGGCCTGGGAGCAGGCCTTCGAGCCCTACGGCCTGATGTGCGCCCAGGTGCTGCTGACCCGTGAGGACACCGAGACCCGCCGCCGCTGGCTGAACGCCCGCGCGACCATCGACACCCTGCTCGGTCTCGGCGTCGTGCCGGTGATCAACGAGAACGACACCGTGGTCACCGAGGAGATCCGCTACGGCGACAACGACCGCCTGGCCGCCCGCGTCGCCCAGATGAGCGGCTCGGACCTCCTGGTGCTGCTGTCGGACGTGGACGGTCTCTACACCGCCGACCCTCGCCGCGACCCGGCCGCCCGCCGCCTGGAGGTGGTCGAGGCCATCACGCCGGAGATCGAGGCCATGGCGGGCGGGGCCAATGCCGAGGCCGGGGTGGGCTCGGGCGGCATGGCCACCAAGCTGATGGCCGCGCGCATCGCCCAGCACGCCGGCTGCGCCACCCTGATCACCCTGGGCGAGCGGCCCGCCCCGCTCGAAGCCATCGAGGACGGCGCCGCCTGCACCTTCTTCGCCCCCTCGGTCAGCCCCCGGGCGGCCTACAAATCCTGGATCGCCGGCACCCTGGCGCCCCAGGGGGCCCTCACCGTCGACGCCGGGGCGGCGGCCGCCCTGCTGCGCGGCAAGAGCCTGCTGCCCGCCGGCCTGCGCGCCGTCGAGGGCCGGTTCGAGAAGGGCGATGCGGTGGTGGTGCTGGACCCCGCCGGCCGCGAGATCGCCCGCGGCCTCTGCCGCTACGACGCCGCCGACGCCGCCAGGATCGTCGGCCTCCGCTCCGACGCCATCGAGGCGGCCCTCGGCTACAGCGCCGGCCCCACGGTGATCCACGCCGACGACCTGGCCCTGACCGGCGGCTGAGCCGGCGCCCTTTCGTCGCCGGGCGCGATGGGTCATAGACCCGGCCATGAGCGCAGGCATGCTCGACAGGCTGACCGCCGGCATGGCGATTCCCTTCGGCGGGAACCGCGTCGCGATCGTGCCCGAGGATCTGGCCGCGCGGTTCCAGGCCGGCGACCGGCTGATCGTGGTGGACCGCACCGGCGAGCTGCTGCACGCGCCGGCCGCCGTGCACGAGATCGCCGCCGCCGCCGTCGGCCGGGCCCATGCCGCCTTCCAGCGCATGGGCGAGGTCTCCGACGCCGCCATCAGCGGATTCTTCACCGCCTTCGCCGCCCGGCTCTCGGACGAGGCCGCCTGGGCCCGGATCGCGCAGGCCAATGCCGCCGACGTCGCCGCGGCCAGGTCCCGGGGCCGCTCCACCACCCGCCTTGCGGTGAGCGAGGCCATGCGGCGGGACATGATCGCCGGTCTCCTGGCCTGGCGGGACGCCCCCGCGGGGCGCGGGCGCCTGGTGGAGCGCACCCGCCACCCCGGCTGGACGGTCGAGCAGGTCACCGCGCCCCTCGGCGTCGTCGGCTTCGTGTTCGAGGGCCGGCCCAACGTGTTCGCCGACGCCACCGGCGTGCTGCGCAGCGGCAACACCGTGGTCTTCCGCATCGGCGGCGACGCCCTCGGCACAGCCAAGGCCATCGTCCGCGAGGCGCTGGATCCTGCCATCGCAGCCGCGGGCCTGCCGCCGGGCGCCGCCTCGCTGGTCGAGAGCGCCGAGCGGGCCGCGGGCTGGGCGATGTTCGCCGATCCGCGCCTGGCCCTGGCCGTGGCGCGGGGCTCCGGCCGCGCGGTCGCCCAGCTCGGCGCCGTGGCCCGCCAGAGCGGCACGCCGGTCAGCCTGCACGGCACGGGCGGCGCCTGGATGGTCGCCGACGCCAGCGCGGACGCCGATCGTTTCGCCGCCACCGTGTTCCATTCGCTGGACCGCAAGGTCTGCAACACGCTCAACGTCTGCTGCATCGTCCGCAGCCGCGCCGGCGATCTGGTCCCGCGCTTCCTCGACGCGCTGTGGCGCGCCGGCGAGCGGCTGGGCCACGGCTGCAAGCTGCACGTCTGCGACGGCGACCAGGCCGTCCTGCCCCGCGCCTGGCGGGAGGCTCCGGTCCGTGTCCGCCGCGCCGAGGGCGATCGCCAGGAAGCCCTGGTCGAGACCCTGCCGCTCGACCAGCTCGGCCGAGAATGGGAGTGGGAGGCGACCCCCGAGGTCAGCCTCAAGCTGGTGGACGACATCGACGAGGCCGTGGCCCTGTTCAACCGCTTCAGCCCCCGGTTCGCGGCCGCCCTGATCTCTCAGGACCCAGCCGCCCACGACCGCTTCTACGAGAGCGTCGACGCCCCCTTCGTCGGCGATGGCTTCACCCGCTGGGTCGACGGCCAGTACGCCCTCGACAAGCCCGAGCTCGGCCTTTCCAACTGGGAGCACGGCCGTCTGTTCGCCCGCGCCGGCGTGCTGTCGGGCGACAGCGTGTTCACCGTCCGCGCCCGGATGACCCAGGCGGATCCGGACCTGGATCGTCAGGGCGACGCGCCGGCGGGCGCCGGGGACGCCACGGCGCTGCGCGGGCCCGAGCCGCGGAAGGTACCGGGCTAGACCATGTGGTCCGCTGGACCGGCGCCACGGCCGCCCGGCGGGGTCAGGCGGGGTGGCCTGGAGCTGCGGCTGGGGCTGGTCCCCGGCATGCGGGTCGGCCTGTTCGGCGGCTCCTTCGACCCGGCGCATGAGGGCCACGCCCACGTCGCCGGCACCGCCCTGAAGCGGCTGGGCCTGGACCGGGTGATCTGGCTGGTCTCGCCCGGCAACCCGCTGAAGCCGCGCGCGCCCGCCGAGCTCGAACGGCGGATGGCTTCCGCTCGCGCCAGGGCTCATGGGCCGCGGATGGTGGTCTCGGACGCCGAGGCCGCGCTCGGGGTGCGCTACACCATCGACACCGTGCGGGCGCTGAAGGCGCGCTATCCCGGCGTGTATTTCGTCTGGATCATGGGCGCCGACAGCCTGAGGGACCTGCACCGCTGGCGCGGCTGGACGCAGCTGATGGCCGAGATCCCCATGGCCATCGTGGCCCGCCCGGGCTCGGCGGTGAGGAGCCGCCTGGCCCCCGCCGCGCGGCGTTACGCACGCGCCCGCCTGCCGGCCGGCGCCGCCCGGCGCCTGCCGGCCTCGGCCCCTCCGTCCTGGACGTTCCTGACGGCGCCCTGGAGCTATGCCTCCTCCACCGCCCTGCGCGACACCCCGGCCCCCCATTGACCCTCGGCGGCGGCGTCACGACATGGTAGGATGGTCCCGCGGTATGGGACAAAGGAGCGACCCGCTGAATCGTGACCCCGCGCTTCGTGCGCCCGAGGCGCCGGCTACGGCCGAGCCCTCCCCGGATGACCAGAGACGCCCTGGCGCTCTGGAAGCCCTGATCTTGCAACGCCTGGACGAAGACAAGGCCCAGGACGTCGTCTTCATTGACCTGAAGGACAAGAGCTCGGTCGCCGACAGCCTCATCGTGGCGTCGGGCCGCTCGAACCGTCACGTCTCGGCCCTGGCCGACCACCTGCTGCGCAGCCTCAAGGATGCGGGCCAGGGGCGCTGCCGGGTGGAGGGCATGCCGCACTGCGACTGGGTGTTGATCGACGCCGGCGACGTGATCATCCACCTGTTCCGTCCCGAGGTGCGGGCCTTCTACAACATCGAGAAGATCTGGTCCGTCGAACCCCCCAAGCCCGCCCTTGCGAACTGACCTGGGCGGCGCGCAAGCGCCTGCAACCGCCTCCCGTGCGCAAGCGGCGTCGGGAGGGCGACCGCATGGACGCCTGTGAGTCCGCCCGATTATGTTCGCGCCCTGAAATGGAGCCCTAGATGCCGATCCGCGCCGAAGACGACGACGACAAGCCGGAAGCCCCGAGGACCGAGCTGCCCATGGCCCCCGGGCCGGTGCAGGAGGCGCTGTTCAAGTCCCGCACCGTGCTGGTGTTCGGTGAAGTGGACATGCGCATGGCCGAGCGGGTCACCGCCCAGCTGCTGGCCCTGGCCGCGAAGGGCGACGACGAGATCCGCGTGTTCATCAATTCACCGGGCGGCCACGTGGAGTCGGGCGACACCATCTATGACGTCATGCGGTTCTGCGGGCCCAAGGTGAAGGCGATCGGCACCGGCTGGGTGGCCTCGTCCGGCGCCAACATCTTCCTGGGGGCGGAGAAGGAGAACCGCTTCTGCCTGCCCAACACGCGCTTCCTGCTGCACCAGCCGTCGGGCGGCTACCGCGGCCAGGCCTCCGACATCGCCATCGAGGCGGAGGAGATCGTGAAGATGCGCAAACGCGTGAACGGCATCATCGCCGAGCGCACCGGCCAGACCTACGAGAAGGTGGTCGCCGACACCGACCGGAACTTCTGGATGTCGGCCGAGCAGGCGGTGGCCTACGGGCTGGTCGGCAAGATCATCACCCGCGCCGACGAGGTCTGACCCGGGCGGCCGCGGTGCGCATCGCCATCGCCGCGGTCGGCCGGCTCGGGCGCGCGCCCGAGGCGGCCCTGGCGGAGGACTACGCCCGCCGCGCCAGCGCCGCCGGCCGCGCCCTGGGTCTCGGGCCCGTCGAGATTCACGAGGTCGAGGCCAGGAAACCCGGAAAGCCGGCGGAGGCCGAGGCCCTGCTCGCCGCGCTGCAGCCCGGCGACGAGGTGATCGCCTGCGACGAGCACGGCCAGGTGATGGCCTCGCGCGCCTTCGCCGAGCTGATCGCCAGGCTCCGCGACGGCGGCGGGCGGCGGCTGGTGTTCCTGATCGGCGGAGCGGACGGCCTGGGCGAGGCGGCGCTGGAGCGGGCCGGCCGCAAGCTGGCCTTCGGGCCCCAGACCTGGCCGCACGCCCTGGCCCGCGCCATGCTGGCCGAGCAGGTCTACCGCGCGGTCACCATCCTCTCCGGCTCCCCCTACCACCGCGACTGAAGCACTCGTCGCATCCGCCGGCAGGACCGCTATGCTGCGGGCCATGCGTGGGGGCGTTCTCGGCATTCTGATCGGCCTGGCCGGCCTCGGCGCCCTGGGCGTCGCCCTGGCGGCGGGCCCCGACGTGGCCGCCCTGCGGGGCGAGCTGGAGGCCCGCAGCACGGCCCGCGACGACGCCCGCACCCAGGCCCAGGAGCTGCGCCAGGACGTCGCCCGGCTGGACGCCCAGCTGGCCGAGCTGAAGGCGGTGGCCGCCACCGGCGAGGCGGGCCTGGCCGCCAAGCGCGCGCGCCTCGCCGACCTCAACCAGCGCGAGGCCGCGCTGCGGACCGAGCTGGGCCGCAACCAGGGGGCCCTGGCGGCGCTGCTGGGGGCGCTGGAGCTCTATCGCCGCGATCCGCCGCCGGCCCTGCTGGTCTCGCCCCGTTCCGCCGAGGACGCCGTGCGCGCCGCCATCCTGGTTCGGGCGATGGAGCCGCAGCTCTCGGCCCGCGCCGCCGCCTACCGCGCCAAGGCGGACGAGCTGCAGCGGGTGCGGCGCGGCATCACCGGGCTCAGCGAGGACCTGTTCACCTCCGAGAGCGCCCTGGCCGACGGCCGCGCCCAGATCGAGCAGGCGATCCGCGAGAAGACCGAGCTCGGGCGGCGCCTGGATGCGGAGGCGTCGGACGCCGAGCGCCGGGCCCAGAGCCTGACCCAGGCCCTGAGAGCGGCCGGCGTTTCGCCCGAGGCCCTGGCGCGCGCTCCGGCCGGCGCCGCCGGACCGCCCGAGCGGTTGCAGATTCCGGCCGCCGGGCTCCTCGTCCGCGGTTTCGGCCAGGCCTCGCCGGGCGGCCAGACCTCGGACGGGCTGACCTGGCGCACGGGGCCCGGCGCGGCGGTGCGGGCGCCGGCGGGGGGCGTGGTGGAGTATTCAGGCGCGCTTAAGGGTTGGGGCGGAGTCTTGGTGCTCAACGTCGGGGGGGGCTACCACCTCGTGCTCGCAGGACTGGACAGGATCACCACGGCGAGCGGAAGGCCGGTCCGCGCCGGCCAGCCGCTCGGATCCATGGCGGAGGGCGCGGGCGGGGCCCCGGAGCTCTATCTGGAAATGCGCAAGGAGCTCACGCCGACCAACCCGGGCCGCTGGTTCGCCGGGCAAACCCTGAGTGCGGCATCAGGGCGGGGTTGACCTTGGACGCGCGGGGGCCTGGAAATGACCAATTCGAGATCTAGAGGCCCGTCATGATGCGTAAGTATTTCCTCGTCGGGGCCAGCGCCTTCCTGCTCGGCGCCGGAAGCATGGCCTTCGTCAATCAGACGGCCCACGCCACCGCCACGTCCAAGCCCGAGACCTACCACATGCTCGAGCTGTTCGGAGACGTGCTCACCACGGTCGACAGCCAGTACGTCACCACCGTCGACGACAAGAAGCTGATCCAGTCGGCGATCGACGGGATGCTGACCTCGCTGGACCCGCACTCGGGCTACCTGAACGCCGAGGACTACAAGGACATGCGCGACCAGACGCGCGGCGCCTATGGCGGGTTGGGGCTGGAGGTCACCTCCGAGGACGGCGTGGTCAAGGTGATCGCGCCGATGGACGACACCCCCGCCGCGCGCGCCGGGCTGAAGTCCGGCGACTACATCACCGCCATCGACGGCCAGAGCATGCTCGGCCTGAAGCTGGACGACGCGGTCAAGCAGATGCGCGGCGATGTCGGCCAGCCGATCACCCTGACCATCGTGCGCGAGAAGAAGGACCCCTTCGACGTGAAGCTGGTCCGCGAGGTGATCGCGGTGAAGTCGGTGAAGTCCGACATGAAGGGCGACTACGGCTACATCCGCATCTCCACCTTCAACGAGAAGACCGGCGAGGAGACCGTCTCGGCGGTCAAGTCGCTGGAGGCCAAGAACCCCAAGATGAAGGGCCTGGTGCTCGATCTGCGCGACAACCCCGGCGGCCTGCTCGACCAGGCCGTGGCCGTTTCCGACGTGTTCCTGGACGGCGGCGAGGTGGTTTCCCAGCGCGGCCGCGACGCCCAGGACATCGAGCGCTACAACGCCAAGGCGGGGGATCTGACCCACGGCCTGCCCATGGTGGTGCTGACCAATTCCGGCACCGCCTCGGCCGCCGAGATCGTCTCCGGGGCCCTGCAGGACCGCCACCGGGCCGAGCTCGTCGGCCTGACCACCTTCGGCAAGGGCTCGGTGCAGTCGGTGATCCCGCTGAAAGGCGGCGATGACGGCGCCCTGAAGCTGACCACGGCGCGCTATTTCACCCCCTCGGGCCGCTCGATCCAGAAGACCGGCATCACCCCCGACCTCGAGGTGGCCCGCACCAAGGAGCAGGCCGAGCTGATCGCCACCCGCTCGTTCCAGTTCTCCGAGGCCAGCCTGCACAACGCCCTGAACGGCGACGAGGGCAAGGTGCGCGTCGCCAAGCACATGCCGGCCGAGGCCCCGCCGCCGGGCTTCGACACCAAGGCCGGCGACTACCAGCTGACCCGCGGCCTGGACGTGCTGAAGGCCGGATCGGTGAAGGCGCTGCTGGAGACCACCAAGAAGCCGCCGGTGACGGTGGTGGCGGAGGCGTCTCCGCCCGGCGCCAAGCGCGGCGGTCCCGACAGCGTCCAGGCCCCCGCCGAGATCATCAAGCCGTCGGCCAGGCCCGGCGATGCGGCGGGCGACGCGCCCAAGGCTTCCGAGGTGCTGAAGCCCAAGGTCCACACGCCCAGCTCCGGACACTAGCCCCAGGGCGCCTTTCGGGGGCGAGGTTCGCCCTTTGTTAACCATGATTTCCGACGCTGGGGGCCGGCTCGGAAATGCGTCAGATGTTCTCCACCAGACCCCAGTTCGGCGGCGCCGACGCCGCGTTGCAGGCGGCCGCGGGCCGGCTGGGCGGGCTTTTCGCCTCGCGCGAAGCGGCGATGGAGGCCCTGTCCAACCCCTGGATCGGCGCGGCCGGAGCCGGGGCCCTGTTCGTGCTGGCCGCCGCCGCCCTGATCGCGGTCACCGGCGATCCCCGGGCCGGCGCCCCGCACGTGCGCATCTCGCTGACCCAGGGCCAGGATCGCCCCGGCGCCGCGCCTCCCGTCCTCGTCGCCCCGGTCACCGGTCCCGCCGTCCCTGCGGCGCCCACGGACGCCCGACAGGCCCTGCCGCCGGCGCCGGTCGCGGGCCTCACCGCGCCAGGCCCCGGGGGCCTGCTCCCGGTCATCGGCGCCGACGGCCGCACGCCGTTCCAGGCCTACGCGAGGCCCTTCCGCGACACGGGGGCGCCCAAGGTGGCCCTGGTCATCGGCGGCCTCGGCCTCAACGCCAAGACCACCCGCCAGGCGATCGAGGACCTGCCGGGAGAGGTCACCCTCTCGTTCGTGCCCTATGCCGAGGGCCTGCAGGGCTGGATCGACCTCGCCCGCGCCAACGGGCACGAGGTGCTGCTGGAAGCGCCGATGGAGCCGCTCGACTATCCGCAGAACGATCCCGGCCCCTACACCCTGATGGCCCAGGACCCGGCGCCGGAGACCGTCAAGCGGATGGAGATGCTGCTGTCGCGGGCGACCGGCTACTTCGGGGTGACCAACTATCTGGGCGGCCGCTTCCTGGCCTCCGACAGCGCCATGAACCTGTTCGCCGCCGTGCTGCACAGGCGCGGCCTGGGCTTCCTCGACGATGGCACGGCGGCCGCCCGCGGCGGCGGCGAGCCCCGCGGCTCGGCCGAGCGGGTGATCGACCAGGATCTCGACGGCGGCTCCATCGATCAGCAGCTGCAGGCCCTGGAGGCGTCGGCCCAGCAGCACGGCAAGGCCCTGGCCTCCGGCTTCGCCTATCCGGTGACGCTCCAGGAGGTGCAGCGCTGGGCCGCGGGCTTGCAGGCCCATGGACTTCAGCTGGCCCCGGCCTCCGCCCTGATGACCCGGCGCGCACCATAAGCTAAGCCCTGCGCGTGGATTTGACGCTCTATCGGCCCAACGTCGGCGTCGTGCTGTTCAACCGCGAGGGCCGCGTCTGGCTCGGACGGCGTATCAACGCGGCCGGACCCCAGAACTGGCAGTTCCCGCAAGGCGGCGTGGACCGGGGCGAGGACCTCTACGCCGCCGCCCGCCGCGAGCTGAAGGAAGAAACCGGCGTAGTCTCCGCCGACTGGCTGGGACGGACCCCCGGCTGGCTGACCTACGACTTCCCCGCCGACTATCAGGGCTCCAAGATCGCGCGCGGATGGCGCGGCCAGAAGCAGGTGTGGTTCGCCCTGAGGTTCACGGGCGCGGATACCGAGGTGGATCTCGCCGCCGACGCCCACGTCGAGTTCGACGCCTGGCGCTGGGCGGATCTGGACGAGGCCGCGGGGCTGGTGATCCCCTTCAAGCGGGCCACCTACGAGGCGGTGACCTCCGCCTTCCGGCGGTTCACCGATCCGAAGGCGGCCCCCGATCCTTTGCCTGACGGGCGGTAGGGCCCGCCGGGAGGTCGGCGGATCCGCTCGCGCGGGCTTTGCGGATGGCCAGACGGATCAGCCCGTAGAGCGCCACCACCGCCCACGCCGCCTCCATCAGGAAGGCGGAGAGGTTGAAGCGGAAGGTCAGGGACCACATGATCAGCCCCGCGCCGGCCAGGTTCATGGCCAGGGCGGGGGCGCGGCGGGGGTCCAGCCGCTCCAGCTGCGCGCCGGCGTAGGCCAGCAGGATCAGGAGGACCCCGAGGAGTCCGGCGGCGTCGGCAAGGCTCATCGCATCACAACGCCGCCGCGCGCCGGCGGATCAGCCGCCGGAGGCGTGGCTGTAGAGCAGGGTCCCGACCTCGAAGGTGCGCCCCATCGGCTTGCCGTCCGCAGACTGGTAGTCGAACACCAGGCCCTGGTGGACGGCGCCGCTGTCGTATTCCCAGGTCCAGCCGGTGACGCCCGCGCCCGCGGCGTAGCCGGCGCTCAGAACCTGCATCGGCGGGTTCTGCGAGGCCGCCCAGTTCGACAGCGCCGCGACCACGCCGGGCGTCTGGCCGACCTCGTAGTTGATGGTCATCTGGCAGACCGTGGGGTTGGCCACCGATGGCGGGTTGATGATCACCCGCTCCACCCCTGGCCCCTGCAGCGCATAGGAATCGCGGAAGCGGCGCAGCCCCGTGGCCTGGGACACGTCCTTGAGCTTCTGGCCGTGGATCAGGGGGTCGCAGACCTTGTCGATCGCCGTGACGAGATAGGGGGCGATGGCCGCCGGGGGCGCGGCGGGCGGCGGCGCCTCGCTCTGGGCATAGGCTGCGCCAGCCGTGGCCACGGCCGCGACAAGGCCCAGGACAACGTATCGCGTCATGATGCTCCCCCTTCCCCGCTTGGGAGCCGCATGACAGCTTCACCTCGGCTTCCGCGCAACCCCTCCGGCGCAAGAATCGCGCGCCGGAGCGAAGATCAGGCGGCTTCTTCGGCGTGCTCGGCCAGGATGGTGAGGCCCTGCGGGGTCACTTCGGCGAAGCCGCCGCGGACCTGGTAGACGCGCATGGCCGCGCCGTCGCGGACCGTCACCGGCCCTTCCTTCAGGGCGGTCATGAACGGCGCGTGGCCGGCGAGGACGCCGAAGTCGCCTTCGACGCCCGCCGCATCGACCTGGTCGACGTCGCCGGAGAACAGCTCGCGCTCGGGAGCGACGAGGGAGAAGTGGAGGCGATCGGCCATCAGGCTTCGGCCGCCATCTTCTCGGCCTTGGCCACGGCTTCCTCGATGGCGCCGACCATGTAGAAGGCGCCTTCCGGCAGGTGGTCGTACTCGCCGTCGCAGATCGCCTTGAACGAGCGGATGGTGTCCGCCAGCTCGACGAACTTGCCTTCCTGGTTGGTGAAGGCCTGGGCGACGAAGAACGGCTGCGACAGGAACCGCTGGATCTTGCGCGCCCGGGCGACGATCAGCTTGTCCTCTTCGGACAGCTCATCCATGCCCAGGATGGCGATGATGTCCTTCAGGGCGCGATACTGCTGCAGGATCTCCTGGGTGCGGCGCGCGACGGTGTAGTGCTCCTCGCCGATCACCAGCGGGTCGAGGATCCGCGAGGTGGAGTCCAGCGGGTCAACCGCCGGGAAGATTCCCTGGGCGGCGATGTCGCGGCTGAGCACCGTGGTGGCGTCCAGGTGGGCGAAGGAGGTGGCGGGGGCCGGGTCGGTCAGGTCGTCGGCGGGCACGTAGATGGCCTGCACCGAGGTGATCGAGCCCTTGTTGGTCGAGGTGATCCGCTCCTGCAGGTTGCCCATCTCGGTGGCCAGGGTCGGCTGATAGCCCACCGCCGAGGGGATCCGCCCGAGCAGCGCCGACACTTCAGAACCTGCTTGCGTGAAGCGGAAAATGTTGTCGATGAAGAGAAGCACATCCTTGCCCTCTTCGTCGCGGAAGTATTCCGCCTGCGCGAGGCCGGTGAGGGCCACCCGGGCGCGGGCGCCCGGCGGCTCGTTCATCTGGCCGTACACCAGGGCGCAGCGCGAGCCCTCGTTGGAGCCGCCCTTGCGGGGATCGACGTTCACCCCGGACTCGATCATCTCGTGATAGAGATCGTTGCCTTCGCGGGTCCGCTCGCCGACGCCGGCCAGCACCGAATAGCCGCCATAGGCCTTGGCGATGTTGTTGATCAGCTCCTGCATGGTCACGGTCTTGCCCACGCCCGCGCCGCCGAACAGGCCGATCTTGCCGCCCTTGGTGTAGGGGCA
>FTHI01000496.1_pt1 | contig 12881 bp, 14 predicted proteins | sample 1640891 | NCBI WGS metagenome assembly FTHI01 (sample SAMEA3914788, study PRJEB12502) | metagenome | biome: forest; material: soil | place: Canada | collected 2011-07-03 | depth 0.1 m
ATCAGGTCGCCTTCATCCAGCAGGGCGGCCGCAACCGGCATGACCACATCTGCGAGGCGCTGGAGCTGTTCGCGGCGGAGGTCATGCCGGAATTCCACGACCGCGAAGCCGCCCGCCAGCAGCGGAAGATGGAGGAGCTTGCGCCCTTCATCGCGCAGGCGATGGCCCGCAAGGTCTGGACTCCGCCGCTCGCCGCCGGCGAGATCCCGGCGTTCACGGCGCTGGGCAAGCTCGGCGGCGTCTACCCGACCCTTCCCGTCGAGGCCGGGTGACGACGGAGCCGCTGTAAGACTGGGTTCGCAAGGCAAGCGCAATCGGCGCTCGGTTTGACCCGGTCAGCGCGCACTATTTATCACCGTCATCCTCGGGCTTGTCCCGAGGACCCATGAACACCGAAAGAAAAAAAATACCGCGGCAAAGGTGAAATCGTGGGGATTGCGGCGAAGACGCAGAAATGCATGAAATGCCAACGTTTATGGGTCCTCGGGACAAGCCCGAGGATGACGGAGTTATTTTGGGCGTCACCGATACAACTGAACGCCGGCTGCCCTAGGACCTTATGAACGCCAGCAGGTCCGCGTTGATGATGTCGGCGTGGGTCGTCGGCATGCCGTGCGGCAGGTCCTTGTAGACCTTCAGGACGCTGTTCTTGAGGAGCTTGGCGGAAAGCGGCCCGGAGTCGGCGAAGGGCACGATCTGGTCGTCCTCGCTGTGCATCACCAGGACGGGCACGGTGATCGCCTTGAGGTCTTCGGTGTGGTCGGTTTCCGAGAAGACCTTGATGCAGTCGTAGTGGGCCTTCGTCCCGCCCATCATCCCCTGACGCCACCAGTTGTCGATGACGCCCTGTGAGACTTTGGCGCCCGGCCGGTTGAAGCCGTAGAACGGTCCCTCGGGAATATCGCGATAGAACTGTGCGCGATTGGCCATGCCTTTCCGGAAGCCATCGAACACTTCGATCGGCGTGCCTCCGGGATTGCTGTCCTTCTTCACCATCACCGGCGGAATCGCGCTGATGATCGCGGCCTTGGCCACGCGGCCGTCGCCGCCGTATTGCGCGACATAGCGGATGACTTCGCCGCCACCAGTCGAGTGACCGACATGGATGGCGTCCTTCAGGTCGAGGTGCTTCACGAGCGCGTCGCTATCGGCGGCATAGGTGTCCATGTCGTTGCCCTGGTCCGTCTGGGTGGAGCGGCCATGACCGCGCCGATCGTAGGCGATCACTCGATAGCCCTGGGCCTGGAAGAACAGCATCTGGCTGTCCCAGTCGTCGGCGCTGAGGGGCCAGCCGTGGTGGAGGACGATCGGCTGACCGGACCCCCAGTCCTTGAAGAAGATCTCCGTGCCGTCGCTTGTCTTGAAGGTGCTGCTGGCCATCGACGTGGCTCCCTTGCTCGAAGACTGAAGGTCGGCGGGAGGGGGCCCGCCAAGGCGGAACAGGACAGAGACGATGACGCCGGCCGCGCCGGACTTCACCCCATCACTCCAGGGGGCCACCATATACCGGCGGCATGGCCTGGTCGTGTGACACGTCGGTGAAGAACGCCGCTGTCCGGCCATTGGCCAGAACTGGCGCACCGGGGTCGTCGGGGATGCCGGTGAGTCGGGCAAACGCGTGGCGACAGTGCGCCTAGGCCGTTTAAGCCGCCAGCGCGGCCCTCGGGCGGGTCACGAAGGCGGCGAGGCCGATCGCGACGATCATCAACAGGCCGGCCAGCAGGAACGGCGCGCCCAGCGGGAGCGCGGACCCCGGCGCAACGGCGGCGGCGAAGACCATGGTGAAGAGGGTCGGGCCGATGATCGAGGTCAGGCTGTTGAGGCTGGAGGTGGCGCCCGCCAGCAGCCCCTGCTCGGAGGGGCCGACGGTGCGGCTGAGGATCGCCGACCAGGCCGGACCGCCGATCGCCGCCAGGCACATGAACGGGATCGCCGCCCAGAACTGAGCTCCGGTCGTCGCCAGGGCCAGCACCGCGAAGGCGGCCATCTGCAGCGCGCCGCCGATCATCAGGGCGCGGCGCTCGCCCAGGCGCTTAACCGCCGGCGCCACCATAAGGAGCTGGACCACCATCCCGGCGGTTCCCGAGCCGGTCATGAACAGGCCGACCTGGGGCGGACCCCACAGGTAGCGGTGCTGGGTGTAGACCACGAACACGTTGTAGGGGCCCATCTGCGCCAGGCTCAGCAGGGCGCTGACCGCCAGCATGCCGCCGATCGCGGGATAGGTCCGCAGCAGCGCGCGGATGGCGCCCACCGGGTTCATGTGCCGAATCTGCAGCGGCGCGCGCCGGTCGCGCGGCAGGGACTCGGGCAGGACGAAGACGCCATAGAGGAAGTTCAGCAGGCTGAGGCCCGCCGCCGCCCAGAACGGCGCGGTCGGATCGATCCCGCCCAGCACCCCGCCGACGGCCGGGCCCACGGCGAAGCCGAGGCTCAGCGCCGCGCCCATCATGCCGAAGCTCGCCGCGCGCTTCTCCGCCGGCGTGACGTCGGCCAGATAGGCCATGGCCGCCGGGATGGAACCGGCGCAGATCCCGGAGATCAGCCGGCCCACCAGCAGCAGGCCCAGATTGGGCGACAGGGCCATGAACAGGTAGTTGGCGCCCATGCCGAAGTTGGACGCCAGGATCACCGGCCGGCGACCGAACCGGTCCGACAGCGCGCCCTGCACCGGCGAGGCGATCAGCTGCATGATTGCCCAGGAGGTGCCGAACACCGCCAGCCACGTCAGCGTCTGCTGCTCGTTCAGATGACCGACCCGCGCGAGCAGCTGCGGCAGCACCGGGATCACCATCCCCAGCGCCAGGACGTCCAGCACGATGGTGATGAAGATGAAGACGGTGGCCGCGTTGCGCGGCTTCGGCTGTGATGACCCTGGCTCGGTCAAGCTGATCCCCGTCCCCTGACGCTGGCTGCAAGGCGCGCGTTCATGGCCTTATCTTTGATCGAGTCAACCCTGGGCAAGGCCGCGACCTTGACGGCGCGCCGTTCCCGCCGCTCCTGAAGCGACGCAAGAAGGATCACCTCATGGGCTTCCTGGTCGAGGGCGTCTGGCGCGACCGATGGTACGACACCGAGGCGGCTGAGGGGCGCTTCGTACGCACCGATTCCCAGTACCGCCACTGGATCACGCCGGACGGCGCGCCCGGTCCGACGGGGGAGGGCGGCTTCAAGGCCGAGCCGGGGCGCTATCACCTCTACGTCTCCTACGCCTGCCCCTGGGCGCACCGGACCCTGATCTTCCGCGCCCTGAAGGGGCTGGAGGGGATGGTCACCCTCTCCTCGGTCCACTGGCGCATGCTGGAGAACGGCTGGACCTTCGAGGACGGCCCGGGCGTGATCCCCGATGTGAACGGCGCCCGCTACCTCTATCAGGTCTACCAGGCCGACGACCCGCGCTACTCCGGCCACGTCACCACCCCGACCCTCTGGGACAAGGCGCAGGGCCGCATCGTCAACAACGAGTCCTCCGAGATCATCCGGATGCTGAACGGCGCCTTCAACGGCGTCGGCGCGGCGCCCGGCGACTACTATCCGGCCGAGCTGCGGGGCGAGATCGACGTCCTGAACCAGCGCGTCTACGACGGCCTGAACAACGGGGTCTACAAGGCTGGCTTCGCCACCCGCCAGGACGCCTATGAGGAGGCGGCGCGGGAGGTTTTCGCCGTGCTGGATGAGCTGGAGGCGCGCCTCGCCGACCGGCGCTTCCTGTTCGGCGACCGCCTGACCGAGGCCGACTGGCGGCTGTTCGCCACCCTGGTGCGCTTCGATGCCGTCTACGTCGGCCACTTCAAGTGCAACCTGCGCCGGCTGGCCGACTACCCCAACCTCTGGGGCTACTCCCGCGATCTGTACCAGTGGCCCGGCATCGCCGCGACCACCCGCTTCGACCACATCAAGCATCACTACTACGAGAGCCACCCGGGCATTAACCCCCACGGCGTCGTCCCCATCGGCCCGGAGATCGACTGGTCTTCCCCTCGGTAAGCGAGGGGATTGGTTTTCCCCTCTCCCCCCGCTACGCGCGGGGCGAGGGGGTTTCCGCCGCCCGCGCGCCCTTGATCAGCAGCCACAGGCACATGCCGAATTCGCCGACCAGGGCCGGGATGCCGGTGACGGCGCTGGCGATCTTGTAGGCCAGCATCTGACCGAAGTCCGGAGCGAAGGCGGTGGCGAACACCAACAGGTAGCCGAAGCCGCCAACGATCAGGCACAGGCCCAACAGCCGTGGGGCGACCCGCGAGCGGACGACGAGCCAGCCGAACGGGAAGAGCCAGAGCCCCGAGAACACCTGCGCCAGGAGCATCAGGCGCCGGTAGCGCTCCACCATCGGTGTCAGGGCAGCCGCGTCCAGGCCGGCGCCAAGGCTGACCAGCGGACAGAGCTGGAACAGCGCGGCCAGGTTCATCGCCACGCCCGCCATCGCTAAGGCCACCATGAGAAGCCCGGCGATCCGGCTTGCCGAACTCAAGAGCCTGTAAAGCAGGATCACGAGAACGGCCCATGCGGCGAAGCCGATCACACTGGATGCGAACGCTAGCGTGAACAGGGTCTGGTCCGCGACCAGACGGGCCAGCACGTTGGGGGAACTGCCGGCCAGCAGCCTGGTCAGCGTCGCGTAGCCGGCGATGGAGAACAGGATGATGACGAGATAGGCGAGGCCGGCGAAGCGGCCTGTCGTCTTGGCGTTCGGAGGTGATGCCATGGGCGTGCTCCTGGGTGGCCGCTGCCCCCCTCCCCGGCCTTCCGCCTCAAAGGGGGGAGGGGGCCTAGGGTGTGACTGAGAGGACGGTGTGGGAGGCCGGGGCGGTGCGGCGGCGGGCGGGGAGTTGGACCTTGATGAGCCAGTAGAGCGTGGCGGCCAGCATGATCAGGGCCGGGACGATCAGGAAAGGGGAGCCGCGCAGGAACTCGGGTTGGGCCTTGGGCTGGCCGGCGAAGGATCCGGCGGTGATGAACAGGGCCAGGCCCATGCGCCAGAGGTGGCGGGCGATGCGCCGGGCGCCGGCGACGCCACGGTTCATCAGGATGGTCAGGTCGCAGGCGCCGGCCAGACCGGCGATCGCCGCAAAGCCGAAGGCGATCTGGAAGGGCTCGCCGCCCAGCAGGCCATGCGGCTGCTCGGACCCCAGCTCGCCAAGGATCATCCCGGCCATGGCGACGGTCAGGGCGTAGATCAGGGCCGCGATCTCGAAGCGCCCGACCTTGCCGTCCTTGCGCCATACCGCCACCCAGCCGGTGACCACCAGATAGAAGGTGAACGTCCCGGCCAGGCCCGAGATCGGGTCGTTCAGCAATGGCGCGATGAAGGCCCCGACGCTCGACATCCCCAGCATGGCCACGAAGAACACGGTCCCGGCAATGCGGTGCAAGAGGCCGCCCTTGCGAGCGATCATCGCCACCGGTCCCGAGACCAGCGCCGTGGCGGCGCCGCCGATGTGGATGACGAGGGCGGCGTCGGCCAGGATGCGCAGCGCCATCGGGGCATGGGGGCTCAGGTGCAGGATCATGGCGGCGAGTCCTGTTGCGAAGGTGGATGGAAGGCGGGGGGTCAGGCCGCCCCTTTGATTGGGGCGGCGCCGGGGATCAGGTCAGATCGGCTCGCGCCGTCGCCGCAGCCAGACCGCGGCGGCGAGGAAGCCCGCGCCGACCACCAGCCCGATCCACAGTCCGGGGCTGGAGACGAACTTGCCTACGTCGATGTCCGACAGGTCGGTCATGATCATCTCACCGCGATGGATGGTGAAGCCCTGGTTCCAGCCGCCGATCAGGCGCTCGCCGAACAGGGCCGGCAGATGGCCGCTGTTGAAGGCCAGCCGCTCGAACACGCACAGCGCGATGGGCGGCCCGAAGGCCCAGAGGAACGCGGTCCGCCGCGCCCAGGCCGAGACCACGAGCAGCCAGCCCCACAGCGGCGCATGCCAGAGGGCGAGCACGACCAGGCCATAGGCCAGCACGATCCACTGGCGCCACAGGGGGACCTCAGCCCACAGGGCCTGGGCGTCTTCGCCGTGGACCATCATCACCACCGAGGCCAGGACGATCATGATCAGCTGGGTCACGGCGATGATTGTGAAGACCGCCGCGGGCAGGATGACGAAGGGGACGAAGGCCTTGGAGAGCACCGTGACGAGGTCCGAGACCGGCAGCGACTTCCAGAACAGGATGCTGCGGTCCCGCCGCTCGTTGTGCAGGGCGCCCAGGCAATAGAACACCCCGACCACCAGTCCGGTCATGAGGACCACGACCATGGCGATCTCATAGGGCAGGGCGGGCGGCAGCTGGTGCGGCACGGGCGGCCCGCCCCGCTGTGACATGTTGAAATGGATCGACTGCGGGGCGACCTGGCTGATGAAATAGCCGGCCAGGATCACGCCGGCGGCGATCATCGGCGCGATCCAGATCGCGCGGTTCTCCCAGAGCTCGCGGCGCACCGACCAGTAGAACGGCCGGGTGTGGTTCAGGCGCCGGGCGGCCGGCGCTTCAAAGTCGGTGTCAGTTGCGGCGGTCATGCTGCAGCCCCTTGCGCATTGGAATCACCCGAAGGCTTGGCGCCCATCACGGCGACGAACAGGTCGGCGATGGAGGCGGTGTGCACGTCGCCCAGCGGCTCCAGGCGCTCGCGCTCCACCCCGTCGAACAGCAGGATCGAGCGCCCGAACACCTGGCGTTCGTTGATCGGTCCCAACGCCCGGGCGGCGACCACCTGTCCGGGCTGGACCATCACCTCTAGATAGCGGGTCTCGAAGGCCTCCATGCTGGACTCCAGCACGATGCGGCCGTGGTTGATGAAGGCCAGGTCCGTCAGGATGTGCTGGATCTCTTCCACCTGGTGGGTGGTGACCACGATGGTGCGGGTAGAGTCGAAGTAGTCGTTCAGCAGGGTGTCGTAGAACGCCTTGCGATAGAGCAGGTCGAGGCCCAGCGTCGGCTCGTCCAGCACCAGCAGGCGCGCGTCGATGGCCATCACCAGGGCCAGGTGCAGCTGGGTGACCATGCCCTTGGACAGGTGCCGCACCTTGCTGGTGCGCTTGATGTCGGTCTTGGCCAGGAACGCCTCGGCCTTGGCGCGGTCGAAGCGGGGGTGGACGCCCTCCACATAGGTCAGCGCCTGGACGACAGTCATCCAGCGGGGCAGCACCGCCACGTCGGCGATGAAGCAGACGTCCTTCATCAGGTCGTCGCGTTGGGTCCAGGGATTGCGCCCCAGCACCGTCAGCGAGCCCTGGAATTCGGTCAGGCCGAGGATGGCGTTGAGCGCGGTGCTCTTGCCGGCGCCGTTGGGGCCGATGAGCCCCAGGATGCGGCCCTCCTCGATGTTCAGGCTCACGCCGTCCAGCGCGACGGTGGATCCATAGGTCTTGCGCAGCCCGCGGGCTTGGATGCAGGCCATCAGATCAGCCCTCCCCGCCAGAGACGGGTCCAGATGTCGAGCCATCCAGCAGTTCCGCAGCACTCAACCCCAGCCGCCGGATCGTGGCGTGGATCGGCGGCCATTGTTCCGCCAGGAACCGTTGCCGCTCGCCCTTGAGCAACAGCCGGCGCGCCCCGGAATTGACGAACATCCCAAGACCGCGCCGCTTCTCCACCAGCGCCTCGTCCACGAGCTGCTGATAGGCCTTCAGCACCGTCAGCGGATTGACCCGCGACTCGGCCGCGACGTTGCGAACCGAGGGCAGGGGATCCCCCTCGTTCAGCACCCCGTCGAGGATCATGGCCACCACGCGATCGCGCAGCTGGCGGTAGATCGGCTGACTGTCGTTCCATTCGGCATCCATGTTCTGTTCCGATGGGCCCCGACGAGAAGCCCCAGCGCCAGACTCCCACGAGGGCGCCTGGCTGATTAGGTGTTATACATAACTACAACAGCGATGGGATGCTAGAAGAAATTCACAGGGGCCGATGCGCCTGGAGTCACGACCAGCGCCTTCCCTGGCCGCCTCACAATCTGTGGCTCCGCTGAAACGTATCGGGTCGTCAGCCGTTGCCACCCCGCGCCGATGGGATCTCAGACCCTTCCGGCGACAGCACTCATCAAGGGTTAGGAGCCCACCATGTTCCGCAGAACCACCATCGTTTCCTTCGCATCGCTCCTCGCATCGAGCGCCATTGCCTTGGCCATCGCATCGCCGGCGGCTGCAGTCAGCAAGACCGATCGCGCCCGCGAGGCCATCGCGGCCGCAGAGGCCAAGGTCCACACCGCCGAAACCACGGGCGCCGGCGCAGAAGCCCCGCGCGATGCGGCCCAGGCGCGAGCGGCCCTGGCCACCGCCAAGGAAGACTTCGCCGCCGGCCGCAAGGACCCGGCGATCCAGGAGGCCATCCGGGCGTCGGCCCTCGCGGACACCGCCATCGGGGTTTCGCAGCAGCGCAAGGACAATGCCCTCGCGTCCGCGCGTGAAGCCCAGAGAGCCAGCGCCGATGACGCGAGAGCTACCGCCGACGCGGCCCGAAATCAGGTCGTCGCCGCGCAAGGCCAGGCCGCTGCCGCCCAGGATCAGGCGGTCGCCGCACAGCAGCAGGCCGTCTCTTCGCAGCAGCAGGCTGAACAGGCCAACGCGCGCGCCGACATCGCTCAGCAATCCGCCGCCTCCGCGACGGCAGACGCGGCCGCCGCGCGCAACGCTGCGCTGCTCGCCGCACAGACGCGCCCGGCGCCGCAGGTCGAGACGACGGTCACGACAAAGCAACCGGTGGCCCGTTACCACTACACGCGGACGAAGGTGAAGCCGCGCACGACCACGACGCACACAACGACCACCAGTTCGGCGCCCGCCCCGTCATCCGAGGTCACCACGACGACCAAGGTGACCCCGCAGTAGCGAGGCGTAAAGTCCTTGAGGTCTAGGGGCAGGACGTATCTCTCAAAGTCCTGCCCCGGTTTTTCCGAGCCGCTAGCCCATCCGGCGCTCAAACTGACCCAGTCGCCGCGCCACTATTATCACCGTCATCCTCGGGACAAGCCCGAGGATGACGGAATTATTTTAGACGTCATCGACGCGATGTGAGCACTCGATGCTATAGCTTCCATGTTCCTGGAATTGGATCGGAAGTCGCTATCGCATGTCCACAATGCCCGTCAGCGCCGGCGTGGTGCACGAGGTCCCGACCGACCTCAGGGAGGTGCTTGTTTCCGACGAGGCGTCGCTCGCCAAATGGGAGGACATCTCGCCGATCGCGCGCAACGAATGGATCTGCTGGGTCGAGTCGGTGAAGAAGCCCGAGACTCGACGCAATCACATCGAGCGGACGCGTTCAGAACTCAAGGAAGGCAAGCGCCGCCCTTGCTGCTGGCCCGGCTGCCCCCATCGCAAGCGCTCCGGCGCGTGACCTGAGCCTCAGCTCAGCTCTCGCCTCGCCTTCACGGATTCCAGGAACTGGCTCATGGTCTGCGGCTTGCGCCCCGTGATCGACTCATAGTCGCGGGTGGCGATGTCGAACTCGCCGTTCTCCACCGCGCGCATGGTGCCCAGCGCGCTCTTCGACAGCTCGGCGGGCACGCCCCAGTGCTCGGTCATGTATCCGGCCCATTCCGCCGCCGGCACGGCCTCGTAGCGGATCTTCCGACCGAACGCCTCGCTCATCGCGGCGGCGATCTCGTCGCACGTCAGGGTCGCCTCCATGGTCTCGGTGTAGACGCGGTTCTCGTGCCCGGGCCGAGCCAGCACAGTGGCGGCAGAGAGGGCGAGGTCGTCGCGGGCGATGTAGGCGCACGGCGCGGACCCGCCGGCGCGGCGAAGCACGCCGGTCGCCAGGGTCTCGTCCAGGTCGCCCACCATCATGTCGGCATAAAGGGCATGGCGCAGGACCGTGTAGTCCATGCCGGACGCCATCAGGGTCTGCTCGGTCGGCCAGTGGACCTCAACGCTGTGATCGGCGGTGGCCTTGGGGCCCGCGCCGGCGAAGCTGGTGTAGGCGAGACGTTTCACGCCGGCCTTGCTGGCGGCCTGGATCGCATTGAGATTCTGCCGCGCGCGCTCGGAATTGGGCGAATAGGTCGAGATGATCAGGGCCGCGTCGACGCCCTCGAAGGCCGCGGCCAGGGTCCCGGGATCATCGAAGTCGGCGCGGCGGACGGCCACGCCGGTTGCGGCGAGTTCGCGGGCGAAGGGTGATGAAGGATCGCGCGTCCCGGCGACAATGCCCGCCGGTCCGATCATCTTCCGCAGATTGGCGATGACCCCGCCGCCGAGATTGCCATTCGCACCCGTGACCATCAGCATGCCGCTGTCTCCTCCTCGCCGCCGTCTCGCCGGCGTTCTGATGGATGATCACAATCGGAGCGACCTGGCTACCACGGGAATGGCCCCTCGATGAGGGACCCGGCGCGCACGCATGCCGCGGATCACGGGCGCGCCCCGCCCCCTTCGCTGAGGGTCCTGAGGCGCGCCGCTTGAGGGAAGGTCAGACCAGCGATCCAGCTGGACGCCCGCCGGCTCCTCAGCCAGCCTAGCCCCGCCGTGCGGCCTCTATCCTCGCGACGTCGATCTTCCGCATGCTCATCATGGCCTCGAACACCCGCTTGGCGACTGCCTTGTCCAGATCGGCGATCCCCTCGGTCAGCTGACGGGGCGTGATCTGCCATGAGAAGCCCCAGCGATCCTTGCACCAGCCGCACTCGCTTTCAGCGCCGCCATTGCCGACGATGGCGTCCCAGTAGCGGTCGGTCTCCGCCTGGTCCTGGGTCTCGACCACGAACGAAACCGACTCGTTCGCCTTGAACTCGGGACCGCCGTTGAGGCCCATGAATGACGCGCCGAGCACGGTGAACGCCACCGTCAGCTCCACCCCTTCCTCGCCGCCCGGGAAATCGCCCGGCGCCCTCATCGCTTCGCCGACATGGCTGTCAGGGAAGACGCTGGCATAGAACTCCGCCGCCTTGCGCGCCTCGCCGTGGTCGAACCAGAGACAGTTGGTCAACTTCACGGGCATCGTCTTCTCCCTTTCGTGCTCCGTCTCGAAACGCATCCCGGCTTCGTCGGTTCAAGCGATGTCTCGCCCCCGCCGATTGTCGTGAGCCGCGCCAGTCGTTCGTCCTTGGGATGCGAGCCGGAATCCGGAGAGCAGCAATGACCCCCACCATCACCGCCTTCGAAAGCTCCCCCGATCGCGGGAGGGGACTGGCGCGGGACATGCGCGTTCGCTGGGCGCTCGAGGAGGTGGGCCAGCCTTATGAGGTCCGGCTGGTTTCGTTCACCGACATGAAGGCGCCCGCGCATCTTGCGCTGAATCCTTTCGGGCAGATCCCGACCTATGAAGAGGGCGACCTAGCCATGTTCGAGTCGGGCGCGATCGTGTTCCTTGTCGCGGAGCGCCATGAGGGCCTGCTGCCAGGCGATGCGAACGCCCGGGCGCGGGCGATCACCTGGATGTTCGCCGCGCTCAGCACAGTTGAGCCGCCGATCGTCGATCTTCAGATCGCCGTGCTCGTGGAGCGCGACAAGGCCTGGTGCGAGGAGCGCCTGCCTATGGTCAGGGATCGCATCCGCGCCCGGCTGTGCGAGCTCTCCAACCGGCTCGGCGACGCCGATTGGCTCGACGGCGCGTTCAGCGCGGGCGACCTCCTGATGGTGACCGTGCTGCTCAGGTTGAAGGCCTCGGGCCTGTTGGACGAGTATCCGAGCCTCTACGCCTACGTCGCCCGTGGCGAAGAGCGGCCCGCCTACAAGCGCGCCTTCGCCGCTCAATTGGCGGTCTTCACGGGCGCACCGCCTACAAGCTGACCCTTTGGCCAAGCCCGAGGCCCGTCGATTGTCGCTGCACGTCCTCGATGATAATTTGTCGGTCCACGCTTGGATCCGGAGGTGCTGTCATGCGACGCGCCCTAGCTTGCGTCGGCGTCCTGCTGGCGGGTGTGCTGGCCCCGGGGGCTATCTGTGCCCAGCCCATGGCCGAGCGGTTCGACAGTCTGGGCGTCGTCACGCAACCGGTGAACCCCACCTGGGGGCCCCCCACCACCGACCGAGGGCAGTGCGTGCAGGCCCGCACGCTGAGCGGGGTGGTGGCGTCCAATGACCGTGACGTGATCTTCCGCTTCGGGCGGGCTGAATTCTACCGTCTGCGCCTGACCAATCCCTGCCCGGCCCTGCTCGAGCCGGGCGCGCACGTGGTGGACATCAAGCGCGGATCGACCGTCATCATCTGCGACCCCCGCGACATGGAGCTGAAGGTCGCCGTCGGCCAGGGCCCGGTCAGCCGCTGCACGGTCGATTCCCTGAACCGGATGAGCACGGCCGAGGTCAAGGCCGCGTCCGCGCGTCGCTGACGCTTGGCTGCCCCGTCCTAATCGATGGCTGTCGTGTTCAGGTCGAGCCCGAAGTCGCCGGCATCCGCGGCGCTGACCGGCCGTTCGCCGGCGGCCAGCAGGTTCCTGGCCAGCTCGGCGCGGAGGGTCTCGAACCTGACGCGGCCGGACGGGGGGTCCTGCTCGGGGAAGGCGGCTTCCATCTCGCGATTGCGCGCGGTCACCTCCGCAAGGAATTCGCGGTTGGTGAAGATGTGGAAGCGGTTCTCCTTGATCGCCTCGACCACCGCGCGGCCCGTGTCGAGCGGATCGATCGCCGAACGCGCGGCGTCCCAGAGCGCCTTCTGGAACTCGCTGGCCGCGTCCTCATGGAAGTCTTGGTCGGGCTGGTCTTCGGGGGCGAACAGCATCCCCGTGCGCGTGGCGCCGGGGAACAGGCACGACACGCCGATACCCAGCGGGGCCAGCTGCATCCGCAGGCTCTCGGAGAAGCCGCGCACGGCGTACTTGGCCGTCGAATAGGCCGCCAGGCCCGGCAGCGGGACGACCCCGGCCATCGAGGAGGTGCAGACTACATGGCCGCCCTCGCCCTGCGCCTTGATGATCGGGACGATCAGCTTGGAGCCGTTGATCACCC
>FTHI01001175.1_pt1 | contig 12866 bp, 9 predicted proteins | sample 1640891 | NCBI WGS metagenome assembly FTHI01 (sample SAMEA3914788, study PRJEB12502) | metagenome | biome: forest; material: soil | place: Canada | collected 2011-07-03 | depth 0.1 m
ATTATAGGGTCGGGACATGGCAGCGGACCTCAGGCGGCGCAGCAGGCGGCCTGGACGGGGACCCGCGGCGGGTCCTCCTCATCCTCGCCATATCGCGTCGCCTCTCCGAAGTTAAAGAAGGTCTCCCAGTGCACGCCGGACGGATCGTTCACCCAGGCCTTGTCGGACTTTGCGAAGCAGCACGTCGTGGCGACCTGATCCCGGGTTGTCTCGCCGGCCGATTTCAGGCGCCCAGCCAGTTCGGACAGCTCGTCCCCGCCGTCGACCTGGATGCCGAGATGTTCGACGCCGGCTGTCCTGCCCCGACTGGAAATTGCGAAGTTGACCTTGGGATCGTCAAGCATCCACTTGGCGTAGTCGTCCTTGCGCACCACCGGCTGTGCGCCGAACAGGACGGCGTAGAAATCCACCGAGCGGGTCAGCTCCTCCACCGCGACATGAACGTGGAAACGCTTCATGAGAGAGCTCCTTGAGCGGGAACGCAGCAGGCGGCGCGGGCCGCAGCCTCGGCCATGGGAGCGCAGACCTCCGGCCGCCCCTGGCAACAATCCTCCATCAGGTAGACCAGCAGGCCGCTCATGGCGTCGTAGTCCGCCGCGTAGATGATGGATCGGCCCTGCCGCCGGCTGGTCACCAGGCCTGCGTTGGCGAGGATCGTAAGCTGGGCCGACAGGGTGTTCGGCGTGGTCTGCTGGGACCTGGCGATCTCTCCGGCGGCGAGGCCCTCGGGGCCGGCCTTGATCAGCAGACGGAACACCGCCAGCCGCGATTCCTGGGCCAAAGCCGAGAGTTTTCTGATCGATGCGGTCGATTCCATATTTCTATATTCTTGGAAATATCGAATGAGTCAAGCGTAAGCTTACGGTGAAGGCTTGGCGTCCGGCGCGCGGAAGGCTAATTAAGGCTTATTATGGGCAACGTTGGTCTCCAGCGAGCCGAAACGTCCGTCCCCAGCGGAGCGGACATGCCGGGCGTCCTGCGCACCGTCTTCAGACTGGTGTCGAAGAACTGGACCTATGGCGGACTGGTGATGGTCCTGCCGTCCGGCGAAGGCATCGAGGTGCAGGGATCGGAGCCGGGCCCGGAAGGGCGCCTGATCATCAAGGACTACCGCTGCATGCGCAGGGTCCTGGCGGCGGGCGGCATTGGCCTGGCCGAAGGCTACATGGCCGGAGAGTGGGACACGCCCGACCTGCACGCCCTTCTGGAAACCCTGTCGCTGAACTTCGACAAGATCCAGGGCGACCTGCACACCCATCCGGCCATGCGGCTGATCGACCGCATCCGCCATGCGCTCAACCGCAACAGCCGGGCCGGCTCGCGCCGCAATATCGAGGCGCACTACGACCTGGGCAACGCCTTCTATTCCAAGTGGCTGGACCCGACGCTGAGCTACTCATCGGCCGTCTACGCGGCGCCGGACCTGCCGCTGCAGGCGGCCCAGCTGAGCAAGTACGAAGCCCTGGCCAGGCGCATGGAACTGGCGCCCGAGCATCATGTGCTGGAGATCGGCTGCGGCTGGGGCGGCTTCGCCGAGTTTGCGGCGAAGGACATCGGCGCCCGGGTCACCGGCATCACCATTTCCCCATCCCAGTATGAATTCGCGAAACGCCGGATGTTCGAACAGGGGCTGGCCGACAAGGCCGACATCCGGCTGATCGACTATCGCGACGTCGAGGGCAGCTTCGACCGCATCGCCTCGATCGAGATGTTCGAGGCGGTGGGCGAGGAATATTGGCCGGCCTATTTCGGCAAGATCGCCCAGGTGCTGAAGAGCGGCGGGCGCGCAGGGCTGCAGATCATCACCATCCGGGACGACCTGTTCAAAGGCTACCGATCGCACGTGGACTTCATCCAGAAGTACGTCTTTCCGGGCGGCATGCTGCCCTCCGAGGCGCGGCTGCGCGAGGAGATTGGGCGGGCGCAGCTGGCCTGGCGCGGCGTCGTCCACTTCGGCAATGACTACGCCCGCACGCTCAGCCAGTGGGCGGACCGGTTCCAGCGATCCTGGGAGGAGATCGCCCCGCTCGGCTTCGACGAGCGCTTCCGGCGGCTGTGGCACTTCTACCTGAGCTATTGCCGCGCCGGCTTCATCACCGGCCGCACCGACGTGGTGCACCTGACCGTCGCCGCGCCGTAGGGCCAGGGTGGCCCTGGCCTCAACTTGACCGGACAACCTCTGGCGCAGGCTGTCGCCATGGGTTAAGTTGCAAATGAAACACCCTGTCAGATGGGTGTCGACGATCGTCGCCCACCGCCTTTGGGGAGGCTGAGGGACACAGGTGCTGCAGCAGTACTCCACAGCGTCGGTTCCGCGCGCCGAACGCCTGACGTTCTGGAATGACCTTGCGGTCGAGCACCTGGGACCGATGGCGATCGACGCCGACGACCGCGATACCTTCCGAGTCAACATGGGCTGCTATTCCCTGGGCAGCTGCAACATCATCTCGCCAGGCTCCAGCGGCGCCACGATCCAGAGCGCCTCCTGGCCGGAGGTTCGCAACACGCAGGACAATTCGCTTCTGCTGGAGTTCCAGCACGCCGGCCGCAGCGCCAATGTGATCGACGGGCGCGACAGTGTGCTGAACCCAGGCGACTTCGTCCTGTTCGACAAGTCCCGCCCGTTCAGCGTCAACTTCAACCGCTTCGCCACCATGGTGGTCATCCGCCTGCCGCACCAGGAGCTGGCGCGCCGGGCGCTGGACCTGGACCGCGTGGTCGGCCTTCACCGCCCGGGGGACGCCGGACCGGGCGCCATGCTCTCGACATTCGTGCGCACGACGTGGGACCAGCTGCAGCGGGGCGGGGGCGAGGAGTGGGCCGACTCCCTCGGCGAGGTGATGTGGCGACTGATCGATCTTTCGATGCGCTCCGAAGACGCCTTCGAGGCGCGGTCGTCGCGGCAGACCCAGTCGCGCCACCGGGCGCGGGCGTTCATCGAACGTCACCTGTGCGATCCGGCCCTCGACATCGGCGCCGTGGCCGACCACATGAAGGTCACGCCCCGCTATGTGCAGATGCTGTTCGCGGAGGTGGCGACCACGCCCTCGGGATACGTCATGGAGCGGCGGCTGAACCTCGTGGCCGAACAGCTGCGCAGGGGCCCGGGCCAGTCAGTCTCGGAGATCGCCTTCGCTGCCGGTTTCAACGACCTCAGCTACTTCTCCCGGGCCTTCCGAAAGCGTTTCCGCGTCTCAGCCCGCGACTACCGGGCCGGCCGCCGCGGGCCGGAGGGCGACGGCGTTACGATCTGAAGGCTTCGTTTCCGGTCAAATACGCCTTCGCAGGCGTCCAAGCATCCAGACCACCCCCCCGATACCCTCACCATCGAGAATGACGACGCTCCTGACGGCGCTTCGAAGCGTGCGGGTGCGCCGCGATGGATGGGAGGTCGTCCGTGTTCGTGCGCAACTGCTGGTACGTGGCCGGCTGGAACTATGAGCTCGGCGCAGGCGAGCTGATCTCGCGAACCATCATCAACCAACCCATCGTCCTCTATCGCACCGCCGACGGCGGCCTTGTCGCGCTTGAAGACCGCTGCTGCCACCGCTTCGCCCCCCTTTCGCACGGGCGGCTGGAAGGCGACGACCTGCGTTGCATGTACCACGGGCTGAGGTTCAGCCGCGCCGGCGTCTGCGTGGAGATCCCGGGCCAGCACACCATCCCGGCGAGGGCCCGGGTGAAGGCCTATCCCACCGTGGAGAAGCACAGCTGGATCTGGGTCTGGATGGGCGATCCCGAGGCGGCAGACGAGGCGCTGATCCCGCCCGCCGTGGGACTGGACCACCCGCAATGGAACCTCCGGTCCGGTCAGATGGACTACGAGGCCAACTACCTGCTGATCAACGACAACCTCACCGACTTCACCCACCTCAGCTACGTCCACCGCAACTCGTTCGGGACGTCGGAGGAATTTGCACTCACCCGGCCCGACATCCTGCCGCTCGACCGCGGCATCCGGGTGCAGCGGTGGCTCGCCAACGCCATCCGGGCCGATGTCGACAACCCTCTGACCAACCAGAGGAACCTGCCGCCTGACAACGACCAGTGGCAGACCTACGACTACCTCGCGCCGGGCATCCTTCTGATGTACAGCGCCATGTTTGCGACGGGGTTCGGCGAGCAGCTGGGCAAGCGCCCGCCCAACGCCGACGACGGGCCGCCGCTGAGCGCCCATTTCACCTCCCAGGCCGTCACGCCGATGACGGACCGGACCTCCCGCTATTTCTTTTCCTGGGGGCCCCTGGCCGGAGAGGGCAGCGACGAACTGGCCGAAGGCATGCTCAGCCTCGCCAACGTCGCCTTCGCCGAAGACAAGCAGATCATCGAGGCCCAGCAACGGGTCATCGACACCACGCCCGCGGTGAAGGAGGTGCTCACCTCCGCTGATGTCGGGCCAATGCAGATGCGCTCGGTCATCAACCAGCTGATCAAGACCGAAGCCAGCTCGAGGGGATTACAATGACGGGATCGAACCTGGGGAAGGCCCATCGGGCCTTGCCGACGACGGCGCGCGTCTCGCGCACACGGCTCTGCTCGACCAGCGCGGGCCTCATCGCCTTCGCGGCGCTGGGGCTTGCAGCAGGGACGCCCGCCCAGGCGCAGCAGGCCGCCGGCGGCGACGCCGCGAACCAAATCGGCGAAGTGGTGGTCACCGCCCAGTTCCGGTCCCAGAACGTGCAGAAGACCCCGCTGGCGATCACGGCGGTCAACGCCACCATGATGGAGGCCCGGAGCCAGACCAACGTCTCCGACGTCGCCAGCCGCGCCCCGAGCGTGACCTTCACCACGGCCGGCGGAGGCCTCGGAGGATCCCAGGCGGCCGCCATCAATATCCGCGGGGTCGGCCAGACCGACTTCAACCTGGCGCTCGAGCCCGGCGTCGGCACCTACATCGACGACGTCTATTTCGGGACGATGTACGGCACGATGATGGACCTGCTGGATCTCGACCGCGTCGAAATCCTTCGCGGGCCGCAGGGCACCCTGTCCGGCAAGAACTCCGAAGGCGGCGCCGTCAAGCTGTTCTCCAAGCAACCCTCGGACAGCGGCGGCGGCTACGTGGAAGCCAGCTATGGCTCCTTCAACAAGCGCATGCTGCGGGCCGGCTTCAACCTGACTCTGATCCCCGAAAAGGTGTTCCTGCGCGTCACCGGCCTGGGCGAAAAGCAGGACGGCTACGTCACGCGCTACGATTTCCAGTGCAAGACCGGCCTGCCCGCCGACCAGTTGAACAATGTCCCGTCAATGATGGCGGGCGGCCCGGCCGGGTGCAAACTCGGGACGGAGGGCGGCAAGGACGTGCTGGCCCTGCGCGCGGCGTTGCGCCTGGTGCTGAGCGACCGCGTCGAGGACACCATAACCTTTGACGACACGCGCGACCGCTCGGAGCCGCCGCCGACCGTGCTGCTGTATCAAGGCAGCTGGCACGGCCCCAACTTCAACCTGCTGGCCAGCCCGCCGGTCCCGAACCTGGCGGCGAACTTCGTCCCGCCAGCCGGCAGCTACTACAACTACGGGACCTACACGGGCCTGGTCGGCACGCCCTATCAATACACCCTGCCGGCAGTCGACCCGCTAAACGCCTGGGGCGTCTCCAACGTCCTCAACATCAAGCTGGCGGACAACCTCTCGCTCAAGTCGATCAGCGCCATCCGCAAGATGAACATGAGCGGCGTGGACGACGGCGACGGCTCGCCGATGTCGCGGATCATGAATCTCTGGACCGTCGACTACACCCAGTACACCCAGGAACTTCGCCTGAGCGGCTCCGTGGGAACCTTCGCTGACTGGACGGTAGGCGGCTTCTACTTCCGCTCGGAAGCCACCCAGGGCGGCCGGATCAGCATCGATGGCGCCGCCGACAACCTGGTGCCGTTCTTCGTCACCACCGACTTCCTGTTCAACGATCCGGTGAAGGTCGAATCCAAGTCCGCCTTTGCGCACGTCGAGCTGCATCCGACGGACAGGCTGACGGTGACCGGCGGTGTCCGCTACACCGACGACTACAAGAGCTACGGCTTCTCGCGAACCTTCGCTCCAGGATATCCGCCGAGCTTCATCGACCTGTCGATCGCCGCGACCGACGGGGCCGTGGGGGTCTTCCGGGGCAGCCGCTGGGACTATCGCGCCACCGCCGCCTACCAGGTGACGTCAGACGTCAATGTCTATGCCCAGTTCGCCACCGGCTTCAAAGGCGGCGGCGTCGATCCCCGGCCGTATTACCTGCTGCAGGTCCAGCCGTTCGGTCCCGAGACCGTCAACTCCTACGAGCTCGGCCTGAAGTCCGAACTGTTCGACCATCACATGCGGCTGAACCTTGCGGCCTTCTACAACAAATACAAGGGCATACAGCTGATCTTGTTCTCCTGTCCGCAGTTCGTGCCGCCCGGGGCCCCGCCCAACTGCGCCCTTCCGGCCAACGTCGGCAACGCCACCATCAAGGGTGCGGAAGCGGAAGCCGAGATCCGGCCAATGTCCAACATGCTGATCGACGCGTCCGCCAGCTACGTCGACTTCAGCTATGACAGCGTCGACCCGGCGACCAATGTGCTGCTGACCGACAAGCCGCCGTTCACCCCGGCCTTCAAGCTTTCCGCCGGCGTCCAGTATGAGTTCGACCTGATGGGCCACGGCACGCTGACTCCGCGTCTGGACTACCTGTACCAGAGCCAGCAGTACGCCTATGCCCGGAACTTCCCGAACGACCGGATCGGCGGCTATGGCCTGGCCAACTTCCGACTGACCTATCGCGACCCCAGCCACGATTGGCAGGTGGGCCTGTCGGTCACCAACCTGTTCGACAAGTACTATTTTCTCAGCAAGTTCGACGCGACGTTCCCGCAGGCCAATCCTGCGTCCTACGACTATGTCTCGGGAATGCCGGGTCATCCCCGGGAGTTCTCAGTCAGCGTCAAGCGTACTTTCTAAGGCGTCGTCCGCGCTCCCCCTTCGGCTGCAAGGCCGGCGGGGGGCAGGGCGTAGACTCCCGCTCGCGGCCTTGGCATAGCTTCCGGCGGCGGGGCTCGCAGAGGCCTTCGCGGGAGGACTTGTCCATGCGTCTGCTGCGTACCCCCCTGGTGCTCGCCCTGATCGCCGCAGCCCTCGCCGGCTGCCACCGTCAAGGGCCGGCGGACGTGGACGCGTCCCGCCTGTCGAAGGCCGACCGCGAGCCCGGCAACTGGATGACCTATGGGCGGACCTACAACGAGCAGCGCTTCAGCCCTCTGACCAAGATCAGCGACCAGAACGCCAGCCAGCTGGGCCTGGCGTGGTCCTATGACCTCGGCACCGCCCGCGGCCAGGAAGCCACGCCGATCGTGGTGGACGGTGTGATGTATGTTTCCACCGCCTGGAGCAAGGTCAAGGCGCTCGACGCCAAGACCGGCGCCCTGCTGTGGGCCTACGATCCCAAGGTCGATGGCGACTGGGGTCCCAAGGCCTGCTGCGACGTGGTCAACCGCGGCGTCGCGGTCTGGAAGGGCAAGGTCTATGTCGGCGCCCTGGACGGGCGGCTGATCGCGCTCGACGCCAGGGACGGCCACGTCGCGTGGTCGGTGCAGACCACCGACCCCACCAAGCCCCAGACCATCACTGGCGCGCCTCGCGTGGTGAAAGGCAAGGTGCTGATCGGCAATTCCGGCGGCGAGTACAATGTCCGCGGCTATATCTCGGCCTACGACGCGGCCGACGGCAAGCTGGTCTGGCGCTTCTACACGATCCCCGGCGACCCCTCGAAGCCGGCCGAGAACCCGATCCTGAAGGAGGCCGCCAAGACCTGGACTGGCCAGTGGTGGACCTGGGGCGGCGGCGGGACGGTCTGGGACTCGATCGTCTATGACCAGCAGCAGGACCTGCTGATCTTCGGGACCGACAACGGCGATCCCTGGAACACCAACTACCGGAGCCCGCGCGGCGGGGACAATCTGTTCCTGACCTCGATCGTGGCGGTGAGGCCCGACACGGGCCAGTACGTCTGGCACTACCAGCTCAATCCCGGCGACGAGTGGGACTATTCGGCCACCCAGCAGATCATCCTGGCCGACCTGACCATCGACGGGAAGCTTCGCAAGGTCGCCATGCAGGCGCCCAAGAACGGCTTCTTCTATGTGATCGACCGGACCAACGGGAAGCTGATCTCGGCCAAGCCCTTCGCCCCGCTGAACTGGGCCACCAGCATCGACCTGAAGACGGGCCGGCCGATCGAGAACCCCGCCTCGCGCTACACCGAAACGGGCAAGCCCTTCGCCGGCATGCCCAGCCCCCACGGCGCCCACAGCTGGATGCCGATGTCCTTCAACCCGAAGACTGGCCTGGTCTACATCCCGGTGCAGGACGTCGGCTTCACCTACAATCCCGACAAGGCCTTCGAGAAGAAGCCCATGGGCATCAACATCGGCCTGGACATGGCCGCCGGCTCCATGCCCCAGGACCCCAAGATCAAGACCGCGGTGATGGACAGCCTGAAGGGCCACCTCTCGGCCTGGGATCCCGTCAATCAGCGCGAAGTCTGGCGCGTGGACCTGAAGGGCCCGTGGAACGGCGGCGTCGTCTCCACCGCCGGGAACCTGCTGTTCCAGGGCAACGCCACCGGCGAATTCGCGGCCTACACCGCCGACGAGGGCCGCAAGGTCTGGTCCTTCGACGCCCAGAGTCCGGTCATCGCCGGGCCTGTGACCTACACAGTCGGCGGCGAGCAGTACGTCGCGGTGATGTCCGGCTGGGGCGGCACCTATTCCCTGGTGGCCGGCATCGTCTCGCTGAAGTCGGGCAACACCCACAACGCCAGTCGCGTGTTGGTGTTCAAGCTGGGCGGTAAGGGAAAGCTGCCGCCGCTCCCGGCCTCGGTCCCCAAGGTGCTGAACCCGGCCCCGGACGTCGCCAGCCCCAGCGTCATCGACCACGGCTTCAGGCTCTACAGCCGCTATTGCGGCAGCTGTCACGGGGACGCAGTCGTCGCGGGCGGCATCACGCCAGACCTGCGCTATTCGACGATCCCGAACTCTAGGGAGAGCTTCTCGGCCGTGGTGCTGGACGGGGCGCTGAAGGCCAACGGCATGGCCTCCTGGGCTCCGGTGCTGACGCCCGACGACGCCGAGGCGGTGCGCGCCTATATCATCCACCGCGCCCACCAGACCCAGCAGCAGAAGGCGGCGGGCGAGCCCTGGACGGGCTGACCGCCCCGGCGCAATGATCTGACATCCAGGCAGGAGAGACCCCAGCCATGAACGAGATGACCAAGATTTCCCATCTGGGCGAGGCCGCCCAGGCCTTCCTCGGCCGCGCCGGCAAGCTCTTGATCGACGGCCAGTGGGTCGCGGCGGCGTCCGGCGAGACCTTCGACGCCATCGACCCGGCCACGGAAAGTGTGATCGCCCAGCTGGCGGCGGGCGACAAGGAAGACATCGACCGGGCGGTCAAGGCCGCGCGCAGGGCCTTCGACGACTCGGCCTGGAGCCGCATGCGGCCGGTGGAGCGCGAACGGCTGATGCTGAAGCTGGCCGACCTGATCGAGGCCAATGCCGAGGAGCTGGCCCAGCTGGAGTCGCTGGACAACGGCAAGCTGGTGTTCTTCGCCCGGATCGTCGATGTGGCCGGCACGGTGGACTATTTCCGCTACATGGCCGGCTGGGCCACCAAGATCGAAGGCCGCACGCTGGACGTCTCCATCGGCATGCCCGGCGAGGAGTACCAAGCCTACACCCTGCGCCAGCCGATCGGCGTGGTGGGGCAGATCACTCCCTGGAACTTCCCCCTGGCCATGGCCTCGTGGAAGCTGGCGCCGGCCCTGGCGACGGGCTGCACCAGCATCCTTAAGCCGGCCGAGCAGACCTCGCTCACCGCGCTCCGGCTGGGCGAGCTGATCCTGGAGGCGGGCTATCCGCCGGGCGTGGTCAACATCGTCACCGGCATGGGCGAGACCGCCGGGGCCGCCCTGGTGGAGCATCCGGGGGTGGACAAGATCGCCTTTACCGGCTCCACCGGCGTCGGCAAGCTGATCGGCAAGACCGCCATGGACACGGTCAAGCGCTTCTCGCTGGAGCTCGGCGGCAAGTCGCCTGTGATCGTGGCGGCCGACGCGGACGTGGCCCTGGCGGCGGCCGGCGCGGCCAACGCCATCTTCTTCAACTCGGGCCAGGTCTGCACCGCCGGCTCGCGGCTCTACGTCCAGGACAAGATCTACGACAAGGTGGTGTCCGGCCTCGCCGACATCGCCAAGGGCGTGAAACTTGGGCCCGGGCATGCGGCGGACTCGCAGATGGGCCCCGTCGTTTCCCAGGAGCAGATGGACCGGGTGCTGGGCTACATCGCCAAGGGCAAGGCCGAAGGCGGCGAGGTGGTCACCGGCGGCATGCGCCACGGCAATCAGGGCTACTTCGTCCAGCCCACCGTGTTCGCCGGCGTCGATCCCAACGCTACCATCGTGCGCGAGGAGATCTTCGGTCCGGTGGTGGTGGCCACGCCCTACAAGTCCGTCGACGATATCGCCGCCGTGGCCAACGACACCACCTATGGCCTGGCCGCCAGCATCTGGACCAACGACCTCAGCCTGGCCCACCGGCTGACCCGGCGGCTGAAGGCAGGCACGGTCTGGGTGAACACCCACAATGTGGTGGACCCGAACCTGCCGTTCGGCGGCTTCAAGCAGTCCGGCATCGGACGAGAGAACGGGGCGGCGGCGATCGATCTCTACACCGAGACCAAGACGGTGGTGATGAAGGTGGCTTGAATTTCCTTCTCCCATGGGGAGAAGGAGAGGCCCGCGCCGTCAGGCGTGGGAAGATGAGGGGGTAAGTCGGCGAGGGTGTAACCCCTCACCTTCCCATCGCTGTGCGATGGGCCCCTTCCTCTCCCTCTGGGAGAGGAGAACAGAGAGGACGCCCCGATGGATGACGCCCCGAACACGCAGCGCATGGCCCGGGGCGCGACCCGCCAGGTCACCGTCCGCGACGCCGTCATCCACCTGCTGCGCGGGTTCGGCTGCACCACCATGTTCGGCAATCCGGGCTCCACCGAGCTGCCGCTGTTCCGGGACTGGCCCAAGGACTTCCGCTACGTGCTGGGCCTGCAGGAGTCGGTGGTGGCCGCCATGGCCGACGGCTACGCCCAGGGAACCCGCAACGCCGCCTTCATCAACCTGCACTCGGCCGCCGGCACCGGGCATGCGCTCGGCAACCTGTTCACCGCCTGGAAGAACAACGCCCCGGTGGTGGTGATCGCCGGCCAGCAGGCCCGCTCCATGCTGCCGATGGAGCCCTTCCTGGGCGCCAAGGACGCCGCCGAATTCCCCCGGCCCTATGTGAAGTTCTCTGTGGAGCCGGCCCGCGCCGAGGACGTGCCCGCCGCCATCGCCCACGCCTATTATATGGCTATGCAGGAGCCGATGGGCCCCACCTTCGTCTCCGTGCCCGTGGACGACTGGGACATGGCCACCGACCTTCTGGAGCCGCGCGAGGTGATCTCTCACCGCCGGCCCGACCATGACGCCATCACGCGCGTCGGCGAGGCCCTGGACGCCAGCACCCGGCCGGTGATCGTGGTGGGATCGGACGTCGACCGCTCGGGCGCCTTCCAGGCGGTGGTCGAACTGGCCGAGCGCTACGAGGCGCCGGTGTGGGTGGCGCCGCGGACCAACCGCTGCAGCTTCCCCGAAAGCCACCCGCTGTTCGCCGGCTTCCTGCCGCCCATGAAGGTAGGCGTCGTGGAGAAGCTCAAACCCTACGATCTGGTCCTGGTCCTGGGCGCGCCGGCCTTCACCTTCCACAACGAGTCCAATGCGCCGTTCCTGCCCGACGGCGCGGAGCTGATCCAGATCGTCAGCGATCCGGAGCAAGCGTCGTTCACACCCAAGGGCCTGGCGATCCTGGCCAGCGTCGACGCCGCGGTGCTGGACCTGCTGGACCGGCCCCTTCCCAAGGGCCGCGCCAAAGGCGTCGGACGGGGTCCGCGCCCGGTGCTGGCGGCGAGCGACCCGATGCCGCCGCGCTATGTGATGCAGCAGCTGGCGAAGCTGCGGCCCGCCGACAGCATCATCGTGGAGGAAGCGCCCACCGCCCGCGACCCGATGAACGACCATTTGCCGATCGACGTTCCGGACGGCTTCTTCACCACCGGATCCGGCGGCCTCGGCTACGGCCTGCCCGCCTCGGTGGGCATGGCGCTGGCCCGGCCCGACCGTCGGGTGATCGCCGTGATCGGCGACGGCTCGGCCATGTACGGGATCCAGGCCCTGTGGTCGGCGGCGCAGCTGCAGCTGCCCATGACCATCCTGATCCTGAACAACGGCGGCTACGTCGCGCTGAAGCAGATGGCGAACCTCTTCCAGATGAAGGAGGTGGTCGGCGTCGACCTTCCGGGGATCGACTTCTGCGCCCTGGCCAAAGCCCTGGGCTGCGAGGCAGCCCGGGTGGACGGCGCGGCAGGGCTGGACGAGGGATTGCGCCAGTCGCTAAGTTCTAAGGGACCCTTCCTGTTGGAAGTGATGATCGAAGCCAGCTTCTGAGGATGGAGGAACGCCGGTGCTGACGCTTTACCACTGGGAGCCGAACGCCAATTCCGGCAAGCCCATCCTGGCCATGGAAGAGAAGGAGCTCAAGTTCGAGAGCCACTATCTCGACCTGCTGAACTTCGACCAGCACTCGCCCGAGTACCTCAAGATCAATCCGATGGGGACGATCCCGGCGTTGGTCCACGACGACCTGATGCTGAACGAGTCCACCGCCATCATGGAATATGTGGACGCGGCCTTCGATGGCCCGCCGCTACGCCCCTCCGATCCCGAGGAACGTTGGCGGATGCGCTGGTGGATGAAGTTCTGCGACCAGTACTACGCCCCCTCGGCCAGCATGATGGGCTGGAACGCCTTC
>FTHI01000491.1_pt1 | contig 12674 bp, 10 predicted proteins | sample 1640891 | NCBI WGS metagenome assembly FTHI01 (sample SAMEA3914788, study PRJEB12502) | metagenome | biome: forest; material: soil | place: Canada | collected 2011-07-03 | depth 0.1 m
GATGGTGTTGCCCTCGAAGATCGAGCGGTCGACCTTGCCGTCGTCCTTGGTCATCCGGAACAGCTTGGGCAGGCCCCACGCCGGCTTGTGGCTTTCCAGCCGCGCCACAGCGCGGGGCGAAAGGATCAGCATGCCGTGCGCGGCCTCGCCGCCCATCACCTTCTGCCAGGAGAAGGTGACCACATCGAGCTTGTCCCACTCGAGCTTCTGGGCGAAGGCGGCCGAGGTGGCGTCGCAGATCACGATGCCCTTGCGGTCGGCGGAAATGAAGTCGGCGTTCGGCACGCGGGCGCCGGAGGTGGTGCCGTTCCAGGCGAACACCAGGTCGGCGTCGGGGCGGATCTTCGACAGGTCTGGCAGCTCGCCGAAGGGCGCAACGAGGGCTTCCGCGTTCGGCAGCTTCAGCTGGTCGACGATGTCGGTGACCCAGTCCTTGGAGAAGCTCTCCCAGGCGGCGACCTGGACCGGCAGCGGGCCAAGCATCGACCACAGGCACATCTCCACGGCCCCGGTGTCGGAGGCCGGGACGATGCCGATCAGGAAGTCCGCGGGGACCTCCAGCACGTCGCGCGTGCGGTCAATCGCCTCCTTGAGGCGGGCCTTCACAGCGTTGGAGCGGTGGTTTCGTCCGACGAGGGCGCCACGAAGGTTCTCGACGTCCCAGCCCGGGCGCTTGGCGCAGGGGCCTGAAGAGAAATTCGGACGTGCCGGCCGCATGGCCGGTTTGGCGTTTGCAAGCATCAATGTCTCCCATCCTTGCAGATGGGCAGCGCCCCGTTGGGGGGGCGTGGCCCGGCGGGGGAGATACACCATTCCGCCGATTTGGCGAGCAAAACCTTCCTGCCCTAAGGTGAACGCCAGCCAACCCACGCCGTTCAGGCCCGTTTCAGCTCGCGGGTGGCCTAATGCCAACGTCAAACAGAGGACCTTGCATCATGCGACACCTGATCATCTCAGCCCTGGCCGCGACGGCGCTTGCGGCCGCCGTGACCCCGGCCCTGGCTCAGCCCTACGATCGCGGCTCGGACCGGCACTATGACCGCGGCCAAGATGACCGCGACTTCAATGGCGGCGGGATCAACGAGCGGCAAGACCGCATCGAAGCCCGGATCGAAGAGGGCGAGCGCGGCGGCGGGCTCAATAGGCGCGAAGCCTTCCGGCTGCGGGACGAGCTGCGCTCGATCGAGCGGCTGGAGCAGCGCTACCGCCGCGACGGCATGTCGGGCTGGGAGCGGTCGGATCTCGAACGTCGGCTGGACTCGCTGAGTTCTCGCGTATTCGCCGAACGGCACGACGGGCAGCGTCGGCGCCACTGGTAGGCGCCAACCCGTCGCTGCGTGGGGCGCGGCCTCCGTCTCCTCCGGGGCCGCGCCCTTTCGCGTCTACACTCTGAGCTGACCGTCGAGCACGGTGACGGCCCTGCCCAGAAGCAGGACCCTGTCGCCGCGATGTTCCGCCTCGATGTCGCCGCCGCGCCCGGGATAGGCCTGGAAGAACTTCAGCCGTGGCCGGCCCAGCTTGCCGGCGAACAGCGGCGACAGGATGCAGTGCGCGGCTCCGGTCGCAGGATCTTCGGGAATCCCCGAACCCGGCGCGAAGAAGCGGCTGACGACATCGTAGGGTCCGCCCGGGTCGGCCCTGGCGGTGACGACGACATTGCCCCGCTCGGTTGCGGCGCTGGCCACGGTCTCGATCCTGCCGATGTCGGGCTTCAGGCCGCGGACGACGGCTTCGGTTTCCATCACCGCCACCAGCACCGATTCCGCCCAGACCTCCACCGGCCTGGCGCCCAACGCCTCCGCCAGTCCCGCTGGTTCGTCGATCCGTGACGACACCCTGGCGGGAAAGTCCATCTGATAACCGTCTGCTTCACGGGCGACAGTCAGCGTCCCCGAGCGGGTGTCGAACGAGATCGACCGCGCCTGAAGCCCGATCTCGGCCATCAACACGTGGCCGGAGGCGAGCGTGGCGTGACCGCATAGGGGGACTTCCATCGTCGGGGTGAACCAGCGCAGGCCGAACCGCGCGGCATCGCTGGTCCTGAGCAGGAAGGCCGTCTCGGCCTGGTTGTTCTCCATGGCCAGCGCCTGCATCCAGGCTGGGTCCGGCCAGGCGTCGAAGGGCTCCACCACGCAGGCGGGGTTTCCCTTGAAGGGGCCTGAGGCGAAGGCGTCGACGGTCCACTGGCGCATGGCGCGAAATCCTCTTATGGCCGGGCCGCCATGGCCCACGAACAGACCTTCCCGGACGGCTACCGGATCAGCGACGACCAAGATAGGTTCGACCTTGGCCGCGCGCACCGCTGGATCTCGGCCGAAAGTTATTGGGCGGAAGGGATTCCGCTCGCGGCCTTCACCCGCGCGGTCGCCAATAGTCTCATCGTCGGCGCTTACGATCCGGTCGGCGTGATGGCCGGCATGGCCCGTGTCGTCACCGACCGGGCGACCTTCGGCTGGATCTGCGACGTCTTCGTCGACGCCGACCACCGGGGGATGGGACTTGGCAAGCGCCTGGCCGCATATCTGAAGGACCACCCCGACCTGCAGGGGTTCCGGCGCCTGCATCTGGCGACCCGCGACGCCCACGGCCTCTATGCCCAGTTCGGGTTTGTCCCGCTCACGGCCGCTGACAGCTGGATGGAGATCCGCGATCCCGACGTCTATCGCCGCTGATTCTCCTCTCCCAGAGGAAGAGGAAGGGGCCCGTCGCCTTGGCGACGGGAAGGTGAGGGGTTCATCCGTGTCCGCCCTAACCCCTCATCCTCCCGCGCTCCGCGCGGGCCCCTCCTTCTCCCTCGAGGAGAAGGGAGTGAGGTCGAACGCCTCGGCCAGCAGTTCGTAGGAGCGGACACGCGCGGCGTGGTCATGGGTGATGGTCACGGCCATGATCTCGTTCGCGCCAAGCGCAGCAGCGATCGTCTCCAGTTCGGCCTTCACCGTCGCGGGAGCGCCCACCACCAGCCGTGGCCACTCGCCTTCGGGAGCCGGCGGAGTCGGCCCTTCCGCCAGCTCCTGCAGCGCCACCTCGGGCGTGGGGACGGGCCCGCGCAGGCCCAGCCGGAGCCGCCGGCCCATGGCGCGATAGGTTGAGGCGAGCCCGTCGGCCTCCTCGTCAGTCCCGGCGCAGACGACCCCGACGGCCACGGCCGCATGAGGCTGGGCCAGCCGTTCAGAGGGAATGAACAGCTTGCTGTAGCGGTCGACGCACAGCCGCGTGCCCGTGGGGTTGATGAAATGGGCGTAGGCGTAGGGCAGGCTGAGCTGGGCCGCCGCCGAGGCGCTCCAGGCGCTCGATCCCAGCAGCCAGACCTCCGGCTCGCCGGGCGACTCCGGCGTCACCCGAATCTGCGAGAACGGGTGGTCGGCCTCGAACCCGCCCCGCAGGAAGGCCAGCAGCTCCATCAGCTGCTCGGGGAAGTCGTCCACGTCGAAGCTCGGCTTGTCGCGGGTGCGCTTCAGGGCGAAGGCCTCCAGCGCCTCGGCCCCAGGCGCGCGCCCGAGCCCCAGGTCGATACGGCCGGGGAACAGGGCGTGCAGCATGCGGAAGGTCTCGGCGACCTTCAGCGGCGCATAGTGGGGCAGCAGCACGGCGCCCGAGCCGACGCGGATGTGCGTCGTGGCCTCGGCGACCATGGCGATCATGATCTCGGGGACCGAGGTGGCGATCACCTCCATGCCGTGGTGCTCGGCGATCCAATAGCGATGGTAGCCCAGCCGGTCGCAGTGACGGGCGAGGTCGATGGTGTTGCGCAGGGCCTGGGCGGGCGTCATGCCCGACGAGACGGGCGACTGATCGACGACGGACAGCTTCACAGCCGGCTGCTCGCAGGGCGCCGGGCCCGGGTCAAGCCTGCCCCTCCTCGACGGTGAGCTCGGGCCAGCGGGCCTGCACGGTGGCGGCCGTGGCGGCGAACCCCCGCGTTTCGCGCCAGGGATTGCGCCTCAGACGCAGGGCGAACAGGTCGGCAAGGCCGAAGGGCGCCTCCACACGCAGCCGCTCATCGCCCTCGAGCCGAACGCCGACGGCGAATGTCGCCGAGGTGAAGCGGGTCAGCGCCTCGGCGCTGCAGTTGAGCGGCTCATACGGCTCGCCGAAGTGGTCCTCGAACCAGAGATGCACCCTCGCCTGATTGCGGACCTCCACCAGCGAACGCAACGGCGGCTCAAAGGCTTCGGCCGCCCGACGGATCACGCGATCCTCGGCCTCGTAGGAAAGATCGGAGGCGTCGAAGTAGATCAGGTCGTAGTCCTTGAGCCCGTAGCGGGGCGGGCGGCCAGTGAGGTGGTTCAGGACGGCCTGGTAGACAGCGCCTGAGACCACCAGCCAGTCAGGCAGGGCCAGGTCGCGGGCCACGTCCAGCACATGCAGCAACTGGGCATCGGCGGCGACGATGCGCCCCAACCGTTCTTCGAGCGGCTCCATGTCAGGCGAATCGTCCTGCTCCATCGCCAACGAAACCGCAGGTGGGGACGAGCGGTCAATCCCGCCTGAGCGGCCAGCCGTGGTCCAGCGGTCCATGGCCGGCGCCGAAGCCCGGGGCGCGGCGGATGGCTTCGGCCGTGTAGGCCCAGGCGCGGGCGACCGCGTCCGTGAGGGTCATCCCCTGGGCCAGGCCAACGGCGCAGGCCGAAGCGAGGGTGCAGCCGGTTCCATGGGTGTGGCGGGTGTCGATGCGGGGCCCTTCGAAGACCGTCTCGCCGTCGGGCGTGACCAGCAGGTCCACGACCCGCTCGCCCGGGACGTGGCCGCCCTTGATCAGCACCGCCTTTGCGCCGGCGGCCAGCAAGGCTTGCCCTGCGCTGCGCTGGTCGTCGAGGCAGGCGACCGCAATGCCCGTCAGGACTTCTGCCTCGGGCGCGTTGGGGGTGATCAGGAACGCCCGCGACACCATCAGGTCGCGCATCTCCTTGACCGCCGCCGAGGACAGCAGGTCGGAGCCTCCCTTGGCGGACATCACCGGGTCGACGACGGCGGGCTTTCCGGCCGCGGAGTCGAGGATGCGCGCGGTCGCCCGCACCGTCTCGGCCGTCCCCAGCATGCCGGTCTTCAGCGCATCCGCGCCGATGTCGTCGAGCACGACGCGGGCCTGGGCTTCGACGATCTGGGGTGGGATGTCGTGTACGCCGAAGACGCCCAGGGTGTTCTGTACAGTCACCGCGGTGACGGCGGTCGCCGCGTAGCCGCCGAGCGCCGTCACCGTCTTGATGTCGGCCTGGATCCCCGCCCCGCCGCCGGAGTCGGAGCCCGCGATGATCAGAACCCGGCCGGCCATGGAAGATTGCGCCATGGGGCCTTCTTCCACATCACTCCGTCGGAGGCCACGGTCCACTATGACCGGGGCTCAGGCCGCCTAGGCGGGCGCCTTCGGCGGCGGCGGAGCGAGCGGCAGGGCGACATTGGTGTCCTGGTCGACGAACGCTGTAAGCGCCTGGCCGGGCAGGAGCTCAACGTTGTGACCGTGCACGAACAGGCCGCCGATCCCGAACAGGGCGGTCAAGGCAACGACTGAACCGACGCTGCCCTTTCCGTCGTTGCCCTTGTTACCTCGCAACACAAGCCGGACGTCGCCGATCTTGATGTAATCGTATTTGACGTTGAGCGAGCCGCCCTTGCCCAGCGCGCCGCTCTTCTGTGCGCTGGTGATCTCGCCGATGCCGGCGTACCCAGCGGGGATGATCGTTCCGTCCGACAACGTCACCGCCTGTGATGTGGAAATCCGGAACTTGTCGCCGGTGACGCTGGTCTTGGACGAGATCTTCTCGTCGAGACGCAGCGGTATTTCCAATCCTTCAGGGAAGCGCGCCTGGACCAGCGCCGGCGGCGCAGCTGGAGCGGCTGCGGCAGGTACGGGCGCCGGCGCGCCGGACGCCGCCGAAGCGGCCTGTGCGTTGGCCATCGACGCCGACATGAGCACGACAGCGCTCACCGCCGGCGCAATGCGCGCCGCGCGCGAGAATACATTCATTGAACTAAGCCCCCAAGAAACCCCGATCTCGCCAAAAGGTTAGACCATCAAATGAGGCGCGCACAAGTGGAGGGGGCCGTCGCGCCCCGGCGGTGTCGGAGTCTGCACGAATTGGCGACACTCACAGATCGGCATTAGAAGGAGTTATGACCAGACTCCGCGCCATCGCCCTCACGCTCGCCATCGGCGCCGTCATGACCGCGAGCGCATCCGCCGCCCCGGTCAAACCCGCTCGTACCCATCACGGCGTGGACTTCGCCGGCGTCGACCGGCGTGTGGCGCCGGGCGACGACTTCTATGCCTATGCCAACGGACGCTGGATGGACGCGACCCAGATCCCTGCGGACCAGTCCAACTGGGGACCGCTCCGTCAGCTGCGGGAGCGCACGGCCCAGCAGATCCGGGATCTGATCCAGGAGGCCGCCAAGCATGAGGCGCCTGCGGGTTCGGACGAGCGCATCGTCGGTGATTTCTACAGGGCCTACCTCGACCAGAGTGCGATCGAGGCCAAAGGGGTGAAGGCGCTCAACGGGCGCCTGGAGCGCGTGGCGACCATCGCCGACCGCGCCATGTTGTCCGAGTCGCTGGGTCAGACCCTGCTCGCCGACGTCGATCCTCTGAACAACACCGAGTTCCACACCCAGCATGTGCTCGGGCTCTGGGTCGCCCAGGACTTCGAGCACCCGGACCGCAACGCGCCCTATCTGCTTCAGGGCGGGCTCGGCATGCCGGACCGCGAATACTATCTGGACCCCTCCGCGCGCATGGAGGGACTGCGCACCCTCTATCGCGGTCACATCGCTGCGGTCCTGCGCCTGGCCGGGATCGCCGAGCCTGAAGCCAAGGCCGCCCAGGTGTTCGACCTGGAGCGCAAGATCGCCGAGGCCCACGCCAGCCGCGCCGAATCGGAAGACGTCCACAAGGCCGCTCCCTGGAGCCGCGCCGATTTCGACGTCAAGGCTCCCGGCATGGACTGGGGCGCCTACCTCAAGGCCGCCAAGCTCGGCGGCCAGGACCGTTTCATCATTTGGCAGCCCTCAGCCGTGACGGGCGAGGCGAAGCTGGTCGGGTCCGAGCCGCTGGAGGCGTGGAAAGCCTACCTCAGCTACCAGGTCTTGGACTCCTTTTCCGACGTCCTGCCCAAGGCCTTCGCCGACGAGCACTTCGCCTTCTACTCCAAAGCCATCCAGGGCACGCCCGAACAGCCGGCCCGGTGGAAGCGCGCAATCGATGCGGCTAATGACTCCCTGGGCGAGGCGGTCGGCCGGCTCTACGCCAGGCGCTGGTTCCCGCCCAAGACCAAAGCCCAGATCGAGGTGATGGCCCGCAACGTCGCCGCCGCCTTCGGACGCCGGATCGACGGCCTGACCTGGATGGCGCCCTCCACCAAGGCCAGCGCCAAGGCCAAGCTCGCCTCGCTCAAGATCCTGGTCGGCTATCCGGACAAGGGGCGCGACTTCAAGGGCCTGAAGATCGTCCCGGACGACGCCCTGCTGAACGTCTACCTCAGCCAGCGCTTCGAGCTCGACCGCAACCTCGCCGAGCTGGGCAAGCCGGTGGATCGCGACGCCTGGTGGATGACGCCCCAGACCGTCAATGCGGTGAACCTGCCGATCCAGAACGCCCTGAACTTCCCCGCCGCCTACCTGCAGCCGCCCTACTACGATCCCCTGGCCGATCCCGCCTACAACTACGGGTCCATGGGCGCGACCATCGGCCATGAGATCAGCCACAGCTTCGACGACACCGGCAGCCAGTTCGACGCCGAAGGCCGGCTGCACGACTGGTGGACGCCCCAGGACTTCGCCCACTTCAAGGCCTCGTCAGCCCAGCTCATCGCCCAGTTCGACGCCTACCAGCCGTTCCCCGACCTGCACGTGAACGGAACCCAGACGCTTGGCGAGAACATCGCCGACGTCGCCGGGCTCGCCGCCGCCTATGACGCCTGGAAGGCCACGCTTCACGGGAAGCCGGCGCCGGTGATCGACGGGCTGACGGGCGACCAGCGCTTCTTCCTCGCCCACGCCCAGTCCTGGCGGCGGAAGTTCCGGGAGGCCGAGCTGAGGAAGCGCATTGTCAGCGACGGCCACGCCCCCGACTCCTACCGCGCCGACTCCGTCCGCAACCTCGACGCCTGGTACCCCGCCTTCAAGGTCAAGCCGGGCCAGAAGCTCTATCTGAAACCCAAAGACCGGGTCGAGATGTGGTGAGGTGGATCGGGCGGCGATAAGGCCGGCCAATCCGAATCTACCCTTGATCATCCCCTCGCCTGGACGCAACTTGTAAGGGGGGGGTCGATAGTGCGACGCTCCGCCCATGGCTGTGGAAGCGGGAGACGCACCGATGTCCGATTCACCATCGCACTCGGCGACAAAGGGGCTAACCGGCGGCGGGATCGCCAAGGTCGGTCTCGAACCAGTGTTCTCTGGCAAGAACGCGAGCTGCTTCAAGCTTTCCTCTGAGACTCCGGTCTGCGACATCGTGATGAAGGGCGGGGTCACGTCTGGGGTGGTTTACCCCTATGCCATTCTCCGCTTGGCGCAGGATTTCCGGTTCTCGGGCATCGGTGGGACCTCGGCGGGCGCCATGGCCGCAGCCCTCGCAGCGGCGGCGGAATACGCGAGACTCGGTTCAGGTGATCACAAGAGCTTTTCGCGACTCGAGGAGCATTGCGCCAAGTTACCCGATATCTTGCCAAAGCTGTTCCAGCCGCACGCGAGGCATCAGCCTGCGTTCTGCTTGATGATGGCGATCCTCGAGGTTTCGGATCGGTCCCAGGACCTCGGACGCAGAATTGCGGCGGGGCTCAGGATCATTTTCTCGCCCGCGATCATGGTCTCCGGAACCGTTCTGTTCGGAGCCCTTGCCGGTGGGTTGATGACCCATCTGCCTCAGATCATGCGGGGATTTGGAGAGGGGGACATCGACCTGGGTTTTGTGGCGTCGCTTGGAGGATTGGGCCTGGCCTCCGGCCTGTTGCTTCTTGGCCTGTTCATCCTTGCGGTGATCCGAACGACCCGTTGGCCGATGGTCTGGTATTTGGGTTTCCTGGCGTTGATCGAGATCGCTAGCCTGGGTTACCTGGGATCAGCAGCCCTGCACGTCCTTGGCCCTTCCGGCTCCGCGGCCCTCGGCGGCGCCCTGGGGATGGTCGCCGGCGCGTTCCTGGTCGGCGACGCCACCATCGGAAGGCTTCGCAAGACCGACTTCGGGCTGTGCCCGGGGTTGCGACAGACCGATAGCGCCTGGCCAGGAGTGACGGACTGGCTGCATGCCGCGATCCAGGACGTCGCCGCCCGGAAGAAGGGTGCGGCGCCCCTGACCTTCGGCGACATAGAAAGGGTTTCCGCAGGAACGCCGGGCCCCAGGCTGGCGCTGCGCATGATCACGACCAATCTTAGCCTGCGTCGCCCCTACGCCCTGCCGGAGATCGAAGGTTCACGTGGAAGACTTGGGTGGAAACCCTCGGAGTGGCGCAAGTTGTTTCCCGAAGAGGTCATCGAATACCTGAAGAGCGTGGCTCCGACCCCGGTCTCCGTAGACGAGGACGCGATCGTTCTCCTGCCCGAGGGGTCGAAGCTCCCCATCGTCGTCGGGGCTCGGATGAGCCTGAGCTTTCCGGTGCTGTTCAGCGCAGTGCCAGTCTACGACCTGAGCCAGGGAAACGCACCCCAGGCGCGCATGCTGCTGGTGGACGGCGGACTTTCAAGCAATCTCCCCCTCCACTTCTTCGACAGTCTGGGTCCGCCGGGTCATCCAACTTTCGCGTTCAATCTGCAGGATGCCGGGCGCGCAGTGGCGAGCGAGGAGAAGGTGGCGTTGCCCGCCGCCGGCGGACGTCCGCCAAGGCTGCGTCCCCAGAGGACCGAGAAGTTCAACGAGTTTCTTTCCGGCTTGCTGAACGCTGCCAAGGACTGGCAGGACAACATGCTCTCGGTCATGCCAGGGCAGTTCGAGCGGATCGTCACGATCCGGCTGTCTCCGGACGAGGGGGGCCTCAACCTCGCCATGCCTCCCAAGAGGTCGCGCGCGTTGATGAGGCTCGGTTATCGGGCCGGCGCCAAGTTGGCGGGGGACTTCAATCTCCAGGCCCATCGGGTTCGCCGCGCCCTCGTCGCATATTGTGAGATCGAACGGGTCGCCAGACACTTTGAAGAGAACTGGGTCAATGGGGGCATGGCCGAGTCGCTGGAATGCGCCGTGGCGCCCGTCGGCGTCCGCAGGGTCTGGAGACGGGCCGGGGGCAAGATCATCGCACGGCTCGCGAGCGTGGCGGCGTGGGCGTCTGGCTTCGGCGACAGTGTGCACGACAAGGACTTTCCCCGGCCGAGGGGATCGCTTCGGATCACCCCGAACCTATCTGGCGACGCCTGACTGTCCTGGTCGCGATGGACTCTGCCCAGGTCCCGGATCGATTGCCTGCCACACCTTTAACGCCTGAACGGTTTCCCGGACGTCGTGGACCCGCAGGATCGCGGCGCCGTGTGAGGCGCCCCAGAGGGCGGCTGCGAGGGAGCCGCCCAGGCGATCACCGGCTTCGACGGCTGAAGCGTCGACGGCGCGGATGAAGCGCTTGCGGCTGACGCCCAGGACCACTGGGAAGCCCAGGGCCGCCAGCCGATCCAGCCGGTTCAGGAGCTGGACATTGTGTTCGAGGGACTTGCCGAAGCCGATGCCGGGATCGAGTAGGATGTTCTCACGCCGGACCCCGGCCTTCAGGACGGTCAGGGCGCGCGAACCCAGGTCGCTGCAGACCTCTCGCACCACGTCCTCGTAGTGGGGATCGTCCTGCATGGTGCGCGGATCGCCCTGCATGTGCATCAGCACCACCTCGCAGCCGAGCTCCGCGGCGACGGCGGGGCTGTCCTGGGCGTGGGTCAGGGCGGTGACGTCGTTCCACATCCCCGCGCCAGCGGCGACAGCGGCCCGCGCGACCGCGGGCTTCATGGTGTCGATGGAGATGGGCGTCGGAAGCTCCCGACGGATCGCCTCGATCAGCGGGACCACCCGGTCGACCTCCTCGGTCTCGCCGACCGGATGCGCGTGGGGTCGGGTGGACTCCCCGCCAATGTCGAGGATGTCGGCGCCGTCGGCGACGAGACGCCGCGCATGCGCCAGCGCCGCTTCGCGATCCAGGAACCGGCCGCCGTCGGAGAAGCTGTCAGGGGTGACGTTCACCACCCCCATCACCCGCGGCCGCGTCATCGCCAAGCTGGCGTCAGGCGGGCTGCGGGCCCGGCTCGGCGCCAGGGCTGTGGGTCAGAGGCACGGCCACTGACGGCGGCGCCAGGCGCTGCTGATCGGCCGTCTCGCGCACTGGCGGGATGCCTTGCAACACCTTGATGATCTCCTCGCCCGAGAGGGTCTCGTACTCGAGCAGGGCCTTGGCCAGGATGTGCAGGTCTTCGAGCTTGGCCGTCAGGATGCGCTTGGCCTCCTCATAGCCGTCCTGGGCCAGCCGACGGATCTCGGCGTCGATCTTCTTGGCGGTTTCAGCCGAGACGTTCTGGGTGCGGGCCACGGAATGCCCGAGGAACACCTCTTCCTGGTTCTCGCCATAGGAGACCACGCCCAGCTCTTCGGAGAAGCCCCAGCGGGTGACCATGGCGCGGGCAAGGCGCGTGGCCTGCTCGATGTCGGACGCGGCGCCTGAGGTGACGTTCTCCTTGCCGAAGATCAGCTCCTCGGAGACCCGCCCGCCCATCAGGATGGTCAGGGTCGAGGTCATCTGCTGGTACTTCATCGAATAGCGGTCGGCCTCGGGCAGCTGCATCACCATGCCGAGCGCGCGGCCCCGCGGGATGATAGTCGCCTTGTGCACCGGATCGGCCGACGGCACGGTCAGGGCGATGATGGCGTGGCCGCCCTCGTGATAGGCCGTGAGACGCTTTTCCTCTTCCGACATGGCCATGGATTTGCGCTCGGCGCCCATCATGACCTTGTCCTTGGCGTCCTCGAAGTCGCTCTGGACCACCATCCGGCGGTTCTTGCGCGCGGCCATCAGGGCCGCCTCATTGACCAGATTGGCCAGGTCGGCGCCGGAGAAGCCGGGGGTGCCGCGGGCGATGGTCTTGACGTTGACGTCGGCGGCCAGCGGCACATTGCGCATGTGCACGCGCAGAATCTTTTCGCGGCCGTTCAGGTCGGGATTGGGCACAACCACCTGGCGGTCGAAGCGGCCGGGACGCAGCAGGGCCGGGTCAAGCACGTCGGGGCGGTTGGTGGCGGCCACCAGGATGATGCCCTCGTTGGCTTCGAAGCCGTCCATTTCGACCAGCAGCTGGTTGAGCGTCTGCTCGCGCTCGTCGTTGCCGCCGCCGAGGCCCGCGCCCCGGTGACGGCCGACGGCGTCGATCTCGTCGATGAAGATGATGCAGGGCGCGTTCTTCTTGGCCTGCTCGAACATGTCGCGCACGCGGCTGGCGCCGACGCTCACGAACATCTCCACGAAGTCGGAGCCCGAGATTGTGAAGAAGGGAACGCCCGCCTCGCCGGCGATGGCGCGCGCCAGCAAGGTCTTGCCTGTACCGGGAGGGCCGATCAAAAGGGCGCCCTTGGGGATCTTGCCGCCGAGCTTCTGGAACTTGCCGGGGTCCTTCAGGAAATCGACGATCTCCTGCAGTTCCTCCTTGGCCTCGTCGACGCCCGCGACGTCCTCGAAGGTCACGCGGTTCTTGTTCTCGGTCAGCAGGCGGGCCTTGGAGCGTCC
>FTHI01001246.1_pt1 | contig 12661 bp, 10 predicted proteins | sample 1640891 | NCBI WGS metagenome assembly FTHI01 (sample SAMEA3914788, study PRJEB12502) | metagenome | biome: forest; material: soil | place: Canada | collected 2011-07-03 | depth 0.1 m
CCCCCTGTCCCTGCCGAAGTTGGGTTCGGCGCTTTCCTGGCCGAGCGCGATGACGCCGGTGCGGATCTGGCGGGTGCGGGTGAACAGCTCTTCCAGCTTCTCGGCTTCGCCCCAGCGGATGGCGCGCGAGAGGGCCTGAAGGTCCTCGGTGAACCGCGCCAGGATCTCCAGCACGGCGTCCTTGTTCAGGATGAAGACGTCGCGCCACATCACCGGGTCTGACGCGGCGATCCGGGTGAAATCGCGGAAACCGCCGGCGGAGTACTTCATCACCTCGGCCTGCGTGACCTCTTCCAGGTCCGCGGCGGTGCCGACGATATTGTAGGCGATCAGGTGGGGCAGGTGGGAGGTCACCGCCAGCACCAGGTCGTGGTGCCGCTCGTCCATCAGCTCGACCCTGGCGCCCATGGCCTCCCAGAAGGCGGTCAGGCGGTCCACGGCCGCAGCATAGGCGGCGTCCTTGCCGGCGAGCGGGGTGAGGATCGTCCAGCGGCCGTGGAACAGCTCGGCGAACCCTGCGTCAGGGCCCGAGAATTCCGTGCCGGCGATGGGGTGGCCCGGGACCACGAAGACGCCCTCGGGAGCGGCCGCAACCATCGCCTCGCCGATAGCGCCTTTCACCGATCCGACATCGGTCAGGATGGCGCCCGGCTTCAGGCCGGGAGCGCAGGCGGCGGCGACGGTCCCGATCGAGCCCGGCGGGACCGCCAGAACCACCAGGTCGGCGTCCTTCACGGCCTCCGCCGGATCCGCGACGACCGCGTCGGCGATGCCCAGCTCCAGCACCCTATCCCGGACCACCTGGCTGGAGTCGCAGGCCACAATCGCCCCCACGGCCGCGTGGACCCGCGCCGCACGCACCACCGACGATCCGATCAGGCCGCAGCCGATCACCGTCATCCGCTCGAAGACAGGTCCGGCCATGGTCAGCGGCCCAGGAACTGGGAAAGCAGGTCGATCACCGCGCGGTTGTGGTCTTCGAGCCCGATGGTGATGCGCAGGTGGTCCGGCAGGCCATAGTTGCCCACACCGCGCACGATGTAGCCGTGCCGGGCCAGCCAGGCTTCCGCCTCAGGCGCTGTTTTGCCGGGGGACTTGGCGAAGCCCACCAGGACGAAATTGGCCGAAGACGGCGCGACCTCGAGGCCCAGGCCGCCGAGCTGCTGGGTCAGCCAGTTCCGCCAGCGACCCACGTGCTCGATGGAGCGGACGCGGAACGCCTCGTCGCCGAGGGCGGCGATGGCCGCCTCCTGGGCGGAGGTGGAGGTGTTGAAGGGCGCGCGGATGCGATCGACCGCTTCGGCGATGTGCGCCGGGCAGTACGCCCAGCCTATCCGGAGGCCGGCAAGTCCATAGATCTTGGAGAAGGTGCGCGTCACCACGACGTTTGAAGATGCCCGCGCCAGCTCGAAGCCGTCCTCGAAGCCGGGGTCGGTGGCGAACTCGGCATAGGCGCCGTCCATGATCAGGACCACGTCCGCCGGCAGGCGTTCACGCAGGTCCTGCACCTCGCTGCGGTCCAGGAACGAGCCCGTGGGATTGCCGGGCTGGGTGATGAAGACCAGGCGGGTGCGCTCGTCGACCAGCTCCAGCATCTTGTCGACCGAGAGCCGGTATCCCGGTTCGTCGGCCTTTCGGACCTCGGCCTGGCAGGCCCTCGCGCCGATCTCGTAGGCCGAGAAGCCGTACTGGCCCATGACGATGTTGTGGCCGGGCTCCAGGAACACCTGGTTCAGCAGGTGCAGCACCTCGTCGGTGCCGTCGCCGAACACCAGCCTGTCCGGCTCCAGGCTGTAGCGCTGGGCCACCGCCGTCCGCAGACGGGCCGCCCGGCTGTCCGGATAGATGTGCAGGGTGTCGGCGGCGGCCAGATAGGCGTCTCGCGCCTTGGGGCTGCAGCCGAGCACGTTCTCGTTGGACGAAAGCTTGACCGGGTGCTCGAAGCCCTCGGCCAGGAACTTGCCGGGCTTGTATGCCTCAATCTCGAGGATGCCGGACTTGGCTTCGGGCCGGGCGCCGGCGCGCGCGCGCGCGTTATCGAGAGTGTCCTGGGTCACGCGCCGGGTCCTTACACGTCGAACGGCGTCGGTGCAGCCCCGATCACGCCGGTTAGCCGCCCGGGCGCGCGCTTCAGCCGCGCATCGTCGGGCTGGAAGAAGCCGGCCAGCTTGAACAGCTTCAGGCCGCCTGCAGCCTGGACCAGGCAGGCGGCGACGCCGTCGCCGGCCAGGGCGGACACGATCGTCTCGGCCGGCTGGGTGGCGTCGGTCACCCAGAAGGTATCGTCAGATCCGGATGGCTCGATCGCCACATCGGCCACAGCCAGGGCGGAGAGCGGGCCCCAGGCCTTCAGGCAGGGCAGGGCGCAGAACACCCGGATCCGCGGCTCGGCCAGGATCCGGCCCCACCACGGCGTGTCTCCTCCCAGCGCCAGCACCCCGACCCCGCCCGTGGTCCGCGCGGCCGCCAGCGCCCCCTCCGGATTGTCCGCCTGGACAAGGGACGGCGCCGCCCCGAACCTGAAGCGGGCGAGTTCTACGGTCCTGGCCGGGTCTGACCCGCCCCAAAGCGTCAGGGCGAAGGGGCCCTGCAGCGCCAGGCTCTCGCCCATCAGCTCGCGCCAGATGCGCACCACCATGACCGTACTCGCGGCCTTCCGTGGCTGGGCGAGCAGGTGGCGCAGGACCTGGGCCTCGCGCGCCGGCCTCAGCCCGAACTTGCCGACGTCGCCCTGGGCCGCCTTGGCCGCGGCGACGGCGGAGGCCAGCTCGGCGCGCTCCTCGATGAGCTTCAGCAACGCCGCGTCGACCTCGTCGATGCGGGCGCGGACAGCCGAAAGCGATGGGCGCGGGTCGTCCATGGGTCCCCCGAAAAGAGCGCCGGACCATAGTCGCTGCGCCGGGACGTGCAACTGCCGAGGAATCCTCGCCATCATGCCGACGCCGGCGCTTGGCGCCCATGGGGCGTCCGGGCATGGTCGCAGCAACAGGGGATGATGCGATGCAAGGCGGCGGAGAAGACCGCTGGGTGTTCGGATATGGCTCGTTGATGTGGCGTCCGGGGTTCCCCTTCGCCGAGCGCCTGCGCGCGGTTCTGTACGGTCGGCGGCGGGCCTTCTGCATCTACTCCGTGCACCATCGTGGCGTGCCCGAAGCGCCCGGGCTGGTGCTGGGCCTGGCGCCCGGCGGATCGGTCCGCGGCGTGGCGTTCAAGGTGGCCGAGCCTGACTGGCCGGCGACCTACGCCTATCTGCGGGAGCGCGAGCAGCCCACCGAGACCTATGTGGAGTCCTGGGCCGACGTGCGCCTGACCGATAGGCGGCAGGTCCGCGCCCTGGTCTTCGTCTCCGACATGCGCCACCCGCAGTGGGCCGGCAGCCTCGATCTCGACAGCCAGGCCCGGCTGATCGCCGGGTCCGTAGGCCTGTCGGGCCGCAACATCGACTACCTGCGCGACCTGGTCATGCACCTGCGCGAGGAGGATTTGGCCGACAGGTCCATGGAGCTGCTGCTGCACAAGGTCGAGGTGCTGGAAGGCGTCGCCTAGATCCCTTCGGCCAGCAGCGCGTTCGACGCCGTCTCGATGCGCGATTCCAGCTCGCGCATGAAGTCGGCGCGCTTCAGGCCCGCCGGGATGGGCGCAAGGAACTCGAAGACAATGGTTCCAGGGCGGCGGGTGACGCCATGGGCGGGCCAGTGGACGCCGGAATTGGTCGCCATGGGCGTGCACGGCAGGCCGAGGTCACGATAGAGGGCCGCCACGCCGGGCTTGTAGTCGGGCGGATCGCCGGGGTCTTTCCGGGTGCCTTCGGGAAAGATCACGATCTGTCGCGTGCCTTCCAGTCGCTCGCGGGCGGTCTTCACCAGGTCCTTCAGGGCCTTGGAGTGGGCCTCGCGGTCCACCGGGATCATCTGCGCCTTGGTCGCTTCCCAGCCATAGAACGGGATGCGCAAGAGCTCCTTCTTCAATACGTAGCAGGCGTCCGGCAGGAAGGTGAAGGGGCCGATGGTATCGAACATCCCCTGGTGCTTGGCGGCGATCAGCGCGGCGCCGGTCGGGATGTATTCCAGGCCCCGCACCTCGACCCTGATCCCGGCCAGGATGCGCAGGCCGATCATCACCAGCCGCGCCCAGATCTTCAGCGCCGCGGTCATGCCGCTGCGGGGCGTGAGCAGCAACAGGGTGAAGCCCAGGGCCAGGGGAACCGAGACCATGTAGAACCAGGTCACGAATAGCAGGGAGCGCAGCCGGATCATGGCCGCGCCGTCGCCGCTCCCATTGAACTGTGCGTTGGGGTGCTGTGCGCAGGGGCGCTACTCGTGGTCGCCGGGGCGGGCGGATGATCGCGCGGTCCAAGGCCCAGCACCGCCTCCCTCGCCAGGATCACGAGGTACTTGCAGTACTCCAGCACCATGCGGCGGGCGCCGGCCCAAGTGCGCCACCATTGCCGCACCACCAGCTCGTCGGAGGCCACCGGATAGGCCGTGAACTTGCCTTCGGGCAGGGCGCCGTGCAGCTCGAGCACCGCTCGGGGCATGTGGTAATCCGAGGTCACCACGATCAGCCGCTGGAAATGGTGGGCCCGCGCCCAGGCGGCCGTTTCCTTGGCGTTGCCCTGGGTGTTGGCGGCCAGGAACCCCAGGTCCACGCAGCAGTCGTAGAGACGTCCCGGCGCCCTGGAGACCGAGCGGATGTCGGCGCGGCTGGCCTTTCGGTTCACGCCCGAGACCAGCAGGCGCGCGCCCTTGCCGTCTTCCAGCAGCTTCATCGCCGCCGCGATCCGCAGGGCCGAGGGGCCGGTGAGGGCGACGATGGTGTCGGCGCGCTCGGGCTCGGCCGCCGGGGTGGAGCGCGCCACCCTGGCGACGAAGGCGAGCAGCCCTGCCGTCCATATCAGCAGCAGGATCAGGATCAGCGCCAAGCTCTTCATGGCAGCCCTCGCACCAGCCGCGTCGCGGTGAAGCGCGCCGCCAGCGCCCCGATCCCGGCCGCGATCAGCGGGCACGGAAGCACCGCCAGGAGGTCGATCCAGGCGATCGGCAGCACCGGCGTCAGGCCTTCGCCTCCGCCCGTAAGCCGCACAATGGCCGCAACCAGCGCCGCCGCCAAGGCGCCCGCCGCGCCCCCCGCCGCCGAAAGCTCGGCCAGGCGGTTCTGGAACAGGGCGATGATGAACCGGTCCTCGGCGCCGGAGATGTGCAGCACCTCGACGATCTCATGCCGGGCCGCCAGCCCTGCCTGGGTGGCGAAGGCGATCACCGCCGCTGCAGCCAGGATCAGCAGGCTCGCCATCGCGGCGGCGGCAACCCGGGCCATGGATCCGGCGTGGACGATGTCCTTGATCCAGCGGCTATGGTCGTCCACCACGGCGTCCACGCCGGCGGCCTTCAGGGCCCGCTCGAGCGCGCCGGGCGCCGGCGGCGATTTCGGATCGAAGTCAACGCTCACCAGCCGGGGGAGGGGGAGCTCGGCCAGGTGGGCGCCCTGGCCCAGCCAGGGCTCGACCAGGGCCTCTGCCTCTTCCTTGGTCAATACCACGGGCACGCCGACGCCCTTGACCCCGCCCAGGGCGCTGGCAGCCCGCTCCGCCGCGGAGTCCGGGGTTTCGTTGGCCGAGGGGCGCACCAGGATGGTCGCCGATCCCTTCAACTGGCTGGCCCAGCCCCGCGCCGCCCGGTCTGCGCCAATGGCCGCGATCACGCTGAGGCAGGCGAAGAAGCAGAGCACCGCCCCCACGAACACCAGCAACAGGTCCTGCGTCCGGCTGCGGGGCAGCAGGGGCGAGGGCCGCCAGACCGGGGCGAGGTCGTCTGCATCCTTGGCCGTGGGCTTCCTCATTGAGCCGATCCCGCCTCGATTCGGGTCAGCCGCCCCTGTTCCAGCCGGATCACCGGCATGCCCGAGCGGGCGACGAGGTCCTGGTCGTGGCTGGCCACCAGCACGGTCGTGCCCATGCGGTTCAGCTCCACCAGCAGCCTCAGGATGCGCAGGCCCATCTGCTGATCGATGTTCCCAGTCGGCTCGTCGGCGAGCAGGATCTCGGGCCGGCCGACCACGGCGCGGGCGATCGCCAGGCGCTGCTGCTCGCCGCCCGCCAGCGTCGGGGGCAGGGCGTTGAACTTGCGGCCCAGCCCCACCCAGGTCAGCAGCTCGGCCACGTCCGAGCGGTAGCTGTCCGGCTTCTGCCGGGCGAGCCGCAACGGCAGGGCTGCGTTGTCGAACACGGGCAGGTGGTCCAGCAGGCGATACTCCTGGAACACCACCCCGATCCGGCGGCGGAAGAACGGCAGCTCGCGCCTGGGCACGGTGGCCAGGTCGTGTCCGAACAGGCTGATCAGCCCCCGCGACGGCTGGTGCGCCAGGTACATCAGCTTCAGGAGCGAACTCTTGCCGGCGCCCGAGGGCCCGGTGAGGAAGTGGAACGAGCCCCGCTCCAACTCGAAGGAGATGTCCTTCAGAACCTCGGGCGCGCGGCCATAGCGCATGCCCACGCCCTCGAATTGGACGATCGGGTCGCTCTCGGTCGGGTCGGACTGGCCGTTACCCGCGGGTGTGGGTCTTCTGGACATGGGGGCGGAAATCGGCGACCTCGGTGGAAGGGCGGTAGCGTCCGATTCGGCGGCCATGATACTGACCTGTCCAGAGTGCGCCACCAGCTATTTCGTTGAGGACGCAGCCATTGGCGAAGGGCGAACGGTGCGATGCACCTCGTGCAGCGCATCCTGGCGCGCCTTTCCCGAGGAGCTGATCGACCTCGAGGACGAGCTCGAAGACGAGCCCGAGGAAGAGCTGGAGTATGCGGCGATCGATGCCGGTCCGACGCCCCCCGCGTCGGTCGACGAGGATCTGTTCGAGCGCCCCGTGGCCGAGCTCCCCGCCGACGAGCTGCCCAAGGCCTTCCGCGCCCGCGCTGAAACCGAACGCAAGGTGCGCGAAGCGGCTGTGCACGGGGCGATCTGGGCCGCCATGGGCGCCGCCTTCGCCCTGATCATCACCACCGCCCTGGTGTTCCGGATCGACATCGTCCGGATCTGGCCCCGCACCGCCAGCGCCTATGCCGGCATCGGCATGCCGGTGAACTTCACCGGCCTGACCATCGAGAACGTGAAGGCCTCGCCCGGCCTCCAGGACGGCCACGCCTCCCTGATGGTCACCGGCGTGATGCGGAACATCCGGGCCAAGCCCATCGCCGCCCCGCCGCTGTCGATCACCCTGCTGGACAAGTCGGGCAAGCCGATGCTGGCCAGAACCGTGACGCCCGAAGATCCCCTGGTGCCTGCTGGTCAGACCCGCAGCTTCAGCGTCAGCCTGCTCGACCCCCCGACTGGCGCCACGGACCTGGAAGTGGAGTTCCTGCTGGGCCGCACGCGGCGCTCGCCGAGGCCTGCCGCCACGCCCGTCAGCGCCGCGGCGCCGCCGATCCTGAGGTCCGCGGCGCCGAAGCCGCAAGCCCTGGGTCCGGCGCCGACAGTGGAAGAGGCCCGCCCGCTGCCCCCTTCCAGTCCCTACGCCCTTTCCGGCGATAGCGGTGGCGCTGCGGCCCATCCCTGAGCCGGCGAATCCCACGGCGGCTGGCGGTCTCAATCTGCTCGCGTCATCTGCGATCTGATCAATGAGCGGGCGACCAATTCGCCTTGCAGGGGAACTATTCGCGTCCGGCGGACCAGGATCGAGGTCCTGTCGCACCGTGACCTTGACAGGCGAACAGGCCAAGCCAAAGAGTGACGGCGGCAGTTATGGTTAACGGCCCGCGGTTTGGGGGATTTCATGGACGCGGACAGCGGCCAATCGCCGATCGCGGCGCCGCCTCCGTCGGATTCAGCGTCAGTGGGGATGTTCTCGCAGTCCCGCGAAAGACGACGGCGCGTTCGTGACCGCGATGGCGACACCGGCCCGTCGCTCCTACTCGTCATCCTGGTCTCCCTGGCCCTGTTGCTCCTGGTGGGCGGAGGGATCGCCGGTTTCGGGTTCAGGCGCGAGGCGTTCTGGCGTCCGCGCCACGTGGTCCAGGCCTGTCCCAGGCCGCCGGCGCCCGGCGAGGCGCAGCCCCAGTTCAACGAACAGCAGCGCGACGTCCGCGACCTGCGCCGCCAGGCGTTCAGGGGCGACTTCTTCGCCCAGCTGGAGCTGGCCCAGCGCTATGAAGGCCAGAGGCCAGGCGACAAGAACCTGCAGGACCCGGTCGAGGCTGTGACCTGGTACTCCCTGGCCCTGTCCAATCCTGACGGCTACGACCGTACGCGGGCGCGCCCCGACGAGGGCATGTTCGGGCCCCGGCTGGACAGCCTCTACGACGACTGCCGCAGCGGCGAGCGCGAGATCGCCTACCGCTCCGTCAACCGGCTGATGGCCGAGATGTCGACCGACGAGCGGGACAAGGCCCGCAAGCGGGTGATCTACGTCCTGTCGACCCAGGGCCCCACAGGCTTCCGCACCCTCAGCCGCCTGCACGATGTGGCCTTCGGTCCGTTCGGCGAGCCGCCAGATGACGGCCAGGCCCTGTTCGCGCGCCGGCGCCAGGGCTGGCCCGACGCCACGCGCCTGTTCGAGCGCAACGGCGTCGACGCCTACATGTTCGACTACCTGGCCATGCAGACCGGCGACCAGGGCTCCTACGTCCTGCTGCAGGACCTGCAGCGAACCGCGCCGTGGCCAGGCCTGTCCGACATCGCCGAGCAGCGGGCGAGGCGATGGGTGCCGCCCTATGAGTTCTATCCTCCGGACGCGCCGGAATCAGGCGTTCCGCATACGGACGAAAGCTACCCGATCGGCGAGGTCGACCGGATCGCGCTCTACCGGATCAACCAGCTGCCGTTCAAACACTTCTACGACGCCCTGGTCTATCTGCACGTCACCACCCGGCCCTGCGCCAGCTATCGCGAGCTGACGTCGCACGACATCAAGACGCTGCAGGCTATGCTGGGCCGCCCGACCACCGGCTGGCTGACGCCGCTGGAGAAGGTGCGGGCGATCCAGTACGCCGCCGTCAACGGCTCGCGTCAGGCCCAGCTGGTGCTGGCGGTTATGTACGCCCAGGGGGTGGGTGTCAGTCCCGACTACGCCCGCGCCTTCCATTGGTTCGCCGAGGCCGACCGCCAGGGGTCGCCAGAGGCCAAGTTCGCCATCGCCACCTACTTCTCCGAAGGCCTCGCCGGCGTCGCCGACCAGGCCAAGGCCGAGGCGGTGGTGCACCAGCTCGACGCGGCGCTGTCGGGCTTCCGGCCGTCGACCCGCCGCCTCAGCGCCATGCTCGAGCGCGTTTCGGGCGCCAGCCGCGGCTGGCGGGGCTACAGCCGGCCCGAGGACGAGTTCGGGCCGGACGATCACTTCGGTTATGACGTCGGCGAGGACGTCCCATCGGCCGGCGGAGATGCCGGCCCGGGCGCTTTCCCGGACGGCGGCGATCCGCACGATGCGCCCCACGCCGCCCTGCGGGAGCCGCCTCGTTCGCCGCCGCACGGCGCGCCAGGGGGACGACCGTCCGGGCCGCCAGGCCGTCCGGGCTCCACGCCTGACAGGGAAAGGGGACCTCGGTGAGCCGTCGCATTGTCCATGCCTTGATCGTCGCCGCCGCCATGCTCTTCGGCGGTTTCGCCGCCTCGAGCGCGGGCGCCTATTCCTCGCCCGCCGCCAGGATCGACGAGTCGATCAAGCCGAACTTCGGCCTGCTGCTGCGTCCACCGATCTATCGTCACCACAACCGCCGCGGCGTCTGGCACGGACGCAATATCGGCTGGGGCTCGGGGCCGTCCGAGGGCTACGGAAACCCTTATGGCATCCCCTTCGGGCCCTCTCCCTATGGCCTGCCCGGAGGCCCCAAGAGCATCACCGTCGACTGCGGCGACGGGCGGTTCGGCCCGACCCCGATCTCGGACGCGGCGCACTGGATCGCCGACGGCGGGGTGGTCTACGTTCGCGCCCGCGGCGTGGCCTGCAAGGAGACCATCGAGATCGATCACCCGGTGATCATCGCCGCCGAAGAAGCCTCTGCCTTCACCACCGATCCGACCCCGTCGCCGGTGGTGATCGCGCCCCCGGACGGCCAGCCCTGCGTGCTGGTGGCGGTTCGCGTGCGCGAGGTGGAGCTGCGCGGCCTGGTCCTCTCGGCGCCCAAGGGCGGCGGCTCCAGCTGCATCGAGGCCTGGTCCTCCCAGGTCGCCCTGGTGCGCACCAATGTCGACTACACTGGCGACGCCTCGGCCATCTACATGACCGGCGGCCAGCTGATCGTTCGGGAATCGCGGATTGATGGCCACACCTATGACGCCGCCATCGTCGCCGACAGCACGGGGATCACCCTTCGCAAGACGCGGGTCCGCTCCGACGTCATGGGCCTGGACCTGACCCTGGGCCCGCAGGAGAACCAGATCGACAATTCCGGCATCCTGGCGTTCCGCGCCGCCGGCCAGGGCTCGATCGGCGTCTCGGTGCGCGGTGAGCGCTCGGGAGGATCGCTGCTTCGGGTGCGCAATGCGGTGGTCTGTGGCTTCCGCGTCGGCTTCGCCTTCCAGAGGGGCTCCCGCGGCGATATCACCCGCAGCCGGATCTGCCGCGCCGTCGTGGGCGTGATGGTGGAAGGCGGCGACGTGGGCGTCTCGGAATCCGCCATCGGCGGCGAGCACAACGGCGTCTATGTGGCGTCCGGCCAGGCCCGGGTGGTGCGCAACCGCATCTACGACCTCAGCGATCCCGACGACGGGGTCGACGGCGAGCGCGGGGCCGGCATCACCGACGAGACCAACTGGCTCTATCTCAAGCCCGGCTGCGACCACTTCAACTGGGACGGCCGCCGCTACTGCCGGCCGGTCGGCCAGGTGCCGCAGCAGATGCGGGACGAGTCCCTGTTCGACCGCGACTACGACGACGGCTGGAACGTGGACGGCTATGACCAGGGCTACACCCGCGACGGTCCGGTCGGTCCTTTCGACAAGCCCAAGCCGCCGCCCAAGCGCCACCGCAAGTTCCGGCTCTTCGAGTACAAATAGGCAGCCGGCGGGCTCGACGACGGCGCCACGATTGCCGAGCCGGCTCCCGCCCGCTATCACCCGCGCCTCCCTTGAAACCGTGAGAGCGCGGGCGAGCCATGGCCGCACAATACATTTTCCAGATGCAGGGCCTGACCAAGGCCTTTCCGGGCAACCGCAAGGTGTTCGAGAACATCTGGCTGTCCTTCTATCCCGACGCCAAGATCGGCGTGGTCGGGGTCAACGGCTCGGGCAAATCCACCCTGCTCAAGATCATGGCCGGGATGGACCAGGACTTCTCCGGCGAAGCCAAGGCCGCCGATGGCGTCAAGCGCGGCTACCTGGCCCAGGAGCCGGTGCTCGATCCGGCGCTCAACGTCTGGGGCAATGTGATCTCGGACTGCGAAGGCAAGAAGATCTTCGACCGCTACAACGAGGCGGCGGCCAAGCTCGGCGAGGATTATTCCGACGCGCTGATGGAGGAGATGAACACCCTCCAGGAACAGATCGACGCCCAGGACCTGTGGGACATCGACAGCCGCATCGAGATGGCCATGGAGGCCCTGCGCTGCCCCCCGGCCGACTGGGACGTCGGCGAGCTGTCGGGCGGTGAGCGCCGGCGCATCGCCCTGGCGCGCCTGCTCCTTTCCAAGCCCGACATCCTGCTGCTGGACGAGCCCACCAACCACCTGGACGCCGAGTCCGTGGCGTGGCTGCAGCATCACCTTGAGGCGTTCCCCGGCTGCGTGATCCTGGTCACCCACGACCGCTATTTCCTCGATCAGGTCACCAACTGGACGCTTGAGCTCGATCGCGGCAAGGGCATCCCCTACGAGGGCAACTACTCCTCCTGGCTGGAGCAGAAGGCCAAGCGGGCCGCCGTCGAAGAGCGCGAGGACGCCGGCCGCCAGCGCGCCATCGCCCGCGAACTGGAGTGGGTCCGCTCCTCGCCCCGCGCCCGCCAGGCCAAGTCCAAGGCCCGCATCTCGGCCTATGAGGAGATGGTCAACAAGGCCACGCGCGAGCAGCTGGGCGTCGCCCTGATCCAGATCCCGCCCGGACCGCGCCTGGGCTCGGTGGTCATCGAGGCCGAGGGCCTGGAGAAGGCCTATGGTGACAAGCTGCTGTTCAACGGCCTCACCTTCAAGCTGCCCCCCGGCGGCATCGTCGGGGTGATCGGACCCAATGGCGCCGGCAAGACCACCCTCTTCAAGCTCATCACAGAGCAGGTCGAACCCGACGGCGGCGTCATCCGCGTCGGCGAGACGGTCAAGCTCGGCTACGTCGACCAGAGCCGCGACGCGCTCGACGCCAACAAGACCGTCTGGCAGGAGATCTCCGGCGGCCTGGACGTGATGGAAGTGGGCGGGCGCGAGATCAATTCCCGCGCCTATGTCTCGGCCTTCAACTTCCGCGGCTCGGACCACCAGAAGAAGGTCGGGCTTCTCTCAGGCGGCGAGCGCAACCGCGTGCATCTGGCCAAAACCCTCCGCTCCGGCGCCAATGTCCTGCTGCTCGACGAACCGACCAACGACCTGGACGTGGAGACCCTGCAGGCCCTCGAAGCCGCCCTGGAAGACTACCCCGGCTGCGCCGTGGTCATCAGCCACGACCGCTGGTTCCTCAACCGCCTGGCCACCCACATCCTGGCCTTCGAGGGCGACAGCCACGTGGAATGGTTCGAAGGCGACTTCGAC
>FTHI01000139.1_pt1 | contig 12606 bp, 9 predicted proteins | sample 1640891 | NCBI WGS metagenome assembly FTHI01 (sample SAMEA3914788, study PRJEB12502) | metagenome | biome: forest; material: soil | place: Canada | collected 2011-07-03 | depth 0.1 m
AAGGGCCTCGAGGAAGAGCGCCGCCTGGCCTACGTCGGCATCACCCGGGCGCGGGAAGAGGCGCGCATCTCCTTCGCCGCCAACCGTCAGGTCTATGGCCGCTGGACCAGCCAGCTCCCCAGCCGCTTCGTCGACGAGATCCCCCAGGCCAACGTCGAGGCCGCCAGCGAGACCGGCTACTACGGCGGCGGCCCGGGCATGCAGGACTACGGCTCCCGCTGGGACACCCAGGCCAGCTTCGGCTCGGGCTACTCATCTCCCGGATGGCAACGCGCCCAGGCCCGCTCCGCCGGCCAGCCCCCAGGCCAGGGCTACAGCCGCGGCCAGGTGATCGAGGGCGAAGGCAAACTCGTCGCCGTCTCCGAGCCCTCCGCCAGCGCCTACCAGCGGGGCGAGCGCGTGTTCCATCAGAAGTTCGGCTACGGCAAGGTGATGGCCGTGGAAGGCAACAAGCTCTCCGTCGCCTTCGACAAGGCCGGCGACAAGAAAGTCATCGACAGCTTCGTGGAGCGGGCGTAGCGCCCCCTACCCCCCGCTTCGCGGGGTACTTCCCCCAGAGGGGGAAGATCCTGGGCCGTGATCCTCCCCCACTGGGGGGGACCGCCGAAGGCGGTGGAGGGGGGCTGAAGCGTGTCGGTCTAACCCCTCCTACACCACCCCCAGCGCCGTCAGGATCGGCAGCTTCGCCTTCAGCGCCTCGGCCTGGGTGGTGAGCTCGGCGAGGGCCTTTTCTTCTGTGTCGAGGACGACACCGTCCTTGAGCACGGTCTGGTTCTGGGCCTTCAGCAGGTCCCAGACATAGGCGGCCCAGTCGGCCGGGGTCTTGCGGCCCTCCTGTCGGGCGAGGAGCATGAGCTGCTGGGTGCGGCCAAGGCCGAGGCCGCCGCCGCTAACGGGGCTGGCCAGGACATCGATCTCGCCAGACCCCCGGCTGCGCTCGATCAGCCGCGCATTGAGACGATCGGTCTTCGGCCGCGCCCTGGCGATGGTCTCGTCATCCTGGACCAGGGCGAGGTCGCCCTTGCCGGCGAGCACGATCACCGCCTGGGCCAGGGCCGGCAGGGAGTAGGCCTTCATCGACTTCAGCTGCTCAATCTCTCCCAGGGTATGGGGCTTGTGATCGGCCAGGGCGTCCAATAGGGCGCCATAAAGGTCCGCCTGCAGCGAAGCCTCGCCGAGCACGCAGGTCACCTTCAGGGTCACGTCAGCGCGCGGCGTCACCAGCAGGATGCGCTCGCTCCGAAGGGCTTCGCGCTGTTCCAGGCCCGTGATCCGGCGGGCGCCCTTGACCCAGTAGTCCCGGCGGAAATTGCGGTTGACGATGAAGTCCCGCGAGGTTTCCCGCAAAACCTGGTCGGGGATCGCCGCCAGGAACGCCGACTGCTCGGGCGTCGTGTTCATCCCGTCCACATGTTCGATGAAGCTGGCCGAGCCGCCGTAGGTCAGCTTGGCCTGGCCGAGGCTCGCCGCCATTTCGGCGAAGTCCATCGGCCGCCAGTCGCGGTTAAAGTACTCGTGCGCCAGATAGTGGCGGTTCTGCTTGCGGATCGACTTCAGCCATTCCCCCACGGCCGGCAGCGGCTTGCCATAGAGCGGGCTGAGCTCGAACACCCGGTCGACGAATTCCAGGGCCGCGTCCACCCGCGCGGCCACGCCGCGGCCGGACGCCGACATCTGATCGGCGTGGGCAGCCATCAACTGGCGCATCGGCGCGCCCGGGGCCCATCCGGGCATGGCGTTGTAGCCGATGTAGACCACCCCGCCCGGGCTCAGCTTGCGTGCAAGGAAGTCGACGATCACCGCGCGGTTCTCGTCGGAGATCCAGCTCCACACCCCATGCAGGGCGATGAAGTCGAAGTCGGGCAGGTCGTCTTTGGCGCAGAACGCGGCGAAGGCCTCGTCCGAAAGCGCGGCGTCGGCGCCGGAACTGGCGGCCAGCTCGCGCGCCAGGGCTGCGTGACCCGGCAGGAAGTCGCATCCCCACCAGCGGGCATCGGAGGCTGCGGCGTGGACGTTGACGCTGACCCCCTGGCCGAATCCCAGCTCGCAGGCGGCGCCGATGTCGGGGGAGACGAGGCCGAGGTTGAGGAACGCCAGCCGCATCCGGCGCGGATTCAACTCGGCGTAATAGCCATGGATATAGTCCATGTCCGCGACGTAGCCGGCGCTCCAGTCCGCCATCAGTGCGGGCCCAAAGCGTTGGCCAGGGCGGCGAGGATCAAGGCCATGACCGCGGCCCCGCCGAACGTCACCACGGCTGCGGCGAGGATGGCGATGAGCAGGATGCGCGGCTTGGTCCGCCGGCGCCGCGTGAAGGCGCTGAGGTCGCCCAGGGGCCGGGCCGAGTCAGGATCGTGGTCGGTCTGATGCGTTTCGGTCATGGCGGCGCGCGACAGGAGAGGCGAGCCTAGTCGCGCCCGCCTGATTGATCCACTGGCGCTTCGCCGGGAATTTCCCCCTGGCCGTGGAAATCCACCGCTGCGATGATTGCGCTCAAGCCTTGAGAAGCCCAGTTGGCAGCCTCGTTCCAAGCGAGAGACCCGTCCATGCCCCCCTCCCCGATCAAGGTGCTCGCGATCTCGGGCAGCCTGCGCAAGGCCTCCTACAACACCGCCGCCCTGAGGGCCGCCCAGGAGCTGGCGCCCGAGGGCATGACCATCGACATCGCCTCGATCGCCGGCATCTCCTTCTACAACGGCGACGTTCAGGCTGAGGGGTTCCCGGCGGCAGTGACGGCCCTGGGCGAGGCGATCCGGGCCGCCGACGCGCTGCTTATCGCCTCGCCCGAGTACAATTATTCGACGTCCGGCGTGCTGAAGAACACTATCGACTGGCTCTCGCGCCTGCCCGACCAGCCCTTCGCCGGCAAGCCGGTGGCCATGATCGGCGCCAGCATGAGCCTGCTCGGCGGAGCGCGGGCGCAGTACCACCTGCGCCAGATGTTTGTGTTCCTGGACGCTTTTCCGGTGAACAAGCCGGAGGTGTTCATCGCCCAGGCTCAGAACCGGTTCGACGCCGAGGGGCGCCTGACCGACGAGGGGACCCGCGGCTTCGTGCGAAAGCTGCTGGAGTCCCTGGCGGCGTGGACGCTGAAGCTGAAGGCCGCCCCGCCGGCTTGACCCTTGACGCCTCACGGATATGGCGCTGTCTGGCGCCAACGGGAGGCGAGCATGAAGAAACAAGTCGGCGCGGCGGCGGCCCTGGCGGCGGCCAGCTTGGCGTTTTCGGCGGTTCCGGCCCTCGCCCACCACTCCTTCGCCATGTTCGACCGCTCCCGGACGGTGACCCTGGTGGGCGTGGTCAAGGAGTTCCAGTGGACCAATCCCCACACCTGGCTGCAGGTGGACGCGCCCAAGGCCGACGGCCAGGTGCAGGAGTGGAGCATCGAGGGGCTGTCCACCGGCACGCTCAGCCGGTCGGGGTGGAAGCCGCGCATCTTCCAGTCTGGCGACAAGGTGACGGTGCGGATCTATCCGATGAAGGATGGCTCCACCGGCGGCTCCTTCGTGGGCGCCATCCTTCCAAATGGCCAGACCCTGGGCAAGATGGATCCGCAGCCATGATCCGCGCCTGGCTTCCAGCCCTGGCCCTGGCGGCCGCGCTCGCCGGACCGCCCGCCTTGGCGGCCAACCTCCCCGACTGGAGCGGGGTCTGGACGCTGGCGCCGGGCGGCAGCGGCTGGGATCCTTCCACCATCACCCCGAAGGGCGGCATTGGCGGCCTGCCGGGCGTGCGCGAACACCCGCCGCTCACTGCGGCGTGGGAGAAGAAATACGAGGCCAATATCGACAAGGTGGCGGTCGATCGTTTCCCCGATCCGGTAAGCTTCTGCGGCACGCCCTCGGGCTTCCCGCGGCTGATGGCGATCCCGGACGCCTATGAGTTCGTGGTGCGGCCGGAACAGACCTGGATCCTCACCGAGAACGGCCCCAACGTCATGCGCATCTATACGGACGGGCGAGCCCACCTCGGGCCCGACGACCTCTCGCCGACCTTCATGGGCGACTCGGTAGGACGCTGGGAAGGCGATGTGCTGGTGTTCGACACCATCGGCCTGAACGGCGATGGCCACGCCATCCTGGACCGTACCGGCCTGACCTATTCCGACAAGCTCCATGTGGTGACCCGCATGCACAAGGTCGACGCCGACTCGCTGGAGGCCACGCTGACCATGGAGGATCCGGTCATGCTGACCCGGCCCTGGACCCTGGTGAAGCGCTACAAGAAGCAGCCGCCGTGCTCGCGGGTCTATGACTACGCCTGCGCCGAGAACAACCGCAACCCGATCACCGCCAGCGGTCAGACCCTGACGCTGGGGACCGACGGCAAGGCCATCGACCGGCAGATCGACCCCGCGTCCAAGTGAGCCACGCCCCCACCGACGCCCTTCCCAGCTACGGCCGCATCCGGGGCCGGAGCCTTCGGCCCGGGCGGGCCTCGCTGATGGACGATTTTCTGCCCGCGGTCCGGCTGGACCTTTCGCGGCCGCTGGAGCTCGGCCAGGGCCCGGTCTGGCTGGAGCTGGGGTTCGGCGCGGGCGAGCACATGGCGGCCCAGGCCGACGCCCATCCCGACGCGCTGGTGCTCGGCGCCGAGCCCTTCCTGAACGGGGTCTCCAGCGCCTTGCGCCACATCCATGACCGGGGGCTCGGTAATGTCCGCATCCATCCCGGCGACGGGCGCGAGCTGCTGCAACTGCTGCCCGACGCCTCGATAGGGCGGGTGTTCGTGCTGTTCCCCGATCCCTGGCCCAAGTCGCGCCATCACAAGCGCCGCCTGATCAACCCGACCGTGGTCGCCGAGCTGGCGCGGGTGATGACGCCGGGCGCTGTGCTGCGCTTCGCCACCGACTGGGACGACTATCTGGGCTGGACGCTGGAGCGCATGCTGGCGTCGGGCGCCTTCGCCTGGACCGCCGAGCGGGCCGACGACTGGCGCAAGGCCCCCGGCGATCATTTCCCGACCCGCTATGAAGGCAAGCGCCTGGGGGACTGCGCGCCAGTGTTCCTGGATTTCCGCCGGCTCTGAGCCGGGCCACAATCCGCAACGGCCGTGGCCCTGAGCGTGTTATGCGGGCTTGCGGGAAGCGCGAGACTCACATGATCGAATCCTCGACCGGGACGACTATCCGCAATGCGGTCGTCTTCCTGGCCGTCGTGGCCGGCGTCGCGGCCCTGTGGTGGATGCGGGGGATCCTGACGCCCCTGGTGCTGGCGGTGTTCCTCCTAGTGCTGATCGACGCCTTGGCGCGAGCGCTGAAGCGGGCCATCCCGGGAATGCCCGCCCACGCCGCCACACCCGTGGCGGTGATCGTGTCCGTGGTCCTGTTCGGCCTGACCATCTACTTCCTGGTCGACAACACCCGCAGCTTCGTCGGCCAGCTGATCGACTACGGCCCTCGGCTGAACGCCAAGGTGGTGGCGCTGGCTGCGCGGTTCGGTCTGCAGACGCCGGCCACAGTCTCCGAAGCCCTGGGCGCGCTCAATCCGACCAAGTACCTCGGCGGCGTCGCCCAAAGCGTCCAGAGCATCCTGTCCGACGCGGTGTTCGTGCTGATCTACGTCGGATTCCTGATCGCCTCGCGGCACGGGTTCAATCGCAAGATCATCACCCTGTTCCCTACGCACGAGCGGCGCGAGAAGGCCGTCCATGTCATGGGCCACATCGGCCTGGGGGTGGAGCGGTATGTCTGGGTGCAGACCGTCACCGGCCTGATGACCGCCGCGGCGGCCTGGGCGCTGATGGCGGCGATCGGCCTGGATAACGCCCTGTTCTGGGCCTTCTTCATCTTCGTCGCGGCCTACATCCCGATGCTGGGCGCGGCGGTGAGCATCCTTGCCCCGGCCGTGTTCGCCCTGGTGCAGTTCGACACCTGGTGGCAGGCGGCGGCGCTGCTGGCCGGGACCGAGGCCATCTTCTTCGTGATGGGCAACATGGTCCTGCCCAAGATGCAGGGCGACAGCCTGAACCTCGACCCGGTGGTGATCCTGCTGTCCCTGGCATTCTGGGGCGCGATCTGGGGCTTGCCCGGGGCGTTCCTGTCCAGCCCGCTGACGGTGGTGGCCATGATCATCCTGGCTCAGTTCCCCACCACCCGCTGGGTCGCGGTGCTGCTGTCTGAAAACGGCGACCCGGAGAGCATCGGGCATCCCCATGCCCGCAAGGCCCACGGCAAGTGAAGGAGCCAATCTCCAATCACGCCGCCCGCACGGCCACGGTGCTGATCGCCGTGGTGATGGTCGGGACGGTGGTCTGGTGGCTGAGGGGGATCCTGGCGCCCTTCGCCCTCGCCCTGTTCCTGATGGTGATCATCGACGGGCTGGGACGCGTGCTCTGGCGGCGCATTCCCCATTTCCCCCGGCACGCGGCCCTTCCCCTGGCCCTGGTGATCACGACCCTGGTGTTCGGGATCACGGCCTATGTGGTGACCGACAACGCCCGGGCCTTCATCACCCAGCTGATCGCCTACGCGCCGAAGCTGAACGGCCTGCTGGCCAGGGTTGGGGGCCAGCTGGGGATGCAGGTCCCGCCCACCGCCGACGCCCTGATCGCCCAGATCAACCTTCCTCAGTACTTGCAGGGTGTCGCGGCGGCGCTCGAGACCCTGGCCTCGGGCGCGACCCTGGTGCTGATCTACCTGATCTTCCTGTTCATCTCGCGCCACGGGTTCGAGGACAAGGCGCGTCTACTGTTTCCCACTCACGAGGAGCGGGTGAAGGCCGGCCGGATTTTCATCCGCATCCGCACTGGGGTGGAACGCTACGTCTGGGTCCAGACCATCACTGCGGTGATCATCGCGTCAGCCTCCTGGACGGTGATGACGTGGCTCGGCCTGAACGACGCCGTGTTCTGGGCCTTCCTGATCTTCCTGGCCTCCTATGTGCCGATCCTCGGAGGGGCGATCGGCATCCTGTTGCCGCCGCTGTTCGCCCTGGTGCAGTTCGGGGTGGACTGGCATGCGCCGGTGATGCTGGCCGGGCTGGAGGCCATCCACATCGTCGTCGGCAACTTCGTCGCCCCGCGCATGCAGGGCGTGACCCTGAACGTCGATCCGGTGGTCGTGGTGCTATCGCTGGCCTTCTGGGGGGCCATCTGGGGCGTACCGGGCATGTTCCTCTCCACGCCCCTGACCGTGGTGGCGATCGTGATCCTGGTGCAGTTCCCCAACACCCGCTGGATCGCCGTGCTGCTATCGCGCGACGGCTATCCACAGACCTACAGCGAAGGGCCTCCGGATCCCAGCGAACCCGCCGAACCTGCACCGAAGGCCTCGGCAGGAACGGCGACGGCGCGCCGTAACAAAACCGTGAAGCCGACGGGAACTTAAACTGCCCGGCTTCGTTCCTATCTTTGCACTGTCCAAGGCGACCCCCCTCGCCGACGACCCGACGCGCAACCCCTGTCCCCCCAGACGCGCGTCTGAAGCGAAGAGTCCAGGCCGCTCCCCCCCGCGGCCGGACCGTGGCCGCCGGACGGTGAACCTTCCGGCGGCTTTCGCTTTTCTGGCGCCATCCTGCGGCCCCTTTCCTCTCCCAATGGCAGCGGGGATTTGGTTGATCCTGCATGCTGAAAGACTAGGGTCGCGCGATGGATTCCAGCCCGGCCCCGCAGGTCACCGATCGTCCGGCTGAGGGCGCATTGGCCGCGGCCTTTGCACTCGAGCTGGCGCAGGCCCTGAACGCCGGCGGGCTCTCCCCTGCCGAAGCCGCCTTCACCGCCCACATGGTCGAGGACTGCAGTGACGATGAGGCCGCAAACCTCAGCGCCGCCGACCTCACGGCCCTGGCGCTGGACTTCTGGGCCTTCGCCGCAACGCGGAGCGGCCCTGATCCGGAAATCCGCGTCGCCCAGGCCGAGGGCGCGCAGGGGCGGACGCTGGACCTGATGGCCCTGCAGATCGTGCAGGACGACGCCCCCTTCCTGGTCGACAGCGTGATGGGGGAGGTCACCGAAGGCGGCTATGTGGTGAAGGCCATGTTCCACCCGGTGGTGGAGGTCTCGCGGGACGCCAGCGGAGCCCGGCGGAATGACCGGCCGCTCCACCGCGAATCCATGATCCTGGTCCTGTTCGAGCCGGTCGGGCCCGAGCGCGCCGAGGCCCTGGTCCAGGGAGTCCAGGCCTGCCTGGCCGACGTGCGCGCCGCAGTCGCCGACTTTGCGCCGATGCGGGCCCTGATGGTCAGCACCCTGAAGGAGCTGGAAACCACCGCCCCGGCTCAGGTGCGCGACGAGGTGGCCGAGGACCTTGCCTTCCTGCGCTGGATCAGCGCCGACCATTTCGTGTTCCTGGGCGCGCGGCTCTATCGCTACCCGCGCACGCCGGACGGCGACTATGCCCACGAAGAGCCGGTCTACGACGCAGAGGGCAGCTTCGGCGTGCTGCGCGACCAGGCGCGCCTGGTGCTGAGGCGGGGCTCGGAACCCGCCATCCTGTCGTCCGCCTCGCGCCGCTATATCGGCGACGCACCCCTGGTGGTGGCCAAGTCCAACGTCCGCTCGCGCGTCCATCGGCGGATCAACATGGATTACATCGGGGTCAAGCGATACGGCCCCGACGGCATGGCCCTGGGCGAGGTGCGTTTCGTCGGCCTGTTCACGGTGGAAGCCTACCAGGAGCCGGTCCGCGAGGTGCCGCTGATCCGGCGCAAGGTGGCCAATGTCCTGGCCCGGGCCGGCAGAGCGCCCGGCGGCCACAACGAAAAACGCCTGCGCATGATCCTGGAGGATTATCCCCGGGACGAGCTGTTCCAGATGAGCGAGGACGAGCTGCTGGGCATCGCCCTGGGCGTCGTCCATCTTTATGACCGCCCGCGCCTGCGCCTGTTCCTTAGGCGCGATCCGTTCGATCGCTTCGTCTCGGTCCTGCTGTTCCTGCCGCGCGAGCGCTACGATTCGACCCTGGAGCGCATGGCCGGACGGATGCTGGCCAAGGCCTGGGGCGGACGGGTCTCGGCAGCCTATCCCGGCTTCTCCGACAATCCCCTGGCGCGGGTCCACTACATCATCGGCTTCACCCCCGGCGACCATCCCGAGCCGGACCTTGGCGTCCTCGAAGCCGAGATCACCGAGGCGGCCCGCACCTGGGACGACCGTTTCACCGAAGCCCTGCGCCGCAGCGGCATGTCGCCGGACAAGGTGGAGGACCTGCACCGGCGCTATGGCGGAGCGTTCCCGCCCGGCTATCGCGACCTCTACGATCCGGGCGAAGCCCTGGCCGACATCGCCGCCATCGAGGCGGTGACCGCTGACCCCATCCGCGTGCGCGCCTACCGGCTGGACGGAGACTCCCGTCGACAGTTTCGCTTCAAGCTCTATCGCGAGACCGAGGCCGCGCCGCTGTCGGACGTGATGCCGATCCTGGAGAACATGGGCCTGAAGGGCCTGATCGAGGAAGGCCTGGAGGTCGAGCGCCAACTGCCAGACGGGACCCGCTCCACCGTCTGGGTGCACGACTTCGTGCTGGAGGACGAGCGCGGCGAGCACCTGGTGTTCGACGAGGTCAAGGCGCCCTTCGAAAGCGCCTTCCTGGCGGTGTGGACCGGCCGCACCGAGAACGACGCCTTCAACCGGCTGGTCCTGGAGCTGGGCATCTCCTGGCGGGAGGCGGCCCTGGTGCGGGCCCTGGCGCGCTATCGCCAGCAGTCGGGCCACGACCCGAGCCAGGCAGTGCAGACCGCCGCGCTGAGCGAGTTCCCCGGCGTCGCCCGGCTGATCCTCGACCTGTTCCGAACCCTGTTCCATCCGGCGGTGCACGCCGACATCGCCGCCCGCGTCGTCCAGGCCGACGCGATCCACGCCCGGATCAACGAGGCCCTGCAGTCGGTGGAGAGCCTGGACGCCGACCGGGTGCTGCGCCGGCTCGCCCAGCTGGTCCGTTCGATCAAGCGGACCAACTACTTCCAGCCCGGCGCCGACGGCCAGCCCAAGCCCTACATCTCGTTCAAGGTGGCCAGCCGCGAGCTGGACGACCTGCCCGAGCCCAAGCCCTTCCGCGAGATCTTCGTCTGGGCGCCACATGTGGAAGGCGTGCACCTGCGCTTCGGCCCGGTGGCGCGCGGCGGAATCCGCTGGTCGGACCGGCGCGAGGACTTCCGCACCGAGGTGCTGAGTCTAGCCAAGGCCCAGCAGGTGAAGAACGCCGTGATCGTACCGGTGGGGGCCAAGGGCGGGTTCTATCCCAAGCAGCTTCCCCGCGGCGGGACGCCGGACGCGATCCGCGCCGAAGGCGTGAGGGCCTACCGCACCTTCCTGTCGGGCCTGCTCGACATCACCGACAACCTGGACGCCCACGGCGACGTGGTCCCGCCGCCGGGCGTGATCGTGCACGATCCCGACGATCCCTATCTGGTGGTCGCAGCCGACAAGGGCACAGCCACCTTCTCCGACATCGCCAACGGCCTGGCTGAGGACTACGGCTTCTGGCTGGGCGACGCCTTCGCCTCAGGCGGATCGGCCGGCTACGACCACAAGGCCATGGCCATCACCGCCAGGGGCGCGTGGGAGGCGGTGAAGCGGCACTTCCGCGAACTCGGCAAGGACATCCAGCGCCAGCCCTTCACCGTGATGGGCGTCGGCGACATGTCGGGCGACGTGTTCGGCAACGGCATGCTGCTGTCGAAGCAGATTCGGCTGCAGGCCGCCTTCGACCACCGCCACGTGTTCATCGATCCGGACCCCGATCCCGCGAAATCGTGGGAGGAGCGCAAGCGGTTGTTCGACCTGCCCCGCTCGTCCTGGGCGGACTATGACGCCAAGCTGATATCCGAAGGCGGCGGGGTGTTCCCTCGCACCGCCAAGTCGGTGGAGCTGACTCTGCAGATCAAGGCGCTGCTGGGGATCAGGGACGATGAGCTGGCCCCCGCCGACCTGATCAGGGCGGTGCTGCGCGCGCCCTGCGAGCTGCTCTACCTCGGCGGCATCGGGACCTACGTGAAGGCGCCCAACGAGAACGACGCCGACGTCGGCGACAAGACCAATGACCAGGTGCGGGTGACGGGCGTCGAGCTGCGCTGCCAGGTGGTCGGCGAAGGCGCCAACCTCGGCTTCACCCAGGCGGGCCGGATCGCCTACGCCCGCGCCGGCGGCCGCATCAATACTGACGCCATCGACAACTCCGCCGGGGTCGACACCTCAGACCACGAGGTGAACATCAAGATCCTCACCGGCGCGGCCGAGCGCGCCGAGGCGTTGACCCGCACCGACCGTGACGCGTTGCTGGCCTCCATGACGGACGACGTGGCCAGACACGTCCTGGCCCACAACTACGACCAGACCCTGGCGCTCAGCCTGCTGGAGGCGGACGCGTTCCCCGACCTGGACGCCCACGCCCGGTTCATGACCGACCTGGTGGCCAATGGACGGCTGGACCGGCGGGTCGAGGGTCTGCCCGGACCCCTGGCGGTCGCGGACCTGAAGACCCAGAGGAAGGGCCTGACCCGGCCGGAACTGGCGGTGCTGCTGGCCTACGGCAAACTGGAGCTGTCGCCCGAGATCGTCGCCAGCACGGCGCCGGATGATCCCTTCTTCTTCAAGACGCTGAAGGGCTATTTCCCGGAGCCGCTGTCGCGCTTCGACGGCGAGATGAAGCGCCATCGGCTGCGGCGCGAGATCATCGCCACGGTCCTGGCCAACGACATGATCAACATGACCGGCCCGACTTTCCCCTGGCGCCTGATGGCGGCGGCAGGCGTGGACGTGGTGGCGGTGATCAAGTTCTTCGAGGCTGCCAGGCGGATCATGCGGCTGGACCAGGCTTGGGACCAGGTCTCGGCGCTGGACGGCAAGGTCCCCGGCAAGGGCCAGCTGGCCCTCTATCAGGAGCTGTCGCTGCTGCTGCGGCGGCAGACCTATTGGCTGGCGCGGCGCAAGCCCCACGCCCACCCCACCATCGAAGGGCTGATCAAGGTCTACCGCCCGGCGTCGGACGCCCTGCGCACTCTGGGCCTGGCGTCCCTGTCGACCTTTGAGCGGGGCCAGGCTGAGACGCGCTGCAAGGCCCTGGTCAGAGCCGGCGCGCCCAGGGCCCTGGCGAGTTCGGTGGCCCTGCTGCGGCCGCTGATGACCGTCTCCAACATGGCCGACCTGGCGCGCCATCATCACTGGGACGTGGCCTCGGTGTGGCGGATCTATCAGGCCGTCGGCGCAGCCTTCGCCTTCGACCGGCTGCGCGGCGCCGCGGGCAGCCTGGCCGGCGGCGGCGACGCCTATGAGCGAATGGCCGTGCGCCGGCTGATCGAAGAGCTGCTGGGCGAACAGCTGGCGGTCACCGATGCGGTGATGGTCTTCTCCGGCAACGCCCAGGCGGGCGCCAGCGCTCAATCGGCCCGCACCTCCGTGCACTCCTGGTCGTCGATGCACCGCGAACAGGTCCGCTCCACCCGCCAGACCATCGACGAGATCGAATCGTCGAGCGGAGGATGGACGTTTGCGAAGCTGACGATCGTCAATGCCGCGCTTGCGGCCTTGCGGGTTGAGGCGAAGTAGGCCGCAGAGCCTCTCCGGCTACCCGAGGCTCCCTCCCCCCTTGAGGGCTACGGCATTCACACATCTCTGTTTGCGCGGTGATGCGGCGTCTGATTCCCTTCCGCTGATTGGATGGGAGATGGT
>FTHI01000699.1_pt1 | contig 12542 bp, 8 predicted proteins | sample 1640891 | NCBI WGS metagenome assembly FTHI01 (sample SAMEA3914788, study PRJEB12502) | metagenome | biome: forest; material: soil | place: Canada | collected 2011-07-03 | depth 0.1 m
AAGATCCTGACGCTCGGCAAGGGGCTCCTGGCCACCGAGACGCTTCATCCGGCCGCGGCCGACCCGGACGCCTCGCCCGATTCCGCCGGACGCGCGCAGACGTCCGGCGCGCCGCAGGCCGCAGGACTGCTACCGGTCCGCCGGCAGTTCAAACTCACCCTCAAGGGCAGGCCCGACCTCAAGCCCGGCGACCTGGCGAAGTTCGACAGCCCTCCCGAGGAGTTGGTCACCCAGCCAGGCGTCCTGAATTCCCTGCTCGGTTCCTTCGCCGACTCGATCCTGCCTCCGATGGGCGACACCCTCACCAATCCGGTGAACCTCTACGTGACCTCCGTCACCCATGTGCAGGGCCGCACGACCGGGTTCGTCACCACCGTCACCGGCGTGGAGATCGCCGATTGGTCGCAGCCTTGGGACACCTCCTCGGGTGCTGGCGCACACGCGCCGGGGCGCGCCACCGGGACCTCGGGCGCCCCGGCGAACGGCGCCACCGCCGCGGCCTCCGCCATCCGTCAGGCGGTGCGCGAAGGCGCGGAGACCCCGCGCAGCATCGAGGTCGGCGAGGTGCGCGGCTTCCACGTCTCCGGCTCGACGGAGCCGCCCGCCCAGACCGAGCTGGTTTGGCGGGGCCTGGTCGCCCCCGACGGTCTGGCCAATCAGGCGCGCCGCCTCGATATCCGCCGCGACACGCCCGCCCCGATCGAGGGCGTGGCCTACGCGTCTCCCTTCGCCTGGGGCAAATGCGGCCTGGTGCTGCCGCGGTACCCTGGCGTGCGGGTGGTGCTGGCCCATCGCAACGGCCAGGCCGAGGATCCGGTCGACGTCGGGGCCTTATGGACCTCCGGTCACGGGCCGAGCTCCCAGGCCGGCGACTACTGGCTGATCCTGCCTGCCGAGGTCGACCAAGGCAGCCGCAGCCAGGTCTCGGACACAACCACGCCCTCGGAATACTCCGGCAAAGTCACCAACGACCTCATCGATGCCGATGGCAACCGGGTCATCGAGGTGAGCGAACTGACCCTGCGCATCGGCCACGACAAGCTGGGCAGCGCCGGAACCCGTCCAGCCCGCCCCTCCGACCAAGGCTCGATCACCATCCAGCACGCCAGCGGCGAGTCCTCCATCGTCATGAAGCAGGACGGCAGCGTCACCATCACCGCCAAGAACATCACCTTCGACGCCGGCTCCGGGAACATCACCATGAAGGCGGCGGCCGTCGACGTGCAGGTGCAGTCGAACATGAACGTCCACTAGGGGAAGCTGACCGTGCCGGGAGTCCTGACCACCTCCAGCAACTGCACCTGCGGCCACTCGGGGACCGTGTCCACCTCCAGCTCGACCAAGCTGCAGGTGAGCGGCAGCGCGGTGTTGCTGCAGGCGGGGATCGCCGGCCAGACGGTGTCGGGTTGCGCGACGCCGCCTGCCTCGGCCCCCTCCCCCATCGCCACCAAATGCATGACCGTGACCTCGGTCACGGCCGGGACCTCCACCAAGCTTCAGGCCGACGGCCAGCCGGTGATGCTCGATACCCTGGCCGGCGCCACGGACGGCACGGTGGCCAACGTCACCCCGCAGACCCTGCTGTCGGCCACAGCCGGCCAGTCGAAGCTCACCGCGAGCTAGGGAGGGAGCGCCATGACCGACCTCTTGCAGGACCAGCTGAGGCTCCGGGTGCTCGGATGGGGCGTCGGATGCGAGCTGATGGACCCAAACGCCGACATCGGGCGCGACGTCCGCTTCGTAAAGGGGAGCAACGGCCTCGTCGATCTCGCCCGCGTGCAGACGATCGACAACCTCGGCCAGTCCCTTTCGATCGCCCTGACCACGGCCCTGGGCAGCGACCTGTTCAACGTCAAGTACGGCTTCGACGGCATCAACGCCATGGCCGAAGAGACCGACCCGGTGCTGATGCGCGAGCGCATCCGTGTCTCGGTGATCAATGTCGTGCGGGCGGACCCGCGCGTGCGCCGGATCATCGACGTCAAGCTCGAGGACGGCCGCCTGGACCCGGTGTCGGCCGGCAGCCGCATCCTCGACGTCCGCGTCGCTTTCGAGACGCTGTCGGGCGACCAGTACACCATCAACATCGGACAGCTCGCCCTCGCGGCGGGCCAGGTGACGAGCAATGGCTGACCTAAACCCCACCAGCATCGACACGGCCGACATCCTGGCGGTGGACGCCTCGGTGATCCGCACCACCAGCCCCTCGCCCTTTGGCGTCACGCCGCAGGGGTTCTACGCCAAGCCGTTCGCCCGGCTGCTGGCCGAGAAGCTGGCGCTCGGCCGCGCCCTGTTTGGGCCCGACCTCGACCTGACCTCCGGCTCGGTCGTGCGCAAGCTGTTCGAGGTGTCCGCCCTCGAGGACGCCCGCACCTGGACCGCGCTGAACGCCATCTACGACGACATGTTCGTGGTCTCCGCCCAGAGCCAGGCGCTCAGCGCCCTGGGGGCCGAGCTGGGCCTGCCGCGGCCCTTCCTGGAAGCCACCGGCAAGATCACGTTGAAGTTGGTTGCGGCCCTCCCCGCCGGCGTCTCTCAGATCGTGATCCCCCGGGGCTCGCGGCTGTTGACGCCTGGCGGCCACCACGTGGCGACCGACGAGTCCGTGACCATCACCGCCGGAAACCCGCAGGCGGACGTGGCGGTCGTGGCCTTCTATCCGGGCCCCTCCCACAACCTCGACCCCTCGGTGGCCGCCGGCGACGGCAGCCATCCGGAGAAGATCGATCGGTGGAACCCCTACGACACCAAGCTGGCGGATCTACGGGCGGCGGACGAGGCGGCCAACAAGGACCTGGTCAGCATCACTCACACCGAGAAGCTGACCGGCGGAGAGCTGCAGTGGCCGGACGACCGCTACCGCTCGATGCTGCTGCGCGCGCCGCGCTCGATCTGGACGGTGGAAGCCGTTCAGATCGCCGTCTCGCTGGTGCCCGGCGTCCGTCAGGCCCTCATCCGGGACGCCTGGGGCGGGCTGGACATCAACCAATCGATCTTCGGCAACTTCAACTTCATCGAGCGGGTGTTCAGCAGCGAGCGCGACCTCGGCAATCCCTACTATTTCACGGTTCTGGTCTCGGGCACGGACTCGGCGATCTGGGACGGCGCCGACGGCCTGGAAGCCTCGGTGCTCTCGGCCATCGAGGACCTTCGTCCGATCGGCATCTTTCCGCAGGTCCAGCAGGCCGAGCAGATCGGTGTCTGTGTACAGGCGGACCTGGTGGTGCGCGGCATCCCGATGCCATCCGGCTCCAAGGCGGTGGTCAACGCCTCGGTCCCTGCCCAGGCGCTCAAGGCGCGGCTGAACGAGCGATTGCGCCGGTACATCGACGGCCTGTCCTTCGGCGAGCCGGTGCGTGTCTCGGAGGTGATCTGGGCGATCATGAGCGAACCCGGAGTGACCGACGTCCAGAACGTGCAGCTCCAGCGCTATCCGCCCGGCCTCCAGCAGATCGACTTCACGACCCCGCCCTCCACGGGCCCCTCCGGGCCGGGCTGCGGCATGAACATCGACCTGACCACCAACCAGATCGCCGACTTCGTGGACACCGCGACGGAGCTGACGATCATATGAGGCTCTCGATCCCCAGAGCCGTCGCCTCGCCCTTCGCAAGGAGGAACGATGTCTGACATCCTGACGCCGGACCGCTGGGCGGCCTCCTCGCACGACAGCATGTTCGCCAATCTCACCGCGCCGTTCGCCGCGGGAGCGCAGACGCGGGACATAGACATCGACGCCACGGGCCAGGCCGAGGTGGTTGAGGTGACCCGTGATCCCTTCCTGGTGGTCGCTCCCGCCGGACGCCTCGATGGCGCCGGGCTGCGAGTCAGCGCGCAGCTCCTGCCTTCGCACGACCCGTCCAGCTTCGCGACCGTCACCTTCGCGCCCTACACAGAGGCAGGGGCCTTCCTTCCGTTGCACCTGCCGACGGTCGACCCGGACGCGCGCACGGCCGCGCCGTTCACGCTTGCCATCTCCGTCAGCGACGTGGCCGCCGACGGAACCCTGACGGCCGTCCCTGCGGCCCAGGTCGCGAGCCGAGTGCAGCTGCAACTGATCGAGGGGATGTTCGGCCGTCTGCTCTATGCGGTGTCGGCCGAGAAGCACACCATTCGGCGCCAGGGTCGCGCGCTGGCGGCCATGCGACGCCTGGCCGGCGCCCAGGACAACGCCCTCGACCGGGTCGGCGCCGAGGTCGGAGTCCCTCGGCTCGCGGACCGGCTGGCGGCGGATTCGGGCCACATCGTGCTCAAGCCCTGGACCGATGCCGGGGGCGCCGCCATCGCCGAGCCCGACGACATCTACCGCCGCCGGCTCGCGCTCTTCCGGCCGTTCCTGAAGGCGACGCGCCAACGGCTTTCGGAGGCCCTCAACGGCCCGGGCGCCTCCACCGACCCCAACGCCGGCCTTCTCAGCGGCCTCGGCGTCACCGCGCGCTTCGCCATCAACGAAGAGGTCAATCCCTTCGCCGTCGCCGTCCACCTGATCAGCGCCGGGCCCGACGCGGTGCGCACCAACTTCTTCACCTACGTCCGCGCGGTGCACCTGCTCTGGCCCCAGGACGAGGCCACGGCGAATGGGGTCCACGCCGCCAGGGCGCTTTCGTCGGAGGTGAAGACGGGGGTGCAGACGCTGAGGGCCAGCCTGCGACAGAGCTTCGACTTCCCCGCCCAGGCCGCCATGGCGCCGCTCCTCGCCGCGGCCCTGGACCGGCTCGGGCGGGTCCGCCGCGCGCTCGGCCAGGCGACGCACTGGACCGTCGCCCGCGCCCAGGACAACACGGCGGGCAGCCGTTACGAACTGGGGCTGGGGGTCGACCTCAAGCGACCCGTCGCAGCGGACCTGGACGCCCTGGCCAACGCCGTCGCTCATCCGCCGGCGATCGCCGATGCCGAGCTCGCCGCCCTCGTGGCCGGCATGACGCCGCAGACCTCCGCCGCCGATCCGCTGGGCGCGTGGCTGCTGAAGGCCTGCGGGCTGCAGACGGCCTACGATCTGGACGGCGCCACGACCTATGTCTCGCACCTGCCGACCTTCGGGCTCGCCATCGCCGGCCCGGTGAATGGCGCGGTGGGGACGGCGATCAACCTGCAGGCGGCCTATGAAGCGCCGGGCGATCCCACGGCCAATCTGGTGATCCACAACGGCATGGCGGCCGCCCTGGCCCAGTGGACCGCCTCCGGGGAGGCGGCCTGGACAAAACTATCGACCGCCGACGCCATCACCGCCTGGAACGCCGCGGCGCCCCACGCCGCCGCCGATCCGCCCCTGGCCATCTTCCGGGCGGCCGACCTGCTCGACCTCACCACCCCCGCCCCCACGGTCGCCCAGATAGAAGCGCTGCCGCCGGAATTGGTGACCGCCATCGCCTTGCCCGCCCCGCTCGCCGCGGCGGTGTTGGCGGGGACCCCTTCGGCCAGCAACGATCTCCTGAAGCTGAAGGCGATCTTGACCGCCAACGGACTGGCCTCCGTTCTGCCCCTGACGACGACAGATCACCGGGTGATCCTGGCCATCGGGGCGATCGGTCTGCCCGGCGTCGGGGTGAACCTCTCCGACCGGCGCTCGACCGGGTTCCGCTGGTACACGGTCCCTCTGACGGGATCGGGCGGCGACATCAAGCCGATCGGCAGCCGCAGCGTCTTCACGCCGGGCTCGGCGGGGCTCACCGCCGTGGTCGTGCTCGGCTACGCCCGGCAGCCGGGGCTGAACGATCCCTACGAGTTCCGCATCGACCTGACCGGGGGCGCGCTGCTGAACGTGTCCCAGTACGAGTACCTGATGAACCTGCTGGGCGAGATCCTGCCCATGGGCATGCTGGTCAACACCCTGGCCGTCCGACAGGGCGGCGTCGATCTCGACGGGGACGGCCATGCCGATCCCCTGCCGCCCAGCGCCGCGCGCACCTTCCGTCCCTTCCAGCAACGCCGCCACCGCGGTCTGATCGTTCCGCCGCTCGCCTCGGGCAGCAGCGGCTCATAGGAGGCTCCAATGGCCGTCGAAATGATGCAACTCGAAGGCAGGCCGATCTCCGACGTCATGTCGCAGATCAAGCAGACAGGCGTCAGCGACGCCGAAGCTTCGGTCATCCTGGGCAACTGGCTGATCCAGCAGGGCGCCAGCCAGCAGCGGGTCTTCAGCTATCAGACCTCGTTCCCGGCCACCGAGTCCGGGTGCGTCGAGAAGTTCACGCCCAGCTTCCACCACACCGACTGGGTCGACGGGGAAAGCGTCGTCCAGGCCCAGCAGTCGGCCGGCGAGGAGGGCTTCAACTCGCGCTTCCACAAGATCGAGAACGACTTCGCCGCCGTTCGCGCCGACATCGGCCAAGCCTTCGCCTGTCTGGCGGAAATGCGCGCGGCGCTGCGTGGCCTGCTCGACGAACTCCGCACCCAGATCAACCTGATCAATGCCGACCTGTTCAATCTTGCCCAGAGCCGGTCCACGGTCTCCTGGAAGCCGCCGTACTACTCCGACTACATCCCGCCCTTCGACGCGACCGCCAAGTTCGTCGGAGCGACCAAGTACTTCGACCAGAACGTCAACGTCTGGCAGACCAGCCAGGGCATGCTGATGCTGCCCGCCGTCACCCCCGTACAGTCCAACCCCGCGAGCGATCCGCGGGTGGCGGGCACCACCGGCCTCGCCAAGTTCCTCGCCAGCGACGCCGCTTACCAGGCCCAGTACGCCGGCAAGCCCATCAGCAAGGCCGACCTGATCAAGAACTTCGGGACCCAGCCGCTCGACAACGGCATGACCGTCGCCGACGCCGTCAGCATCCTGCCCGATGCCGCCACCTACGCCAGCTCGGACGCGATGGTCTCCGATCTCGCCGAGAGGCAGGCCGGGGCGATCCGCTCGGCCGGAGGGACGGACGTGGTGCACGCGGCGCTAGGGGTGGACCCTCAGGCCGGGGCGGCCGCCGCTGCCTCCGTCGCCAACCTGCCTGGGGTCTCCTCGACAGCCGCCGCGGCCCTGAGCAAAGGCGGGATCACCACGGTCGCCCAGCTGGCGACCGCCAACACCGCCGACGTTTCCAAGGCGCTCACCACCGGGGGTGTGGCCATGAACGCCGGTGAAGTGGCGAGCGTCGCGGCCATGGCGAAGACATTCAACCACCTCTAGCGGATGGGGACGGGCTCGGGGGCTTACGGATCGCGGCGCTCGGCCGCTCCTTCCGCCTCCTTGAGGGATGCCTCGATCTGCAGCGCCCTCGCCCACAGGCGCAGCCGCGCGGCCCCGAGCCCGAAGCTTGGAGCGGCGGCATCGAACACCCTCGCCATCGCCCGCAGGTCGGCCGGCAGCGCCTCGCCGCCATAGCGACGGATCAGAAGCCCGGTCTCCTGCCGGATCGCATCGGCGTCGGGGGTGTTCAGCAACTCGGCCTCAGGCGCGCCGCCTTCAGCGACGCCGTGACGTTCGATCATGGGGAAGCTCAACCCGTGGCGGCGGCGACAGCGATCGGAGGCTCGTGGTCGGCGGCAACCCTCTGGCCGGTGGCGGCAAAGCGCCGGTAGGCCGAGAGCGCCTGGCCGACGACCTGGTCCATGTTGTAGTAGCGATAGGTCGCCAGCCGGCCGATAAAGGTGACGGCGCGATCCTGCAGCGCGAGGGCCTCGTAACGCTTGTAGAGCGCCTGGTTCTCGGGCCTCGGAACCGGGTAGTAGGGATCGCCATCCGCCCGCGGATATTCGTAGCTGATGCTGGTGCGTCGCGCTGATTGTCCGGTCAGGTGCTTGTATTCGGTGATCCGCGTGTAGGGCACAGCCTCGGAAGGGTAGTTCACAACCGCGACCGGCTGGAACCACTCCTGTTCAAGCGTCTCGTGCCGGAATTCGAGGCAGCGGTAAGGCAGGGGCCCGTACCGGTAGTCGAAGTATTCGTCGATAGGGCCCGTATAGACCATGTGGTCGTAGACGGCCTCGTCGCGGACGTCCTCGAACTCGGCGCCGGTCATGACGGTGATGTTCGGATGGTCGAGCATGTTCTCGAACATGCGGGTGAAGCCCTGGGCCGGCATCGCCTGGAAGCTGTCGCCGAAATAGCGGTCGTCCGTGTTGGTGCGGGTCGGGACCCTGGCCGTGACGGACTTGTCCAGCTCCGATGGATCCAGGCCCCACTGCTTGCGCGTGTAGCCCCGGAAAAAACGCTCATAGAGCTCGCGGCCGACCTTGGAGACCACCACGTCTTCAGACGTGCGGATGGTCGCCACCGACTCCGCGCGGCTGGCCAGGAAGGCTTCCGCCGCTTCGTCGGATTTGAGATCGAGTCCGTAGACGGCGTTCAGGGTCGTCCGGTTGATCGGGACCGGGACCAGAGCGCCATCGATGTCGGCGAGCACCCGATGTTCGTAGGGTCGCCAGTCGGTGAAACGCGAAAGGTAGCTCGCCACCTCGTTGGAATTGGTGTGGAAGATGTGCGGTCCGTACTTGTGGATCAGGATGCCCGCGGCATCGCGCGTGTCGTGGGCATTGCCTCCCACGTGAGGCCGGCGGTCGACGAGCAGCACGCGCCGGTTGGATCCCGCCGCGAGGCGTTCGGCGATCACCGAACCCGCGAACCCCGCCCCCACGACCAGATCGTCGAAGGGCCGCCGTCTGCCCGCCGGCCGAATGGCGGGCGCGGGGATCAGCTCCGCGAGGCGGGGATGGCGAGCCGCGGCGACATCGTCGATCAGGGCGGCCATCTGAGCCTGGGTCTGTTCCCAGGAGAGCTCAGCGAGCGCCGCGTCGACGGCCGTCAGCCACCCGCCCTCTTTGGGCAAGGCGAGCGCTTGGTCACAGGCGGCGAGGAAGGCGTCCACGCCGGCGGCGATGGCGACCCCTTCGAGCTCGCCGTAGTGGCGCTTCACGTCGATGATCGGGGTCGAGACGACCGGCTTTCCGCCCGCGAGATACTCTGGGGTCTTGGTGGGGCTGATGAACCGCGTCGCCTCGTTGATGGCGAAAGGCATCAGGGCGACGTCCCAACCCGCCAGATAGGCCGGCAGCTCCTCGTAGGACTTGCCGCCAAGATAGTGGATGTTCGGGCGGCGAGGCAGGTCGGCGGGATCGATCTTGACCACCGGCCCGACCATCATCAGAGCCCAGTCCGGCCGCGCGGCGGCGACCGCGTCGAGCAGCTCGAGATCCATCCGCTCATCGATGACGCCATAGAACCCGAGCCGAGGACGGGGCGCGGACGCCTGGTCGTCGGGGTCCGGCTGAGCCCTCCTCGCACGGGCGAAATGGGCCCGGTCCACGCTTGAGGGGAATGCGTGGATGTTACGATGGCGCCCGCGCTTGGCCTCATAGAGGCTGTGGCCGCCGGTGAAGACCACGTCCGCCTCCGCAAGCAATTCCCGCTCGAGGTCCATCAGCTGCGGCGGCGCGAACCGGAAGTTCGCCAGTTCGTCCATGCAGTCGTAGACCGTGCAGCTCGCCGCCAGGCGCCGGGAGAACTCCAGCATCATCGGCGTGTAGTACCAGCGCACCAGCTCCCCGCCGCGATCGGCCAGCAGGTCGTCCAGCAACCGGCGAAGCTGAGCGGTCTGGTCGCCCGGCGCGAGGCCCTCGGGCAGCACCGGGGTGGCGATCACCACCCCTTGTTCTGGATCGACCCGCAGCTGGAGCCGCGGATCCGCCGAGGGCTCCCACTCCGGCTCCTCCCAGTAGATCACCATCCCGCTCCGCGCGAAGCGGCTCATCAGGTGCTGCGGCCGCTGGAAAACGAAGTCCCAGCGCAGGTGAGAGAAACAAATGATTGTCCGCTCCACGACATTGTCATCCAGGCGAATCTGAGCAACTTCTCGTGCGCCGCTGATCATTTGTTTATTCATTTGGGAATCTTTCTTTCGTACTATGTCGCCAATAACTCAAAGCACTATTCTTTGTTCCATTCTTGCGATTAATGTGTAGAAACAATGCTTTCGCGGCCGAGACGCAGACTTGGCGTGCGTTGTCGCTGGGCCAGAAAGTCCCTGGCTCATCACAGAAGGTCGAGGAAGATCGGGAGGACCTCAAAAGCTCGGCCCGGACGCCTGTTCGGCTCACCCGGCGGCGGCGAATACCTCGCGCTGGGCGAAACGAGCCTTGCAGCGGAGGCCGACGACAGCGGGCGACAAGCCATCGCGCCACTACGCGCGTGGAACTCACGCCCGAGTAGACGAGTTGGCGCCTCGAACTCCGCGAGGGCGAATGCGCGAGCTTGAACTGTGGGGCGGCCACGAATGCACCGTGAACCGGGTCCGCGACCGCTTCTTTGACCAGACCATCAGGAGCGGGCATCAGGCGAGACTGAGCGACCTGGAGCTGTTTGCCGGCCTGGGCGTCAGGGCGCTGCGCTACCCGGTTCTCTGGGAGCGTATCGCGCCGGAGGCGCCGGATCGCTACGACTGGGCCTGGTCGGACGAGCGGCTAGGCCGGTTGCGTCAACTCGGCGTACGCCCGATCGCCGGGCTGGTGCATCACGGCTCGGGCCCCGCCTATACGAGCTTGATCGATCCCGAATTCCCGCAAGGCCTGGCCCGGTTCGCGGCGGCGGTGGCGGAGCGGTATCCCTGGATCGCCGACTGGACGCCGGTGAACGAGCCTCTGACCACGGCGCGGTTCTCGGCACTCTACGGCCTTTGGCATCCCCATCTGCTCGACGAGCCCAGCTTCTACGAAGTCCTGCTGAACCAGGTCGACGGTGTCCGCCTCGCCATTGCGGCGATCCGCCAGGTCAATCCTGCAGCCCGCCTGATTCAGACCGAGGATCTCGGACGCACCTATTCCACGCGCGCCGTGGCCCACCAGGCCAGCTTCGACAACGAGCGGCGTTGGCTGAGCTGGGATCTTCTGTGCGGCAGGGTGCAGAAAGGCCACGCCCTCTGGGACCGGCTGGTCGGGTTCGGCCTGCAGGCTCGCCTCGAGGCCATCGCCGAGGCCCCCTGCCCTCCCGACGTTCTGGGCGTGAACCACTACCTCACCAGTGACCGCTTCCTCGATCACCGGACGAGCCGCTACCCGCCAGAACGCCGCGGCGGCAATCAGTTCATGAGCTTCGCCGACGTGGAGGCCATCCGCGTGGTCCAGCCCGCGCCGGACGGTCTCGAGGGGGTCCTGCGCGAGGCTTGGGGCCGTTATGGCCTCCCCGTCGCAATCACCGAGAGCCACAACGGCTGTACCCGCGAAGAACAGATGCGTTGGCTGCAGGAGGCCTGGGACACCGCCTCCCGGCTGCGGTTGGGCGGGATTCAGGTCGAGGCGGTGACGGCATGGTCCCTGCTCGGCGCCCACGATTGGGCGTGCCTTCTCACCCGAGAGGCGGGGACCTACGAGCCGGGAGTGTTCGACCTGCGCGGCGGCGCGCCCAGGCCCACGGCGCTTGCGGGCCTGATGCGCAGCCTGGCCAGCGGCGTGCGCCTCGATCACCCCGTCCTTGCGGGCGAAGGGTGGTGGCGGCGGGACATACGCCTTCAGCACCCGCCGGTGTTCCGGTCCATCGAGACGCCAGAACCCCCGCGCAGCCGCCGGCGCCCCGCGGCCGCTCCCGCACCTCTGCTGATCACCGGCGCCACAGGCACCCTGGGCAAGGCCCTGGCGCGGGCTTGCGACTGGCGGGCGCTGGAATACGTGCTCACCGACCGGACCGAACTTTCCTTGAACGACGCCGACTCCATCGAACGGGCCCTCGAGACCCATCGCCCCTGGGCGGTGATCAACGGCGCGGGCTGGGTGCGCGTCGACGACGCCGAGAGGGACCCCGCAGGCTGCATCGAGGCGAACACCTACGCGTCGATCCTCTTGGCAGGCGCCTGCGCCCGACGAGATCTACCGCTGGTCAGCCTGTCGAGCGATCTCGTGTTCGACGGCGCACTGGGGCGGCCCTGTCTCGAGACCGACGAAGCCCGGCCCCTGAACGTCTATGGCCGCAGCAAGGTGATGATGGAGCAGCGGCTGCTGGCCGGCGCCGGTCGCAACCTGGTGATCCGAACCGCCGCCTTCTTCTCCCCGTTCGATCCGTACAATTTCGCCGCCGACGTGGTCCGCCGCCTCAGCGACGGGCAGGAGATCAGCGCCGCCGGCGATCTGGTGATCTCGCCCACTTATGTTCCCGATCTCACAGAAGCCATCCTGGACCTGCTTATCGACGGCGAGACCGGTCTCTGGCACCTGGCGAATTCCGGCGCCGTCAGCTGGAGCGACTTCGCCTGCCGGATCGCCGATGCGGTGGGGCTGGACGCGTCGCTGGTGCGATCGGCTCCCTCGCACTGCTTCGGCTGGGCCGCCCGGCGGCCGGCTTACGCTCCGCTCTCCAGCCAGAGAGGCGCCTTGCTGCCGCCGCTCGATGACGCCATCCGCCGCTACGCCCAAGCCTTAGCGACAGGCGGTCTCGAAGAGGACGGCGCCGCGCAGCTGATCGCCGCGGCCGGCTGACGCCGCGGCCGGGGCGGAGGCCGGTCACCCTTGGAATATGGGCAAGCTGAGTCCGCGCACGCCAGCCTCGAAGGCGAACAGGCTACCCGCCAGCGGCTCACGCGCGAGAGCCTCCTCGCCTAGGCCCTCGCGCGCACTGGTCA
>FTHI01001314.1_pt1 | contig 12536 bp, 8 predicted proteins | sample 1640891 | NCBI WGS metagenome assembly FTHI01 (sample SAMEA3914788, study PRJEB12502) | metagenome | biome: forest; material: soil | place: Canada | collected 2011-07-03 | depth 0.1 m
CCTTGCCTCTGTATTCGCGCCTGCGCGCCAGGCTGGCTCTTGCGCAGGGTGAAAAGAAGGCGGGCAAGGGCGATGCTGTCGCGGCGATGGCGGACTTTGCGAGAGCCGTCACGTTTTCCGCTCCCGATCATCCCGACCTCGAGCGTCTGGCGCACGATCGGTCCGCAGACGTCCTGACCAATCAGGCGCGACCGGCCCAGGCGGTTCCGCACCTGCGACGGCTCATCGCCATGGGCGAAGACGGCGTTGACGTCTGGAGGCGGCTGGCCCAGAGCCTGGATGGCGTCGGCGACAGCGTTGCGGCGGCGGAGGCCTGGGAACGCGTCGCCACGGCCGAGCCGCAAGATCTCACCGCCCGACGCTCGCTCGAACGGATTTATGCCAAGACCAAACAGCCGCAGCGGCGTCTGACTCACATTCGGGCCCTGGCCGAGGCCGATCCCACCAACGCCTTGGTCTGGACCAGTCTGGCGCAGATTCTCGAGCAACTTCAGGACGATCAGGCGGCCGTGGAGGCTTGGACGCAGGTCCTGGCGGCCACGCCTGGCGACGACGCAGCGATCGAACGTATCGCAGACCTGCTGCTCAAGCTTGGCCGCACGAAGGAGGCAATTCCGCATCTGGAGTGGATCGCATCCAGCCGCCCGTTCAAACCCAAGTGCTGGAAAATCCTGGCCCAGGCCCAGCAGGATGTCGGCGAAGCGGAAGAGGCGCTGAAGACCTGGGGGCGGGTCCTCAGGCTGTCGCCGGCTCACCCGGTCGCCCTGAACGCCAGCGCCCGACTCCTCCTCGACGCCGAACGGCCGCTGGAGGCCCTTCCACATCTGCGGGGCCTGACTGAAGTCTCTCCGGAAAGCGCCAAGGCCTGGAACCGGCTGGCGCGCGTCCTGGAGCAGGTCGGCGAGCATGATGGGACTGCCGCCGCCCTGTCCCGTTCGCTGGAGATCCGGCCTGATCAGGCCGACGTCCGGGAGCGGCTGGTTGGGTTGCTGATCGACCTTGGCCGCCCGAAAGAGGTCGTCGAGCACCTGCGCGCCCTGATCGCCGAACGTCCCGAACGCCTCGACCTGCGCGTCGCCATGGCCCGCGTGATCCAGGAGGTCGACGCCAAGGACGCCGCAGCCGAGGCATGGCGGAAGGTGATCAAGATCGACGCCAAGCACCTTGAGGCTCACGAGAAGCGCGGCCTGCTGCTGCTGGAGCTTCGGCGTGAGGCCGAGGCGATACCTCACCTAACGTTTGTCGCCCAGCGGACGGAAGGCCCGGAGGCGGCAGCGCATTGGCGTCGCTTGGTGCTCCTGCACCGGCAGGCGGGCGAGGCCGTTGAAGAAGCCATGACCCTGGAGCGCCTCCTCGCCTTTGAGCCCTCCGACAGCGACCATGAACGGCTCGGCGCTCTGCTGATCGAACTGGGTCGGAACGACGAGGCGCCGCCACATCTTCTGGCGGCCGCTGAACTGGGTCCGCCAAACGTCCGTCGCTGGAAACGGCTGGCCCGGTTGCGGCTCGACCTCCAGGACGAACCCGGCGAGATCGCGGCATGGCAGCGGCTGCTCGACGTCGAGCCCGACAACGCCTCGGCGCACAGCCGGCTGGCCGATCTGTTTTGGGCCAGGCGGGACCTTGACGCCGCTACGCCCCACCTGCGCTCGGTCGCCGGTCGCGGCCAGAGCCGGGCGAAGGACTGGCGCCGCCTGGGCCAGGCCCTCACCCAGGTCGGGCAGGACGAATTCTGGGACGCGTCGTCGCTGCAGACCGTGGGCGAGCTGCACGAGGAGATCTCGGTCTGGAAACAGATCCTGGCGCTGGACGGCGACGACCGTGAGGCCTGCCGCCGGCTGGCGGAGCTGTTCTGGGAAATGAACCGCAAGGCCGAGGCCGCCCCCTATCTTGAGCGCCTTGTCCACAGCTTCCCCCGCGAGGTGAAGACCTGGCGACGGCTGGCCATGTGCATGGAGGAGTCGGGCGACCACGGGCGGGAATCAGACGCCTTGCGGCGGGTCGTCGCCCTGGATCCCGAGGACGAGAAAGCCGGACTCCGGCTGAAGGAGCTGGGGAGGCGGCGCAGGGCCCGCTCTGACGCCGGCGAGGCAGCCCAGGCTTCGTCCCGCTGATTCCTGCCCGGACTACTCCGCGGCCTCGCGCGACCTGAAAGCCTCATCCGCCGCGCCGGCGATCGGCGGATCGTCTGGCCCGCCCATACGGACACGGCGGTGTTGGTGCACAACCTCCAGGACGGCGCGTGCGCGGTCTTCCATCGACCCCACCAGCGCCGCGACAGTAGGTACGGCGCGGCGCGCCAGGTCGGCAACGGCCATCGCCGGACCGAACACCTGGTCATAGTCGGACAGTTCGCTCTCCGGGACGCGCCCGCCCGCTTCGTCCAGGATCAGGACGTTGATCTGGTCGGACGCAGGACGATAGGCGGCGCGCCCGCGCACGGCGATCACCACGTCGTCGGCGATGCTGCGCGTGCTGTACCAGTCGTCCGGAAGGTCGATTCTCACGGACGGCGCGTGCGCCCGCAGAGCCGTCGCCAGGGCCTGGGCGACGCCGTCGGGATCTGCGTCATCGGCCTTGATGGCGATGCGGTCGCCCTCGGCGATGCGCGTCAGCAAGTTATGCAGCGCCTGCGCCCGGCTCGACCAGCCATGGCGCTCCATGACCAGGTCCCTCAGCGATCGGGCCAGCGCCGCACGCTCGTCGCCTTTGCGGCGGAACTGCTGCACGAGGCCCAACAGCTGTTCGGAGCTGGACCAGACAGGCAGGCGGCCATCGAACAGCTCGGTCGACAGGGCCTCGTCGTCGGTCAGCGCCAGCGCGCCCGACGCCACGGCCTGGAGAATCACGCCCGCGTCGGCGGCGTCGACAGGCCGCGATGCGCGCTCGTCGACGACCAGAGGCGCAGAGGCGAGGAGCCGATAGAGCTCGCCGGCCTCGATCTGGCCACCCTGAGCGCGCGCCAGGTCGGGAACGGCCTCCCAACCGCGCCCGTAGATGACGGGTCCCAGCTCCGGACCCATGGTCGCCAACGCCCCGGCAGCCACAGAATCATCTGAGGCCGCGCGATCGCCCACGAGCACGCAGCCATGCTCCAGGCCAGGACGCACGGGCCCCGGCTGGAACCGCTCCAGCGACACCGCAGGCGGGAACCAAATGGCCTCTCCGCCGGCGAACGACGCCGCCTCGTCAATCAGCGCCCGGGTCGAGCAGAGGTGGAGGTCGAACCGTCCGATCCAGGGCCGCCGTCCCCATGCCTCGGCATGGCCGCGGATCCACGAGGCGGCGAGCATGGGGGGCTCCGCGTCGGCCAGGTCGTGGATATCGACGGCGTCTGAGGTCGCCAGGTACAGGTCCAGCCCTGCGGCCCGGGTCCATTGTGACCTCGGAAGGTATCTGACGTCCCAGCCGCAGGTCTGGCGAAGGGCCTCTCCCAGCGACCAGGCGGCCGGGCAAACTGTGGCCAGGTCACCGAGTTGGTCCAGCTCCACCGCGACGCCCACCGTGAACCGCCGGCCGGTAAAGGAGCCGTCGTCGTCAACCCGCCGAACCAGCAGCTCGCGGCGCAGGGGGAAACCGCACCGCTGCTGAAGCACCCTGCGGTTGGCCTTTTCCAGCGGCCGTCGGCTCTCCGGATCGCGGTCCCGCGTGGCGTTCTTGGCGTGCAGGGCGGAGCAACGGTTCAGCGAAACGACCGACTTGCCCAGCCGCCATCTGACCTTGCAACAGAGGTCGACGTCTTCCAGCCCGTAGTAGTAGTCCTCGCAGAATCCGCCGACGGACAGGAACTCCTCGCGTCGGCACAGCAGGATCGAGGCGGTGACCGCCGGGAACGCTGCAACCTCGTTCGCCAGAAGGGCGTCCGCCGCGCTAGGTCTGACGTGATAGGGCCGCAGCCGGCGCTCCGCGATATTCCAGCCAAGCCGCACGCCCACGTGATAGACGCGCCGTCCGCTCGGGGTGACGGCTGGCTGGTATTGCTTCAGCCCCACCATGCCGACTCCAGGGTCGGAGATCACGTCGACCATGGCCCCGACCACGTCCTCGGTGAACACGACGTCGTTGTTCAGGAACAGCAGAAGGTCATCGCGCGACAGGCGCGCCGCCCGGTTGTTTGACGCGGCAAAGCCATAGTTGGCGCCACGGCTGACGATCTTGATGGGCAGGCGCTTGGACCAGCGGCGCAGCAACTCGATCGTGCCGTCGGACGAGCCATGGTCGACCACGATGAACTGAACGTTCGGATAGGTGTTGACTGCGGCAAAGGACTGCAGGAGGCCGTCGATCAAGCCTTCCCCATCCAGGGTGAGCACGATGATTGAGACGGTCGGGCGGACGTCCGTACCCGGCCCAGGCCGCAACAGTCCCTGGCGGGCGAGCCAGCCATCCGTCTGGTCTTCAGGCAGCGGCGGAGCGGGATTGCTTCTTGAGCGTGCCATGTGCGGCTTTGGACGGCCTTCATCAGTGATCCGCCAGAGCCCGGGCAAGCGGGCCGACGCGGCGGTCCCGACTAACATATCCCGGACGCGCCCACAGCCCGAAGTGAGGGCGCAAGCGCCGGGCGCGCCTCCCCCAGCCTAGCCTCCGGCCGGGGTCTCGGGCTAAGTGCTTGCGGGGCGACTCTCCGGCCTTTCGGGCCAGGGCAAGGTGCATGGCGACGATCGACGACCTCATCGCGAGTTCCGACTGGGCCGAAATCCGGCGAAGGGCCGAGGGAGGGCAACGGGTCCTGCTGGCCACCAGCATGGGCGGGTTCAACCACGGCGCCATGACCGACAAGGCGCTGGCGATCGCCCTGACCCTTCGCGGGGCCAAGGTGGATATCTTCCTCTGCGACGGGGTCCCGGGCTGCCATCTCACCAAGATCGGCAAGGAGAGCCCTGCGAAGATCATCGAGACGGACCGGCGGATCCGCTGCGGAGCCTGTCTGGAGACGGGCAAAAGGACCTTTGAAGGGCTGGGTCTGCGCGTCCTCACGCTCAGCGACTTCCTGACCGAAGAAGACCGGGACGAAGCAGAGCTGGTCGCCGCCGACGCTGCTGTCGCCGACCTCAAGAGCATGAGGGTGAACGGCTGGAAGCTGGGCGAGCACGCCCTGGCCGGCGCCTTGCGCTATTTCGCCGTGGGCGACCTCAACGCCGAGCCGCAGGGCGAGGGCGTGGCGCGCAAGTTCGTCAAGGCGGCGGTGCTGACCGCCCGGGCCTTCGACCGCATCCTGGCCGAAGGCGGCTATGAGGTGATGAGCGCCAACCACGGCATCTATTCGCCCCAGGGCGTGGTGGGCGAAGTGGCTCGGGCCCGGGGCGTCCGCGTGGTCAACTGGAACCCGGCCTATCGCCGCCACTGCTTCATCTTCAGCCACGGCGACTCCTATCACCACACCATGATCAGCGAGGACGTCGGGGTCTGGGACAAGCTCGAGCTCACGCCTGAGCGGACTGACGCCATCACCTCGTACTTGCGTGATCGCCGCCAGGCGGGCGGGGACTGGATCTGGTTCAACCGGTCCGATGATTCCACATGGCGCGAGTTGGCGGCCAAGCTCGGCCTGGATGAGCGCCCGGTGATCGTGGCCCTGACCAGCGTCGTCTGGGACGCCTGCCTGCACTACGAATCCAACGCCTTCGAGAGCCTCGAAGACTGGATGATGCAGACCATCGACTACTTCGCCGGCCGGCCGGACCTGCAGCTGGTGATCAGGGTGCACCCGGCGGAGGTGAGCGGGTTCGTGAAGTCCCGCGCCCGGATGGCCGATGCGATCGCTCGCCGCTTCCCGACGCTGCCGGAGAACGTGAAGCTGGTTCCGCCCGAGGACCCGCTCAGCACCTATTCACTGCTCGACTGCGCCAATGCGGCGATCGTCTACAGCACCAAGACCGGGATTGAGGCCTCGGCTCAGGGGTTGCCGGTGGTGGTGGCCGGGGAAGCCTGGATCCGGAACAAGGGCTTCAGCGCAGACGCCGACTCGCCCGAAGCCTACCGCGCCATCCTGGACGGCCTGCCCTTCGCTGGCCCCCTCGACGAGGCGAAACGCGAGCGGGCCCAGCGCTACGCCTACCATTTCTTCTTCCGGCGCATGATCGAACTGCCCTTCCTCAAGGACGCGGGCCCCGCAGAGTTCGAGATCGCGGTGGAGCGCCTGGAGGACCTGGGTCCCGGCATTGTCCCCGGCCTGGACTGCGTCTGCGAGGGGATCCTGACGGGGACGCCCTTCGTCCATGACGCCTTGCCAGACGCGCCCCGGCAGGAGAACTGGCCCTCGATCGGCCGGAGCTTCGTCAAAGGGCTTGCGGACGCCTTGCTCGGACGCTGAGGAACCGGCGGCGCCTATTCGAAGGCGGCGTAGCGGCGCATGAACTCGCCGATCTGGAACGCGCCGCCGTGCTGTTTGTACTCCATGTCCGGAGCGTACCACTCCAGCTGGAAATGCTCTGCGACCTTGGGATGGATCGGCGTGTGATGCAGTCCCATCCCGCCTGAGGCCGCAACCAGGTCGCTCGGCGGCGGCGCGACGCCCAGGGCGTCGAACACCGTCTGGCGGATGAGGTGCAGCATCGGCAGGGTGGGGTGGTTCTGGGTGTAAAACAGCCGATCGGTGCGGAATCGCTCGGTGACATAGGCGCCGAGCTTCAAGTCGGCGCGCTCATCCAGGATCCGGGCCTTCTGCTCGTTGATCTCATGAAAGCGCGTCAGGTCGATCATGTCGGCCACGTCTGTCTCAAGGTAACGCGCGCTCGCCTGCTCCGGCGTGAGCCCCTCGTCCAGGAACCGCAGGATCAGACCGTCGCCATAGGGATAGGGGCCGGCCAGGATCTTGTCCGTCGGCTTGTTGCGGGGGTCGGGGGAGGCCATGGGCCAGAGGCTGTTCATCCACAGGATCGGGAAGGTGAGGACCCGGCAATCGGCGGGCAGGGCGTCCTGGTTGGGGATCGATCCGGCCTTGTGGGCGATCTGCTCGAGCATGATGGCGCAGCGTTCCATGTGCTCGCGCGGCAGCGGCCCCTGGTCGCCCTTCCGGAAGTTGCGGAAGTAGATGATCTCGTACTCTTCAGAGAGCTCAGGGCTCTCCAGCAGGGCCCGATGAAGGAAGCTGCCCTGGCAATTGCCGGCGACGACGATGGTCCGCCGGTTCGACCCACCCGCCATCAGGCCGCCTCCCTGGCGTCGGCGATCAGGTCGACCAGCTCGCCGACATCTGACAGTTCATAGACCCGGTCGCCGGGCAGGCGGACGCCGAAATGCTTCTCGACATCGAGGATCAGCATGGTGTGGGACAGCGAGTCCCAGCCGTCGATGTCCAGGGCGGTGGTGTCGCGGGCCACTTCCGCCTCCGGCTGGCGGAAGGTCTTGCGGATGACGCCAGTGAGCTCGGTCAGGATTTCGTCCTTGGTCATGTCGCCGCCGGCTGCTCCTGGGGTTGCTTGCCCGCGAGGTATTTCCTGAGGTTCAGGTCGCGGGCGATCTTGCCGCTGGTGGTCTTGGTCAGCCAGCCGGGAGGAACCACCTTCACCTCCTTCGGCATGACGCCAAAGCCGTTGAACACCGTGGACTTGATGCTGCGCGAAAGGGACCGGACGATGGCGGGATCGGCCCCTTCCGCCTCGGCCAGGATGATCAGCTCCTGGCTGCCGACGGCCTCGCTGTAGAGCCCCAGTGCAATGCATCGTCCGGCCTTGACCTCAGGGGTCTCGGCGTTGATGGCGAACTCGACGTGGTGGGCGAAGACGTTGCGTCCGTTGAGGATGATCAGGTCGTCGGTCCGGCCCAGCAGATAGAGTTCACCACCCTGCATGAACCCGAGATCGCCGGTGTAGTACCAGCCGTTGTCGAGCTTGCCCGCGGTGGTCTTCGGATCGCGGTGATAGCCCGAGAACAGGAAAGGGGCCTGCACCGCCACCTCGCCGACGCGGCCCTCGGGAAGGAGGCTGCGGGCGTCATCGACGAGCTGGAGGCTTACGCCCCGGATCGGTCGGCCCACTGAGACCACGCTGCGGCTCGCCGCCTCCGAGGCCGGACGTGCGACGCGGCCCTGGCCCAGCTCAGCCTCGTCCACCTCCATGGAGACGACGCCCTCGGCAGCCGGCGTCTGGGTCACGCAGAACACGGTCTCGGCCATGGCGTAGCAGATCCGGCACTGCCCCTGAGTCACGCCTAGGCGGGCGAACGCATCCGCGAACAGCTCGAGGGTCTCGCGCCGGCAGGGCTCTGAGCAGTCGATGAACGCCTTCACGCAGGAAAGGTCGGCGGTGAAGGCCTCGGGCACGGTGCGGCAGAGGTGGTGGAAGGCGAAGTTGGGCAGCCAGACGTGGGTTCCGCGGTGCTCGTCGATGGCCGTGAACAGCAGATCGGGCTTGGCAACCCACTCGAAGGCGTCGAGCGATACGAACGGGATCCCCATTGTGAGCGGGAGCATGAAACAGGCGATCAGGCCCATGTCGTGATAGAGCGGCAGCCACGAGACCACCACGTCGTCGGGTGTCAGCTGCAGCTCCTCGGCGTAGCGCTCGATCTGTTCGGCCACGGCGCCGAAGGACAGCAGCACCCCCTTCTTCAGTCCGGTGGTGCCTGAGCTGTGCTGCAGGAAGGCGATGTCCTGCGGCTCGACGCGCGGCGGTGGAAAGTCCGTCCCCTGACCGTCGGCCTGGTCAGGCGTCAGCGCCGCCAGCTCGGGGCAAAGCTCCCCCAGCAACGCAGCGTTTTCTGGGTAGGTGACGACCGCGTCCACGCCGATCCGGGCGAACAGGGCCTGATGCTGACTCCAATAGAGCTCCGGGTCCTGCTTCGCCGACGGGAACGGCATGAAGCTGGGCGCGCAGCCCGCCAGCATGGCGCCCAGGAACGAGAAATAGAGGTCCGGTGCGTGCTTCAGGATGATCACCACCGTGGAGCCCTGCTTCAGACCGGCCTGGCGGTACAGGTTGGCGTACTGGGCGCTGCGGCGGAGTGCGTCGCGGCAGGTGAAGGTGGTTTCCTGACCCCGGGCGCGGACGTGACAGAAGACGGACTCTCCGGCCGTCTCGGCTCGCTCCACCAGGGCTGTGATCACATCGCGCATGCCGGGCTCTCGTCTCAACCGATCAGGCGGCTGTCAATCGGGCGCGGGCGACTTGTCAGCTCTGCAGCATGGCCCGGGACTCACGCCCGCCGGCAAATCGGCTATAAGCCCGGTCGGCGGGCGAGCGGAGATGGATACCGGATGGCGCTGGGCGTCGAGCGGCTGACAAAGCGGGCGGTGCTGGAGAATACCCGGCAGATCGGGTTCCGGCCCGGGACCATCATCGATTGCGGCTTCGCCTTCGGCACCGATGGCCTGTTCGACGTCTTCGAGGGCGTGCGCCACGTCCTGATCGATCCGGTCCAGGAAGCCGAGCCGGCGATGGTCCGCTTCTGCGAGCAGCATCCGGGTTCGATCTACAAGGTCGCTGCGGTGAGCGACGAAGTTGGTGTGCTGCGCATGGTGACCCGTCCCGGGATCACCGGATCGAGCTTCCACACCAAGATGCTGAAGGCGGCCGACAAATACCGGGACGTCCCGACCATCACGCTGGATGGCCTGACCGCAGAGCTGGACCTGCCCAAGCCGTACCTGCTCAAGCTCGACGTCGAAGGCCATGAGATGCACGTGTTGCGGGGCGCGGAGAAGACCCTGCTGGACACCGAAATGGTGATCATGGAGATCGGCACCTGGGCCGAGGATCACCGGCGCGGCCGACCCAGCATGATGGACCTGTTCCGCTTCATGGAAGACCACGACTTCGTCTTCTACGAGTTCGTCGAGCCTGGGTACCGTCCCATCGACGGAGCGCTCTACATGTTCGACGCGGTGTTCGTGAAAACGCACTCGGTGCTGCGCCAGGTGCGCCGGCACAAGAGCCCCGAGCAGGCGCAGCTGGCCCGCCAGACCAAGGAAGAGAACGCCCGCAACGCGCTTCAGGCGTCCGGCTGAACCTGATCGCCCATGCCCGTGCTCCCCAATCCCGATTACCTGTCCCACCCGAAGTTCAGGCCGATGGCCGAGCGGATCGATGAGCGGACCCGCATCACGGCGCTGAACCAGTTCCTGCCGGCGCTCAACCGCGCCTACTCGGACTGGACGGACGCCCAGCGCCCCGACTTCGACGCCCGCATCGGCGCAGGCGACGAGGCGCTGGGCGAACTGCAGCGCTCGGGGGTTTCCTTGCTCCGCATCGATACCGACGCCAAGGCCGCGCTGACCAGGCTGACCGAGCCCCATTTTGACCCCTTGCGGGCCCGACTGGAGGTCGTCAGCAAGCCCAAGTTCCGGGACATGAACGCCCCCCTCGACAAGGCCAAGGACCCGGGGATCTACGCCGCGGTGGAAGCGATCTTCCGTCAGCTGCACGTGTTCGACATCGCCGGAGCCTATGTCCGCCAGCCCCTGCGGATCAAGAAGCTGTTCGTCCAGCTCAACAACGAGCAGGAGACGGGCGCGCGGTACGGGGCGATCGACGAGCAGGGGCTCCCGGGGCTCAAAACCGACTACTGGCATATCGACAGCGACGTCTGGCCCAGCGTGAAGGTGCTGATCTACCTGAACGACGTCGATCTCGATCACGGGCCGCTGCGCTATGTGTCGGGCTCCCATCGCGAAGTGCCCGATTTCGAGACCCTGGTGCGCAAGACCAATGACACGCTGAAGCTTCCCGCCGACCAGTTCCTGTCGCTGCCCGACGAGCTCAGGATGCACGCCCTGTTCGGCCCATACCTGGCGGGCGACGAGCCCAAGGCGCTGGAGATGCTGGGCCGCGAGCGGACCCTTTGCGGCGGCGGCGCCGACCTCATCCTGTTCGACAACAACGGCGTCCATCGCGGCGGGTTCGTGCGCTCGGGCGAACGGCAGCTGCTGCAGTGCCTTTTCGAGGCCCCCTGAGGGGGCCGCCGCACCGCCTTGCACCACCCGGATCGGGCTTGTAAGGACGACCTGCCGAGCGCGGCGGGCCCGGTGCGGCCCGCGTCCTGCCGCCCAGCCGGCGCCTTGTCTTCCGTAGCCGAGACTGAGACATCCGGATCGGCCAGAGCCTGACCCGGTAGGAGCATCGATGTCGTCCCGAACGCCCGCGCAAACTGGTCCCGCCGTTGGGACGACGGATCGCAGCGGCGATGGGAAAAGGCCGGTCCACGTCCTGTTCGTCGGCCGGTCGAGTGGCCACTTCTCCTACTTTGAATCCGTGCTGGCGGGGTTGCTGAGGCGCAAGGCGGACGTCGAGCTGCTGCTCGACAAGCACTGGAGCCACAAATGGATCATCGGCTACGACCAGACGGCGATGAACGAGTTCGCCGAGGAGCACCCGGGCATCGCGATGGAGTGGCTGCAGCGCCGCTCGGACAGGCATCGCAACGCCATCTTCGCCCTGCGTGAACTCAGGGCCTACCGTAGCTATCTGGTCCGCAAGGAGACGACGCCCTTCTACATCAAGCGATGGCGCGAGTACCTGACGCCGCAGTGGCGGGCCCGGCTGGAACGTCCGGGTGCGGAGGATTTCCTGCGATCGCCGCTGGCCGAGATGGTGTTGAAGGCGGCCGAAGCCCTGACTCCTCCAGATCCGGGGATCCTGGCGTCCCTGCGCGAAAAACGTCCGGACCTCGTGATCGTCTGCCCGATGAACCTGCGCTTTTCGGAAGAGACCGACTACGCCAAGGCCGCCCGACGCCTCGGGATCCCTGTGGCGGTGGTGACAATCAGCTGGGACAATCTCTCGACCAAGGGCCTGTTCCACGTCACGCCTGATCGGCTGTTCGTCTGGAACGAGTACCAGCTGCAGGACGCTCTCGAGATCCAGCACATCCCCAGGGACAGGATCAGCGTTTCGGGTTCGCCCTTCTTCGACAAGTGGTTCGAACGGGCTGACGGCCTGCGCGACCGGGGTGAGTTCTGCCGCGCCCTGGGCTTCGATCCCGAGCGCCCGATCCTGCTCTACCTCGGCTCCTCCAAGAACATCGCCAAGAATGAGGCCTGGTTCGTCCAGACCGTTCACGACCGGCTCAAGCAGTCGAGCGATCCCCTGTTGAACCAGTTCCAGATCCTGGTGCGACCGCACCCCGCCAACGCCGAGATCTACGCCAAGATCAAGGAAGCCGACGTGCGGGTCTGGCCCGAGGGCGGCGCCCTGCCCGAGACACGCCAGGACTTCGCCGACATGCGCAATTCTTTCTTCCACGCCAAGGCGGCGCTGGGCATCAACACCAGCGGCATGATCGACGCGGTGCTGGCCGATCTGCCGATGTTCTCCGTGCGGCTGTCCCGCTATGCCCAGACCCAGTCGAACTCCAAGCATTTCAAATACCTGGAGCAGGCCGACGCGCTGAACATGTGCGAGGACATCAAGGAATTCTGGCCCGCCCTCGCCGGAATCGCCCGCGGCGAGGACCCCAAGACCGCCCAGCGCCGCGAGTTCGCACGCCTGTTCGCCCGTCCCGAGGGCCTGGACCGCCCCGCCGGGGACGTGATCGCCGAGTCAGCGCTTCAGCTGGTCAAAAGGCGCTAGACCGGGGCGACCGCCATTCGCACGCCGGTC